>Ga0070714_100000686_pt1 | contig 23892 bp, 36 predicted proteins | sample LARL83metaG_FD_65450 | JGI IMG/M metagenome (GOLD analysis project Ga0070714, IMG submission 65450) | Corn, switchgrass and miscanthus rhizosphere microbial communities from Kellogg Biological Station, Michigan, USA - LAR L8-3 metaG | ecosystem: Host-associated > Plants > Roots > Rhizosphere ... | reverse complement strand
CAGCGGTGAGTTTGACATGATTTGCCAGCGAGCAAGGAGATAAGGTTATGGTATCGCCCAAGGATGGGCCAAAAAAGCCAACACAGAGGTTCTGGGAGTCTTACTCAGCCCTGTATGGCAATGGTAGCGTAAAAAAAAGATCTCTTCACACAGGCTCTAGGATTAAAGAAAAGGCTAGGCTCGAAAGACATGAGCAAATAGACTTTGTGAAGTGGTGTAAAGCCAAGGGTCTGAGGGTTGCTGCAAATATGAACGAAGGACGTCGAAGCAAACGGAACGGAGCCTCATTGCAAGCCGCTGGACTGTCTGCCGGCCATCCAGATGTTCAGATTTATGCCAAAAGAAAAGGCTCTGGAAGTTTGTTTATTGAGATGAAGCGAACCAAAGGATCTGTGATATCCGATGAACAGCGGGAATGGGTTGCTTGGCTAAATGCCAATGGATATACCGCCCACTTCGCATATGGTGCGGAAGACGCAAAGCGGTTGACTGAGCAATATCTAGCATTGCCGGTTAGTTAACAGGTGGATAATGGGGTAGATTATGGGGTGGTTTTAAAAAAGGGGGTGTGGCATGAAAAAATGGAAATTGATGTACTTTATTTTGCTAAGCGCTTTTGTGGTTGAGTGTTTTGATTTGATGTTCATGCATCAGGAATTGGCAGACGTTGAAAGCTCTATTTCTACTTTGGAGCAAGGAATGATACCTGATGCTGATTAGTCAGTGTTGCGATGCGCCTTTAAAAACTGCTAGCGATGATGAGGGAACATATTGGTACTCTTGCTCAAAGTGCTTCTTGGAGACTCAAGGAAAAGTAAGTTCATTTGGCACTAAACAATCTACAGAAAAAATATTTAGGGAAAAAAATGATAGACGCAAAATTATTGTCCGCCCTTCAGGGTCAGCTAATCTTTGACGAAGGACGTAGGAATAAGCAATATAAAGATGTCTTGGGAAACGACACGATCGGAATTGGGCATTTAGTAAGGCCTCAGGATCGAGAACTTATCAAAGACGGGATGGTTTCTGATGACCAGATAAATAAATGGTTTGTAGAAGACATCCAGGAAGTTTATGACAGCTTAACTAAATCCTTATTGACTGCTAAATGGTTTACAAATCTTTCAATTAAGCGGAAGGCAGTTATTATGGGAATGGTATTTAATTTGGGATTTCCTGGTTTCTGTAGATTTATAAAGCTTATCGCAGCTTTGAATAATGGGAATTTTAAAAATGCGTCAATTGAGATATTGAATAGTGAGGCGGCTCGCACTTTGCCTGTGCGCTATAGACGATATTCAGACGACATGCTAATGGGGTAGAATATGCAAATACTGAATTTTATGTATTATGGGAAAATGGGCTATTAATCGGCTATTTTTTTATTTTCATGCGTTTGGGGAATGCATATTCCATAAAATACAGTTAAAAACCTATGTCACACGGAGTGACTAAGGAACAAAGCCATGGATATGCCACTGGGTAAAGACCCTAAGGCCGGTGAGAAAATGGATAAGCTGAGCATTCCCCAAATTCGAGTGTTTTTAAGACATCTTACATACCTTGTGACTGTCGGGTTTTTTTTCGTCCTTGCGGCAGCATTTTTGAATAAAGCTGATATGGATCCCTCAAAAAGAGATCTCATATCTATGTTAATAGGTGTGCTGATAAGTAAATGGTCGACGATTATTGATTTTTGGTTCGGGGCTTCGCGAAAATAGCTTTTTTAATTTTTTTGAAGCAATCAGTAGAAATGCTAAATCCTGAAGCAGAATCTCTAATATGTATTGAATAAGGTTGATCGGTAGAAAGATCGCTTTTATAAACATATGATATCTCCTCTGTATTTATTATTAATATATCATTAATTTTTATAAACATAATTTATCCTTAAATATTTGAATAACCGAAATGTTGTTCCAAGGCAGATTCTAGGGCAATAAATTGTGCTTTATTTAGATAACAATTAGAATGTTCTGTATTTTTGAATTTTACAGTGTAAGTATAGCCTGCCATTACAGGAGCATTTATTGAAAGGATTTCTTCAATATTAATCCAGGTTCCTTTACTTATCTTCACCATCATTTTCTTTATTTCCTTCAAAAGTTAATTGAGAATGCACAATTGTTAATGCACGGATAATCACCTGGGATCTGTTTTCTCCCCAAAATTCACCTAACGCATCAACTATTTGATTGGTTGCTGGTGTTGTCCTGAATGTTATGTATTTTCTTTCTTTCATTATGCTCCTCGATTATTTTATTTAAAAAGTTTCTTAATTCTATTGTTTCATTTATATCAAATAATGATGATGGAAATGGAACAAATTCCATGCATTTTTTTCCTTGCATATATTTTCTATTTTTTTCTTCATTTTCATTTTGAAAAAAAACAAAAAATATTTCTTCTTTAAAAATATCTTTGCCCATTAATATTCTCAGGATTTTTTCCATTTAATACCCCAAATTTGTTATGGGAGCCTTTAACTAGACCCCCTCTCTTTTTTATGTTTCTCCACAAATTCTTATTTAATATCTATCCTTGTTCTTGATTCTAAAACCGCCCCCGGAACCCTTTTCCCTTCTTTTAAATCTGATTTAATCAATGAATTATCTCTTATAGTCACCGTTTCAGTTCTAAGATAAGAGCTAGGAATCTTGGACGGATCTAAAATAATCATTGAAGGAGGGTTTTTCTTAATTGATATTTCAAATAAGGGTGATTTTTTTATGTTAGTCACATTGCACTTTTCTAAACTGGTTATTAAATAATCTTTAAGTCTTTCAATTTTCATATCAACATTGTTTTTACGAACTTTCATACCTAAAATGGCATAATCTATATCTCTTGATAACGCCTCTAGATTCTTAATATAACTTGCAACGCTAATTGCTTTGTCTTCAAAGTTATCTTGAATCTGAGACAACTCAGCAGCGTTTAGGCTTATTAATTCTCCTGTCACCGAATCATATTCAAATAATTTTTCAATCGCATTCCTATATTGTTCTGAAACTTCGTATAAAGACATATTTACTCATCCAAATTTATTTTATAAGAGCAGGCATTATTGGTAACCATAGAAATCGTATCAAATAAGTCACCTATATTTTGTAGTTCTGTTTGATATTCAATTTCATTTAATTTGTTTATATATGTTGATCCAATGCTAATTGTTATACCTCTTAGCAAAGATAGCATGAGAGACATTTTATTACTTCCATCTTGAGAATCACAAAAATCATGAACCTCATTATATATTTTTTTCATTAAACCTTTATGAAAATATACATCCTTATCGATCAATTCTTCCATTTATTTCTCCTAATTATTTATTTTGTCATCTTCGCAATGTTTTAAGTGCCATTCCCATAAATTATTATGAGGCCATTCAATTTGGAAATAAAAAGCTGATATTTTTTTCATTTGTTCTTCAGTTAATATTTTGCATATCTTGCAAAGATGATCGTTTACATTTTCCATTGGTATCATTTTTAAATTATTTTTTTTGCATTCTTCAATTTGATCTTTTGTTAAAACTGATTGGGCAAGAAAATACATTCTTGCTTTGCATCTTTCTTCTATTTCTTTTTGGCCAGATGAATCTGGTGTGTGGCAGTAACAAGGCATTTGTTTCTCCTAATTATTAATAAGGTTGTTAATAGTCAGGAATTGAACCTGATAGATAAGGCGCTGTCGACATATACTTCTTATCAGGAGTTGAAATCCCACGCGTCACCGTCCGCGCCGCTACTAACATTTAAACTTTATCGATAATATTTATTTGCTTCCATTTCTACAATAAAATTATCTATCAAAACTTTTAATTCAAAAAAATTTCTTATATCAACATTAGGGCCGCCATTAGAAGATCCAACAATAGCTACTAATGCATTTAATTCTCCTTTGCACTTTTCCCATTGTTGCGCAGCTAAAACTTGTATTAAGTCTTCTCTTGTAAGCATTATGATTCTCCTAACATTAAAAAGGTGATACCTGACCAGAATTTCACTGGCATCCTCTCTGGTTAGCCTTACCGCACTGGGATCGAACCAGTTGCCTGCTGCCGCAGGGTAGCTTTTCGATTTCACTACTATCGATACTCCATTAAGTATCTTAGGCTTCGCATTTCTGCACAATCAGAGGCTCTTCGATCAGGTGCTTACCTACTATAAAACCCAATTGCTGAATAGGTGTTTGATCTCGGCTAAACCCTGTCTTTTCGAGCTCCAGGTATCATAAAACTGGCGGAACACATAACCGGCTTTGGCCCGAGGAGAGCCCTGCAAGCGCGTCTTGCACGTCGTATGTGCTCCATAAACTTTGTTAATAAATTTCTATTTCTTGAATTTCAAAATGACAATCATTATTAGAGAATAGCTTATCTTTGGCTATTTCTATCGCGTTATCCTCTGATAATATGCCAGATCCATCATCAGGGACTTCCATTTTAAATTTAAAAAAACCTGATATTTCAACTGTTTTAAATATAGACATTTCAGTTTCTCCAAAAATGGCGGCCTATTTTACTTAAAAATAATCTAACTTTATCAGCCGGTAGTTAAGGATGTCGGCATAGTATTATTATTAAATAATAAGGCCATAAACTTTTATTCAATTATTTCATGTTCTTCAATATTTAAATGTAAATCTGGATTACAATCTCTATATTGCAAAGCATCTAGTTCACTGAGAAAAACCTTATTTATTTTATTTTGAACTAGAAAGTCATTATTAACGGCTATATAAACTTTCATTTTAACTCGTCCTTTTGTTTTTTTTCATAAACAGATATAATAGCTCTGTGTATGATTAAGTCTATAAGAGTAACCGAGAGACTTAAAACGCCTCTCGGCTGTTCTTTTTTAGTTAAGACTTTTATCTTCAAGTCTAAAATTCTCACGTAATCCTTTTAAATAAGCAATATTAGCCCTAGCATTGAAAGCCCTACCCTCTGCAAATTCAGTTGTATGGCATCTCAATATAGCTTCGGCTGATTCATACGAGCTTATCAAATGGTCTAATAACTGAATCATTACAACTCTAGCCATTGCCTCTGCATTGCTGAACTTCTCAAGATCTGTGACGTTGATTATCATTCTTATTCCCCAGTAAGTTAATTAATGATTTTTGATACTTCTTCTTCAGTTAATTCTACAAACTTCGTATTTTGTTGGTCGTACCGTGAAAACAAATATGCACCACCTCTTCCATCTAATCTGTGTGCTGACAGAGGATATCCATATTTATTTTTCAGTATTTCAACAGGAACTAAAACAGGAACATAACGATCTGGACTTTCAAGAATCACACCTTTAACTAGATTGTTTTCCATTTCCATTTGATTACTCGCTAAGTTATTTAATGTAAGGTCATTACACCACATATCATTATCATTAGCAATAGTATTTTTACGGTATTTACAATTTATTGCAAAATAATTTATGCATGCGTATAATTAATAACCATAAATCTATCAAAGGAATGAAAGATGTCAGACGGTGACTTGAAGGGATGTGATTCATGCAAAGGTCGTAAGCGTTTATTGGGTCTTGGCATGATGTATATTGAATGCCCGGCATGCAAAGGCATTGGTTGGATTATAGAAGATGCGCCAAAATCCGAAGTCATTCCTGCTGAAGAATCTGTCTTTGATGAAACTTTAGATCAACCTAAAAAACCCGGAAGACCTAAAGGCTATACCAAAAAAGGAATTTAAGTCATGGCTGAAAAAAGAAAGGTTGGTAGGCCTGATCATTACAAACCTGAGATGTGCGAAAGACTGATTGTTCTGATGAGTGAAGGCGCTTCAAAACTAGAGGTTGCTGCTCAATTAGGATTGCCAAATCGAGAAACAATTTCTGAATATGCTGAGAAATACCCTGAATTTGGGGACGCCTTAAAACAAGGAATGCTCTATTCGGAAGCTTGGTGGATGACAGAAGGGCGATATAATATCCGCAATAAAGAATTTAACAGCACCCTTTGGTACATGAATATGAAGAACCGTTTCGGCTGGCGTGACAAAACCGAGAACCAAACTACAGTGACTGTAGAAGTAAAAGAAATTGATGCTATTCGAGAACAATATAAGAAAGACATCTAATGAATATAACCCCTGAAGATATTGAACGATGTCGACTTCAGGGGTCTTTATTAGAGTTTACGAGAATATTCTATAAGCTCAGAACTGGAAGATTGTTTGATATCTCTTATCCCATATCTCGAGAATCACATTTCATTACCATTTGCAGAGAGCTTGTAAAGGTTTTTGATGGAAAGACGCATAAGCTAATCATTAATGTACCTCCTCGCTATGGCAAAACCGAATTACTAATACACTTCGTTGCCTGGGCATTAGCAAACTATCCTGATTCAAACTTCATTTATACGTCTTATTCTCATTCATTAGCCAAGAAGCAAACTCAAACTATTCGTGAAATCATTCAGATGCCGCATTATCGAAAGATAATGGGTGTTTCATTGAAGGAAGATACCCAGGCGAAAGACAATTTCGAAACGATTCAAAATGGCAGCGTATATGCTGTTGGTGCCGGCGGTACGATTACGGGTCGAGGTGCTGGAGTTATGGGCGTCAATCGCTTTAGCGGCGCCTTTATCATGGATGATATGCATAAGCCTGATGAAGTAACATCGGATAATATGCGTGAGGCCGTAATTGACTGGTTCTTTAATACAGCTCAATCTCGTGTTAATGGACCGCATGTGCCATTCATATTCATTGGCCAGTGTTTGCATGAAGCAGATTTATCAGTGATTCTCAAAGAAACTGGCGAATGGACTGTTTGCAGCCTACCTGCCATTGATGACTCAGGAAATGCACTTAATCCTGCCATGCACACATTTGAAGCACTGAAGAAGATGGAGAAGGAAAGCCCGTATGTATTTGCGAGTCAGTATCAGCAGAACCCACAACCCGCAGGTGGTGGTATATTTAAACCTGAATGGTTCTTCTTAACTGAAGAAGATCCTGAGGTACTTTTAACGTTTATAACTTCAGACACAGCTGAGACAGACAAAGACTATAATGACGCGACGGTCTTCAGCTTCTGGGGTGTTTATAAGATTGGTGAAACTGGGGAATATGGGTTGCACTGGATAGATTGCAAAGAAGTCCGCGTTGAGCCAAAAGATTTAGAAGATGAGTTCATGGAATTTTATACATCATGCTTACGTTACAAAGTTAAGCCTTTAGTTGCAGCAATTGAAAAGAAGTCTACCGGAACTACGCTTGTTTCCATTCTTTCAAAGTTACGCGGATTAAAGATTAGATCAATTGAAAGGACTAAAGCAGCAGGCAATAAGACGGCCAGGTTTTTAGAGATACAGCCATATGTAGCGGCAAAGTTAATTTCAATTCGAAGATATGCAAAACACACTGAATTATGCATAGAGCATATGCGCAAGATTACAGCAAATGATAGCCATCGGCATGATGACATTGCAGATACGCTCTATGATGCTGTAAAGTTGGGCTTAATAGATAAAGTTTTGCTCACTGGGATCCCCAGTGATTCAAGTCAAAAGGTGAAGGCTCAAAGGATTATGAGCAACTTCAATACAATCAACAGGCTCAAGGAGCGAGCATATGGCGGCGGCAGGCGTTAGAAAGTCTAGCGAAGAGCTGGATCGTATCAAGAAAAACATTAATACATCATATCAATATTTCAAACCGAACTATGATCGTTTCCATCAGTATAGACGGCTGGTGTTTATGTCTTCATTGACCGAAGAAGATAGGAACATATTGATCGGTAGAAAGATGCCAACTCTCGAGTTTAACATTTTAGAAGCATATATATCTCGATTATTGGGTGAGTTTGCTAAACATGAGCCCTCTATTGCAGTTGTTCCTGCAGATGGGGCTCCTGTCGATATTCAAACGTCTAAGTTAGTCGAGGGCCATTTAAGACATATCATTTATGAATCCAATAAGAACTCAACAGCTTATGAGATTTACAAAGACTTATTAAGCGGTGGATTTTCAGTTGCAAAAATGTGGGTTGATTATGCTAGTCCAATGTCGTTTAACAAGGTTATCAATCTTGGAAGAGCATTTGATCCAACACTTTGTGGATTTGATCCTATGGCTCAGTTCTCCCATAAAGCTGATGGTCGATATTCATTTGAAAACTATCCTATGGCACAAGATGAATTCGAACAAAAGTTCCCTAATGTCTCAACTGCTGCATTGACCTATTCTCGTAAAGTTGAACAGTTCAATTGGTCTTATATGAATGGCGCAGAAGAAATTGTAATGTTGTCCGAATATTTTGAGAAGAAACAAAAACGTGCTCGAATTGTTAAGCTCTCAAATAACAGGGTTATGACCACAAAGGATTATGAAAGATTTGAAGAGTATTGGAAGAAAGAACAGTTTATTGAGCAAATACCTCAAGTTGTGGGTAAATCTCGAATGACGGATATGGAGACAATTTGTCGTTATCGATTAATTGAGTCAGAGATTATTGATTATAAAGAAACAGATTACACTTATCTTCCCCATATCTTTGTTGATGGTAATTCAATCATGATTCGCAATGGTGATGCTAATTCAGTACAACAGATGACAAGACCCTACGTTTATCATGCTTTAGGCGTACAGAAACTTAAGAACTTTGCAGGTCAAACACTGGCAAATGAGCTTGAGAATACGATCCAGCATAAGTTTATTGTAATGAAAGAGGCTATACCGCAGGAAGAAGAATATATTGATGCTTTAACTAATTCTCAGCAAGCAAGTACATTAGTTGTTAATGCTTATAGTGAGAATGATCCTGATAAGCCGATTCCTAATCCTATCCGCGAAGTTGTACGTACGCCTATTCCTCCTGAAATTATGCAAGCATATTCCGTCACTGATGGTACCTCTCAAGTTATTCTTGGTTCATTTGATGCATCACTTGGTATTAATGACAACCAATTGTCAGGTGTAGCAATCCAAGAAGGGGCGACTCAATCGAATAGTGCTGCAATGCCTTATATTACTGGGTTCTTACAAGCTTGGTCGCATATCGGTAATATGGCTGCTGATCTTATGCCTAAATATATGGACACTCCTCGAACTATTCCGGTGGTTGGTGTTGATGGAAAGAGAACATATCAACAGATTAATATGAAAGGCGCTCCATCGTTTGATTATGATGAGAACGCTTTGAATGTTGAAATTACAGCAGGCGTTAATTTCCAAATCGCTAAGAATCAAGCATTACAGCAAATTATTGCGATGATGAGATCTTCAGAGGTATTCGCTCAATTCATGAATACTGATGGCTTACCTGTATTGTTAAAGAATCTCACGATATACGGAGCGGATGAACTACAGGAATTGGCGGAAGAATGGCAGCAAAAAATGGCAGCACAAGCTAAGCAACAACAAGCTATGCAGGCTCATGCAATGTTGAATGATCCTAAGGTTCTTACTGCTAAAGCTAAAATGGCTGAGGTTCAAAATACTGCTCGACAAGATCAGGCAGAAAATGCATTACGCGCTCAAGAGTTAGCAATAGATGATAAAGAAGCTGAAAATGAGCGTATGAGAATCATTGCTGATTTGAAAGAGTCTGAAGAAAATGTCAAGATTGAAGCTAAGCGTGATGAGACAGAGAAGTTAACTACGGCTATGAAAATGGCTATGGATCATGCGAAACAAAAGCATGAAGAGCGAATGGATCATCATGAGCTACAACGTAAATTGTCTGATCAGGCGCATAAGCATGCATCTGAAAGACAGAAAATAACTCTCGATACTGTCGAGCTTAAGCACAATATGTCTAAACCAATTAAGGAGATGCAAAATGCCAATGAAAAAGGGATCTAGTAAGAAAGTTATTTCTGAAAATATTAAGACTGAACGCAAAGCGGGCAAACCTGAAAAGCAAGCAGTTGCAATTGCTATGAATAAAGCTGGCAAATCTAAAATGAAATCATGTAAAAAGTAAGGGGAAAAACATGGCTACTAAGGAACGGTTGACATGGTCTGAGTTGAATCAAGGGGTTGAATGTGCTGAAAAAGCTTATGGAATGAAGAAGCATCAAATCATGCCGGAAATTCGCAGACATACAGCAGGGATGAATCGTGAGCAAGAGCGTGAGTTTGTAGAAAAATTTTATGACCGGAGCAAAAAATGACAGATGATGAAAAAGGCAAAATGTTACAAGACATTATGGAAAAGTTTGTAGAGTTCAAAAAACAAGCATTAGAGCTAAAGCTGAAGAACTGGCAAATGCAAACAGCAATGTTAAATTTTGACCAAGGGTTTTTATGGTTGCGTGAAGCCATCTTCACAGATGAGCATTATGAGAAATATAACCATTGATAGATATATCATCAGTCAACTTAGATATTCATTTTTAGTCCTAAGTTGACTTGTTGTGAAATATTAAGCCGTATAAATATTGACATTTTTTCCAAAATAGAGATAATGTCAATATATTACGCAGCCATGCGGGCAAAATGGCCGGGACTTACAACGTTAATGTATGAAATCACGGTGACGCCGCTGAATAGTCAATCAAGGAAGGTTGAACAGATATGGCAGAGGATCAAATAGATACTCAGGATGCGCCAGTAGCTGAAGAAGCTAAAGCGGATACCGTTGATGAAATGCAAGTGCCAATGTATAACAAAATACAGATGGCCGACGTAGTCAAAAGGGAAAAAGCTAAAGCTTACGAGCGAGGGAAACGCGAAATGTTAGAGAACATGCAAGCACAGCAACAACCTGTTGCACAACAGCAACAACCTGCAATGCAGCAAGCTCCACAACAAGCAGCGCCTCAATCAATGGGTGGAATGCAACAAATGTCTCCCGAACAAATTCGGCAGATGATTGCAGAACAAACCCCTCAAATTCTTCAACAGCAAGCGCAAAATTTACAAGCACAACAATCTGTCCAAGGCTTTGTTTCCAAGATGGAAGCGGCTGAGGCTAGATACCCTGGGTTAAAAGAGAAACTTGGAAAGCTGGATTATACGCACATGGGGCCAGTTATTAAATTGCTCAATGAAACGGATAATGCAGGCGATATAATGAAAGAGTTAGTTGATAACCCAATGAAAATGGGAAATCTATTAACACTTGCACATACGCAACCGCAAATTGCTGCGCAGGCTATGAATGATCTATCAAATTCGATCAAACAGAACCAGCAAGCACAAGCCCAAGAGTCTTCATCTAATGAACCGCTAGACCGCATCACACCTTCAAATGTTGGCAGTGATAGTGGCTCTAAAGGTTCTGTGCGTGATTTCAAGACTCGATATCGCGGATAGATACAGATAGAAGTCATTATCTCCATAAAATACTTTGGAGAAATTAATAATGATTCCTAATAACGTTCTAATTCAGGTTCAAACGTATCAACGTTCCATGTTAGCTTACTTAGACAATTTAAATTGTTTCGTTGGTAAAGCTACAAACAAGAAATTCAAAAACTTTCCAGGCATTCAATATAACCTTGGCTCATCGGTTACTTTTGATTTACCACCTCTTTTCACAAATACTAACGGCTTAGTTGCTTCATGGCAGCCAGCAGTTCAGCGTTTAGTGACACTTACTTGCGATCAAGCAACGAATACTTCGTACGCTTTCACCGCTCAAGCTAAGATTTTTAACGTAGATAAAGATACCGATAGCTACATGGCTGTTTTTGGTAAATCTGCAGTGAGAACAATTGGTGCTCGAATTGAATCTAATCTTGCATTAAATGCAATTTCTGCTAGCCCAGTAATGACTATTGACAATAACGGTCAATCAGTTCCAACCGGCGCTCTTCATACTGAATCAGGCCCATATCGTTTCTTCGGTAACGGTGTAACACCAATTAATTCTTACCAACAGTTAGCTCAAATGGTTGAGAATTTCAAGGAAACTGGCGCAGCTGATGACTTTAAATGTATCTTACCTAACACGATCATTCCTGCAATCGTTGGTAGTGGTTTAAGTCAATTCGCTCCTGAACGTAATAATGCAATTGCGAACTCATGGGAAATCGGTACTTTTGGTACACCGCCTATTTCATACATGTCTTCTAACTTATTACCTACTCATGTCTCTGGCACGATCGGCGATACAGTTGCTCCAAACAATGTAATGACTGTTGTTAGCACCAATGATCCAACTGGCGCGAACATCACAACTATTACATTCACAGAGCCAACAGCTGGAACAGATCCAAATGCAATCAAAGCTGGTGACTTATTCCAGTTTAATGATGGCATTGCTTCTCGTCCCAACATGCGTTCATTGACAACAATTGGTAATAACTTGACTTCACAACCTGTTCAATTCAGAGCATTGGCTGATGCAGGAACAGTTGCTGGAACAGTGACCGTTTCAATTTATCCTCCATTACAATCCACGGCAGGCGCGACACAAAACATGAACAACAACATTGTTGCTGGCATGAAAGTTACTCCAACACCTTCTCATAAAGCAGGCTTGTTGATTAACGGTGATGCGTTCTACATGGCTATGCCACAATTACCAGATCAAGCTCCTTTCTACACTGGTAATGATATTGATGAAGAAACAGGTGCATCCATTCGTATGACGACTGGTGCGACCTTAGGTCAAAATCAATATGGCACAGTATTAGATTGCACATGGGGTTCTTTACTTGTCCCTTCGTACAGTTTGCGCATGCTGTTCCCTATGTAACATGGATTGTGGCGGCTTAAAAAATGGGTCGCCACTTAGTTACTGACTAATTTAAAAGGATTATTATCATGGCTATTTTTTCAGCTATTACCCCAGTTTCAAATAAAGCAGCTCTTTATGTAAATAGATTAGAAATCTCATTAAATGCAACGACTCCAAATACGAAAATTGACGTTAACGCAGGCGCTTGCAGAGATTCTACAAATACATACGACATCGTTGTTGGAAATTATGAAGGCGCGGTTCCAAATTCTATTATTCCCGCAAATAGCATTACTACTATTAATGGTGCTGTTAATGGAATTAATGGTTTAGATACGGGAACACTTGCCGCTAGCACTATGTATTATATTCATGCAATTTTTGATAATACAATGAAATTGCCTAGTGGATTGGTTCTTTCTTTGTCTTTAACCGCTCCTTTACTTCCTGCTGGATATAGTTCTTTCAGATGGATTGGTCAATGGACAACTGATTCATCAGTTCATTTCTTAGCTGGTTATAATTATGGAACAGGAACACAAAGATTATTCTTTTATGACGCTGTTCAATCTACTGGTCTTGATGCTGGTTCGTCTACTACGTATTCATCAATTAACTTAGTTAATTTAGTTCCTGCAATTGACAACATTCCAGTATGGCTTGTTAACACTTTAACTCCTGGTGCTGCATCTAGAGTATTAAATGTTAGACCAACTGGATCAGCAGGTGATGCGCTAACTGTTATTGGACAAGTTGCGGCTGTTCCGATTAGTAGCAAGCAATTAGTAAATGCAAAACTTTCTAGTTCTGCACCAAGCATTCAATATAAAGTAACGAATGCCGGTGACGTAGCTGCCGTACAATTGGCGGGTTTTTATTACTCCTTATAATGGAGTTTAGTAATGGCATTTACAGCTAGAGAGCTAATCAGTAAAGCTTACTATCTGTCACAAGTTGTGGCTCGCGATGCTGAAACAGTGAGCGGGTCACAAATTATTGACGGCTTGTATTTGCTTAATGCATTGCTTGATGTAAAAGGCGGAGATCTACGGTTAATCCCGTATTGGACGCCTTATTCTTTCCCATCTGTTGTTGGTCAGGAAGTATATTTTATTCCTAATCTGCTATCTATTGAGCAGTTAACTTTTAATCTAGGTCCTGTTCAATTTCCTATGGGTAAAATTTCTCGTGCCGATTATTTTGGTGGAGGAAAGATAGATAATATTCAGGCATTACCATTTAATTGGCATCCTGAAAGAACGCTTGGTGGAATGAATATTTATCTTTATTTCACGACTGCTGGCATTTATACAATGAAGTTAATCGGGAAATTTGGATTAACTGAAGTTGGTTTAGATGATGATTTATTATTAGTTTATGACAAATATTATATTGAATATTTAAGGTTTGCATTAGCTGAATATATTGCAATTGATTATACGCTAGAGTTTCCTCCGCAATCTTTGAGAAAGCTTAATGAGATTCGTAAAAAATTAATGGATACAAGTGCAACTGATTTCACCATGAGAAAAGTATCTACTTTACAGACTGGCTCAAGTTTAACCTGGGCTCAAATTAATTTTGGTAAAGGATTTACTAGACCGTCATGATGTCTCAACCAGCTGTTACAACCAAGCAAGTTCCACTCGACATTGTCGGGTCAACTGTATTTGGTAGATACAGCAAAATCAATATTGCTGAAACATTCAATATGATTATTTCAGATGATTGGTTGGTTCCTTATGCAGGTTATAAAAGAAAGTCTCAAATTACAGGTGATTTCGGTAGAGCTATATTTTCAAGTGCACGCGCAAACATAATGATTGTTGTTGTGGATGATGTTGTTTATGCAGTGAATAACAATATTTCCGTAACTCAAGTTGGTGAAATATCTACATCAACAGGTGACGTTTATATCGATGAAAACAACAATGCTGAGATAGCTATTTGTGATAGAAAAAATCTTTATTGCTATAACTGGCAATTAAATAAATTCACTAAAGTTACAACGCTTCCATCCGGCGTGGTTCCTGGATATGTTTCATTTCAAAATGGCCGCTTTATTGTTGCTGATATATCAAGCAACAGATGGTATATAGGCCAAGTAAATGACATAAATACATGGTCATGGGGTCCTGGAAGCACTCCAGTATTCAATGAAGTTCAGACCAAAGCTGATAAATGTGTTGCAGCAATACGCTTTCCTGGAAGAGGTAATTTGTTATTTGTTTTTGGTCAAACAGTAACTGAAGCATGGTACAACATTCCAGATAATCAAATTTCAGGATATCAAAGAAGTAGCGCATTCAATGTGGATTATGGCTGTTTAAATCCGGCAACGATTGCGAACAATGAAAATATTATTGTATGGCTTGCAGCTAATAACAAATCTGGGCCCGTTATTATGTGGAGCAATGGCTCTGACCCTCAACAAATATCGACTGATGGGATTAACTATAAGCTTGCATCACTAAAAAACCCTTCTAATTCATATGGATTTTTGTTTAAACAAGATGGGCATTTGCTTTACCAAATTACTTTTCCTGATGACAAGCTGTCTTATGTATATGATTTCAATACGAAGAAGTTTTTTACATTAACAGATGAATATATGGGTTCACATATCGCTAAGCGCGTTGCGTTTTTTAATAACAAATATTACTTCGTTAGCTTTAAAGACGGAGATTTATACGAATTTGGCAGTACATTAACAAATTATGATTATGGCGATAGGATTATGGAAATTCCTAGAGTCCGACAGTGTTCGCCGATTAGAGAGCCAAATCAAAAACCATTTATTGTTAATAATCTGACTTTTACTATTGAGCAAGGAAATAGCCCAGGAATTCAGCGGGTAGATTTTTCTATGTCTAAGAATGGCGGAATAAGTTTTAGTTCTTATATGTCAAAAGAATTGAATACCCAAGGCCATCGAATGAATCGATTGAATTATTGGAATCTGGGAAGATCGAATGATTTTGTGGCTCAATTTAGGTTCTGGAGTGAATCCAGATTTGTGTGTACTAATGGCCTTGCGAGTATTTATTGATGCTAATACCTTCTTTTATACCAAGTAAGCCGATTGATTCAGATGGTAATTGGACTCCTGAATGGGCCCAATTGTTGCAACAATTATTTACAACTTTGCAGAAGAATATTGGGCAAGAAGGGTTTATAATACCTTCATTAACTGCTGCTCAAATTTCAAGTATGGATGCTTCGAAAAATGTGCAGGCTCTGATTTATAAGTCAGATTCGCCAGGAAGCTTGGTCGTTAATTTAAATGGAACTTTTAAAACGGTTCAGACCGTTTAAGGCATAGGATATGCAATCAGGATCTAGTATGGATTGGCAAGATGCCATCCCAGGTTTAAGCACCGCAGCAGGCGGACTTGCTTCGTTATTTGGCGGATATAAAAATCCTTCTGATTCAGCAATGCCTTATTTGCAAGGAATTCCTGGGCAATTACAAGGCGTATATAATCCTTATATGAATGCTGGCGCCAATGCTACCGGTCAATTGCAAAACACTTACGGAAATCTATTAAATAATCCTGGCGGCGAATTAAATCAAATTGGTTCCAGCTTCCATGCATCTCCCGGTTATCAATTCCAAGTTCAACAAGGCACTAACGCTGTAAATAATGCAGCTGCTGCTGGAGGTTCTTTGGGCAGTTCAGATCATCAATTTAATTCAGCAAGTATGACGAATGGCCTAGCAAATCAGGATTACTACAATTACCTGAATCATGCTGTCGACTTATTTGGTAAAGGACTGCAAGGAGAGCAAGGACTTGCAAGCAATGGATTATCAGCATCTGGCATGTATGGTAATGGCTTAATGGATACCTCAATGTCACAAGCTCAAGATGCATATGCTGGCCAAGCAAATGCTAATTCACATGAAGGTGGTGAAATGGGCGCCTTATTTGCGGGGCTTGGTCAAGCTGCCCCATTTTTATTGGGAGCATAATTTATGCCATTAGCCGGTATTCAGCCATTAAGTTTTGATCAAAATAATCCAATCCTTGCAGGCATGAGCGCGGGTGAAGATCTAATCGGAAAAGGGATTCAGAATTATTACAATCCACAACTTGATAAGCAAAACGTTCAAGCAAAGGTTATTGCGAACCAAGCTTCTCAAGCTGCATTGCCATATGCTGGACCACAAGCCGCCGCAACTCTTCAGCAATTAATCGCGAAAGCCGCGCTTGAAAATGCCGCTGCAAGACAAACAAATTTCCAAACAAGTAATCCAGCATATATGCCAGGCGGTGTAGATGCTTCTGCATTTTCTGGATATAGACCGAACGGGATCAATGGCGCTCAAACGCCTCAGCAACCTAATCAGCAGCCTATGCAACAGCAGCCACAACAGATGCAGCAGCCTCAAAATGCGGCTTCCAATACTGGTAATACTGGGAATCCTAGTAACGGGATCCCCGCCGGCGGCCAAAATGATCAACAGATCGGCACTACTATGTTCAATCCAAATGGTGGCTCTCAAGCTTATCGAATCGCTATTGGCGCTGGATCTAATGGTCAGCAATCGCCCCAGCAACCGAATCAACAGCCTAATCAGAATGCTAAACCAGATTATGCCTACGGTGTAAAAGTCCCGGATATTACTACAAAGTATTCTACTGATCCCCTGGTGAATCAAGTCATGCTTAGTAGATTTCCCTTAAATGCAAATGATAAATTTAATTTTAATGTTGCACAGCAACAGACTCATAATGCGGTTGAATTTTATAAAGATGAACAACAAAGAGCTAGTCAAATTGCTGATGCATCTTATCGTGCAAATCAAAATATTGATGAAATAGTTAATTCGTATAATAAGCTTGGACCTTTTCAAAGAGGGTGGCTGGGTGGTCATAATCCTGCGTTAAGCAGTGAAGCTAACCAAGTTGATCAAGGTGTAGCAAAATTAATTTCTGACTCAGCTCAGATATGGCAACAAGGTCATTTAACTAACGCCAATCTTGATTTAACAGCTCAACAAAAACTTGGTCGTGGATTAAATCCTGAAGCTGTAAGCAATATTGCTACAGGTTTAAAAGCCTATAACAATAGAGCATATGAGTATCAAGGATTTCTGAATGAGGCTAATGCACAAAGAATAGCTCCTGCGACAACTCAGTTATTATGGAACCGTTATAATCAATTACGTCCACCATTTAATTCTGCGGACAATATCGCGAATAATTCTTATAAAGGAACTTATCAGGATTTCTTAACGCCACAGGCTGTTCAGAATCCATCTCAATATGTTCCTCAGAATCAGGGTCAATTAGCTAGTAATATTATGACTGCTAAAGATCTTGAAGATACTGCAAAGACTCATAATCAAAATGTCTCAACAGTTAGAAGTAATCTTCGCCAAAGAGGTATTATCTAATGCCTAGAGATTTGTATGCAGAAAACAATTTAGATTCAAGTGGTCAGCCATTGAAATCGTCGGTTCAATCAAGCTCGCCGAATCAATCTATTGCATCTGTAAATACAGATTCTGGGACAATTGGAATGGAAGCTTTGCCAAGTAATCAACAGGCTGCTCCAACCCCATCTAAACCTCCAAGAGATCTTTATGCAGAAAATGGTATTGATCCTGCAACTACAAATTCTGATAGCTGGATCCCTTCATCGCCAATTAGAGATTTAATCGGTGGCGTTGCAACTGCAGGACAGAATATCCACAACTTATTAACACCTCAATCACAGAATACTAACTATGATTTTAATGCTCCTGATGCTTTAGCGCTTGGCGTTAAAAATCCTAATGTTGGAGATAAATTTACTCAAGGCGTTGGCCAATATGCTGCAGCTGGTGAATTAGGTGATATTGGATCTGCTGGAAGATTATTGTCTGGTATGGATGGCGCTATCCCGCAAGTACTTGGGAGAGCTGTTTCACAAGCGGCCCCACAGGCCGCCTATGGATTTACGCAAAATCCCCAGGATAGATTGCAAGGCGCAGCTATTGCTGGTGGCATTGGGGCTGCTGTTCCACTATGGATGGATGCATTAAATGCCGCAAGACCATCTAATTTTCTTAGAGGCTCATTATCAGCAGCTGAATTGCAGCAAAATCTAGATGCAACTCAAGGCACTAATACTGGTCTTGGAAGAGTTATTGCATCACCTTCCATAAATCGTCTTTATGAGAATATATTGCCGAATATTATTGGCTCTGGTGCCGAAGATGCAATGCAAACCACAAAGAATCAGATATCTCAATCTGGCAATGATTTGATGGATAGCATTAAGGGTGACTTGCAGCCTAGCGATCTTGGACAACAAATTCAAGAGGGATTGAAAAAGGCTGCAGCTCAAGCACGAGCAGATAAAAATGCTAGTTACGGCCAAGTAAATGATTTAGCTGATTCATCAGGATTAACTGTCGGAAGAAGCAATTTGCAGCAGGTAGCAAAAAACACATTAAATGATATTGAACAAAGTCCTGAGCTTAAAGGGGAAATGGATCCATCTTTATATTCTTCATTACAAAAATATGCTTCAAATCCAGAGGGAAACACTTTAAAGCTCAGTAATATTTTTAAAGGTAAATTAGGCGATAAAGCTAACGATTATTATTCAAATGGTAAAATGTACGAATATGGAATAGCTAATTCATTAAAGCAAGCATTAGGTTCTGATATTGAAAATAGTATTGCCAATTCTGGAAGCGATGAATTAAAAGGCGCATATGATAGCGCTCAAAATAACTATGCAAAGAATTTTGCACCTTTTGAAGATAAGGACATTGTTAAATTTACTCGCCAAGGTGGCGATCCAGATTTGATTTTAAATCATTTCTTGAAAACTGGTGCTAACGACAGAACGCAATTATTAGCCAAGTTAGTATCAAAGCTACCACAATCTCAAGAGGGGAATGCAAGTACGTTACCATTATTTGCCTATTTATCCAAAGCTGCAGATCATAACGGAGAAGTTGACCCCGTCCAATTGAGCGCATTGTATAGCAAATTGGGAGAAGGTCAAAAGGATGTATTAATCTCTGATCCTACTATGAGAAAGTCTTTAGATAATTATTCAAATTTAGTAAGTAAAAATAAAGAAGCATTTAATTTAATGTTCAATCCCAAGACTGGCGCTAGAAATACTGATCCTATGTTAAAGCTAGCTCAGCTATATGCCGGAAACACCTTGGGAGGATTGCCAGGATTAGCTGCAACCGCCATAGGAAGTGCAGCTGGTGGAAGACTTGCAACAAAATTAATAACCTCCCCCTCTGTGAGAGAAAATTTAGTCAAAAAAATGATCCAAAACAAGCAATGGCAAGCACCTCAAGGTGTACAGGGAGCCATTGGGACAGCATTAAATGCTATTTATAACAGAGGATCGTAATAATTAAGGAGTCAAGGAATGACTACACCGTTTATACCGCCGTATTCTAAGATTGTCGTCGGACCGTCTTTAGAAATGTATTTTGTAAGCAAAGACACTGGTCTTCCATTAGCTGCCGGCATTGTTTATTTTTATAGCGATTTGAACCGAACAACTTTGAAAGATGTTTATACTATAAGTGGTACGGCTCCAAATTATACTGCAGCTATCTTGCCTAATCCTGCGACCCTTAGTTCAGTTGGAACATTCCAAGATGAAGGCGGCAATAATATTCTTCCTTATTTCTATCCTTTTGATGCCGATGGTAATCCAGAACAATATTATGTCGAAGTTTATGACAGAAACATGGTTCTCCAATTTACTCGTGAGGGATGGCCTCCAGTTTCTGCATCTGCTAGTGGTGGCGCTGCAAACAATGTTAAAAATTTTGCCCCAAATGGTCAGTTTTTACTGCATAATTCTAATGCTCCGAATATGGGCAAAGCCGGACTAATAACTCAAGCTTCGACAGAAATTGCACCGGGTGGCTGGACATTTGAAAGAACTTCTGGCTCTACTGCCGTAGATAATGTCACATTTTTTGCATATGGTTCTGCCGTAAGCAATCCGCCAACTAATCCTCAATATGCTTTTCAATTAACAACAACAACACCTGATACTGATGATTTGACAAAAGATCTGGCATTGACATTTGGTGATGTTAATAAATTCGTTTCATCTGATCTTCCCCCAGAAGCATGGACAATTGCATTTTCTGGAAGGTCATTAACGGGCAGCAATGTAAGCGTTGAATTACATCTGATTCAGAATTATGGATCTGGTGGAGATGCTCAAAATGATGTGCTTCTAACTACATTTTCATTTACTGGAACAGCTCAAATATTCTCATATACATTAACTGATGGATTCCCAGATAACCTGGGTAAAACTATTGGCGATGGTAGCTATGTTCAGATTGCCTTAAGATTCCCGCGCGATGTCGCTTCAAGTAATCGCGTAACCGATTTTATGTTAATAGCTGGAACCGAAGCTCCAACTGTATTTCCGGCAACTCCTGATAGCGAGATGGCATATGAATCGCTTGCTAGCGATGAATCAATTCCAAATTATCAGGGGTATGATTTGTATTGCCCTGTAATTCTTGGTCCTAATGGATATGAGTATGACCATTCACAAATTGGCGGAGTTGAAAGTCTATTTGTTGAGAATGGTTCTCAACAAGGAAATCTCTTGTATTGCGACGGCTCTTCTTATTTAGGCGCAGCATATTCTAGTATTGGAATTCCATACCGTAGATTGCAGCAAGTTCTTTTCAATGCTCCAACTAATGGAAATATATTCGGTAATGGCACAACTTTTGTAAACGCAAATATTCTAAGTTCCAATCCTAGTATAATGATACTCAGTACAAATCAATTCGGTGTTCAATCTAACGTAGCAGATTTTGGTACTGGATTTACTATGAATTCATGGGTTAATCCTGGAATTGCCGAAACTGCTATGAGCGCTTATGCCAATAAATTTGCTGTTGTAATTGCTATTAACCAACGTGTTGGTGGGATATCTCTTAGTGCACTAACCGGAACTAGTGGTATGACCGTTACTGATAATGTTCAGCCAAGTGCGGGTGATGCGAGATATTCTTTTAGATTAGTTGCTTTAGGTGCTGATGCATTGGCAGCGGGATCAGGAAATCCAGGATTATATTTCGATTTTTCCACTGTATCTTTTAATTTTAGAATGTGGTTTTTTGTAAATGGCGAGGTTGCTCCTGGTTCTGGCGGAAGAACCTTATTACAATGTAATTTAGTTCCGTCATCTTCTTCAGCAGATGTAGCATTGATGATTGCTAATGGTATTAGCGGATATCAAACTAATAGTGTTCGAATTGCCGTTCCTCCTCCTGCATCTTCATATTTTACTTTTAACGCTAATTCATTGACATATTATGTTTGGTATAAAATCAATAATGTTGGAACTGCTCCAACTATGCATCCTGACGCACAATTAATTGAAGTTGATTTAACTGGGTCAGAAAATGCCGCGCAAGTTTTATTTAAAACTCAAACCGCAATTAACTCTCAATATTTTGCAGTTCCTGACTTGAGAGGATTTTTTCTTCGCGGCAATGATCCAAATGCATATACTGATCCAGATGCCAACTATAGATATGGATATTTCGCAAATAATCCATCTTATTTGGGTACATTCCAATATGATGAATTTACACAGCATTCACATGAGGTTGGGAATGAGGCATTTAACAGCTCAGGTGGTCCGGGTGGTGCAGGAGGAGGCCAAGAAACCAATTACAGAGGCGGTTCAGATACTAGACCTTCCAACGTTGCAGTTAACTTTTTTATTAGATATTAAGGATTAAATCATGACTACACCTTTTTCAATGACTAGAGATATTAATGGATATAACGGCTTTGGGTTGGCTTTCACTGATACAAGTTATTCAGTTACTCTTGCAGCCTCAACAGCAACTCCTTTGACAATTCCTGGTGACACTTCGTTAGGAAGAATGGGATCTACAACTAAAAATAGATTTTTGGCTGTATTTTCTTATACACCTGGCGCTGAAGTATGGGTTAGTAATAATTCAACTGCGGCTGTTCCTGCCGGCGCATCATTTTCTGCATCGACATCTGAACTTAATCCAGGTGCGAAAGTAGTATTTGCTAAGGATATTTTAAGCTTTATTACTTCAGAGATAAACATTTCTGTTTCTGTGGCTTTATATAGCTTAAGTTAAGGATAATTTTATGTCTTTACAAGCAATGACAAATGCTGGAATAGTAGAAAATCCATTGGTTTTTACTCCATTTGTTTTTCAGAATATCGTTTCTGGTGCTCCGTTGCCGCCTGGTTCTTTTTTTAGAATAACTGAAGACGGAAGCCGTCGAATAACCGAAGATGGAAATATTAGAGTAACGGAATAATATATTTAGGAGGCCTAGGATGGCCAATAAAAAAATATCACAATTAACTCCAAAAGGCTCGAACCTTTCAGAGACTGATTTATTAGAAATTTCAGGGCCAAATGGGAGTGGTGGTTATAACTCAAAAAGCATTACTGGTTTAGAAATTAAAAATTCATTTACTGATATTTTTGGTAATACTATTTTGGGATTTGGATCTGGAAATGGAAATTTTTCAGGATCATATGGAAGTAATAGCGCATATGGAACACAAGTATTTTCAGCATTAACCACAGGTAATTTTAATAGCATGTTTGGAGCAGGGGCTGGAAATGCAATAACTGCTAGTAGTGGAAACTGCGGGTTTGGATATAGTGCTTTATTAACAATTAATGGATCATCTCCGGTAAGTAACTGTGCATTTGGCTCTCAATCATTGCAAAATCTGACATCAGGGTCATTAAATAATTGTTTTGGTACATCATCAGGTGCTGTATATGTTGGATCAGAAAGTAATAATGTAATTTTAGGTCTTCATGGTGGAGTTATTGGTGATAATTATATTACAAGAATTGGTTATTCATCCGCTGGAAATCCTCAGCAACTTAAATGTTTTATCGATGGTATATCTGGCGTAACTGTTACAGGAGCAGGCGTATTAGTTTCATCGACAGGTCAACTTGGCATAGCAGTTTCTTCTGTTAGATTTAAAGAAAACGTCGAAGACATGAGTGAATCATCTTCATCAATTTATAAACTTCGTCCTGTAACATTTAATTATAAAGATCATAAAGAAAAAGAAAAACAAAGAGGACTAATAGCCGAAGAGGTATTTAAGATTATTCCTGAGCTTGTCTTATTAGATGATGACAATATTCCAGCGAGTGTTAAATATCATGAATTGCCAGTATTGCTATTGAATGAGTTAATTAAAT
>Ga0070714_100000685_pt1 | contig 23915 bp, 20 predicted proteins | sample LARL83metaG_FD_65450 | JGI IMG/M metagenome (GOLD analysis project Ga0070714, IMG submission 65450) | Corn, switchgrass and miscanthus rhizosphere microbial communities from Kellogg Biological Station, Michigan, USA - LAR L8-3 metaG | ecosystem: Host-associated > Plants > Roots > Rhizosphere ... | reverse complement strand
GGGAGGTACGGGAGGCCAGCCAGTGCGCCAGCCAGTCCCCCACCGTCACTATCCCGCCCGGCCCGCCGGCCTGCGGGGCCCGCAGCCGCCCCAGCACCTCCAGCGCGGCCTTGCGGGTCGGGTAGCCGCCGCGCCGGATCCGGCGGCGCCGCCCGTCCAGCCCGACCGGCAGCTCCAGCCGCACGTACCAGCTCCCGTGACGCCCGCCCGCCGCCATCCGCGGGCAGCGGCTCCCATACTGCCGCCCGGTCACCGGATCAGTGCACCCGCACCGCCGGAACACCGACCCCTCACCAGCCATCACAATCACCCTCCGATCGCCCCGCCAGTCTCGCCGGGCCAGCCTTCAGCATGCGGCGAGGGACCGCACGGGTCCAGGCCAGGAACGTGATAGGAGCCGCGGGGACCAGGCCACAGGAAGGGCTCCAGAGCCACGGGGTCCGCAGAGACGGCGGCAGCACGCGGCGGACCGAGCGCATAGTGCCGGAACCAGCGCAGCATCTCGGGATGGGTGATCGAGCCTTCCGAGCTCACTTCGCCTGGCGGGCGCCCCTGAAGGATCTGCTTCACCGGGACCTCGAGCTTCTTTCCGGTGAGTGTGCGTGGCACAGCGGGGATGGCAACGATGGCGTCAGGTACGTGACGCGGGGACAAGTTATGCCTGATCGCTGTGGTTAGCTTCTGCCTGAGAACATCATCGAGCTGCTCGCCTTCGGCGAGTACGACGAACAGCGGCATGAAATAGGAGCCGTCGGCTCGGTCGACTCCGACGACGAGGCTGTCAGCGATTTCGGGGATCTGCTCTACGACTGCGTAAATGTCGGCGGATCCCATCCGAACTCCCATCCTGTTCAAGGTGGAGTCGGAACGCCCGGCAACGCGCACGCTGAGATCGGCTTCGATCGTTACCCAGTCACCGTGACGCCAGGTTCCGGGGAACTTCTCGAAGTAGCTCGCCCGGTACCGTGATCCGTCCGGGTCGTTCCAGAAGTAAAGCGGCATGGACGGCATCGGCGCTGTGACCACCAGCTCACCTTGCTGCCCGGTCAGCGCGCGGCCGCCGGAGTCCCACGCGGCCAGCGCGACGCCGAGCGACGGGCACTGGATCCGGTCGGGATACACCGGGAGCAACGGCGACCCGCCGGCCAGAGCGGAGCACACGTCTGTCCCGCCGCACACCGACTGCAGCCAGGCACTGCGGGTGACATGCTCGTATACCCAGTGCCAGCCGGCTGGCGGCAGCGATGACCCAGTCTGCAGGATGGAGCGCACCGCGGTCAGGTCCAGTACGGAACCGGGCCGGGCCGCTGCCTTCTGCCCTGCGGTCAGGTAAGCGGCACCAGTGCCCACCATCGAGGCACGGGTCTTGGCGGCTATCCGCCAGGCGCCGTTCACGTCCGGGTAGGTGGGGCTGCCGTCGTAGAGCACGATGGTGGATCCGTGCAGCAGGCCGCCGATCATGAAATTCCACACCATCCAGCTGGTGGAGGTGATGAAGAGGAACCGGTCCGCTGGCTTGAGGTCGGCGCCTAGTCCCAGGGCTTTGCTGAACTCGACGATGATCCCGCCATGGCCCTGGACGATGCCTTTGGGCCTTCCCGTGGTTCCGGACGACCACAAGATCCAGAGCGGATGGTCGAATGGCAGGTCAGCGACCTGCAGGGTAGCGGGCCCGCTGATTGCTTCCCGCCAAGCGGTGTGGGGGATGCCAGGCCGCAGCCTCCAAGCCAGCCCGCTCTCCGTAACCAGGTTGCTGACGGTCAGCACGTGCCGCACTGACGGGAGCTGATCGACTAGGTCGGTTACCTGGGACCGCCGGTCGTGCTCCTGCCCGGCGTAGCGGTAGCCGTCGGCCGCGATGAGCACGACGGGCTCGGCCTGCTGGAAGCGGGCCAGCACGCTGGGCGTACCGAATTCCGGGGAGCACGCGGTCCAGATGGCGCCGATGCTGGCGGCCGCGAGCAAGCCCACGACAGCGGCCGGGATGTTGGGCATGTAGGCAGCGACCCGGTCGCCGGGCTGGACGCCCAGGTCGCGGAGGGTCGCCGCCACGGCGGCGACTTCTCCGCGAAGCTGCTGCCAGGATATCTCCTCCGGGTCGCCTGCCTCCGCCACGCAGATCAGCGCCGGCCGGTCGCTGCTGCCGCGCCGCAGGCACTCGCCGGCGAAGTTCAGCCGGGCACCAGTGAACCACCGGGCACCCGGCATGGCCGCGTCGGCGAGCACCTCCTGATAGCCAGACACCCGGTCCAGCCCGTAATACGCCCAGATCGAGGCCCAGAATGCGGGAAGATCCGTAGAGCTCCACCGCCATAGCTCCGGGTACTCGGCGAAGGCCAGCCCGGTCGTCCGGGGCAGCCAGCGCAGGTAGCCGGTCAGGTTCGCGCCGTCTATGGTCGCGGCTGACGGTACCCATAGCGGGGTGTCGGGCGCGGCGTTCATCTACGGTTCAGCAACTGCCTAGAGCGCGACGGGCAGATCGCGGCCGAGCCAGTCTCGGTAGAAAGTGGCCAGGTCGGGGGTGAAGTCAACCTCGACGGGGAAGGCCGGCGGGACGCAGTCGACGTCCAGCAGCGTCCCGCTGACTGGGCAGATGAACTCCCGGATCTCGACCAGGCCCGGGTCGATGGTCATGTCGCCGGCCGGGTAGATCTCCAGCAGGTCCTCGCGGGTCCGGCGGACGATCATCCGGCACTGCATCTTCCAGTTGCCGTTCCACGGCCCGAGTTCGGCTCCGGCGAAGGTTTTCACGATCGCCTTCCCGTCCTTGGCGACGATGAACAGGTTCTCCCCGAGGGGCAGCAGGATCTGCTCGTCCCAGCTCACCAGGCCCTGCCAGGCCTGGAGCGTCTCCTCAAAACGGGTCCCGGACTTGGGCGCGCGCATCAGCCCGAGCAGTTCCTGCCAGCTGAGCTGGTTCCGGACGAGCGCCTTGACCACCTCGGTCGTGCCCCCGGCGGCGTCACTGGTCTGCGTCATGGTTCAGTCCCTTCAGGAGGCTCGCGGCGCGCCGCGGCGCGATGAGGTCGGAAAGTAGAAATCGGTCGGGGCCGGCGCGGTAAAGGCGGGCTCTCCGGTGTCGGTATAGGGGAATTCGTCGAGCTGCCAGAAGGCCTTGTACTGGTTCACTATCGAGTCGGAGAGCTTCGCCGACCGGGCGTACATGTGGGCGACCAGATCGGACACCTGGCCCGTCCGCGCGCGCTCACGCTCGCCGGCCCACCACTGCTCCGCGCTGACCGACTTGGCCAGCCGCTCCTGGCGGCGCAGGTCCCGGTTCACCGCGGTCGTCTCGGCGGTGCCGCCGTACCCGTAGGCCGCCTTGGCGCCGTCGATGGTCATCAGGCCCTTGGCCAGGTCCGATTCGATGGCTCCGGTATCCCTGGCGAGCGGGTCGCCGTAGCCGACTCCGCCGTAGTAGATGATGCCGAACAGGTCACCGTCGCTGAGATTGGGCGACCACTGGTTCAGCGGCCCGCAGTACCAGTCACGGGCGGTGATCCGGCCGTCGGCGAGCATCGCCTCCGCCTCGTCCACCGAGGAGGGCAGTTTCTCTCCGGCCGCGATGAGCTCCTTGACGTTCGTGCTTGCCGCCCACAGGCATTTCCAGCCAGCCGGCGGGTAGCCGCCGAACATGCCCTTGTGGAACACGCCGCCGTTCATCGCCCCGGAGGCGCTGAGGGTGACGTTGACCAGGTCGGAGCCGCGGACCATCCAGAGCGACTGCCAGGCCGCACCGCCGCGGAACCGGCCGTAGCCGTGGTGGTCGGGTACGAAGCTGCGGCCGAGGTAGGCGTTCGGGCCGACCATCTCCCAGGTCTCGGCGTCACCCTGGATGCCCTCGGAGTTCCAGATCGGGCTGCCGCAATCCATCCCGTCGGCGACACCACGGGCGCCGAAGCTCTCGCCGGCCATCTCGAAGTTCTGGTAGCCGGTCGGCCCGCCGAACTGGTCGAACCCAGTCACTCCGACCATGCAGGTGGGAGTAGACATGATGATTTCCTCCGGGAAGCCGCGGGCGTACCAGCTGATGCCCATCAGCCGCCAGATGTTTGCGAACACCGGGATCAGGGTCCACCAGGCCAGGGAGGTCGCGGCGCCCTTGTAGGTCGCGTTGACGATGGATCCCTCTGGCAGGTACTGCTTTACCCCGAGGTAGGCGCCGTCGTTGACCCGTCCGTCGTAGGCGAGCAGCTGGGTCAGGGTAATCCAGAAGCCGCCGTTCATCGGGCCGGGAGCGCAGTTGAACGGGTGAAAGCTCCATCCGGTGGAGCCCTCGTAGTCCAGCTCCAGCGTGCCCTCGCCGGTGACCGTCATCTCCTGGCGGACCAGGTCGATGAAGTCGTTCTTGGCCAGCGGGTGCACATAGGGCACGTGGGTGCGCATGTGCACCGGCATGGTCAGGCCGCGGTAGACGCCGGGCACCATCGTGGACCGCACCCGCTTGAGGAAGCTGAGCCGGCCCTCTTCGATCAGTTCCCTGGTGGCGGAGCGGTAGAAGTCCAGGCCGTAGGTGCCGATGATGTTCTCGAGCGCCTCACGGACCATGAGGCAGCCGGCCAGCTTGGCCTTGTCATCGAGGATCCACCAGCCTGAGTTGCGTAGGTTCATCTGCAGCCGCATCAGGTAGTCACGGCGGAAGTGGTCGTTCTCGCCGACCTTCTCGGCGCTGATGTGCAGGCCCTCGCCGTACCGGTCAGGGGTGAGCACAGACATGCCAGGTCCCTCGTAGGTGCCCGCCTCCAGCTCATGGGAGACGGCGCCGACCCAGGCTATGAGCTCGCCTTCATGGAAGACGGGGATGACCGTCATGACGTCGGGGGTGTGCACGCCGCCGGCCCAGACTTCGTTGTTCTCGAAAATGTCGCCAGGCCGTATGCCCGGGTCCTGTTCATAGTTGTTCTTGATCATGAACTTGATGAACTCGGACAGGGTGTGAACGTGGACCATGATGCCGGTGGACAGCGCCACCGCGTCACCCTCGGGCGTATAGAGCCCGATGACGAACTCCTCGAAGTCACGGACCGCCGGCGAGGAGGCGATGTACTTCATGGTCTCGCGGGTCGAGATAATCGTGGACATCAACCGCGAGTGGAATGCCTCGAACTTCAGCGGGTCGCTGTCAAGCAGTTCGAGCTTCTGCATCCCCTGGTAGCGGCCGGTCTCCTCGAATAGCTGCTCGCTGCGCAGCAGTTGATCCAGCAGCGGTGAGTGGTTGGTGGGCACGGCGTGGCTCCCGTCATTGGTGGTCATGGGATCAGTCCTGCGTTCCGCGGCGGTAGTGGATGAGGCGGCGGTTGTCGAACTCGACGTGGTGGCCTGGCGGTATGAGCAGAGTGGTCGCCGGGTGCTCGAGGACTGCGGGCCCGTTAACGACGTTGCCCGCCCTGATCTCGTCCATCTCGAAGAGACGGAAGTCGACCGTGTTCTCGCGCCAGTAGCCCTGGCGATGGCCCTTCGATGCGGTTGAGGACGGTTTCTTCCCGTGCGTCTCAACGACGGGCACCGCTGGCTTGGGGGTCTGGATGTCCGCGCTGAGCGCGAGTTCCATGATCATGTGCCCGGCTTCGGGATAAAGTGCCTGGGCCGGGTAGATCGTGGTGTAGACATGCTCGAACCGGCGGATCAACTCGTGCAGGTCATCGATCGACTCCAGGCGCTCCGCCGGCCAGGGCACCTCGAAGTCCGACAGTTGGTTGGTGAACCGGACGTAGGCGGTCCGGGATAGAACTGCCTGGCCGAAGTCCCAGCCGTGCAGGGCGAAGTCGTCTCTGGCCCGGACCTCTAGGCCTGCCCAGGCCGTGTTGATCGCGTCGACCGCGGCGGCCTTGACGGCTCGCGCCCCCGCGTCGTCAGCCGATGGGCAGGCGGCGATTGTGGACTGGTGGTAGCGGTAGCGCCGCGGCGCGCACAGCACGCCGAACGCCGAGAAGACGGCCGCGAACGGGAAGGTAATGACTTCTTCGAAATCTAGGCCTGCGACGACGTCGGCTAGGCCGAGCGGGCCGCCCCCGCCGTACATCAGCATCGTGTACTCGCGGGTGCTGTAGCCGCGGCCGCGCAGCATGTTGCCGAGGAACTCGCGCATGTAGTCGGTGACCAGCAGGTGCGCCTTCTCGCAGAAATCCAGCACATCGGCGTTGAAGTGCTTGGCCATCGGCTCGAGCGCAGCGCGGGCGGCGTCGTAGTCAAGCGGGACGTCACCGCCCAGGAAGTTGTTCGGGTCGAGGTACCCGAGCAGCAGGTGGCAGTCGGTGATGGTCGGGCTCGGCCAGCGCAGGCACACGCCGACGTCGGAGCCTGCGCTGCGCGGTCCCACGGTCAGCTTGCCGGTCAACGGGTGGATGCCAAGTTCCGAACCCATGCCGGCGCCGATGGACTCAGTCTGGATCATCGGGATGTTGGTGCGGAAGCTGAGCAGTGTCGGCTCGCGGGTGATAGGGATCGCGCCGTCCCGGACGATGCCGACGTCGAAGCTGGTGCCGCCGACGTCACAGCACACCACGTTGCCCGAGCCGAGGATCTCGCCGATGTAGTGCCCGCCCAGCACCCCGCCGACCGGTCCGGAAACATAGGACTCATACAGCCGTGGCGTGCTCACCGGGACCGTGCCGCCGTGCCCGAGCAGTGTCGAGACCTCCTTGTCGAAGCCGTTCTCCCTGGCCTGGGTCTCTACCTCGGCGAAATGCTTGCGGGCCCGCTCCCCCGCGTAGGCCTGCGCCACGACGCTGGCCAGCCGGGTGTACTCCTTGTGCGTCGGCGCCATCGCCGAGGACAGCACCACTGGCAGACCGGGTACCTCCTCGGCGATGATTTCCGCGGCCCGCACCTCATGAGCGCTGTTCATGTGGGAGAACAGGAACATCACGGCGATGGACTCCGCCCCGGCGGCCACTAGCTCGCGGGCGGCAGTCCGGACGTTATCTTCGTTAAGCGGGATGATTACCTGGCCGAACAGGTCGATACGTTCTTGCGCGCCGCGGGTGCGCGCCCGCGGGATCACCGGGTCCTCGTGCTGGTGGGTGACGGTGTGCAGCCGGTCGGCGTAGGGGTAGCCGAGCCAGCCGCCCTCTGCCTTCTCCATCAGCAGGTAGTCCTCAAAGCCCTGGGTCAGCAGCAGCCCGACGTTCGCGCCGGTCTTGCTGAGCAGAGTGTTGAGCATGATCGTGCCTGCGTAGACGATCACCTCGCTACGCGGCAGGACTTCGGGCAGTTGCGCGCCGGCGGTCTTGGCCGCGTCGGCGATTGACCCGATGAAGCTGACCGACTCGTCCTGCTTGTTGGTCAAGTGCTTGCCTACTAGGAAGTCGCCCCCGGCGCTGACGATGACGGCGTCTGTCATGGTGCCGCCAGCGTCCAGCGCCACCCAGTTCCTGTCGTGGGCACCAGCCGTCTGATCGTGTTGTGTCACGGCGGATCTCCGATCGCGGGAGTCAGGCGGGCCGGCGCGGCCTGCCCAGTAGCACAACCTTGCCCACGCAGCCGCCAGCACGCTTGAACGGCCTTGCGCGATGCGTTGGACAAGCTTGCGCGACCACCCGGTACCGACGTAACAGGCCGGGCCAGCGTGAAGGGGATTGGATAATCCGCTGACGGCCTTGGACAGGATTGCGCTCCCGGCCGCCTCGATCTTGTGATCCAGACGATCCTCCGCTTACGATGACGCCACTCTGGCAGCGGACCCGCGGGTCAGCCGATGCGTCAATGGCGACGGGGGGGAGCATGCGATGGCAGCGAGCCTTATCATTCCCGACCAGCTCCCAATCTGGGTGCCCGGTCGGCTCACCGTGCGCAGCCCCGACGAGGGATGGCAGGGAGTGTCGGTCCGCGGATACCGTTACGACGGCTCCGACGTTGAAGTCCCGCCCATGCGCGACTACATGATCGTTGCCTACCGGCGCGGGATGACACCGATGCGCCGCCGCTTCGACAGCCGCTGGAGCGAGGTCTCGCTAGGCCCGGGAGATGTGTCCCTGCTGACCCGGGCCGCACCATCGCACTGGGTCTGGCCACAGGACATTGAGGTCGTGCACGTCTACCTCACCGCCGACGAGCTCGCCGCGACGTGCCAGCAGATGTGTGGCAGGGAAGCCCGCGACATCGAGCTGCACGACACCCTGCAGGCGAATGACCCCGCCATTCACCGCACCGCCATGGCGCTGGCCGCCGAGGCAGCACGGGGCGGCACCGGCAGCAGCCTGCTCATCGAGTCACTGGCCTGCCAGCTATCGATCTACATCCTGCGCCGCCACGCCGAAGTCCAGTTCAGGGAAGAGTCAGCCGGGGGGCTCAGCGCGCTGCAGCGGAAACTCGTCGACGACTACGTCAATGCACATCTGGATGAGAACATCTCGCTCAACGACCTAGCCGGCGCCCTGGCCCTGAGCCGCTACCACTTCGCCCGGGGGTTTCGGGAGGCCATGGGCATGACACCGCACGAGTTCGTGCTGCGACGGCGTGTCGCCCGCGCGCAGTTGCTGCTACGCCGGACGAGGACGCCACTGCACGAGATCGCCGCGGGGTGCGGGTTTGCCGATCAGAGCCATATGACACGCGTCTTCAAGAAGCAACTCGGCATGACTCCCGGGAAGTACCGCCTGGTGTACTGACGGCGGCTCGTGACGCTGACAGGACACGCCCGGTGCCCATCAGGACAGCCACCGCAACCGGTCTTCGAGTTGCTCGTGAGTGCCGCTCATCCCCCGGAGATCGGCTCAGCTTGTCCCTCAGTGCACCGTGTGCGTGCCGAAAACCTATGCCACCAGGCGATATTCATGAATCACGCCTCGGGCGCGGTCGCGCCGCCGGAGGCGGAAGTGGTCTAGGTCGGTGACATCATCTGGCAGCGAGCGCAGCGGCGCGGCCTGGTTCAGGGTGCGGTGCGGCCGGTGCGTGTTGTAGAAGTCCTCGTACTCGCGCAGAACGGTCATCAGGTGGCGCTGGTTCCAGATCAAGGTCCGGTCCAGCAGCTCGCGCCGGCAGCTGCCGATCCAGCGTTCCATGATCGCGTTCATTCGCGGCGCCTGGACCGCAGGAACTCCGCCCAGCCCGCGACCGGCGCGCCCACCGGCGGCGGACAATGTCGCGGTGCCAGCGCACGATCGTGCCAGGAGCGACGATCAGCCGCATCGCCGCCAGGCGCTCCGCCGGCACCGTCCCCGCAAGCAGCGCCAGCCACGCCCGGTCCAGCCATGTCAGACGCGAATGAACACGAGGCTGCTGCCGCTGGGCCACCCGGCTTCTGTCCGTTCCGGGTGGACTCTTCGGTTTCCGGTTGATCTTTTCGTGGCGCGCTTCGGTGTCCAGGTCTACTTTTCGTTCGTCGGCTGCGCGTACGCTGAAAGCGAGGAGTCCTCTGGCTATAAGCGCGAGCAGTTCATCGAAAGACTCCCGTCCACCTGGATGACCTGGCATCGCTCGGCGCGCGTGCTTTCCAGTTCCGAGCCACCTACAGTCCTATTTCCGGGTTACATGGTCCATGATTAGGGACATAATGAGGGCATGGCCCAGACCGCCGCTCCACCACTGCTCCCCGTGTTCCGTTCCCGGCTCCAAGGAGAGCTCCTCGCGCTGGTCCTCGGCGCCCCTGCCGCCGAGTGGACTGCAGAGGAACTGTCCCAGCGGACCGGGCACCCGCGGCACACCGTGGCCAACGAGCTCCGGCGCCTTGAGGAGGCCGGCGTGTTTGCCGCGCGGATGATCGGACGCAGCAAGCTCACCCGCGCCAACGCAGACAACCCTTACTACGAGCCGCTGTCGCGGCTGGCGCTCATGTCCTTCGGCCCGCCGCAGGTGATCCGGGAAGAGCTTGGGACCATCGACGGTATCGAGCAGCTGTTCATCTTCGGATCGTGGGCCGCCCGCTACGCCGGCCAGCAAGGCCCCCCACCCAACGACGTTGACGTGCTGATCATCGGGGCACCCGACCGCGACGAGGTCTACGAGGCCGCCCGCCGCGCCCAGGACCGGCTAGGCCGCGAGGTCAATACGACGATCCGCAAGGCCGAGCAGTGGCACAGCGCACAGGACGGGTTCGCCCGGCAACTGCGCTCGTCGCCGCTCGTGCAGATCCCGCTACAAGCCGCTGACCGCTAACACAGGCAAGGAGGAGGTGCCATGGCCCGGTGGCGCAAGGGAGAACAACAGGTCGCCAGCCTGATCGAGCAGCGGCACCTGCAGCAAGTTGCGGCCGACTCCCAAACCGCAGCCGCCCTCCTGGCGTCGGCCGGCCGTCACGTTGAGAGCGCCCGCCGGACCGTTGACGCCGACCCGGAAGCCGCCTACGCCCTGGCCTACGACGCGGCCCGCAAGAGCGCCACGGCACTGCTCGCCCACCAAGGACTCCGTCCCACCACAAGCGGCGGGCACATCGCCGTCGTCGACGCCATGCGCGCCCAGTTCCCCGGCGTCCCCGGGCTGACCTCGCTCGACCGGCTCCGAAGACGCCGCAACCAGGCCGAGTACCCCAGTCCCCCAAGCTACGACCCCATCACCGTCGACGAGGCGAACGACGCCATCCAGACGGCCGGAGAATGCGTCTCAAGCGCGACCAGGCTCCTGCAACTGGACGAACTCGGAATCTTCTAGGCGGCACGTCGCCCCCGAAAGAACCGATAGCCGTTCCTAGTTCAAGCTCCGGGATGCCGAGGGCGTGATCAGCGGTATCGGGCGACTGCGCACCCAGCGAGAATTACCAAGCATGTCGCCCCCGTCTCCAGCCCGGCCCGGTGCGGGCGCGGGAGTCGGGGTGGCGCTGGTCGGTGAACTGATGCTTCAGCAGCTCGATAGCCTGCCGGACCGCCTGGTCCACGAGCCTGCGGGTGCCGTCCTGGTCCAGGGCGATGGTCCGGACGCTGGCGCGGCTCTTCGGCGGCCCGCAGTACAGCTCCCCCGGCAGCGCGACGAGCTGCCTGGTGATAGTCAGCTCGCGGGCCTCGGAGTCGAGGTCGTCGCGGTCCAGGGCGGCGGCCTCGCCGCGGCGCAGGCCGCGCAGCGCGATCAGCCACCAGAGCGCGGCGAGCCGGTCGTTTTCCACTCCCACCAGGAAGGTGATGAGCTGCCGCAGCGTCCACACGGCGACTGGCAGGCGGATGCCGTCGCGCCGCCAAGCCTCGACGCGTTCGCGGGTCCAGATGACCGGGTGCGGGCGTACTGGCCTATCCAGCCGGACCTGCGCCAGCGGGTTGCTAGCGATGAGGCCCTCGCGGACGGCGGCGTTCAGCGCCGACCGCAGCGTCGCCCGGACCCGGCCGCAGGCGCTGGCGGCTGGGCCGCTGGCGGCCCATATCCCCACGATCATTTCGCGTTCGTATCGCTCTGCTGGTTCGAGTGGGGGCACCCGAACCCCGCCGGCGCCGTGCCCCTTTCGCCGTCAAGCGCCACGGCTTGCTCAGTGCCGGACGCGGCGCAGCGTGAGCAGGCCGGGGACGCTGAAGTCGGGTGATTTCGACCAGGCGATCACCCGCTGCTCCTCGGCGCGGAGCAGCTCGGCCTGCGCGAGGATGGCGGGGAGCGCCTCGGGCGGGATGCTGAGCACGCCGTGCTCGTCGCCGTGCACGATGTCGCCCGGTTCGACCCGCAGGCCCGCCACGGTGACCGGGGCGCCGACCTCGGTGAGGCGCATGTAGGAGCGGGCCACGCACAGGCCCGCGGCGTAGACGGGGTACGGGAGGCCGCGCAGGTCGCCAACGTCCCTGACCCGGCCGTTGGTGACCAGGCCGGCAATGCCGAGCGCGGCGAACAGGCTGCCGTTGACCTCGCCGAGGAAGGCGCCGGCCCCCGGCTGCTCGTCCTGGTCTTCGATCACCACCACGACCGGGCCGTCCACTGCGCTGACCGCCTGGTGCAGCCGCGTCACGGGGATGCCGTCATCGCCAGGGTCACGGGCGGCCATCCGGGCGGTGACCACCCGGCCCGCCATGACGCCGGCGCCGGTGACCCGGTGCACCGACCCGTCGGTGTAGCCGACGGCGAACGAGCGCAGCCGGAGGGCGTCGAGGGCGTTGCTAAGGGCCGGGGTGTCCCAGGCGGTGAGCGCGCCGATCTGGTCCGCCGTCGTCATCGGGTACCTCCAACGGCCGGGGACGGGCCGGGTGCGCGGTGCAGCGGCATCAGGGCCAGTGGCAGGTACTGCTGCCCCGCGTGCTGGTCACGGTCCTCGAAGCTGCCGGCCGGGACCGGGCGGGGGAATGAGACCTTGACCACCCGGATGTGCGGCATCTCGAATACCCGGACCAGGGCCGGGTCGACGCGGTAGAGGCGCCCCACGCGCTCCGGGGTAACGGCGCCCGCCGCGACCAGCGTCTCGTAGTCGGCGTCGGTGGACAGGAAGATGTCGAGGGTGATCCAGAAGGGTCCCGCGTTCTTCGACCGGACCTGCTCGGCGAACTCGCCGACGGTCAGGACGCCGTCAGGCATCGGTAACCTCCGTGATCGTGGTACGGAACAGCTCGGTGGGCGTGTCGACCTGGACGACGTGATTGAGGCGGAACTCGTAGGCGGCGCCGCGCTCGGTCTCGGCCGGGGAGGTGGCGAAGGCGTAGCTGGGCAGGCTGGTCATCCCGGCCAGCGGCAGGTGCAGCAGCAGCGGGTTGGCGGTCTTGGCGATGGCGGTGGCGGTCGCCTGGTCGGGCGCGCGGACCAGCATCAGCACGCCGACCTCGGCCGGGGGGCACCGGCCGGCCGCGGCCAGTGGCCCGAGTACGGCATCGTGGCCGTAGCAGCGGACCTGGATCGCGTACTTGTCGGCGGCCAGGCCGAGCAGGTCCGCTACCCGGCCGTGCAGCCGGGTCAGCAGGGTCTGCGTCCACTCGTCCATCCGGTTCAGCACGTCCGGGTCGACGATGGCCACGAACGAGGAGGTCTCGTAGCCGGCGATGCCGCTGCCCTCAAGCTTGATGGTGGGGATCGCCGCCGTGTCGAAGCGCGACCCCTGCACCCGGACGACCCGGTCGTCAACCGCCGTGTAGGTCGCCGCGGAGGTGTCCAGCGTTCCCGACGGCTCGGTCAGCCGGTAGGGGTCGGCGTTCTCGTAGAGCATGTGCGCGGCAACCGAGGTCGGGGTGCACGCGGCGGCGGGGTCAAGCGGCTCCACCTGGAACCCGGACTGGTCGATGGTGACGTACACGCCGCCGCCGCGCGGGCTGGTGGTGCACTGGTCACCGCATTCGACCGTCTTGGCGGCGTGCCAGGACGGTCCCGGCGGCAGGCCGTGCATGAGCGCGACCGCGGCCACCAGCGAGGTGTCGGTGGCGCGGCCGGCCAGTACCACGTCGGCGCCGTGGCGGAGCGCGTCCACGATCGGCTCGTGCCCCATGACGCCGACGATGTGGGTGCAGCCGTTGACGGTCTCGGGATCGAGCGGCCCGCTGGGCGCGAGCGGAGTGACCCGCCGCGCGGCGAGCCGTTCCAGGACCTGCTCGCGGGACAGCTCGCTGTAGATCCGCGCCAAGGTGAAGCCGAGGCGCTCCTCCTCGGCGATCTGCCGGCACAGCTGCGCGGTCCAGTCGACGCCCGCGTCGGTCCCGCTGGTGCCGCAACTGCCGACCACGAGCGGTATCCCGGCGCCCGTCGCGGCGATCAGGAGAATCCGCAGGTCGCGCTTTACGGCGGCGGCTGAGCTCTTCGACTCGCCTGCGCCGAGATAGTACGGGCCGCTGTCGGTCGAGCCCGCGTCGATGGCGATCGCGTCCGCGCCGAGCCGGACGCCGCGGCTGACCATCTCGGCGCTGATGCCCGATCCGAGCATCCCGCTGGGAAAGACGAGCGATACGCTCGGCGCCGCCGTCATCGGTGCTACCGGGCTGGTCATGCGCCAGTTACCTCCGGTGCGCGATCGTTGGCTGTCTTGGCTGATCGCGCCCCGTCCTCGTGGCTCACGATCCAGCAAGCGCCGGGCGGGATGCGGGCGGAAATATCCGGGCCCGGCAGGTGCCTTGGGCTGGTCGCGACGAGGGGCAGCCCCTGGGCGTCCAGCTCGTACCGGTAATGGTCGCCGAGGAAGGAGACCGCGCGGACCCGCGCCGTCAGCGCGTTCTCGCGGTCAAGGGGATGCTCGCTCAGCTCGACCGCCTCCGGCCTGACGGCCACCTCGACGCTGCCCGCGGCCCGCACGTCCTGGGCCACGGCCAGCGGGAGCCTGGCCGGCCCGACCGCCAGCCAGGTGATTCCGTGCGCCGTCGGCGCGGTCACCTGGCCGGCCAGGATGTTGCACTGGCCGAGGAACTCGGCCACGAAACGCGAGCCCGGTCGCCGGTAAACCTCCTCCGGCGTGCCTGCCTGGAGGATGCGCCCGTGGTCCATCACCAGGATGCGGTCGCTCATATGAAGCGCCTCGTGCTGGTCGTGGGTGACGAATATCGCGGTGAGCGCCAGCTCTGCCTGCAACTGCTTCAGCCAGCTCCGCGCCCGCTCGCGCAGCTTGGCGTCAAGGTTGGAGAACGGCTCATCGAGCAGCAGGACCGCGGGCGAGTAGACCAGCGCGCGGGCCAGGGCCACCCGCTGCTGCTGGCCGCCGGACAGCTCGTGCGGGTAGCGGGCGGCGTACGCGCCCATCTCCACCAACTCGAGCGTCTGCCTGACCCGCTCCCTGACGTCCGGGCGCCTGACCTTGCGCACCTTAAGCGGGAAGCCGACGTTCTGGGCGACGGTCATGTGCGGCCACACGGCGTAGGACTGAAACACCATGCCGAGGTTGCGGGACTCCGCGGGCAGGCTAAGCCGGGCGGCATGGTCGAAGAACACCTGGTCTCCGCAGGTGATGCGGCCCGTGTCGGGCTGCTGGAAGCCGGCGATCGATGTCAGGGTGGTGGTCTTGCCGCATCCGCTCGGCCCGAGCAGGGTGAGCAGCTCGCCGTCCCGGACGGTGAAGGACACATCGGCCAGCGCGGGCGCTCCGGTGGGATGCTTGCCCCCGAAGCTCTTGCTGATGGCGTCGACGGTGATGTCAGGCACGGCCTCTCCTCGCGATACGTGCGGTGAACAGGCGGCCGCCCACGGCGATGGCGGTGACCGTGATCGCGATCTGAATCATGGCCATCGCCGCGACCGGGCCGTTGACGCCCTGGGCCTCCGCGTTGAGCATGGCCACGCCCATGACGGTGGTGCCGGGGGTGGTCAGGAACAGGGCAGGGTCGTAGTCGTTCAGTATCGAGATGAACATGAGGATGAAGGCGACGAACACCGCGGGCCGCAGGATCGGCAGGGTGATGCGGGTGATCGTCGTCCACCAGCCCGCCCCGGTGGAGCGGCCGGCGTCGTCGAGCGCGGTGGACACGGTCGCGAAGGCGGCCGACAGCACGAAGTAGGCCAGCGTCAGGGACCGGATGCTGAGCGCCAGGGTGAGGCCCCCGATGCTATTGAGCAGCGCGTGACCAGGCGGGTTGACGAGCAGGAACGACCAGAAGAAGCCGATCCCGATGATCAGGCCGGGGATCGCGCGCGGGAACAGCAGCAGGAACGGGAGCGAGCGGCGCAGCGTGAACCGCGAGCGGTGCGCCACCGCCGTGGCCAGCGCCACCAGGACCGTGGTGGCGACGGCGCCGGCCAGCGCGATCAGGGCCGAGTTGCGGATGGCCTGAAGGTACTCGCCGTGGGCGACCGCCGCCCAGTTGGCCGGGGTGAGCAGGTGCCAGGGGGCGACTAGCGGGGTGAGCTGGGAGACTACCGATTCAACGGCCAGGGCGAGCAGCGGCGCGAAGGTCGTCGCGGCCAGGTACAGGCCGATGAGGACGCCGAGCAGTACCCGGGTCAGCCGCCCGAGCGCGACGGTCCCGTCCGCGCCGCCGCGGCCGCCGACCGACACGAAGCGGGCCCCGTCACCGAGCAGCGCCGACCGCAGGAGGAGCAGGACGCAGGCGACCGCCAGCAGGACGACGGCACCCGCGCTGACCAACGGCGGGTCGGGTGAGGCCGCGCTCGACCAGGCGCCGTAGAGGTAGCTGGCGATGAAGTCGTGGCCGACCGGGGAGCCGAGGACCAGCGGGATCCCGAGTGACTCGATCGACAGGGTGAACACCAGCAGCCCGGAGTTGATCAGCGCCGGCCGCAGCATCGGCAGGGTGACGCCGCGCAGGACCCGCAGCGGGCCGGCCCCGACGCTGCGGCCCGCGTTCTCCAGCGAGGCGTCCATGGTGGCCAGCGCCGCCTGGCAGACCAGGAACACGACCGGCACCGCGGTCGCGGTCCCGAGCACCGCCATGCCCGGCACGCTGTTGAGGTTGAACGGGATGTGCAAGGTCGAAGTGACGAACGAGTGCGCGTACCCGCCCGGGCCGTACAGCGCGTTCCAGCCGAGGATCACGCCCAGCGGCGGCAGCAGCACCGGGACCGCGAGCAGGGTGCCGTAGGCGCGGCGGCCGAGCACGTTGGACCGCGCGCACACCACTGCGAAGCACGACCCGAGCACCACCGAGCAGGCGGTGGTGATCACGGCGAACTCGGCCGTGTTGCGGGCCGCCAACCGGAACGCGGGGTCGGAGAATAGCTGTGAGTAGGCCGACAGGCTGAATACGCGCCCGGTGTCATAGATCGGCTTGCTCTGCACTGAGGCGTAGAGCAGCGGCAGCACCGGCGCGAGCACGCACGCCAGGACAAGCAGCCACACCAGCGCCTGGACCGGGTTCTCCGGCCGTCCGCTCCGGCGCCCGGGGGAGGCGGAGCGGAGCGGACGGCGGGTCAGTGAAATCACGCGGGGCTCTCCACGGACCTGACGTCGCCGTTACTGGCGAAACGCCTGGCGGAACCGGGCCGTGAACGACGCCTGGCCGCTGGCTACCGCCTGGCTGAACGGCGTCATGTAGACATTGGCCTTCGGCACCGCCGCGTACAGCGCCTTCAGCGTGTTGGCGCAGCCGTCGCCGGGGGTGAACGTGTTGCTGCTTGCCTCAAAGCCGGCGTCGCACAGCGCCTGCTGGCCGACGTTGGAGAAGACGAAGTTCAGGTAGAGCCGGGCCGAATCCGGGCTGGCCGCGCCGGCGGTGATGCCGATGCCGCGCGGGATCAGCGGGGTGAAGTCCTTGGTGTACTCCCAGCCCATGATCTTGCCGGCGCTAGTCGTCTCGATCGGGCCGCGGGCGAGGCCGGACTCGAACACCGCCACCCCGTAGCCCCCCTGGGCCACGTCCTGGCCGAGCACGTCGCCGTCACCCGGGGTCGCGGCCGTCTTGCCCAGTTGCTCCAGGGCCGCCCACCCTTTCTGGTGGACGTAGGCGTAGAACGCGGTGTACCCGAAGTTGTTGGAGATCGTGTACGTCGCCACCTTGTACTGGCCGGCGATGCCGTCGGCGACGATCTGACTCACCGTGGCCGGCGCCGGGCGCCCCTTAAGTACGAGCTTGTTGTAGATCGTGATCGCCGGGTCGGGCGAGAAGATGTACAGCCCGTTCCCCTGGTTGACGAAGCCGGGGAAGTCGGCCAGGCCCGGCGGCGTGTACGGCTGGATCAGGCCGTTCTTGACGGCGGTCACCCACAGGCCGGGTGCGCTGGCGATCAGCAGGTCCGCCGTCCGGGTCCCGGTCGCGTGCTCGGCGGTGTACTTGGAGAAGACCACGGGGTCCTCGTCGTCGGTGGCGGTGACGTGAATCCACGGGTATTTCTGCTCGAACGCCTTGTTGACCGCCTGCATCTGGCTCGACAGCGCGTTGCTGAAGATCAGCAGGCCGTTCTCCTTCTTCGAGCCGGCGATCAGGGACGCCTGGCTGACGGGCGCCGCGCTGGCCGGCCCGGTGGAGGCCGCCGCGGACGACGGCGAGGATGAGCTGCCGCAGGCAGCGGTCATGAGCGCGGCGAACCCCGCGGCCGCCAGCGCCGAGCCGACACGAAAGACCGGCGTCTTTGTCATAACAGACCTCCGCATTGCCGTTTCGTGCCGACTGTAGACCTTGCTATAGCAAACTGCAAGCATGAAATTTTCATACCCTCTGACATCAGGTACTACCGCCAGCTGTAGAGCGAAGGTTGCGATACGATATAGCATGTGAGACGACACGATCCCTCAGCCGGCGAGGCAGCACACCGCCTGGCGACCCGCGCGGGAGGCGGCATGATGGCCGCTAGCGAGCGTGCGGTCGTCACGGTGCCGTCGCTCGGCGACCAGGCCTACCGCATCGTGCGGGACATGGTCACTTCGGGCGAGCTGGCGCCCGGCGAGCGGCTGACCGAGCGGGGCCTCGCCAGCCGCCTGGGCGTTAGCCCCACGCCGATCCGCGAGGCGATCTCCCGGCTCACGCACGAGCGGCTGCTGCTCCGGGTCGACGGCCGCACGTTGCAGGTGACCGCGCCCAGCCTGCGTCACCTGCGGGAGATGTCGCTGATCAGCGGGGCTCTTGAAGGCGTCGCGGCCAGGCTCGCGGCGGAGTACGCCAGCAAGGAAGAGCTCGACGAGATCGCCCGCGTGCACCGGACTTCGCTCCCCGGCGACGCGGCGACCCGGGGCGACCGGCGCGAGGCCGAGGCCCGTAAGCGCCACGAGTTCCACGAATTGATCGCGCGGGCATCGCGCAACCAGAGTCTCCTCGACATGATCGCCACCGCCGAGGCGTTCGGGCGCCCGCTCCGGCTGCGCGCCCAGCTTAGCGGGGGCGCGGAGATGAGCATCGCGCGGGCGGTGGAAGAGCACGGGGAGATCATCGTGGCGCTGCGCGCCAGGGACGGAGTACGCGCCGAGGAGATCGTGCGAGCGCACACCGCCTGGATCGCTGAGCGGTACCTCAGCTTCGCCGAAGAGCACGGCCTGGTCGCGGCCGACGACCTGGCCGACAGGCCGTCGGGTGGCTAGCGGTCTTCAGGCCGCACCAGCGGCAACCGCCTGGGCGACGTCCGGGCCGCGCCCGGTGTCATCCGGGTAGGCGTCATCGGCCTGCTTTTCCAGCCGTCGCACGGACCTGCGGACCCAGAAGAACGAGGCGACCGTCACCGCGCCGGCGATGCCGTAGCCCGCGTAGCCGACGGCGGTCCCGACGTTCTGTGCGGCACTCCCGAGAGCGTAGGCGCCGAAGGCGTATGCGCCCGCCCACAGCACCCCACCCGCCGTGTTAGCGGCCAGGAAAGCAGCCCAGCGCATCTTGCTGATCCCGGCGAAGAACGCGGCAAAGGTGCGCAGCACGGCGATGAACCGCCCGGCGAACACGACTTTCACCCCGTGCCGGGCGAACAGGTACCGTCCGACCTTGAGCTTCGCCCGGTCCAGGCGAACAAAGCGACCGTGGCGTTCGGCCAGCCGGTAGCCTCCGGTTCGGCCGATCCAGTAGCCGGCATTGTCGCCGATGACCGCCCCGGCGGCGGCCACCACCGCCAGCGCCACGACGTTGAGCTGGTGCGTCGTCCCCGCGTAGAGCGCCGCGGTGATCAGCGCCGTCTCCCCGGGCAGCGGAATGCCCATGCTCTCTAGCGATATCAATGCGAACACCGCGTAGTAGCCGTACGCGTGCACCAGGTTCGTAATCCAGCTCCAGGTCATGACAGCCACCCTAGGAACAGGCTCGCGGCCGGCGCATCGGCCGAGCGGTACCGTCCTGGGTAGCCGCATAGGCCGCGGGACGTAGCCCTTCCGGCCGAGTAAGCGCGCCGGCGGCTGTCCGGTGAACCTGGCTAGCGCGCCGGAGGGACCTCAGGCAGGCCGACGGCCTGCCCGGGGACGACGAGGCCGCTCTCATAGGCGAGCACGACCAGCTGGATGCGGTCCCTGGCCTCGAGCTTGGTCAGGATGCGGGAGACGTGCGACTTACAGGTCAGCGGGCTGATGAACAGGTGCCCGGCGATCTCGTGGTTGGTCCAGCCTGCGGCGATGAGGCGCAGTATCTCCTGCTCGCGGGAGGTGAGGGCAACCGGAAGGGGCCGGCCCGCGCCGGTCGCGGGGGCGGGCGCCTGCTGCCCGGTAACGTAGGCCTCGATCAGCCGACGGGTCGCCCCCGGCTCGAGCAGCGCGTCGCCGCCGGCCACGGTCCGCACCGCGTCGATCAGCGCCTGCGGCTCGACGCCCTTGAGCAGGAAACCGCTCGCGCCCGCCTTCAGCGCGCCGAAGACGTACTCATCCAGGTCAAACGTGGTCAGCACGATGACCTTGACCGATTGCAGGCTCGGCTCGGCGGTAATCCGCCTGGTCGCCACCAGGCCGTCCGTCCCTGGCATCCGGATGTCCATCAGCACGACGTCGGGCCGGTCCCGCATCGCCGCCTGGACGGCTTCCGCGCCGTCCCTCGCCTCGCCAACGACATCGATGTCGTCCTCGTCGCCGAGGATCGACCGGAACCCGGCCCGGACCAGGGAGTGATCGTCGACGACGAGCACGCTGATGTTTCCCATCAGGCTCCTGTCCCGGCCCGGCCGGCGGCCGGCTCGCGGAGTGGGATTTCGGCGCGGACCCGCCAGCCGGCGCCGCTGGCCGGTCCTGCCTCGCAGTTGCCGCCAAGCGCGGCGGCCCGTTCCCGCATGCCTGGCAGCCCGTGCCCGGCCGCCGCGATGCCCGGCCGACGCGGCCGGCCCTCGTCGAGAACCTCCACCAGCACGGTCTGGCTGCCTGCCGCGACGCGGACCCGGGCCGCGCGCGCGGTGGAGTGACGCAGCACGTTGGTCAGCCCCTCCTGGACGATGCGGTAGACGGCATGGCCGACCGGGGCCGGGAGGCTGACCGGGCTGCCCGTCATCTCCAGGTCGACCGACAGCCCGGCCTCCTCGACGCCGGCGATGAGGCTGCCCAGGTTGGCCAGCTCCTGAACGGGATGCAGCGGGGCCGGCCCGTCCTGCGCCGCGCGCAGGGCCTTCAGCGTGGCCCGCAGTTCAGACAGTGCCTCGGACGAGGCCGCGGCGATCTCCTCCAGCGCCGACAGCCCGTCATCGCCGCCGGCTTTGCGCGCCCGGCGGGCGGCGGCCGCGGCGCGGACGTTGATCGCTACCAGCGTGTGCCCAACCGCGTCGTGCAGCTCGTGGGCCAGCGCGAGCCGCTCGGTGTCGAAACGGTGCTGCGCCGCCGCCGCGCTGGCCCGGGCCGCATCCTCGACCAGCGTCCGCTGCAGCTCCCCGCGGGCGCGCAGCGCCTCCCCGGCGATCAGCGCCGCGAGCACCAGCGCGGTGTACGCGACGACTTCGACCGGCTCCGCCCGCTGGCTGGTGACGAAGACCGCGGTCACTACCACCGCCGCCATCACCGCCCCCACGACCAGCGAGCGGACCCGCCCGCCTTCCAGCCCCACGGTGAACAACAGCAGCATCACGATCCCGGCCGCGGCCCGGTTGGGGTGAGACACGGCCAGGCAGCTCAGCAGCAGCGGCACCTCGGCCGCCAGCGCCACCAGCGGGAACTGGGTGCGCATCAGCAGCGGCACGGCGGCGATGAACGCCAGCACCACCATGGCCGGCGTCAGTCCGGTGACCTTATGCAGCAGCAGCGGGTCGGTCAGCAGCGCCAAACCGGCGGCGGCAGCGAAAAGCGCGTCCAGGCGGCGCACCCGTGGCGCGCCCATGGCCGTTTCCCCGCCTCTGCTGACCAGGGCAGACCACGATCTCACGCTAACGAGCCTAGGCCTGCGGGACGGCCCGCGCATCCATCGCGAGCACTACGCCGCCAGCACCAGGGCGCGGCCGGGAAAGGGCTCTGACGGCCGAAGAGGCAGGGCCCTCCGCCCCGAGAAGCTGGCTGGGCGTCCCCGGCTAGCGGGGACCAGCGGAGAGGAGACCCCATGCAAGCCGTCGCCCGGTGGTGCGTGACGCACCGCCTGGTGGTGATCGGGATATGGCTGCTGGTGCTGGCCGGCACCTTCTTCGGCAGCTCGGTCACCGGAAGCAACTACGCCCAGAGCACGAGCCTGTCCGGCACGCCAAGCGCCGCCGCGGCGGCGCTGCTGCAAAAGGCCGCGCCGGCCCAGTCGGGCGACACCGAGCAGATCGTGTTCCAGGTCAGCTCGGGAACGGTTCAGGACCCGGCCGTCCGTGCGCAGATCACGACCATGCTCGGCAAGGTCTCGACGATGGCTTACGTCGCCGGCGTGACCTCGCCCTACAGCCCGGCCGGGGCCGGGCAGGTCAGCGCGGGTAAGACCATCGCCTACGCCACGGTGAACTTCACCAAGGACGCCAACGGCGTCCCGGCGTCCGAGGCGACCGCCTTCGTCAACACCGCCCGGGCGCCGAACTCGGCGGCGGTGCAGGTCGACGTCGTCGGCGACGTCGCATCGTCCACCAACCCGAGCTCCTCCCCCGGCACCTTCATCGGCGTGGCCGCGGCCCTGGTCGTCCTGCTGCTGTTCTTCGGCGCGGTCCTGCCCGCGCTGCTCCCGCTGCTCGGCACCGCCGTCGCGCTGGTCTGCGGCCTGTCGGTGGTCAACATCCTGTCCAACTCGGTCAGCATGGCCTCGTTCACCTCCCAGTTGTGCATCCTGATCGGGCTCGGGGTCGGCATCGACTACTCGCTGTTCATCCTCACCCGCACCCGTAACGGCCTGCGCCGCGGGCTCAGCGTGACCGACGCGGTCACCGACGCGGGCGGCACGGCCGGGCGGGCGGTGCTGTTCGCCGGGATCACCGTCTGCATCGCGCTGCTCGGCATCCTTACCGTCGGCGTCGCCACCCTGTCCGGCGCGGCGGTCGCGGCGGCCATCGCGGTCGCGTTCCCGGTGCTTGGTGCACTGACACTGCTCCCGGCAATGCTCGGCCTGACCGGAAAGCGGCTGCTTACCCGGCGGCAGCGGCGCGCCCTGACGCGGGGTGAGACCGGCTTCGCGGAGGCGTCCCGCGGCTGGCAGCGGTGGGCGTCCCTGGTGCAGCGCAACCGGCTCGTGTTCGGCATCGCCGCCCTCGGCATCATGGTGGCGCTCGGCGCACCGTACCTGTCGATGCGGCAGGGCACCGCCGACTACAGCGTCGACCCGACCAGCACGACGACGACCACCTACCGGGGCTACGAGATGCTGGTGCACGGGTTCGGGCCCGGCTTCAGCGGACCGCTCCAGCTGGTGGCGCCGCTGTCCGGTTCAGCGGACAAGGCGACCTTCGACACGGTGGTCAGCGCGGCGAGCCACGCCAGCGGCGTCGTCGCTGTTACCAGGCCGAAGTTCTTCCCGGCCGGCCCCGGGCATCCCGCCGTGGCGGTGGCCGAGGTCTACCCCTCCGGCAGCCCGCAGGACCAGTCGACGGTGAACCTGATCAACCACCTGCGCGGCACCGTCATCCCGGCCGCCCTGCACGGGCAGCACCTGCCGGTCCTGGTCGGCGGAGCGACCGCCGTCGGCATCGACGTGGCAGGCCAGCTGTCGTCCAAGCTGCCGTTGTTCGTCGGCATGGTGGTAGTGCTTTCCTTCCTGCTCCTGATGCTGGTGTTCCGCAGCCTGGCGATCCCGGCCACGGCCGCGGTGATGAACCTGCTGTCCGCGGCGGCCGCGTTCGGGGTGATCACCGCGGTCTTCCAGTGGGGCTGGCTGCGGAGCCTGGTCGGGGTGACCAACACCGGGCCGGTCAGCCCGTTCATCCCCATCTTGATGTTCGCCGTGCTATTCGGCCTGACCACGGACTACCAGGTGTTCCTGGTCAGCCGGATCCAGGAGGAATGGCTCAGGCGACGCGACAACGGGGCCGCGGTGCTGTCCGGCCAGGCAGTCACCGGCCGGATCATCACCGCCGCGGCGGCCATCATGACCGTGGTGTTCTTCGCGTTCACCTTTACCACCGACCGCACGATCAAGATGATCGGCCTCGGCATGGCGGCCGCCGTCGTCGCCGACGCCCTCATCGTCCGCACCGTCCTGGTACCCGCGATCATGCACCTGCTCGGCCGGAACAACTGGCGGCTGCCCGGCTTCCTCGACCGCTGGGTGCCCCGGCTCAGCCTCGAAGGCGATGCCCGCGAAGGCGGTGACGACCCGGCCGGCGAGATCACCGCGGGCGAACTGGGCGCTCCGGCGAGCTCCGCCTCACCGTAACCAGCT
>Ga0070714_100000684_pt1 | contig 23949 bp, 18 predicted proteins | sample LARL83metaG_FD_65450 | JGI IMG/M metagenome (GOLD analysis project Ga0070714, IMG submission 65450) | Corn, switchgrass and miscanthus rhizosphere microbial communities from Kellogg Biological Station, Michigan, USA - LAR L8-3 metaG | ecosystem: Host-associated > Plants > Roots > Rhizosphere ... | reverse complement strand
TGGCACGCGGCTGGTGGCCGCCGCACCGGGTGGCGTGCGGCTATGCGGACGTTGACTGGTTGCCGGAACTCGACTGGGAGTCGCTGCGCCTCGCCGCCGTGTGCCGCCTGTACACCGAGATCGTGGAGCTGTAGGGGTCCGCGCGGGTTGGCGCTGGGTTGGCGCTGGGTTGGCGCTGGCGACCACATGAGGCGTGTTGCACGCGAGTCCTGGCGCCCGAAGTGTCCTGTTTGTTCCGGTATAACCCTATGCTGCGGCCACCTTTCATGTTGGATAAGGGCCTCGCGGTAGAAAAGGCGCCGTTTCCGGCACCTTTTCTACCAAGTGACACTTTTCTAACATGGGAGGCCTTGCGTTCCTGGTCTTGACGCAACTTGTGCAACTTAAGTCACACGCGTTGGCGGTACGAGGGTCTCGGGGCTCCGGTCGACGCGATTTGACACGGTCTAGTGGGCTCAACTGCGCAATTGACACGATGGGCGGGCGAGCTCGCGGTCGGGGAGGCCGGGGGCCGCCGGGGCCGCCGGGGCCGCCGGGGGCGGCGGGGGCGGCGGGGGCGCGCTGCTCAAGTTACACATTGGGCGCGTGGCGGCGGGGGTTCTCGGGTTTTCGGCCCGAGAAACCCCCGTCGTTACGAGAAAAAGGCGTTTTAGCCCTGGGTTGGCGGCTCGGGCATCGGAGTCTGGCCGGCCGGGGCGGGCGCCTGGATGGTGCCGGGCGCCGGGGCGGGCGCTTGCATGGCGTGCTCGCGGCCCTTCTGGTAGGCGGCCACGTGGCGGGTCGTCTCCTGCTCGGCGGCGTTCAGCATCCGCTCCCAGCGGGCCTGCATCGGCCGGACCAGGCCGCCGCCGACGCCGATGGCGATGACCGCGCCGATCGTGGCCAGGAAGAAGATCAGGATCGGCTCGGTGACCGAAGAAGCGATGCCGACCTGGTTCAGCGCGGCGATCGCGAACATCGCGACGATCAGGACGCTCGCCATGCTGGCCACGAACGGGCCGTAGGACAGCCCGCCGATTGCGCCGTTGATCAGGTCCTTGACGACCTTGGCGATGGCGGATCCGATGACGATCAAGATGATGGCGACGATGGCCTTCGGCAGCCAGCCGACGACCGCGTTCAGCATCGTCGAGATCGGGTTGGTGCCGAACACCCCGAACGCGAGCTGCAGTGTCACCAGCAGCAGCATGTAGTAGACGACTTTGCCGATCAGGCCGGATGCGTCATAGTTGCCGCGGGCCAGGGCGTCGCCCGCGACCCCGCGCTGCGCGAAGCGGTCGAAGTGGACCTTTTTCAGCAACATGACGACCGCCTGCATGACGATCCTGGACACGATCCAGCCGATCACCAGGATGACCAGGAACAGCAAGATCTTCGGAATGTTGTGGAAGACCGTGTTGAGCAGGTTCTGCAGGCTCTGGCTCACGCTTACGTCGGCCAGTGTGTGATTCATGGACGGCTCTCTCCCCCCGAGTAACAGAGCGTAAGCGCTCTATACCCGGATGCAACGGGGGGTAAGCGCACGGGTCAGGAACGAGCGGCACGGGCGCGCCGGCGGCCACGCTCCTTGGCGTCCAGGCTCACCTTGCGCAGCCGCACGGCGGACGGGGTGACCTCGACGCATTCGTCGTCGGCACAGAACTCCAGGGCCTGCTCCAGGCTGAGCAGCCGGGGCGGGACAAGCCGCTCCAGCTCCTCCCCGGTGGACTGACGGACGTTGGTGACCTTCCGTTCCCGGCAGATGTTGACGTCCATGTCGTCCGGGCGCGAGTTCTCGCCGACGATCATGCCTTCGTAGACCTCGGTGCCGGGCGGGACGAACAGGGAGCCGCGTTCCTGCAGGTTGAACATGGCGTAGGCGTTGGCGGTGCCGGTTCGGTCCGCGACCAGCGACCCGGTGGCCCGGCCGCGCATCGCGCCGGCCCACGGCTCGTAGCCGTCGAAGACGTGGTGGGCGATGCCGGTGCCGCGGGTGTCGGTGAGGAACTGGGTGCGGAACCCGATCAGGCCGCGGGCCGGGACCACGAACTCGAGCCGGACCCAGCCCGTGCCGTGGTTGGTCATCGACTCCATCCGCCCCTTGCGGACCGAGACCAGCGACGTGACCGCGCCGAGGTACTCCTCGGGGACGTCCACCGAGAGCCGCTCGACCGGTTCCTCGACCTTGCCGTCGACCTCCCTGGTCACCACCGTCGGGCGGCCCACGGTGAGCTCGTAGCCCTCCCGGCGCATGGTCTCCACGAGGACGGCGAGGGCCAGTTCGCCGCGGCCCTGCACCTCCCAGGTGTCCGGGCGCTCGGTCGGCAGGACGGCCAGCGACACGTTGCCGACCAGCTCACGGTCCAGCCGGTCCTTGACCATCCGCGCGGTTACCCTGGAACCCTTGTCCCTGCCGACCAGCGGCGAGGAGTTCACGCCGATCGTCATCGCGATCGCGGGCTCGTCCACGGTTATCAGCGGCAGCGGGCGCGGATCCTCGAGGTCGGCGAGCGTTTCGCCGATCATGATCTCCGGGATGCCGGCGATCGCCGCGATGTCGCCCGGGCGGGCCGACTCGGCCGGCACCCGCTCGAGCGCCTCGGTGAGCAGCAGTTCGGAGATCTTCACGCGCTCCACCGAGCCGTCACGGCGGCACCACGCGACCTGCTGGCCCTTACGCAGCTCACCGTTGTAGACCCGGCACAGCGCGATACGTCCGAGATAAGACGAGGCGTCCAGGTTGGTGACCTGGGCTTGGAGCGGCGCTTCCGGGTCGTAAGAAGGAGCCGGGACCGTGTTCCTAAGGACCTCGAACAGCGGCTCCAGGTCCGGCGAATCGGGCAGTTCCCCGTCGGCGGGCCGGTTCAGCGACGCCCGCCCCGCCCTAGCCGCGGCGTAGACGATCGGGAACTCGATCTGCTGCTCGCTGGCGTCCAGGTCGATGAACAGCTCGTAGCAGGCGTCCACGACTTCGGCGATCCGGGCGTCGGACCGGTCCACCTTATTGATCACCAAGATCACCGGGAGACCGGCCTCCAGGGTCTTACGCAGCACGAACCTGGTCTGCGGCAGCGGGCCCTCGCTGGCGTCCACCAGCAGCAGCACCCCGTCCACCATGGACAGGCCGCGTTCCACCTCACCGCCGAAGTCCGCGTGCCCGGGGGTGTCAACGATGTTGATCGTCAGCCCGCCGTGCCGCACCGCGGTGTTCTTGGCCAGGATCGTGATGCCCTTCTCGCGTTCCAGGTCGCCGGAGTCGAGCACACGTTCGGCGACGTTGGCGTTCGCGCGGAACGCGCCGGACTGCCACAGCATGGCGTCGACCAGCGTTGTCTTGCCGTGGTCGACGTGCGCGACGATCGCGACGTTCCGTAGGTCGTCGCGGGTGGCGATGGTTGCTGCAGGCATGCGTGAGTCTCATTTGCTAGGTGTCTGGATCGCCCAATTCTATGGGCTACCCGGGCTAGACCAGGTAGGGCCGGACAAGGCGCCGGCTAAGGCGGTCCAGGGGCGGGCTTAGGCCGTTCTTAGCCCAGAAGATAAGGCATTCGTCCGATGCCTGGGGTGGGGTCTTACGACGAATCTTGAGGATGTCGGGAACCAGAGGAGGTTCCCGGAAAACGTTGGAGGAAGCATGAACCCGGAGATTCTCCGCCAGATAGCCGCCCAGCAGGTACGCGACCAGCGTGCCAGGGCCACCCGCGACCGCGTGGCTCGCACCATGGCCAAGGCGCTGCGTGGCGGCAACCTCGGTGTCGTCAAGTCCGATAGCTTCGTCATCCCGGCGATCCCGGACTACGTGGACGGCACGTTCGCTGGGGCCGAGCCCGGCGTCCCGGCCGCCCGTACCGCCGCATAACCGGCGATGGCGACCCCGGAACGCCTGGTACGGCCAGGAATGTCTAGCAACGATGGCACGCTTGGTATAGCAATGAGCGGGCGTGCCTCGAGCCCCGTCCTGGTCGGACGGAGCGAGCAGATGGCCGCCCTGGAGGGCGCTTTGGACAGCGTCCGTCAGGGCGGTCCGGCTGCTGTGCTGCTGGGCGGCGAGGCCGGGGTCGGGAAATCCAGGCTGATCAGCGAGTTCACCACGATCGCCCGGCGTAATGGCGCTCGGGTGCTGACGGGCGGCTGCATGCAACTCGGCGCCGACGGGCTGCCGTTCGCGCCGTTCACCGCCGTGCTGCGGGATCTGGTTCACGAGATGGGCACTGACGCGTTCGGCGCGCTGCTGCCCGGCCGGGCTACACGGGAGCTGGCCCGGCTCCTTCCCGAAGTAGGGGCCGCCCCGGAGGGCGGTGGCTCCGGGACCGCCAGGGCTCGCCTGTTCGAGGAAATGCTGGTCGTGCTGGACCAGCTGGGCAACCGGTCGCCGGTTGTCCTGATCATCGAGGACGCGCACTGGGCCGACCGGTCCAGCCGCGACCTCCTCACGTTCCTGATCGGGAACCAGCGCACTCTCGGGGGCGTGCTGGTCCTGGTCAGCTACCGGTCGGACGAGCTGCACCGGACCCATCCGCTGCGGCCGCTGCTGGCCACCCTGGACCGGATCGACTGGGTGGAGCGGGTCGACCTGCCCCGGTTGACTCGCGCCGCGACGGTCGATCTGGCCGCCCGCATCATCGGCCACGACCCGTCGGCTCCCATGGCCGACGTGCTGTACCGCCGGACCAGCGGCAATCCGCTTTTCATCGAGTCCTTGCTGTGCTGCGACGGCGAGAACGAGCTGAGCTGCGAGGTGCCCGAGTCGCTCAGGGACCTGCTGCTGGAGAGCGTCCACCGGCTGCCCGAGGACACCCAGGAGCTGTTGCGCACGGTGAGCTCCAGCCCCGGCGTCACCAGCCACGCCCTGCTCGCGGCGGTCACCGGGCTGGATGACACGGCGTTGAGCCGGGCGCTCCGGCCCGCCGTGACCGGCAACGTGCTGCGGGCCGAGGCGGCGGGCTACGCGTTCCGGCACGAGCTGATCCGCGAGGCGGTGCACGAAGACCTGCTGCCCGGCGAGCACGGACGGCTGCACAGCAAGTTCGCCGAGGCGATCGACGCGGACAACCGGCTGGTGCCACCCGGCCGGGCGGCGATCGAGATGGCGTTCCACTGGAACGCGGCGCACGACTCGACCTGGGCGCTGATCGCCGCGTGGCAGGCCGCGGCGCAGGCCGGCAAGGCGGTCGCCCCTGCCGAGCGGCTCTCGCTGCTCGCCCGGGTGCTCGAGCTGTGGGACCAGGTCCCCGATGCGGCGGTGCGGATCGGCGCGGATCACGTGCAGGTGCTGGAAGAGGCCACCGCGGCGGCGCACGACGCGGACGAATGGGAGCGCGGTATCGCGCTGGCTAGTTCGGCGCTGAAGGAGCTGGACGCGTCGGCCTCGCCGGTCCGCGCGGCGCGTTTGCTGGAGCAGCGCGGCCGGTACCGCATGCACATCGGCCGGTCTGGCAGCGCGGAGGACTTCGACGCTGGGCTTGCGCTGGTCCCGGGCGCCACGGACGTGCCGACCAGGATCAAGTTGCTGCTGTCGACGGCGCGGTGCATATCGTATCGCGAGTCCGACCGGAGCTATGCCGAGGAGGCGCTCGCGCTCGCTCGTTCGGCCGAAGACAGGATCAACGAGGCCAAGGCGCTGCTGATGCTCGCGATGTTCGACGGCGACGACGGACAGCAGGCCAGCCCGGGCTCGGCCGCCATCGAGCTGATCGCGCAGGCTCGTGCCCTCGGGCGGGATTCGTGCGACCTCGGCATCTTGCTGGCCGCGGCGATCAACGAGTCGCACCTGCTTGAAGGCGCCGGGCTGCACAAACTGGCGTTCGAGGCCGCCCGGGACGGCGTACTGAGCGCGGATGCCCATTCACTGTCGCGGACTTCGGGCAGCGTGCTCACCATCAACCAGGCCGAACCGCTGGTCGCCCTTGGCCGCTGGGATGAAGCGATGGGGGTACTGGACGGCGGACTCGATGTCGAGGTCATGCCGCGTCCGAGCCATCGCGCGCTGCTCCAGATCCTGAAGGGGACGATCGGCCTCTGCCGGGGCGACACCGAACTGGCCGGGCAGATGGCCAGCCAGGCGGAGAGCCTGGTGCGCGACCAGACCTACAAGCTCCAGAACAAGCTGCCGCTGGTCCGTCTGCAGATCCTGCTCGCGCTGACCTCGTCGCCCGGGGCGGCAGGGGCGCCCAGGACGCCCGGGACTGCCGGGACGCCCGGGGCGGCCAGGGCGGCTTTGGCGGTGACCGCGCGCGCCATGGATGACAACGACCTCGGCAACGCCAACCCCAGGTACGCGTGGCCGGTCCTCACGGCCGGCGCCGCGGCGAGCGTGGCGGCGGCGCGGCAGGCGGCGGCCGGTTCAGACGATGCCCTTGGCTACGAGGTCACGTCGCTGCTGGAGCGGCTCCGGACGGTGGCGGAGAAGCTCCAGGTGTCCGGTCCGCTGCAGCGGGCACATCAGCTTGTCTTCGCGGCCGCGGACGCGACCGTCATGCAGCCCGGTGGCAGTGAGCCGCTCACCGCCTGGGATGCGGCTTGTGCCGCGTGGGAGGCCTTGGGCGAGCCCTATCCTTTCGCCGAGGCCTTGCTGCGGGCCGCGGAATGCGCGCTCGCGGGCGGGGACAAACAGGCCGCTGGCTCACGGCTCCGGCGCGCGGCGGCGCTCGCTTCCGAACTGGGCGCGGGGCCGCTCGGTGATGAGATCGCCCTGCTTGCCCGGCGGGCTCGGATCGCGCTCGGGCCGGGTGCGGTGGCCCCGGAGCCTGATCTCGCGGCCGGGCTGACCGACCGTGAGGTGGAGGTGCTGCGGCTGGTCGCGGCCGGGCGCAGCAACCGGGAGATCGCGGCCGAGCTGTTCATGTCGCCGAAGACCGCGAGCGTGCACGTCTCCAACATCCTGCGCAAACTCGGCGTGAGCTCGCGTACCGAGGCCGCCGCCAAGGCCCACTCGCTGCGTGTTGTCGGATAGGTGATTAACCCCGGCGGGTGGCCTTCACAAGAGGCCACCCGCCGTTGCCGTGCCGCGTCCGGTTCCTGACAATCCCGCGTTTACGCTATCGAGGTGGCACCGGCAGGTGCCATGTTGAAACGCTAGGGTAGCGAGTCCCTCGCCAGGACGTCGTAGCTAAGGTCAGGAGTGCGCCCATGGACGCAGGTGTAACCAGCGAACTCGGCCTTGACGGGGACGCTTCCGGGTTTTCCGGCGGGGTTCTCGGCGCCCGGCCGCAGCGGGCCGAGACGTTTCACGGCAACGACCCCGACAGCGTCGCCGCGCCCGCCATCTGCCTGCACACTCCGACGAAGTGCCAGGCGCGCACGCGGCTGTACCGGAACGGGACCCTGGAGCTCGAGGGTTTCCCAGTCGCCGATATCAGCCACTACATCGTCGACGAGGCGGCCACCGTCTGGCTCGACCTCCGTGATCCCGATCGAGACGACCTCGCGGTGCTCAGCGAAGAATTCGGACTGCATCCGCTGGCGATAGAAGACGCCGTATACGCGCATGAACGACCAAAGCTCGATCGTTACCGCAGCCACCTGTTCGTGACCGCCTACGGAGCGCAGCTGGACGCCAAGACGGGCGAACTGGTCACCAGCGAGCTGGCCGCCTTCGTCACCGAGCGGGCACTGATCACCGTCCGGAAGGACGACGGCCTGGACATCGGTGCGGTCGTCGCACGCTGGGATGCCAGCCTTGACCTCGCCGGATCCGGCGTCGGCTACCTGCTGCACGGACTGCTCGACTACATCGTCGACGGGCACTTCGAAACCGTGCAGAGCCTAGACGACGCCGTGGAGGTGCTCGAAGACAAGCTGTTCTCCGATATCCCGCAAGACCTTGTGGTCCAGCGGCGCAGCTTCGAACTGCGCAAGAGCCTGGTGCTGCTCCGCCGGATCGTGATCCCGATGCGCGAGGTGGTCAATGCCCTGATGCGGCGCGACCTGCACGTGGTCAATGACGAGCTGATGCCGTACTACCAGGATGTATACGATCACGTGCTGCGGGCGGCCGAATGGACGGAAAGCCTGCGGGACCTGGTGAACAGCATCCTGGAGACCAACCTGACCATCCAGAGCAACCGGATGAACACGATCACCAAGCAGGTCACCAGCTGGGCCGCGATCATCGCGGTGCCGACGTTCATCACCGGCTTCTACGGGATGAACGTCCCCTATCCCGGCTTCAGCCGGCAGGTCGGCTTCGCCAGCTCGATCGCCGTCATGATCGCCGCCGGGGTCATCCTCTACCTCGTGTTCAAGCGCAGGGACTGGCTGTAGCTCATGAGCGCAGACTCCCGGGCCGTGGTCGTCGTCGGCTCCATCAACGAAGACGTGATGCTCCAGCTCGGCCGGCGCATACACCCCGGCGAGACCGTCACCGCGCAGCGTGTCGAGCGGCGGCCGGGCGGCAAGGGCGCGAACCAGGCGGTCGCCGCCGCCGCGGCGGGAGCCGAGGTCGCGATGCTGGGGGCCGTCGGCGACGACCCGGCCGGGACCCGCATGGTGGACGACCTGCGCCGCCGCGGCGTGCACACCGGACCGGTGCGGACGGTGGACGGGGTGAGCACCGGCACCGCCTACGTCACCGTCACCCCCGACGGGGAGAGCACCATCGTGCTCGACCCGGGCGCCAACGAGTTCGTCGACACCGCCGCCGTCGAGGCTGCGTGGCCTTCGCTGCCGCCGGCTGACGTGCTGCTCTCGTTGCTGGAGATCCCGCTGGCCGGCGTGACCGCCGCGGTGCGGCTGGCCGCGAAGACGGGCATGCGTCCGGTGGTGACGCTGGCGCCCGCGCGGCCCGTTCCCGGCGAGCTGCTGTCCGGCCTGGACCCGCTGCTGGTCAACGAGCACGAGGCGGCGTTCCTGCTGGACGCCGGCAGCCTGGGCCCGGACGTCGTGGACGCGGCCCGTGAGCTGCTGCGGCTCGGCCCGAAGTCCGCCGTGGTCACGGCCGGTGCGGCCGGTGCCGCTGTCGCTGACGCCGCCGGCGCGCGGCTGCTGCCGGCCGTGCCCGTCCGTGCGGTCGTCGACACCACCGGAGCGGGTGACGCGTTCGCCGGCGCGCTTGCCGCCGCGCTGGCGCGGGGAGCAGACCTCGATGCCGCCGTAACGGCCGGGCTGCGCGCCGGTGCCGAGGCGGTGCAGCGCGCCGGTGCTCGCTGACCCGCGGTAATATCCGTGACTACCCAGCCACTGCGGGCGAGCTCCCCGGCAGCCGAAGGTGTCGATGCCCGCGGCATCGGAGCGTTCCTTGACGCGATGGAGGCCGCGCCGGACATCGAACCGCACAGCGTGATGATCCTGCGTCATGGCCGGCTGATCGCCGCCGGCTGGTGGGCACCGTACGGGCCCGACCGCGTGCAGCTGATGTACTCGCTCAGCAAGAGCTTCACCGCCACGGCGGCCGGCCTGGCCGCCGCCGAGGGACTGCTGAGCCTGGATGAGCCCGTGGTCTCCTGCTTCCCGGAGTTCGCCGCCGATATCACCGACCCAGGTAGCCGCTCCATCTTGGTGCGGCATGTCGCCTCGATGGCCACCGGCCACCTCACCGACACCTGGAGCAGGGCCGTCGCACGTGACCCGGCCGAACCGGTCCGGGGCTTCCTGCTGCTCGCACCCGAACGCGATCCGGGCACCGTGTTCGCCTATAACCAGTCGGCCACGTACACGCTGGGCGCGATCGTGCAGCAACGGGCCGGCCAGCCGCTGACCGAGTACCTGCGCTCTCGGCTGCTCGATCCGCTGGGCATCCGCCAGGCTGCCTGGCTGCAGCATCCGCAGGGCCGCGACCTGGGTTTCAGCGGCCTGCACGTCACCACCGACGCGATCGCCAGGCTCGGGCAGCTTTATCTGAACGACGGTGTGTGGAACGGACAGAGACTGTTGCCAGCCTGGTGGACTGCCGAGGCGACACGCCCGCATGTCTCCAACGCGGCCGAAGGCTGGGCACCCGACTGGCAGCAGGGCTACGGGTTCCAGTTCTGGATGTCGCGGCACGGATACCGCGGCGACGGAGCGTACGGCCAGTTCTGCCTGGTGCTGCCGGAGCAGGACGCGGTGATCGCGATGACCGGGGACACCGCGCAGATGCAGGCCGTACTGGACGCGGTGTGGGAACACCTGTTGCCCGCCTTCGGCGGGAACGCTCGCGAGGAAGGCCCGGCGGACGCGGATCTGCGGCAGCGGCTGTCCCGGCTTGAGCTGGCCCCGGCACCGGGCCGCGGCAGGCCGGACACGTACGCCAGCGCACCGCCGCGCACCGTGTTCGCCCCGCTGGGAGGAAGCTGCGCCGCGCAGCCCTCGCTGACCGCGGTCACGCTCAGCGAGTCAGCGGGCCGCGTCATCCAGCTGGCCGAAGACGACCTGTCACTCGACCTGCGCTGTGCCCCCGGGCGCTGGACGATCAGCGAATCCGGCGCTCCGGTTCCCACCGCGGTGAGCGGTGGCTGGACCGACCTGGACACGTTCGCCATCGACGTGGCGTTCCTGGAGCTACCGCACCACCTCATCGTGACCTGCTCGCTGCCGGGCCGCACCTTCCAGGCACGATGGCGCACCACGCCGCTGTACCGCGGTCCGCTCCGCTCGTACCAGGCGCCGCGCACCTGACCGCCCTCGTCTCTCCTGTCAGCTGATCGCGCCCGCCGGGAGCAAGGCATGGACGCCCCAGGACTGGTTCGCCACCTGCGTGATCCTCAGGTCGAGCACCGGGCTTGCCAGCGCCAGCGCCGTCGCCTTGCCGACGCCGTAGCTTGCCTGCAGCCAGGTCAGCATCGCGTCGAGCGCATCGCCCATCGCCGCGTTCAGATCCGGGCTGAACCCGAAGGTGACCTTGCCCGCGGGAGCCTCCGCGTGCGGTCCGGTGACCGGCCGTCCGGTGACGATGTCGAGCTTGAGCTCGGTTGTCATACCGCACTCGATGGCGGTACCCGCTACCTCTCCGTCGCCTTGGGCAGCGTGGCCGTCGCCGATGCTCAGCAGCGCGCCAGGCACGGCAACCGGCAGGTACAGAACCGATCCGGCGACCAGTTCCCGGCAGTCGATGTTGCCGCCGCCGATGGCCCGGGGCGGGATGGTGGAATGCTCGCCCGGCTCGTCCCAGGCCACGCCCGTCACGCCGTGGAACGGGGCTATCCGCACCGTGTGCCCCAGGTCGCTGACCGCTGTTCCGGCGTCCGGGTCGATCTGCCACAGCAGCCAGGCAGGTGGATCCTCGTGCAGCCCAAGCCGCCTGGTCAGCGGGGTGTCCCGGGCCGCGGCGACGGTATAACCCCAGGTATCGGGCCGCATCGAGACAAACCGCACCGCGAGCGTGTCGCCCGGTACCGCATCCCGGACAGCGATCGGTCCCGTCAGGCAATGGCCGCGACGCGCCTCGCCTGCCATCTTCGGCACCTTCTCGCCAGGAAAATTCTGCGGCCGCAGGTGCCCGGACGCGTCCAGAGAACGCAGCACGACCGTGTCCCCTGGATCGACGGTCAGTACCGGCGCCAGGTCACGGGAGAACACATCTGCTGTCGTCGACGGTGACGGGTCAAGCTGGTGGCGGGTCATGCAGCGATCCTCTCCGCTCTGCCCGGCCCCGGCAATGCCGGACCAGACGCAGCACTGATCGTCGGAGAACAGCCGCCGGATCCCGCATGATCTTCGCGATCACGTGTCGAGGCAGTGCCTTCGTGCAGTGGAGGTCCTGACTGCTCGCGCTCAAGGAGTCCGCAGATGTCCTCGCCGAAGCCTAGAACCCCCAGCCGCTACGGATGCGGGCCGTGGCCAGTACTCGTAGCGTTGCTTGGGTCGGGCATTGACCTGGTCGCCTGGATCCGGCCTTCTTGCGCAGAGGGCTGGAGACCAGGGTTTGGCGCGCATGCCGCGACACAGGCTCCCGGCCGGCGGACATGCACGATCATGCATATGGAGCCTGCTCTGGAAGCTGGACCAGGCGATAGAGCGCGCTGCTGGATGTGCCCGGCTTTCGGTAGCCTTGGCTGATGAAATCCGGCGCTTTCGAGGTGGTCTGCGAGATTCAGCCCCCGACTCGGCCTGACCTCATGGCCGTCCGGCACCAGATCGGGGTCCTGAGCAAGATCGCGTCGGCGTTCCTGGTTCCCGACAACCACCTTGGCCGGGCCACGATCTCCAGCGTGGCGGTCGCGCATGAGGTCGACCTGATGGGCGGCCGCTCGATTGCCTGCCTGAACGCCAGGGACCGCAACCTGCTCGGCTTCCGCCGTGATCTCATGACCGCCGCCGCCTACGGCGTCGATGAGTTCCTGCTCGTCTACGGAGACCGTCCCGTGGCGGGGCAACGGGCCGGTGAGCTGACGGTGCGCTCGATGCTGGCAGAGCTGCGGCGCTTCTCGGAGTTCGCCGGACCCGCCGGGCCGCTGCACCTGAAAGCCGGCGTGACCACCCGGCTGACACCCGTAGCGGGGTGGAAAGAGCAAGCGGACTTCCTGTTCGTGCAGGCGTGCTTCGATCTTGACGCGCTGCTGCGCTGGCGGGACGCGACCGGCTTCGCGGGCCGCGTCTTCGCCGGCGTGCTGGTGCCGCCCAGCGCGGCGCGAGCCCGCAAGTGGGCGACCGAGATCCCCGAGGTCTCCATTCCCGCCTGGTGGGTCGCCGCGCTGGATGCCGACCCGGCCGCTGGCATCCGGCTCGCCTGTGACCTGGCCGCCCGGATCAGGGACAGCGGCGCCTTCGACGGACTGCACCTCATCCCGGGCGTCAAGCACCGAGAGGTCGCCTTCACGCTGGAAAGCACCTTGGCGTAACGAGCACCCCGATACCCCTTCAGAGCGGCCCTCCAGGCCCAGCTGCGAACACAGAACAACCCGTCCGGAAGACGCCCCAAGCCGATTCCCTGGACCCAGGAGGCCATGCCTGACGGCGGGTACGCGTATCGAGGGACCTCACCGCTATGGCGGGCATGGCGGTTACGGCGGCTGTGGCGCCGTGCGGCCTGCCAGCCGGAGGACCGTGGCGACCACATCGCGCAGCGGCATCGTGGTCGTTATCTCGTGATCAGCCACCCGGCGAAGCCGCGGCTCGACCAGGCGGACATCGGCCAGGACGCGGACGAGCTCATCCGGCGCCTTCCCGTAGCGGTTCGTGGTCCGGGCGCAGAGCCGCTCCCGGATGACCTCCACTGGCGCGCTGAACAAGATGATCAGATCGAACCGCGGATGAAACCGTACCTGGTTCTCCTCGCAGCCCGCGATGAACAGCACCTCAGCATCCTCGGTATCCAGCAGCTGCCCGATGGCGTCCTCCCGCCACCGCTGCCGCCCATCAGGCAGCGGCTCGCACCAGCCATCGTCGGCATCCACCGCCTTGTACCCCAGACCAGCCAGCTCCCGGACCACGCTCGACTTCCCGGTCCCCGACATGCCAGTCAGCAGCACACGCTTCACGACCGCGAGCCTACGACCCTGACTGGCGACAGCACCAGAACATCCCGTTCTGGACTGTCTCACAGCGGACGCGGCAGCAACCCGCACCCGATCAGAACGGCGGGTGTGTGCGCCTGCTGGGCTCAGGGTGCTCACGATGAGTGATGGTGTCGCGTCGGCGGCTGTTGCCCGCGGGGGGGCACGGCAAGATGGTTGCCGTGGCGGGGCAGGGGCGTTCAACTCATGACATCGAGGTTGACGGCGGCGAGGTGGTCAAACGGTTCCGGTCCTGGGAACGCGACGAGGCGCGGCGGGAGTGGCGGGCGCTGACGCTGCTGGCCGAGTTCGCGCCAGGCCTTGCGGCCGTACCGGTCAGGGAAGATACCGGCGCTGACCCGCCGTCTATCCGGATGACCCGGCTGCCGGCTGAGCCGCTGGCCGGGCGGGCGATAACGGCGCGGCACCTGGACGCGATCGCTGTCGCGCTCGGCAGACTGCATACCTGTCTCCCGGCCAGCGTGCTCGCCGGCATCCCGCCGGTGTCTTGGCTGACCGAGGGCATGGCAGAGCGGGTGCGCTCGCTGACATCTAGTTTCCCGCCGCACGATGATCCCGGCGTCCGCGCCGCCTGGCACGCCGCAAGACGGTGGATCGATCAGGCCGCCGTACCGGCCGGGCGGCCTGCTCCCGTGTTCGGTCAGCGTGACGGCAGCCTGGACAACTTCTTGTGGGACGGTGAGCGTGTCCGCATCGTCGACTTCGAGCATTCGGGGCGAAGCGACCGGGCATTCGAGCTCGCCGCGCTCGTCGAGCACGTCTCGGTCTGGTATGACGCAGGCATCGAAGCCCCGCTGCTGCTGAACCGGTTCGCCCTCACCGCCATGCAGGCCGCGCGGATCCTGTTCCACCGGCGCACGTTCGCCATTCACTGGCTGTACGTTGTCCACCAGCGGCCCGAGCACGCCGAGGTTCCGCCACGTCAAGCCAGGCGGCTGCTCGCCCTGCTCGACAGCCACCCGCAGTCCTAGGCCGAAATCCGGTGACGGTCCTCAGACGTCGCGAGCGCCTTGCCTCGTCCTCGCGGGCATATCGCGTCGCAAGCCCGTTCCATTCATCGCTGACTCGCCCGTTACAGATGCACAACGGCGTCTGAGCGGATCTGCGATATCGCCGAATAGGTGCGAATGAGGGTCCTAGCTGATGAAAGGGCGGCACCGCGCATAACTCCGGTTCTGGGTGCTGTGGCTGCTCGTTCTGGGCGCTCACCCGTCTCTGCATACACTTGCGCGTACGTGACGGCGAACTGTCAGGCCGCAGCGTCCGCAGCCGTGTCGATCGCAATACCGAGCTGATATGGTGATCCGCAGAAAAAGAGCCTCGCAGGGCCGTAAGGGTCAGGTCCCGGCCAGACTACACATAAACCTAATGGTCATTATGGTAAGTCCGTACTAGCGCAAAGGTAAGGAATATCTAGCTTTCTGGTCAGTTACTGATTCGTATCTCTATGCCGGCCTTCGCGATCTGCGGCTGAGGCGTACCCTGAGGGGGCGCCGACGAGTTAGCGGTTCTCCGTGGGGGATCCATTGCTGGCTATAAAAGCTCCTTGCGTTGCTTTCTTGAGAAGTGCCAGTACCGGGCTCGTCTCGGCGCGCTACTGCTTGTGCGCTGCCCAAACCCAGTTTCAGCGGTCCGGTCGGGTCCTTCACACTTGCCGGGGCGGTTTGACAGCTTTCCCGCCGGCAGCACCGAAGGCTGCGGAATCATCAACATCGTGCTCGGCACGTCTCGAACGGCCGCAGGCCGGGAATCGCAACCTGATGACGTCGATCTGCTCTCAGTGCGAGGTCATCCGGGAGGAGTAACAAATGACACCCGAGGAGACTGATCATCTATTCTCTGTCTATGAGGCCGAGCGTCAGGACGATCAGAATGCCCTGGTAACCGCATTTGCAATTGCCACAGCGGGTATAACGTACGTAGTCATCGGCACCGCCTACATACAAGATCATTATCACTCGAATCTCCCATCGCGGATACAGTTCCTGGCGCCGGCCATTCCCGTCGCACTGTTCGGCTTCCTAGTTCTAAACGTCGCTGCTACCAGGATGCGCTCTGTTCACCTGCAGCGCATTGAGGCTGCGCTTTGGATCTACCTGCCTGATGGCAATAAGGAGCCCTCATTCCATGCCGATTCCGGTATTGTCTTCCGGCCAGACCACCTCTTTAAAGTTCCCCATGTGCGTATTATCTTTGGATTGGTGACAGTTCTGTCATACGGCATTATCGGGCTGACGCTCACGGGCTTCACCTGGATCGCCCTCCTACCAGGGCCTTGGCAAGGTGGAAAGATCCTAACCGCGGCGATCTATGGGGTGGCTGAATCTGTCGAAGTCGCAGGCATGGCCGCTCCGATGTTTCATCCGATATTCAGGACACATGCCGGGCAAGCGGCCACCGAGGAGACTCCGATCGAGCTTGCGCGGTCTGATCGGCAGCACATCGTGGATGTCTTCCGTCTTGCCCGCCAACAGGTCCTAACCCAATGGGCTGCTTTCCAGGGCCTTAGAGGCTGTTTGGAAACTAACCATCTTTCGGTGGTGGGTGTCCTATGCCAGAGATCTTGAGGTACTGCCAGTGCGCCTCAGGCATTCGGCGGAGTACTGCCACTTTGTTGAGGCGCCCCTGCTCCTCGACCCGCGCGATCACCCCGCCAGGACGGCCGTCTTTCCCGGACCGAGCGTGAACTCCTTGCCGACGACCTGCCAACAAGTTGAGGCACGCGCTTGGCATGGTGGCCGCGGGCCGGGCGATGAGTTCCGCGCCACGCGACGGTCCTATAGACATGACCGAGCCAGATCTCATCCCTGAGCCGTTCGGTGCGCTGATCGGCACCTGGGTCACAGAGGCGACCCATCCGGAGCTCGACGCCGTCGTGCCGGGCACCACCACATTCGAATGGCTGGAGGGCGGCCACTTCCTCATCCAGCGGTCCCGCAACGACCACAAGCTGTTCCCCGACGCGATCAGCGTCATCGGCGCCCCCGAGGCCGACGACGGGCTGGTCATGGAGTACTTCGACTCGCGCGGCGTGCGCCGGACCTATGGCGTCTCGCTGGAGGACGGCGTGCTGCGCATCTGGCGCGACCACCCCGGGTTCGACCAGCGCTTCGCCGCCACCCTCGGACATGGCGCCTTCGAGGGCCAATGGCAGCTTGCCCGCACGCCAGGCGAGTGGCACGACGACCTGAAGGTGATCTACCGGCGCCGCGGCTAGGGTCTGGGCAGCCCCGCCAGAGCGCTGCCGAGTTGTCTCATGATCAGTGGCAACGAACCGGCCCACCGTCGGCCACCAATTCGAGACACCGCAGGTGAGAGCAGATTTCATGCCTTATATGGCATGGCACAGGACAGTGGGGATTGCTGAAGGCTGATGCCCACGGTCAGGATGGCCGCCCGCCGAATTGCCAGCTGTGCACCTCGATGTCGGCGTACCGGTCCGGGGTCAGGATGGCGCGTGCCGTGCCGCGGTCCGGGGCCCGGACCAGGACAGCGGTGCCCAGCCAGGCGGTTCCGTTGTCGGACAGCAGAGGCCCGTACGCGATCAGCTCATCCCGTTCCAGCGGCACGGCAAGGTCCGCGCCTGGGCCCGTGCCGAGGCCGAGCACCAGGTACCGGTTACCGCCGTCCCGGCCGCCGGGGAAGTCCCACATGGTGCGCCCCAGCAGGTTGCGCCACCGGCGCAGCAGCACGTCTCGGTACACGCCGGCCTGGTAGCCGGGCTCGTCGAAGGCGAACGCGCGGGCGGCGGCGGGATCGGGCAGGCCGAGGATGTGCACGCTGCCGGTTGGCGTGTCGCCGTCGTCGGCGAGGGTCGGGCCGCGGGCGATCATCTGCGCCTGGTACCGGTCCATGTAGGACCAGTGCTCTTCCAGCAGCTCCTCACGCAACCTCACAGAGCCGGGCCGGTCGCGGTGGTAGCAGAAGAACTCCATGCCCACAGTCTTGACCATCACGCCGGGGATCCGGACCGTGCCGCAGCCGGGAGCAGAATCCGTAACGCCCGCTGTTAAGGATCTCCAGGCACCGGCTGAGCTGCTGGCCGGCCGGCGAGCCGGCGGGTCATGGTGATGGTCATCGCCCAGTACACGATGGTTTCGTGGTGCCCGGGCAGGCGTTCATAGTCGCGGACGGTGCGGCGGCATCGGGTGATCCATGCCAGGGTCCGCTCGACGACCCACCGGCGGGGCAGGACCTGGAAGGTGTGCAGGTCATCGGGCCGCTTGACGATCAGGAGTGCCAGCCTGGGCCTGAGCTTGGTCCTGGCCCAGGTGACGAGCTTGCCGGCATAGCCGCCGTCAGCCCAGGCCAGCTTGACCGAGGGAAAGGCACGGCGCAGGTTCCACAGCAGCGGCCTGGCTCCGTCGCGGTCCTGTACCCCGGCGGCGGTGATCAGCACCGTCAGCAGCAGCCCGATGGTGTCCACGGCGATGTGCCGCTTGCGGCCGTTGACCTTCTTGCCCGCGTCGTAGCCGCGGCTGGCCCGGGAGACCTCCTCGGCTGCCTTCACCGACTGGGAGTCGATGACCGCGGCCGTGGGCTCGGGCGTGCGCCCGGCCGCGATACGGCACTGGCGGCGCAGCTCATCGTGCATCTTCGCGGTCGCCCCGCTCTTGTGCCAGCCGTCGGCCACGTCATAGACGGTGCGCCAGTGTGGCAGGTCCGCGGGCATCGCGCGCCACTGGATGCCTTCCTTGACCAGGTAGCGGATCGCGTCCACGTAATCGCGGCGGCAGTGCTCCGCCGGGCGGCCGCCCTTGCCGGCCTTCCATGCCGGGGCAGGCAGCGCAGGCTCGGTGACCTGCCATTCCGCATCGCTCATGTCCGACGGGTACCGCGGCACCCGCATGCTGCGGCCGATCCCGCCTGGGCAGCAGCGGCATGCCACCGCCAGGCCGTCCGGGCGCGTACCCTGGGCACGCGGGGGCCCTTCAGCGTTCTTGATTGTCACAAATCGTGATCATGAGGACCCGCGCACCGCGCAAGCCGTAACGACACGCGCCGCAACGCTACGATCTCCTCACAGCTCGCCGCCCAGAAGCCGAATTACCGGCTGGAGCTGGAGTTTCCAAACAGCCTCTTAGCGTGCTTGCCGCCCTCCCGCCCGACAAGCTCGCCATGCTCGGAGCCGAGGAAGTCGAATTCGTCTTGGCTGCGGCGGCGACGGAACCTTCCCACGAGAGTGTGATTCAGCTCATCCGAGACAGATACCAGGCGAGCAACGCGTCGTCGAGCTGATCTAAAGAAATGAGGCCGCGCACGCATCATCCGACTAGTATTATATAATTCAATCTTGTTTACTTCTGGTCACAAGCTTGTTGTAGTCTTACTACGTCTCCGCGCCGCAATTTATGCAGGGCCGCCGAGCAGACAAACTGCAAAGATATGAAGCGCACGATTATGTACGAGACTACACGCTATATTCGGCAGATCCGGACGTCCACGGGCGGTGGGCCATACGATCAGCCGGGCACAGATCGCCCGGTTCGGCGTGGCATCAGGCCGTAGTCCCGCCGACCAGGTTGCCGATCATAGCGGCGGTGCTGCGCGCGTCGGCCTGAACGGGCCGTCACTCAACGGGAGCGGAGGCGGTGGCGGCCTAGCCGATCGTGATCTTTCGGTTCAGCTGCGCGCGCCAGGCCACGAGGGCTGCGAGGTGTGCAGGTTATGTGCGCCTGGAGACTGCCGCGCCTGCAGCCCGCGGCAGCGGGCGGCGTACGATCAAGGTCCGGGCTGAGGCATCAGCTGCCGCCGAGGCTGGTGGAAGGGAACTTGGGTGGATCTAGGCCTGCATTACTGGACGTTCTCGACGCCGGCGGAGCAGGCGGCGATCGCGCCGACGCTGGCCGAGACGGCACGGATTGCCGAGGACGGCGGTATCGCGTCATTCACCGTGATGGACCACTATTTCCAGATGGAGCAGGCTGGCGCTGCCGGCGAGCCGATGATGGAGGCGTACGCGACACTCAGCTACGTCGCGGCGCTGACCCGCCGGATGACCCTCGGCGTGCTGGTGACCGGGGTAATGTACCGGCATCCGGGGCTGCTCGCCAAGATCGCCACCACGCTGGACGTCCTGTCGGGCGGGCGGGGACAGCTCGGCATCGGCGCGTCCTGGTACGAACGTGAGCAGCGCGGGCTAGGGGTGCCGGTGATCCCGGTGCCGGAGAGGTTCGAACGGCTCGAGGAGACGCTGCAGATCTGCCAGCAGATGTGGAGTGACGACGACGGGCCGTACCAGGGTCGTCACTACCAGCTTGCCGAGACGCTCTGCTCGCCCCGTCCGCTCACCCAGCCGCACCCGCCGATCCGCATCGGAGGCGGCGGCGAGAGGAGAACACTGCAGCTGGTCGCCCGGTACGCCGACGCCTGCAACCTGTTCGCCAGCAGCCCAGACGATGTCGCACACAAGCTCGATGTGCTGCGGCGGCACTGCGACGACCAGGGCCGCGACTACCAGGACATCACCAAGACCGCCCTGTACGTCGGCCCGTCCGTGCTCGGCAGCACCGACCAGTTCCTCACCAGCGCCGAGCAGTACGCCAAGCTCGGCATCACCGAACTCGAGGTCATGCCCGACCGGCACCCAGCCGAGTTCGCCAGCCAGCTGGCCGAACGGGTAGTGCCCCGGACCAGCGCCATCGGATGAATGGCAACTCGCTACCCGCAGCCCATGCCACCCATGCCGGCGCACCGGTGACGCTGCCGCAGTCACGGTAACCCCGCACCGATCACTCGTTCACACGTGCTTCGGGACGGCCAAAATCGTCGGGGCGTGGACATTCAGAAGGGCGGTTCGCGCGTGATTTGAGGCCTGGGGTGATGGATGTGCGGTCCGCCCGGGGAGGGAGTGCCGGGCGGATGCTGCTGCCGCGGGTTTACCGGGCTGCTCCGGCGAAGTAGGCGGCGACGATGTAGGTAGCGTGCCGGTCCAGGCTGCCGCGAGCCCGCTCATACCTCATCGTGGTGCGCGGGTCGGCGTGCGAAGCGGCTTCCTGCACATCGCGCAGCGGCACGCCCGCGTCCAAACTGGTAGAGAGCAATATTCCAACCATGCTGAATACCCCAGCCGGAGCGGGCAGCCTGAGGGCTATTCCCCTGGTTGCTGATATCGGGTGCTGGTCGCCGCTGCCACGTAGCGGGTCCTGTCAGCCCAGGTCAGGGGCGTCCCCGGACGGCCGCTGCGGCGTGTGCCGGGCGCGTCCGCGGCAACGTGGCGGGCCACCGTACGCGCGGCCGACGCGGGAGCCGGCGACCGCGGGCTTCACCCTGCCCCACGATCTAAGCTTTGAGCCCGCCGCCGACGCCTAGTAAGGCCGCCCGCTGCCCATCGTTCAGAGCTGGGCCGGCCCTGTGATCCCAGCACCAAACCAGTACTCGCCAGCCGCACGGCAGAACCGCGGACTTCACCATCCGTAGCCGCGGGTCCGGCAGTCGTCACTCATGCCAACGATCCTGATCGCCGACTGGGTGCGCGTGACGTTCGGGCCGAGCAGGTAGCTGGCGGCGCTCCGATTGTCCGGTTATGTGGTTAGCTGGGGCTCCTGCTGCAGGCTGGCTTTTCTATTCTCGGGGGCGATGGGAGCCAGTGTTGCTGGGCCTGCCAGAGTCGCGGAGAACCGCAGGTGTGCGGGCTTTCTTGGCTGCGGGCGACATGCTTGTCACCGTCAGGGATCCGCTCCGGGCCTGCGGTATCGCCGGACGACGATCGCCTTGGGGAGCGCGGGGTTGCGCCTCGGCCAGGGCGGTTCCGGGGGCGCGGCGCACGGTGGTCAGGCGCCGGAGCGGGCCGTGCGGGCTAGCAGGGGGACGAGGTACTGGGCGTTGGGGCTGCCCCAGCCGGTGACCGGGTCCCAGCCGGGTCCGGCGGTGTAGCCGGTGAAGACACCGGTGGGCCAGAGCACCGAGTTGTCGCCGGTGACTATGTCGTGGAAGGCCTGGTGGTAGGCGGGGCCGCGGGCGATGGCGTAGATGGCGGGGTTGATGAAGCCCAGGTGCTGGCCGGCTTGCTGGTCGGCCAGGGCGATCACGCCTGCCCACAGGGGGGTGGCGGCGCTGGTGCCTGAGGCTGGCAGGAGGCCGCCACCGCTGATGTCAATGGCCATGGCGGTGCTGGAGTCGGCGTTGGCGGCGACGTCGGGAACGCCGCGGGCGGCGCGGGACCGGGCGATGCCGTCCTGGTAGGCGGGGCGGGGGAACAGGCTGCTGTAGCCGCCGCCGGAGGCCCCGGTGGCCTCGGGTCCGGTGCTCTGGTCCCAGGCCATCTCGCCGTGGTAGGTGCCGGTCGCCAAGGTTGCGTCCAGGGTGGTGCCGCCGACCGCGAGCACCAGCGGGTCGGAGGCGGGCATGCTGACCTGCCGAGGCGGGCCCTGGTCGCTGATCGGGCCGGTGTCGCCGGCGGCGGCGACGACCGTGACCTGCTGGTGGCGGGCCTGCTGCACTGCGGTATTCATCGCGGTCACCTGGACGGGGGTGAACAGGTGCTCGCCGCCGGTGAAGCTGATCGAGATCACCGCGGCGTGCAGGGCAACGCCCTCCTGTATCGCCTTGGTCATCGCGGCGGCGAAGTTCGCGCTGCTGGATTGGGCGTCCTGGGGTACCAGGACGACATCGATGCTGGCTGCAGGCGCAAACGCGTGCACCGTCTCAGTGTCCTCGGCTTCTTCGCTGCCTGCCAGGTAAGGCGTCTTGGACCGGGCGATGGTGTTGATGACGTGCAGGGTGCCCGCGGGCAGGACGAATCTGCTGTCGAACGCGGCCAGGTCCTTGCGGATGTCGGAGTAGATGACGCCATGGGAGGAGGGGGGTTCGGCAAGTTCGGGCAAGACCACGGTCTGGCCGCGTCCGTCGATTCCGCGGCGCAGCAGCGGCGCCACGCCGTAGGCCACCTCATACGCCTGCGGGGTGTAGCACTGCACGGGGAAGTCCGGCGCCCCGCAGTTCAGCGGCAGCGGCGGCCGCACGGCTGCCGCCGTCGTGCCGGCGGTAACAGCGGCAGCCGGGCAGGCGCCGGCCAGGCAGGCTGTCAGGGTCGCGGTGGCCAGCCCCGGCCACCAGCGCAGCCGCCGGCGTGCCGGCCGCGCGGCAGGGGGTCGCCGGGGTGAGATCTGCTTCAGGTGCATCGTGTCTCCCTATGAGGGGTCAGCGGGTCTGCCATCGGACAGGCCCGGGTGCGGCTGGGCCGGGAGGCGGGTGCCGTGATGTCCCGGGGCGGTCAGCCAGGAAGAAAGCTGTGCCGGTGAGCGGGAGGATCGGCCGCTGCCCGGATGTGCTTGCCTGCCAGCCGATGATCCAGCCGGCGACCGGCAACGGCGACCGCCCGCCGGGCCGGGCCGCATTCGTGATGCCAGATGGCTTGCGCGTCGATTAACGTTCATGTCAGACAATCGTGACCGGCCAGCGGCTGGCCGTCATCGTGCCTGCGCATCACAATCCCGTCATCCACCCGGATGACGGGACCGGCTCAACGGGCGAGGATCCCCGCCCGCCAGGCATTCTCGAGGATGACACCGCGACGTCGCTAGCCACCGATGCTATGAACATCAAAGTCCGCAGTCCGGCAAGACCACGCCATACGGATCCCGCAGTTATTGAGCGGACCTTGCCAGGCCGCAGCGACACGCATGCATGAGCGGCCCTCCGCAGCCCGCTGACAATACACTCAGGATGACCAATTCTGCGCTTGCTTCATTACGTTCTGCCACGCACCAGCAGCCGCGCATAGCGGCGGATATCGCGCGGCGCGGATGTTCTCCGCGGTAACGGCGTGTGACAGCCGCCGTGGCCGCCGGACCTGACGAACGCGGTTTTTTGCGGGCGATGTCGTCGCCGCGGCGCCGGTGCGAGCCGCGTCTGAGGCTCTGCTGGCCGGTCCGGCGCGCCGCCCGGCGGATGGGGCGGGTTAACGGCCCGATCTGCGAGACTCGAGCTACGGACGAGTCGCCGGAAGCCGTGACCGCGGAGGCTGTCGCGGTGCTCAGACGGGCTGGAGCCCGTTTCGCATATCTGCACGGCAGTCGCGCCAGTAGCCAGCACCGCCCTGACTCTGCCTGCTCCGATCGGCTGCAGGTGCGGGTAGCGCTCGGCTCGGTGGCGCGCATGGCGGCCTCCTTCATGGGCTGGCGTGCCACCGGGGCTTTCACCGGTGCCCGGATGGCACGGCGACCTGGTCAACGGCGGTGCTGAACCGGGCCGCACGCCGGCGCAACTGACGGCCAGCGCTGAGGTGCCGTCGTGCGGGCGGGGTCATGTGAGCAGTGCGGTAGAAGATGCGCTTGCCGCCCTCGACGAGAGCCAGGTAGCCCACGACCATGCCGACGAGCGCCGCGAAGAATGCGACGGGCAGCGGGCTGAAGCCGAGAGTATGGGCCAGCGGCGTGGCGGGCAGCGCAGAGCCCAGGACGACGACGCCGAGCGCTGCGAGAGTCAGCGGCAGGCTGGGGTGGCTGCGGAAGAACGGGATCCGGCGGGTGCGGATCGCGAAGATCACCAGGGTCTGGGTGGCCAGCGATTCGACGAACCAGCCGGAGCGGAACTCCCC
>Ga0070714_100000683_pt1 | contig 23956 bp, 24 predicted proteins | sample LARL83metaG_FD_65450 | JGI IMG/M metagenome (GOLD analysis project Ga0070714, IMG submission 65450) | Corn, switchgrass and miscanthus rhizosphere microbial communities from Kellogg Biological Station, Michigan, USA - LAR L8-3 metaG | ecosystem: Host-associated > Plants > Roots > Rhizosphere ... | reverse complement strand
GCGATGTAACCCGCGCCGAGGAAACCCCAGCGGACCGTCACAGCGGCGTGACGGGCCGGCCACCTTCACGGGCCGAGATCGTCGCGGCCTCCATGACCGCGATGTTGCGGCGCGAGCCCTGCGGCGTCACCGACATCGGCGCGCCGGTGAGCAGCCGGTCAGCGAGCTCGCGGTGGAACGGCTCCGGCGGCGGCGTCACCGATCGAACCGCCGTCACCGAACCGTCAGAAGCATGCAACGACAGGACGGCAGGTGACTCCGACGCCGCCAACGGGTCTTCGACCAGGTTGCCGACGTTGTTGCGCGCGATGACGCGCTCGTGTCGCCACTGGCCGACGATCGCACCCGCGGTGCCGAGGACGTACCACTTCGGTTTCATCGCGGCGGCGAGATCGGAGTGGATGAAGTCGGCCTCGACGCCGTCGACGAAACGGATGCCGACGCGAGAGTGGTCGGCGTTGGTCACGTCGTGCCAGACCCGCTTGTGCGCCACGGCGCTGACGCTCGCGACCGGGCCCTCGATGAGCTGCAGCATCCAGTCGAAGTAGTGCGAGCCCCAGTCGTAGATGGTTCCACCCGAGATCGGCTCGTGGCTGTGCCAGTAGCTGCACGGGTGGCCGAAGCCGCCGATGAACGATTCGAGGTAGAAGAGATCCCCGATCGCACCCTGCCGCACCGCCGAGCGCACCGCGACGAAGTCGGGGTCCCAGCGCCGGCTCTGGTAGACGGTGATGACGCGATCGTTTGACGCAGCCGCGGCGAGCATCGCGTCCACCTCGTCGACGCGCAGCGCGAACGGCTTCTCGCAGACGACGTGCTTGCCGGCCGCCAGCGCCTGGAGCACGACCTCGGCGTGCGTGGCGGGGGGCGTGCCGACGACCACCAGATCGACGTCGGAATCGGCCAGCAGCTGGTCCGGCTCCAGGTAGCCGCGTGCGTCGAACTCCGCCTTGGCGGCGTCGAGGCGCGGCTGGGCGCGGTCGCAAACGGCGACAAGCTGTACTCCCGAAACGCTGGACGCAGCTTCGGCGTGCTCGCGGCCGATGGCGCCGAAGCCGATCATCCCGATCCGCACCGGCCTGGCCGGCGCCTCGCCGGCCGCGTGGCGCAAAGCGCGATGGGTGAGCTGCTGCATCGCCCGGCACCCCAGCGCGGCATCGGTCCAGCCCAGGCCGAGGTTGACGAAGCTGCCGCGCTCGTAGGCCAGCACGACATCCTCGTAATGCCACGGCGCCGTGAGGAGAGGTTGGCCGTCGGCGCGCCCCCCGAGCGGAAGGCGATCGGTGATCGGCATCTCCGGCTCGAGCCGGTCGGTGATCGGATGGCCCGGCACCGGCCGCACCAGCAGCTCGGCCTCCGGTGACGGCTCTGACGGGGGCGTCCCGAGCAGGCCGTCCAGCTCCGGGTTCTCGGCCCAGGCGGCGGCCGTGCCGCCGAGCGTGACCAGCGCGCCACCGCCGCGCAGCCAGCCGGCCAGTGCCTCCGCCTGGTCCGGGCGCAGCCGCCGGTCCGACGCGCCGAGGACGACGCGGGTGCCGTTCAGCGCCACCAGGGCCTCCGGGCCGGCCACCTTCAGCTCGAAGATGCCGCTGCCGCTCAGGTGCTTGAAAAGCGAGCGCAGGCCGGGACCCGGACGGGTCGCGACCGCGAGCACGGGGATCACCCCGCGAATGCTAGCGAGGTCGGAGCTTGGGACCGCCGGCCGTGTCCTCGACCGACCAGCCCTTGTCTGCGATCTCCGCGCGAAGGCGATCGGCCGCGTCCCACTGCCGCTCGGCTCGCGCCTGCTCGCGTTTGGCGACCAGCGCCTCCACCTCGGCGGGCGCATCGATCTCCTCGGAGGCGCGCGTCAGGTCGAGTTGCAGGACCTGGTCCCAGCGCTCCAGCAGCGCCCGCTTCTCCCCGCCCGGGATATCCGCGCGCAGCACCTCCTGCAGCAGGCCCGGGATGCGCGGCAGGTTCAGATCGTCCTCCAGCGCCGAGCGAAACTCGCCTTCCAGGTGCGCCGCTTGCTCAGAAGCAGGCTCCGTCGCCGGCGGCAGCTCCGAGGCGCGGCCGCGCAGCGACTGCAGGCCGGCCTGCGCCGAATCCATCGCCTCGTCGCTGAAGCTCAGCTTGGCGCGGTACTTGGCGAGCAGGTAGAGGTAGCGGAACGCGAGCGGGTCGTAGCCCATGTCCTTGAGCTCGGGGACCCGCAGGATGTTGCCCGTCGACTTCGCCATCTTCCGGCCGCGGAACTCCAGGAACTCGCCGTGGATCCAGTAGCGGACGAAGTTTTCGCCGGCCACCGGCTCCGACTGCGCGATCTCGTCCTCGTGGTGGGGGAAGACCAGGTCCACGCCGCCCGTGTGCACGTCGAAGCCATCCGGAAAGTAGTGCAGCGACATGGCGGAGCACTCGATGTGCCAGCCCGGGTAGCCGAGGCCCCAGGGTGACTCCCAGACCTGGAGGCGCCGCGGGCCGGCGGCCTTCCAGAGGCTGAAGTCCGCCGGGTGGCGCTTGAGTGGGTCGACCTCCATCCGGTAGCCGGATTGCAGGGCCTCCAGGGTGTTGCCGGAGAGCTTCGGGTAGTCAGGCTTGCTCTGCACGTCGTAGTAGACGTTGCCCTCCACCTCGTAGGCGTGGCCTTTCTCAACCAGCTGGGCGACCAGCTCGACCATTCTGGGCACGAACTCGGTGGCGCGCGGGCTGTGGTCGGCCGGCCGGATGTTGAGCAGCGCCGCGTCCGCGTGGAAGGCGTCGGTGTAGAACGCCGCGATCTCGTCGGGGCTCTTGCCCTCGGCGCGCGCCGATTCGAGCACCTTGTCCGCGCCGGTGTCGGCGTCCGCCACCAGGTGGCCGACGTCGGTGATGTTGCGCACCTGCGTGACCTCGTAGCCGAGGTACTCGAAGGCACGAATCCAGAAGTCGGACATCAGGTTCGTGCGGAAGTTCCCGATGTGCGCGTACTTGTAAACGGTCGGCCCGCAGGTGTACATCCGAACCTTGCCGGCGATGCGCGGCGCGAAGAGCTCGCGCCGGCGACCCATCGTGTTGAAGACTTCGAGGCGGTCGGTCGGCATTTAGCCGCCTAGTGTGGCAAGAAGCGCCTCGACCCGCTCGGCCACCCGGTCCCAGGTGAACTCCGCCGCCCGGTTGCGCCCGGCCGCGGCGAGCCGCTCGCGCAGCTGCTGGTCCTCCAGCAGGCTCTCCAGGCCGGCCTCGATCTCCTGGGTGTCCTCGGGGTCCACCTCCAGTGCGGCACCCGCCGCCAGTTCCGGCAGCGCTCCGGCCCTGCCCACCAGCGCCGGGACGCCGCTGGCCATCGCCTCCAGGAGCGGCAGGCCGAAGCCTTCGTAGACGCTCGGGTAGGCGAGCACGGCCGCATTGGCGTACAGCGCGGCCAGCGTGGCGTCCTCGGCGCCGTCCAGGTGGATCACGCCGGGCTCGGCGCGGAGTCGCTCGGGGAGGCCGTCCACGTTCCAGCCCACGCGCCCGGCGACGACCAGCGGCGGCGTTTCCGGCCGCCGCCGGCGCAGGGCGGCATAGGCGTCGAGCAGCCGCGGATAGTTCTTGCGCGGTTCGATCGTGCCGACCGCGAGCACGAAGCCGGGCTCGAGCCCGGCCGGGAGCTGCCCGGCCGGCGGCAGCTCGGGCAGGCCCTCGCCCACCACGTGGACTCTCGCCTCCAGGCCCGCAATCGGGTACTCGCCGAGCAGGTCGTCGCGCGTCGCCTCGGACGGTGTCAGCACGGCGGCCGCCTGGCGCAGAGCCTTTGGGACCAGCGTGCCGAGGTAGAGTCGCTGCTGCCACGGGACCTCTCGCGGCCGCAGGCGGTAGGCGAGGTCGTGGATGACCGCGACCGCCGGCGGCGCCTGGCGGCGCCTCGCCGGCGGCGGCGGCCAGTACGGGTAGAGGATCGCGTCGAGCTCCGTCTGCCACTCCATGGCCGGCAGCCAGCGCAGCTTGTTCGCCAGCTCGTGACGATGGGGCGAGAAAACCGCGGGGAGCCCGCCGAGCCCGCCCGGCCGCTCGCGGCTGCAGAAGAGCGTGAGCGGGTGGCCGCGACGCGCCAACGCGCGGGTCAGCTCGAGGCTGAACGTGACCATGCCCACCCGCGGCCGCCAGCACGCGGTGAGATCAACCCCAAGCATCGGCCCGAGCATAGCGGGAGGTTGGGGACCTTCCGCGCCCCCTCCGGCGGGCTTCGCCCGCCACCTCCCCGTCAAGCGGGGAGGAGACGCCTTTTCCCTCCCCCCCGGGGAGGGTCAGGGAGGGGACGAGGCGGAACTCCTAGCAAGAAAAGAAGGTCCCCGCCTTTGTGGGGCGGGGACCCTCAAGAAAGGAGGGAGGGCAATTAAGGCGGGGGTTGCCCCCGAATCACCTCATTGTAGAAAGCGGACCGGCCTTTTAGTCAAGCGCCACCCTCGGCAAACGTTATAGCGGCGATTCTGCTGATGCGGTGCGCGAACTGAGCTGGACCCCAACGTTGCGCGTAGGCCCGGCTTTGCCGGGCCGGTTGAGTTGTGCCTCTCGCTCCCGTGCGTCGCGCTGAGTAGGAGGGCGGGCCCGCGGGGGGAACCTAGGTTCCCTCCGCGCTCTCTAGATAATCTCGGAGTACCGCTCGAAGACCTCTCGGAGGTCCGCCGGCGGCTCCAGGCCACGCTTCTTCATCGCGTCGAACAGCGAGAGGATGTGGCGCACTCCCGCGAGGTTCACGCCCTTCTCGCGGGTGAGGTGCTGGATCACCTGCAGCTTGCGGATGTCGCGCTGGGAGTAGCGACGGCGGTTCGTGGCCGTGCGGAACGGCTCGATCAGCCCGACGTCCTCGTAGAGCATCAGGGTGCGCGGGTGGGTCTCGAGGATCTCGGAAGCGACGCTGATCGTGTAGAGCGGCTTGTCGAGATCGAAACCGGGCTGGAGCGAGCCCCGGGCGGTCGCCATGATTACTCCTTCAACCAGCCCTCGACACCTCTGGAGAGGTTCGCGGGCGTGGTCTGGCTCTTGATCAGGTACTCGAGCGCGCCCAGCTTCAACCCTCGCTCGACGAGCTCGCGCTCGCCGTAGTTGGAGAGGATCACCACCGGGATGTTCCGGGTGCGCTCGTTCCCCCGCAGACCTTCGAGAACGGCGAAGCCATCCATCTTGGGCAGCCGGATGTCCAGGAAGATGATGTCGGGCGGGTCCTCCGTGGCCGACGTCAGGCCTTCCTCGCCGTCCTTGGCCATGGTCACGTGGTAGCCGTCGAGCTCGAGCTTGAGCTTGTACATCTGCGCGACCGTCGGGTCGTCCTCGATGAAGAGGACTCTTACGTCCTCACTCAAGGCACACTGCTCCTACAAACATCTGAGAGCCATCCTATCAGGAATTAACCCGGCCTCCGGTCGGGAAAACCCCGGTTTCGGAGTTCAGACGGCGCTGCTGCGGCGCCTTTTCTGAGCCTCTGCCCAGAGCGATTCGAGGTCGTAGAAGGCCCGCTCCCCAGGCAGGAAGATGTGCGCCAGGACGGCGTCGAAATCGAGCAGGATCCAGGTCGCGTCGTCGTAGCCGGAGACATGGAGGGGCCGCTCGTCGAGCTCCTTGGCGCGCTCCAGCATGGCGTCGGCGATCGCTCGCAGCTGGCGGTCGGTCTCGCCCTCACAGATGACGAAGAAGTCGGCGATGGTGGTCTTGCCGCGGACGTCGATCAGGACGGGTTCCCAGGCCTTGCGATCTTCCGCGACGGCGAGGAGCTCTTTGGCCAGGGCTTCCGGCTCGATCAATGCGGGGAACGATACAGCCCGTGGGCTTCGATGTACTCGGCCACCGCCGGGGGCACCAACCCCTCCAGCGGTTCTCCGGCGGCGGCCCGGCGCCGGATCTCGGTGGCGTCCAGCTCCGGGGTGCGCGTATCGCAGAGAGTCGCCCGGTTGGGGTCGATGCCTGCCGCGTGCAGGTCCGCATCGCTCGGGCCCGGCACGCCCGGCCGCCGGAAGAGCACCAGCGCTGCCAGTTCGAGGACGCGCCGCGGCTCGTGCCAGGCGGGCAGCAGGCGCGCCGCGTCCCAACCGAGGACCAGGAAGAGCTCGTCGGCAGGCGCCTGGTCGGTGAGCGACTGTAGGGTGTCGACCGTGTAAGACGGGCCGTCTCGGCGCAGCTCGAGATCGCTCACCTCGACGCCGGCCAGGTCGCCGCAGGCGAGGCGGCACATCTCGAGGCGGTCCTCCGGTCCCGCGCTGGCGGCGTGCTTGTGAGGCGGGATGCGTGCCGGCACCAGCAGCAGCCGGTCGAGGCTCGCGCAGCTCAGCGCCTCCCGGGCCAGCATCACGTGGCCGAGGTGGATCGGGTCGAAGGTACCGCCGAGTACACCGAGCCTCATCCGGGCTGGTACTCGAACTCGAGGTCGCCGATCCGCACCGTGTCGCCGGGCTCGACGCCGGCCTCCGCCAGGGCCTGGCTGACACCGAGACGCCGGAGCCGGCTCTGGAAGCGCTCCAGGCCCTCGTCGGAGCCGAAGTCGGTGCGCAGCAGCAGCCGCTCCAGGGCGGCGCCCTGCACCTCGAAGCCCCAGCCGCGGCGGTGCACCACCGGCGGCTCGGCTCGAGACCGCCGCGGCCGGAGGCGCGTGACCGCCGGGGCGCTCTCCGGGGCCGGGGCGCTGCGGACCAGGTCCTCGAGCGCGGAGATCAGGTCGTCCAGTCCCTCCCCACTGAGAGCCGAGACGAAGATCGCATCGCGCGGATCGCGCTCACGCAGGTGCCGGACCGGCTCCAGGTCCAGCTTGTTGACGACTGTGAGCGAGGGCCGCCGGGCCAGCTCCGGCGAATAGGCGGCGAGCTCGCCGCGGACCGCCTCGAGCTCGCCCCAGGGATCGGCGACCGAGCCGTCCACGACCAGCGCCAGCGCGCGCGTGCGCTCGATGTGGCGCAGGAAGCGCAGGCCGAGCCCGGCTCCGCGCGAGGCGCCCTCGATCAGTCCGGGCACGTCGGCGAGCACCATCCGGCCGGACGCGGTGAAGACCACACCGAGCTCGGGGTCGAGCGTTGTGAAGGGGTAGTCGCCCACCTTCGGCCGCGCCGCGGACAGCGATGCCAGCAGGGACGACTTGCCCGCGTTGGGCGGCCCGACCAGCCCCAGGTCCGCGATCAGCTTCAGCTCCAGCTGGAGGTCGCGCTCCTCGCCCGGCAGGCCCGGCTCGGCCAGGCGCGGCGCCTGGTTGGAGGAGGTCGCGAAGCGAGCGTTGCCGCGGCCGCCAGTCCCGCCGCGCGCGACGGTCAGCACGGAGTCGGCGGTATCGAGGTCGCCGAGCACCTCGTTGGAGGTGGCATCGAGCACCTGGGTGCCGGCCGGCACCGTCAGCTCGATGTCGGCGCCTGCGCGGCCGTGCTTGCGGCCGCCGTGCCCGGGCTCGCCGTTCGGCGCGCGCCAGGCGCGGCCCCGCGCGTACGCGGCCAGGCTGGAGAGGTTGGGGTCCACCTTCAGGATCACAGAGCCTCCGCGGCCGCCGTCGCCGCCGTCAGGGCCGCCGCGCGGCGTGTAGGGCTCGCGCCGGAAGGAGGAGGCGCCGCGGCCGCCGTGGCCGGCGCGCACGTGAATGCGCGCCGAGTCGATGAAGCTGCCGCTAGTCGGTTGCGATTGAGACACGCCGGCGGTCCTTGCCGACGCGCTCGAAGACGACACGGCCGCCCTGGAGGGCGAAGAGGGTGTGGTCGCGGCCTTCCCCGACGCCCCGGCCGGGCATGATGTGCGTCCCCCGCTGCCGGACGATGATGGCGCCGGCGTTCACAGCCTCACCGCCGGACGTCTTGACGCCCAGCATCTGCGGGTTGGAGTCGCGGCCGTTGCGGGAAGACCCGCCGCCTTTCTTGTGTGCCATCTAGCTCTCGCCTGCCTCGGCTTCGGCTGCCGGCTCGGCCTTCTTCCGCGGCGCGGCCTTCTTCTTAGGCGCAGCTTTGGCGGCCTTGGCCGCGGCGTTGCGCTTGCCGGAGGGGTCGAGGATCTCCAGCGCGGTCAGGTCGGCGCGGGCTCCGCGGTGGACGCGGACCTTCTTCTTCGACTTGTAGCGCAGCACCTCGATCTTCGGCCCGCGGCTGTGCCCGATCACCAGGGCCTGGAGGCTGAAACCGTCCACGACCGGCTTGCCGATGCGCACGTCGTCGCCGTCGTCGAGCAGGAGGACGCGGTCGAGCGTCACCTCACTGCCGGGCTCGGCCGCGATGCGATCGACCAGGATCTTGTCGCCGGGGGCGACTCGGTACTGCTTGCCGCCGCTCACGATGACGGCAGAGATCCGCTGCTGGGGCACGACCGGTGATTGTACCCCGGCGCGGCGCTACGCAGTCAGCTTCAGCAGGTACTCATCCGAACGCAGCGCCGAGTGCACCACCAACCGTCTGCGCAGCATCAATCCCTGGACCAGCCCGAGCCCGGCCAGCTGCGTGACCAGCGCGGACCCGCCGTAGGAGACGAAAGGCAGCGGGATGCCGGTGATCGGCAGGATGCCGATGTTCATGCCGATGTTCTCGACCACCTGGGCGAAGATCATCAGCGCCACGCCGCAGACCAGGAGCTTCGTGAACGGGTCCGGGGCGATCGCCGCCGACCGCAGCAGCGACAGCAGCAGCAAGGCGTAGAGCGTCAGCAGGACGATGCAGCCGATCAGGCCGAACTGCTCAGCGAAGACGGCGAACACGAAGTCGGTGGCGCGCTCGGGGACGTAGCCGAGGCTGCCCTGCAGCCCGTGCAGCCAGCCCGCGCCGAAGACGCCGCCCGAGCCGATCGCGATCCTGGCCTGGAGCAGGTTGTAGCCGGCCCCCAGCGGATCCTTCGACGGGTCGAGAAAGATCTCCAGCCGCTGCCGCTGATAGGCGTGGAGGAAGTGCGGCGCCATCGGGATCGCGGCGACTGCCGCGGCGCCCAGAGCCGCCAGTTGCAGCCGGGGCGCGCCCGCCACGAACAGCAGGCCGCCCAGCACGCAGCCGAACACGATCGCGGTGCCGAGGTCAGGCTGGGCGAGGATCAGCAGCATCGGCGGCGCCGCCAGGGCGCAGGCCGTGACCACCCGCCGCAGTCCGACACGGCCCGGCTGGCCGAGGTGCTTGGCCAGCACGATCACGAGCATCAGCTTCGAGATCTCCGAGGGCTCGACCTGAAAGCCGCCCAGCGAGATCCAGCGCTGAGAACCGAGCGCCGAGTGGCCGTGGACGCGAACGAACAGCAGCAGCAGGAGACAGGCGATGTAGAGCCCTGTCGTGGCGCGAAGGAGCCGCTTCGGGTCGAGGAACGCCGCCGCGACGTAGACCAGCAGCCCGAGGGTCGCCGAGATCAACTGCTTGCGCAGGTCGGAGGCGATCGCCGAGTACACCGTGGCCAGGCCGATCCCCAGCAGGGCGCCGGTCAGCAGCAGCTGCGACTGGGAGAGGCGCCGATACCAGGGCAGGCGAACGAAGTTCACGAGGCGCCCCCAAAACCGCGCCATCCGCCGGCGGATGGCCATGTGGCGGGCCGAAAAGCGTGCCATCCGCCGGCGGATGGCCCGCGGGGGCTGCGCCGCATGCCGAGACTCACTTGACCACCCCGCCCTGGATCTGGGCCTGGTGGGCGTAGTAGTACTGCGCGATCTGGAGGGCCACCGGCTCCGCCACCTGGTCGCCTTCGCCGCCGCCCTCGACCAGCACGATGATCACCACCTGCGGGTTCTTGAAGGGCGAGAAGAAGGTGAACCAGGCGTGCGTCGGCTGGTTCGCGCCGCTGCCGAACTCGGCCGTGCCGGTCTTGCAGCCGCCGTCGTAGAGGAACTTCGCCAGCCGGAACCAGTAGCCGGTGCCGTGGGGGTTGTCCATGCACTCGTGCATCCCCTGGCGGACCGTGTTCAGGTTGTCGGGCGAAACGGGCACGTGGCGGACGACGTCAGCCTTGGCGGTGCTGACAGCCGTCCCGCTCGCCGTGTCCACCTCGTGCACCAGCGTCGGGCGCAACAGGTCGCCGCCGTTGGCGATGGCCGAGATGTACATCGACTGGATCAGCGGCGTCGTCAGGATGTCCGACTGGCCGATGCCGTAGGTGATCGTCTCGCCGAGGCTCCAGGTGCACTGCCAGCTGGTCGGCGGGCCGCTGCAGATCGAGGACTTCCAGGCGGGCGTCGGCGCCAGGCCGGCCGAGACGTTGGGCAGCTCGATGCCCGGCGCGGTGCCGTAGCCGTAAGCGCTGGCGTACTTGGCCAGGCGGTCGGGCCCGAGCATGTTGGCGACCTGGTAGAAGAACGTGTCGCACGAGACCGCGATCGCGTAGTCCACGTTCATGAAGCCCATGTCGTAGCCCGCCCAGTTGCGGTAGTACCAGCCGCCGAAGGTCATCCCCAGCGGGCAGTTCAGCGACGAGCCGGCGGTGATCACCCCCTCCTGCAGCCCGGCCGAGGCGGTGATCATCTTGAAAGTCGAGCCCGGCGGGTACTCGCCCTGCACCGCGTGGTCGTAGAGCGGGTGGCCAGGGTCGTTCAGCAGCTGCTTGTACTGCGCGTTGCTGATCCCCTTCGTGAAGAGGTTGGTGTCGTAGCCGGGGTAGGAGTCGAGCGCCAGGATCTCCCCGTCGCGGGGGTCGGCGACCACGACCGCGCCGGCCGCCACCTTGACCTTCTTGATCTCGGCCTGCAGGTACTGGTCGCTCGCCTTCTCGAGGCCCAGGTCGAGCGAGAGGTAGACGTTGTCGCCGTTGACCGCGGGCTGGGACTTCAACACCTTGACCGGCTGGCCCTGGGCGTCGAAGACGGTGTTCGCCCAGCCGTCCTTGCCGCGCAGCACCGTCTCCAGCGACTGCTCGACGCCCGCGCGGCCGAGGCTCTCGTCGGGCTGGTAGCCCTGGCTTGCCAGCTTGGCGTACTGCTCGCCGTCGATCGGGCCGGTGTAGCCGAGGACGTGGGAGAGCAGCGTGGAGTCGAGGTAGTTTCGGACCGGCACCTGCTGCAGCGAGATGCCCGGCAGCTGCGGCAGCCGCTCGGTCAGCACCTCCGCCTGCTGGTCGGGCAGGTCGCGCTGGACGACGATCGGGGTGAGCCCGTCCGACTTGTCGACCTGCTTCTGCAGGTCCGCGGGCGACTTGCCCGCGACATGCGCCACCCAGCTCAGCTCGGCGCTTCGCTGGCCCTCGGCGACCGGCAGCATGTAAGGCACGATCTCGAGCGTCCAGGCCGGCCGGTTGATCACCAGCTGCTGGCCGTGGCGGTCGTAGATGATGCCGCGCTGCGCGTGCAGCACGACCTTGTGGACGCGGCTCAGCTGAGCCAGCGCAGCCAGGTGGCGGCCGTCTTCGACCTGGAGCTGGAACAGCCTGCCGGCCAGCACGACCACCGCGGCCAGGACGAGCACGGCGAAGGCGAGCAGCCGGGCCGACCAGCGCGCGCGGGGCTCGAGGCCGCCGAGATCGACCCAGCGGCCGAGCTCTATCAAGTACGGAGAGCGGCTACCGCGCGGTCGGCGCGCCGGACGACCAGCACCGCGACGGGCGCCAGCACGGCATCCCAGATCGCCGCCCAGGTCACCCAACCCGCATTCGCGTGCACGTGCAGCGAGCTCTCCCGCAGCAAGGCGCCGACGATGAGCAGGGCGGCCGCATAGGCCACCGTGGCCGCCGCGGCTGAGAGCGGCAGCACCACGATCCCGCCGTCCACCGTGCTGCTCACGAGCCCGGCGATGTAAGCGGCCGCCAGCAGCGCCAGCGCGTGCGGGCCGAGCGCCCCGGCCGAGCCGAGGTCGAGCACCAGCCCCGCGGGCAGCGCCCACCAGAGGCCCGCGCGCGTGCCCCGTGCCCAGGTCCAGCCCGCGACGGCGATGACGGCGATGTTCAGAGGTCCGCCGCCCGGCAGGCGGGGGACCCAGGTGAGCTGGGCGAGAGCCGCCAGCAGCGGGACGGCGAAGAGGACGTAGCTGGTCCGGCCCTCCGCGACCTCGGCCCCGACACTGCCAACCGCGCTCATGGCGCCACCGGGCTCTGGAAGTCGGTGATCACCAGCACCAGGTCGAGCGACGAGTAGTCGGCCGGCCAGGCGAGCTGCCCGTACTGCAGCGTCGCCGCCGCCTGCTTCTGGAAGCTCACGACCTGGCCCACGACCAGGCCGCGCGGGTAGGTGCCGCCGACGCCCGAGCTCAGGACCCACTCGCCGGGCTTGAGCACGATGTCCGGCCGCGCCGGCACCTGGATGCTGAGCGTGCTGCCGTCGCCCATGGCCGTCCCCTCGAGGCCGGAGAGCGCGCCGTAGGCGTTGACGCGGCTCTGCGGGTCGGCCAGCGTCTGCACCAGCGCCGAGTGCGGAGAGACCTCGGCAATCCGGCCGACAAGCCCGGCGGGGCTCGCCACGACCATGCCGGCGCGGAGCCCGTCGGCCGAGCCCTTGTCGATGGTCAGCGACCGGGAGAGCGGCTCGGCGCCGCGGGCCACGACGCTGGCGGCGACGACGCGGTGGCCGTAGGTCTTCTCGAACGCCAGGGCCCGGCGCAGCTCGTCGTTCTCGCGCACCGTCGCCGACGCCTCGGCCAGCTGCCGCCGCAGCGCTGCGTTCTGGGCGGCGAGCCTCTGGTCGGTCGCACGCAGCGAGGCGATGTCGCCGAAGACGCCGACCACGTCGCCGGCGCCCGATGCCAGCACGGACATCACCGCCTCCGCCGGCTCGACCGAGCCACGCAGCAGGGCGCGTGGCCCGGCCAGGGGTGGCAGCTCGGTGATCAGCGTGAGTGCGAGCAGGGCGGCGGTGAGGCCGAGGAAGACACCGGTGGCGCGGTCCCCGGTCCTGGCCCGCACGGGTTAGGCGCGGAGCGCGCGCATGCGCCGCGGCTTGACCAGCACGCGGCTCAGGGTCTCCAGCTCGTCGAGCACGATGCCCGCGCCGCGGGCGACGCAGGCCAACGGCTCCTCGGCGACGACGACCGGGATCAGCGTCTCGTGCGCGATCAGCTCGTCGAGCCCGCCCAGCAGCGCGCCGCCGCCGCAGAGCACCATGCCACGCTCGAGCACGTCCTGCGCGAGCTCGTGGGGCGTCGAATCGAGCGTCTCCCGGATGGCGGCGATGATCTGGATGAGCACGTCGGTGAGCGCCTCGCGCACGTGCGCGGTCGACATCTCGACCACCTTCGGCAGGCCGGTGACCAGGTCGCGGCCGCGAACGTTGAAGGACCGCTCCTCCGGAGGTGGGAACGCCGAGCCCATCGCGATCTTGATCTCCTCGGCCGTGCGCTCCCCGATCAGCAGGCTGAAGGTGCGGCGCACGTACTGCGTGATGGCGTCGTCCATCTCGTCGCCGCCGAGGCGAACGGAGCGCGCGGCGACGACGCCACCCAGGGAGATGACCGCGACCTCCGTGGTGCCGCCGCCGATGTCGACGATCATCGAGCCGCCCGCCTCCTGGATGGGCAGCCCGGCCCCGATCGCCGCGGCCATCGACTCCTCGATCAGGTGCGCCTCGCGAGCGCCGGCGCTGCCGGCCGCGTCGAGCACCGCGCGGCGCTCGACCTCGGTGACGCTGGAGGGGATGCCGAGCACGATCCGCGGCCGCGACACGTGCCAGTCCCGCTCGTGCACCTTCGCGATGAAGTGCTTGATCATCTGCTCGGCGTGCTCGAAGTCGGCGATGACGCCGTCCTTCAGGGGGCGCATGGCGACGATGTCGGCCGGCGTCCGCCCGAGCATCCGCCGCGCGTCACGGCCGACGCTCAGCACCTGGCCGGTACGCCGGCTGATCGCGACGACGGACGGTTCGTCGAGCACGATGCCGCGCCCGCGCACGTGCACGAGCGTGTTGGCCGTGCCGAGGTCGATGCCCATGTCGCTGGACCAAAGACCGAGGACGCTGCTCAGTACGTTCAAGAAGAGTGCAAGTTGTTGTCTGTGGCGGCGGGTCGCGCAAATGATACATCGCAAATCTGGCGCATGGGGGCCACAGGGACCGCAAAATGTTGGGGTCTGCGGCCCATCTCGCCGCTGGCGGCAAATCCGTTAACGCGGCTGCCGCAGCAGGGCGCCCAGAGGGCAGCACCGTTAACGGAGTTGCCGCACAGGGGAGCCCAGAGGGCAGCTCCGTTAACGGAGTTGCCGCACAGGGGAGCCCAGAGGGCGGCTCCGTTAACGGAGTTGCCACATGGGGGCGCGCAGAGGGCGGCTCCGTTAACGGAGTTGCCGCAAGACCGGCCTCGGCTAGGGTCGCGCGAAGCGCGGGATTCGCCGCGCCGCCGCGGACAGGGCGAGCATGATGGCCAGCGCGCCCAGCACGGTGCCGAAGAACACGACGAGACCGGTCGCGTCATCGCCGGCGCCCGGCCCGAACACCGACGCGAACAACGCCCCCAGCGGCAGCCACAGCCAGTGGCGGACATCGTCTCCGGCGGCCTCAACCGCCGTGCTCGCCCCGACCAGGTAGAGCACCGCGGCAGCCGCCTTGAGCGGGCCCAGAGCGAGACCGCCGAGCACGTCCGGGTGCATGTCCTGGGTCAGCACCGCGGGCATCAGCAGGGCGGTCACAACCGCGGTCAGGCCCGCCATCAACATCGGGGCGCGGCGGCTCCAACCCTGGTCAAAGCCCAGGCCCGCCGCCGTGAAGATCGCGACCACCGCCACCAGGACGTTGCGGTCGACGGTGGTCACAGGGTTGAAAGGCGCGCCGCTCTGGGCGGCGGCGAGGGCGCCGAGCAGCGCGGCCGCCAGCACGGTCAGCGGCGCGCGTCGCAGCAGGCGCCGGAGATCGAGGCCGGGATGGCCGCCGGCCCAGTCGGCAACCACCCCGACGGCCAGCACGGCGAGCAGGCCGGGGTAGACGAGCAGCGCGACCGCGGCCGCGACCACTACAGCCACCGTCAGCCGAGGCCCACCGGCCGCAGCACCGCAGCGGGATAGATGCCGATCGCCGCCGTCGCGGCGAGGCCGGCCAGCTGCGCGAGGTCGGCGAACCGCCGCGGCGGCCGGCGCAGGTCATGGCCGAGCCGCCACGACACCGGCAGCCAGGCGGCGAGCGCCAGTCCGACCCCGAGCGCGAGAGGCCACGCCAGCGCCGTCGCGCCGCGCAGCAGGAGCACGCGGGCGGCGAAGGCGGCGAACGGCGGGCCGCCGGCCAGCGCCAGCGCCAGCAGGACGCCTCGTGCCCGGCCGCTGCGCGGGGCCTCGCCGGCGGCCGCGAGCCAGGCGCCGGGCGGCAACCGGAGGAGCAGCATTGAGAGCAGGAGCAGGTAGGCCGCGGCGGCGCCGGTGGAGTTGAGCAGGCCGAGGCTGATCAGGACCAGGCCCCACTCGGCCAGGTAGGCGGCCCGCCAGGCGCGGAGCCTGTCCGCGCCCAACGCGCCCACCAGGCCGGCGGCCACGTTCAGGGCCCCGATCGCCACCAGCGTGCCGCCGAAGATGCGCGCTGGAGCGGGCGCCAAGGTTGCCGCCACCTGCGCCGTGAGCGCGAGCACGAAGGCGGGCGCCAGCAGTGCGCGCCGCAAGAATGCCGCACGGGCATCGGGAGAATCCTCGAGCTCCATGAGGTGCGGCAGGACGCCCGCCGCCGCCGCCGCCGCCAGCGCCGTGGCCAGCGCGGCGAGCCGCTGCATGCGATCTCCGCCGGCGGGAGCGGCGGCCAGCGCCGCAACCCCCAGGAGCCCGGCGGCGAGGGCCGCCGAGCGCAGGCAGAACGCGCCCCGCCCGGCCCGCAGCTGGGCGAACGCGAGAAGCAGGGGGACCAGGCCGAGCAGCGCCAGGCTCGGCTCGGCGACGATTACCGCGAGCCCGACGGCTGCCGCGACGAACAGCCGCAGAGCCGGCCGCCACCCAGGTGCCGCACCGAAGGTGAGGAGCGCCGCCACGGCCGCCGCCAGCGCTGCTCCGAGCACGGGTGCGTGCAGCGAGATGGCGACCGGCTCCAGCGCGGCCACCTCGCTCAGACCGAGCGCCAGGAGGAGGGCCGCGGGCGGCAGCCGCGCCGGGTCCGACGCGGTGATCGAGCGGATGGCGCCCAGCCCGAGCAGCACCAGCGCGGCGGCGCGGCCGGCCGTGCCGCCAGGTCCGCTGAGCACCGAGCCGCCGATCCAGACGGCCAGCGCGCCGATGACGACGCAGAGGGTGATGGTCGGTGCGGAGCCGGGCGGCAGCAGCTGCGGGCTCCGCTCCCCCGGCGCCGGACGCAGCCAGAAGGCGGTCGCGACTCCGGCGGCGCCGAGCACCGCGCCCGCCAGGATTGCGCCGTGGAGGGCGAGCAGGCCTGCCGTGGCCGCGGCCGCGATGACGGCGCCGCCCACGGCCAGGTTGCGGAGCCCGACCAGCAGCACGGCCGACGCGCCCGCCCAGACGGCGAGCACCAGGGCCGCGTCGAGGATTCCGGTCACAGCGGCGCCCGGGTCACGAACACCGCCAGGGCCATGATCAGCGCTGCCCAGAGCAGAGGCCGCCTGCCGCTCAGCAGCGCCTCGGCCGCAGGCAGGCCCGGCAGACCTGGCGCCGGCCAGGGCAGCCGGGGCCGCGGCAGGTTGGGCAGCAGCGGAGGCATCGGCTCGGAGAAGGCCGGCAGCCGGGTCGAGCCGGCGCCGGCGGCCGCGACCACCGCCAGCACGAGCACCCCGCCGAGGACCAGGGCCGGCCAGCCGCCGGAGGCCGGCGCCATTCCCGCCAATCCCGCGGCCAGGCGAGGGCCCTTGCCGCTGAGACCGGCGGTCGCGGCGGCGGGCTGGGCGATCGCGGCCGACACCAGCCCGGCGCCAAGCCCGAGCAGGACGGAGATCGCACCGAGCACGTGCGCGAGCCGGCGCGAGGCGGTGGCGCCGGCCGGTTGCAGGCTGAGCGCTCGCAGCGCGGCGAACATCCAGAGCAGCCAGGCAAGCGCCGCCGGCACGACGATCCAGGCGAGTGCGCGGTCGGATTCCAGCTGCGCCTGGATGGCGAGCAGCCAGGCGACGAAGCCGAGACCTGGCGGCAGCCCGGCCACGACGGCGGCCGCGATGACCATGTCGGCACGCCGGCGCGGCGCCACGGTCGCGACCAGCACGGCGAACAGGACCGTCGCGTAGAGAGCGAACACGACCGCCACCGCACCCAGCTGAACGCCCGACGCAGCGGCGAGCAGGGTGGTGCCCGCCATTGCCGGAAGGCTCTGCAGCAGGAACTCTCGACCGCTGGCCGCGACGGCCGCGCGCCAGGCCGCCAGGCCCCACACCAGCAGCCCGACCAGCGCGAGAGCGGTATACAGCGCCGCGTGCGGCAGCAGTCCGTTGCCGAGCGTGAACACGCGCAGCAGCAGTGAGCCGCCGATCGGAGGCATCGTCACCCAGGCGACGGGCGGCCAGCTCTCACCGGTGGGGACCGCGCCGACCAGCCCGATGGCGGCCAGCAGGACGAGGCCGGCGATGCCCGCGTTGAGCGCCGCGGGCGGCGCCGCGCCGAAGCCGGCCGTGCCTCCCACGACCTGGAGCGACACCCCGGCCCACGCCGCGAGCAGCACGGCGGCCCAAAGTGGCCAGGTCGCCCCCTCCCCTCCGCCGGATGCTTCCAGGACGAAGAGCAGGGCGAGACCTGCCGCGACCGCCGTGAAAAGCAGGTCGTCGGAGTTGATCGCGAGCAGCGCCGCCGCGAGTGCGAGCAGCAGGGTCCACCTCTCGCCCGGCCGCAGGGTGAGCAGTCCGGCACCGCCGACCAGCGTCGCCAGGGAGCAGGCGAAGCCGATGGCGTCGAGCCGCAGTGAGAGCCGGATCCCCGCTCCCAGCTGGATGGCGTTGAGCTCCAGCGAACCGCGGGTGGCGAGCCAGATCACCGCCAGCGTCACCGCGGCCGCCCAGGCGATCGCCGCGGGGGCAAAGCGGCGCACGGCCCTAGTCGTTGAGACGGTCGAGGGCGGCCTTCAGCTCCGCCGCGCGGGCTTCCTGCTTCTGGACCACGTCAGGCGGCGCCTTCGCGCGGAACTCGGCGTTCCCCAGCCGTGAGCTGATTCTCTCCAGCTCCCCCTGCAGCCGGCGGCGCTCGGCCTCGGTTTGAGAGGCGCTCTGGACGGCCTGCCCGCGCATTCTCGGGTTCAACTGCTCGAACAACTCGGCTTCCTTCTGGTTGGACCAGGAGGGGGTGAACTGCTTCGAAGGTCCTTGGTAGGCACGGACGCTCTCTACGTACTCGCGGACGCGGCGAAAGGCCTCGTCGAGGTCCGGCCGGGCGTAGCGCTCGTCGAACTCCGGCCAGGTTGCGCGGATCAGGTAGTCCCGCTGGCCGGGCAGACGGTGCCAGAGCTCCTCCGACACGAAGGGCATGAAGGGGTGCACCAGTCGGAGGACGACGTCGAGGCAGTGCGCCGCGACGGCCTTGGCCGCGGGGTCGCCGTCGCGCAGGCGAGGCTTGGCGGACTCGAGGTACCAGTCGCAGAGCTCATGCCAGGTGAAGTCGTAGACGGCCGTCACCGACGCGTGGAAGTTGAACTCGTCGATGCCGGCCGTGACGCGCTGGATGGTGTCGTGCAGCCGGTCCAGGATCCAGCGATCCACCAGCTGGAGCTCGCCGTCCGGCTCCGGGTTGGGCGGTACGTCGTCCCCTAGCGTGCCGGTGACGAGCCGGGTCGCGTTCCAGAGCTTGTTGGCGAAGCGGCGGTAGCCCTCGATGCGGCTCTCGTCGAAGCGGACGTCCTGGCTCGACATCGCCACCTGCGACGACCAGGCGCGCAGGGCGTCGGCGCCGTAGCGATCGATGATCTCGCGGGGATCGACGCCGGTGCCGAGCGACTTGCTCATGCGGCCGCCGGTGGCGGCCAGCACCGTGCAGTGGATAAGCAGCTCCGAGAAGGGCACCTCGCCCATGAACTCGAGGCCGGTCATGATCATCCGGCTGAACCAGAGAAAGATGATCTCGCGGGCCGTGCAGATGAGGTCTGTCGGGTAGAAGACGCGCAGATCCTCGGTGTCCTCCGGCCAGCCGAGCGTCGCGAACGGCCAGAGCGCCGACGAGAACCAGGTGTCCAGCACGTCCGGGTCCTGCACCAGGTGGGCGTCGCCGCATTCCGGGCAGGCTTTCGGGGCATCCACGCTCGCCGTCACATGTCCGTTGGAACACGTGTAGACGGGGATCCGGTGGCCCAGCCAGAGCTGGCGGCTGACGCACCAGTCGCGGAGGTTGCGCTGCCAGTCGAGGAAGATCCGCTCCCAGCGCTCGGGATGCCAGTGAAGCTCGTCCCTTTCCTGCGCCTCGATCGCCTTGCGCGTGAGCTCGGTCATGTTGAGGAACCACTGCTCCGAGATCAGCGGCTCGATGACGGCGTCGCAGCGGTCGCAGTGGCCGACCTGGTGGGTGTACGGCTCCGTCTTCACGAGGAAGCCCTGCGCCTCGAGGTCCCTGACCACCGCGGCGCGCGCCTCGAGCGCGGGCAGGCCGTCGTAGGGCAGGCCGGGGACGTTCATCCGGCCGTCGGGGTGCATGCCGCTGACGACCTCCAGGCCGTGGCGCTGGCCGATGTCGTAGTCCATCGGGTCGTGGCCGGGCGTCACCTTGAGCGCCCCGGTGCCGAAGTCGAGCTCGACCGCGTCGTCGGCCACGATCGGCAGCCTGCGGCCGACCAGCGGCAGGATCGCCGTCCTGCCGGGGAGGTCCTTGTAACGAGGGTCCGTCGGGTTCACGGCGACGCCGGTGTCGGCCAGCATCGTCTCCGGCCGCACGGTCGCGATCACTACCTCGCCGCCGCCCTCGACCGCGTACCGGATGTGGAAGAGCTGGTCCTGGTGCTCGCGCCAGACGACCTCGAGGTCGGAGATCGCGCTCAGGTTGTTCGGGCACCAGTTGACGATCCGCGGCCCGCGGTAGAGCCAGCCCTTCTCATAGAAGCGCACGAAGGACGTCAGCACCGCCCGGACGTAGGCCGGGTCCATGGTGAATCGAAGCCGGGTCCAGTCCATGCTGGCGCCGAGCAGCCGGAGCTGGTTGATGATCGTGCCGCCGACCTCTCGATACCAGCCGTCGACCCTCTCGTTGAACGCCTCGCGGCCGATCTCCTCCTTGCTGGAGCCCTCGCGCGCGAGCTGCTTCTCGATCACGTTCTGCGTCGCGATGGCGGCGTGGTCGTAGCCGGGCAGGAAGAGCACCTCGTGGCCGGTCATGCGCTTGTAGCGGGCGAGCAGGTCGTAGACCGCGGTCTGCAGCGCGTGGCCCATGTGCAGCTCGCCGGTGACGTTCGGCGGCGGGAAGGTCATCGTGAACTTCGGCTTGCCGCTCAGGGCGTCGGCGGTGAAGAGTCCGTCGCCCTCCCACCTGGCGTACCAGCTGCCCTCGATGGCCTTGGGGTCGTACGCGGTGTCCATCGGAGCGTGGGTCTTCATTTCGGGTCCGTTAAGGATGCGGGAGACCTACGACCAGCCGCCGCCGGCCATCCAGTCATCGAGCTCAGCGAGGCTTTGCCGCAGCTCCTCGAACCGCATGGCGCCGAGGCGGCTCTTCGCCTGCTCCTCCCAATCGGCGATGTAGGCGCGGCCCAATTGGTACCCGGGCAGCGCCTTCGGCGTCACGCGGATCGCGACCGCGCGGCCGTCCGCAGGGTCGGCCGCCCGCTCGACGTACCCGAGCCGCTCGAGGTGGTCGACGAGCTTGCCGGTGGCCTGCTTGCTCACGCCGACCAGCTGGGCGAGCCGGGTCAGGCTCAGCGTGCCACCGCCAAGCGCAGCCAACACCTTCAGGTGTGAGGGGCGAACCTCGCCGTAGCCCGCATCGGCGAAGCGGTGGTAGGCCGCGCGGCGCACCTGCTCCTCGACCGAGCGCAGATGGTCGGTGACGAATGTCCGTCTTGACATCTCCGCCATCCCGTGGATGATATCGTCAACCTGGTTGACGAGTTTCTGGAGGTGTGGGATGCGACTGGAACGAGAGTTCACCGTCAGGCGGCCGGCTGAGGAGGTCTTCGACTACCTCGCCGACGTCACCAACGAGGCGAAGTGGAACCACTGGGCGAAGTGGGTGCGCAAGGTCGGCGACGGCCCGGTCGGGCAGGGGTCCGTGTTTCGCGGTTCCTACCAGGGCTTCGGTGAGCTCGACCAGGACCTGAGCGAGTTCGACCGCCCACACCGAGTGACGTACCACTCCGCTCCGAAGGGCATGAAGGACGCGAACATGACGTTCGAGCTGAGCCCCGCCGAGGGCGGCACGCGCGTGCGCATCGTCGGCGCGGTCGAGCCGGCGGGCCTCATGAAGCTGATGGAGCCGCTCATGCCGCTGCGGATGAAGCCGCACTTTGCGGAGCTGGAGAAGGGCATCACCCGGGAGCTGTCTTAGTCGGTGGCCTCTGGCCGCCCACCCCTGTGCTGAGAAGACTCCTCCCCACCTCGTGGGGAGGTGCCCGGCGATAGCCGGGCGGAGGGGACCCTCGACCTAGGCCGAGGCGTCTGCCAGTAGGGTCGGTTGGTCGCCCTCGTCCAGGAGCTCGAACTCGGGCTCCGTCTCGTCCTCGCGGATGGCGGACTCGCTGATGATGCAGCGCTTGATGTCGGAGCGCGACGGGACCTCGAACATCGAGTTGAGCAGGACCTCTTCGATGATCGACTTGAGGCCGCGTGCACCGGTGCCGCGCGAGAGCGCCTTCTCGGCGATGGCTTCGAGTGAAAGCGGCTCGAACACCAGCTCAACGTTGTCGAGAGCGAAGAAGCGCTGGTACTGCTTCACGAGCGCGTTCTTCGGCTCGGTCAGGATCCGCACGATGTCGGACTCGTCGAGGTAGTGCAGCGTCACGGTGATCGGCAGCCGGCCGATGAACTCGGGGATGAAGCCGTACTTCAGCAGGTCCTGCGGCTGCAGGTGCTCGAGCAGCGCCGAGATGTCCTTCTTCGAGCGCTCCTCGGACGGGGCGCCGAAGCCGATCGTCTTGCGGCCGATCCGCTGCTCGATGATCCGCTCCAGGCCGTCGAAGGCGCCCCCGCAGACGAACAGGATGTTGGTCGTGTTGATCTGGATGAAGTCCTGGTGCGGGTGCTTGCGCCCGCCCTGCGGCGGGACGTTGGCCACGGTCCCCTCGAGGATCTTCAGCAGCGCCTGCTGCACACCCTCGCCTGACACGTCGCGCGTGATGGACGGGTTGTCCGACTTCCGCGCGATCTTGTCGATCTCGTCGATGTAGATGATCCCGCGCTCGGCGCGGGAGATGTCGAAGTCCGCGGCCTGGATCAGCCGCAGCAGGATGTTCTCGACGTCTTCGCCGACGTACCCGGCCTCCGTCAGCGAGGTGGCGTCGGCGATGGCGAAGGGAACGTCGAGGATCTTGGCCAGCGTTTGCGCCAGGTAGGTCTTGCCGCAGCCGGTCGGCCCGACCAGCAGCACGTTCGACTTCTGGAGCTCGACGTCGCCGACCATCTTCGACGACTGGATCCGCTTGTAGTGGTTGTAGACCTGGACCGAGAGCACCTTCTTCGCGTGCTCCTGCCCGATCACGTACTGGTCCAGCGCCGAGCAGATCGTCTTGGGGTTGGGGATGAACCCGCTCTTCTGCTTCTTCGGCCCGGTGGAGCGGCTGTCCTCTTCCAGGACCTCCTGGCAGAGGTCGATGCACTGGTCGCAGATGTAGACCCCCGGGCCGGCGACGAGCTTGCGGACCTGGTCCTGCCCCTTCCCGCAGAAGGAGCACCTCGTGTAGCGCCGGCGGTCTTCCCTTTCGCTCATCTCAGTTTTTCAGGAGCCCCGAATCCTACGCCTGCGCAGCGGGCGAGGCCGGCCCATTATTCGCGCGCAGCAGGTTCATGGCAAGACTTACGCACTCGGAACAGATGTAAACACCTGGACCGGCGATCATGCGAACCCCCTGATGGCCTTGCTGATTCCCGCAGAACGAGCAGGCCGGCTTGTGACGCACCACGTTTCCGTCGGTGCGCTCCCGCCGGCGGAAGATCATGACTTCTCCTTGCCGTCCCCGCTGTTGTTGTTGCCGGACGTGGCGCCGGCGGTGACGAGCGCAGCCTTCTCGGGCGTCGCGATGATCTCGTCGATCAGCCCGTAGGCCTTCGCCTGCTCGGGGGTCTGGAAGAAGTCGCGGTCGGTGTCCTGCTGCACCCGCTCCATCGGCTGGCCGGTGTGACGCGCCAGGATGCCGTTCAGCACCTCGCGCGTGCGCAGGATCTCCTTGGCGTGGATCTGGATGTCGGACGCCTGCCCCTGCATCCCGCCCATGGGCTGGTGGATGAGGATGTTCGCGTGCGGCAGGGCGAAGCGCTTGTTCGCGGCTCCGCCGGCCAGCAGCACCGCGCCCATCGAGTACGCCATCCCGATGCAGATCGTGGAGACGTCCGGCTTGACGTACTGCATGGTGTCGTAGATCGCGAGGCCCGCCGAGACCACGCCGCCCGGGCTGTTGATGTAGAGGAAGACGTCCTTGTCGGCGTCCTCGCTCTGGAGGAACAGCAGCTGCGCGATGACGAGGTTGGCGATCTGGTCGTCGATCGGCGTGCCGATGAAGACGATGCGGTCCTTCAGCAGCCGGGAGTAGATGTCGAAGGCCCTCTCCCCCCGGTTGGTGCTCTCGACCACCATGGGGACGAGGTAGTTCTGGATCTCCCGGTTGCTCATAGGGGGCATTGTAAGCACGGTCTTCTAGGTCTCCTCCCCGCTTAACGCGGATGGCTCCTCAGCGCTTGCATCGGACGCTGAGGGGTCGGCACCAGACTCCTCCCCGCTTGGCTGGGAGGGGTCGGCACCAGACTCCTCCCCGCTTGGCGGGGAGGTGCCCGGCGAATGCCGGGCGGAGGGGCCACTCCCATCCGCGATCTCGGTGAGGCGCTGCAGAGTCCGCAGCCGGCGCAGCCGGCGCGTGAAGTAGTCGCGCGCGGACCGCGAGCCCAGCAGCTGCCCGGCCTGCTCCTGCAGCTCCGGGTCGCGCTCGATCTCGGCGGCCATGTAGGAGATGACCTCGTCCCGCGTCGGCTCGACCGCCTCCTGCTTCGCGACAGTGTCCAACACCAGGTCCGTGCGCACGCGGGCGCCGGCGTCATCGCGCTGGCGCTCGCGCCACTCCTCCAGGCTCGCGCCCTGGTAGGCGAGGTAGGCGTCC
>Ga0070714_100000682_pt1 | contig 23974 bp, 15 predicted proteins | sample LARL83metaG_FD_65450 | JGI IMG/M metagenome (GOLD analysis project Ga0070714, IMG submission 65450) | Corn, switchgrass and miscanthus rhizosphere microbial communities from Kellogg Biological Station, Michigan, USA - LAR L8-3 metaG | ecosystem: Host-associated > Plants > Roots > Rhizosphere ... | reverse complement strand
TTTCCCGTCCTGATAGGTACCGACTGTAGCGGGAAGCTGCAACAAGTCTCTTGGCGAGTCCGTGCACGATCAGCTCGAGTATTCGGCCGGGTCTTGTACTATGAGTCCACTGACCAGGAAATTCGCGCTGACAATTTGCGTTCACTTGCGTCTTCCTCTGTCCCAGAAGCAACTGGTCAGGTCACTTCAATTGTGGGCCGCATTTTGCCGGTGATGCGCGGATAGGGAAGGGCCCCAAATCCGAAGATATCTACTATGCCGGCCGCCTGACGATGAAGCGACGATGCAACTCTGATAGGCGGATGTTGACTTCATCTTCTACTGGGCGCCTTACCGTCCCAGCGCCGAGGGGGCCATGCTGGCATGCCAGGTTTGCCTGTCCCGCTCCGCCGCCCTGATCGGGCCAGCCAGACCGCCGCACGCTCCAGGTCGCTGATGAAGAAGCACAATGCGCGCTGACCCGGCGACTGCTCGACCGCCAGGACGACTACCTGAGGTTCACCCGGGACTTCCGGCCACCACCGGATAACAACGGATCTGAGCGCGACATACGGATGGCTAAGCTGCGGCAAAAGGTATCCGGCTGCCTGCGGACCCTGGCCGGCGCCCGCCAGTTCTGCGCGATACGCAGCCACCCATCCACCGCCGCCAAACATGGCATCGGCTTCTTCGATGCCCTCGTCATGCTCACCAAAGGTAAACCCTGGATGACCGCTGCCGTCTGATCAAAACCATCACGATTTCAGCTACCTGACCAGTTACTCCCAGAAAAAGGGAGGACTATTCGGGATTTATACACGGAACAGTCTGAGCGGTCTCCCTAAGTTAACGGTATGTTAGATCCGCGCATTGAGGGGAAGCGCTACGACACCGGGAATTTATCGCTCACGGAGCCGACGCAGGTGTCGAGCTCGGCCTACTTGTGTAGGTGCTGCCGGCGTCCTGGCCGAATGGCCCGCTGCAGTAGCCGCTTTTCCGCTCGTTTTGGGAGCTACATTTGTCGCCGCTCGCCGTGTTTCCCGTCCACTCGGACCAGTTGACAGGATTGTTACCGTTGCCCTGATTCCACGCATAGAAGGTTGACGGCCCATAGTAAGCGTTGTCCGCCCAGGAATTGTGCTGGAAAAAGGTGAGCTGCGTGGGGACAACCCAGCCGCCCGGCCCTGCGGGCCCGCCATATTCACTGAAGATACCGCCGGCGCCGCATGCCGGCCAGGCATTCTGGTTGCAGGACATTATATTAGCCGGGTTGAAGTAAATCGCGTTTCTCGTGATGCTCACATTCTGGCTTCGCCACATGCAGCCGTCCCACCAGTCTTCGCGCGGCAAGCCCGTTTTTTTACCCACGTAATTGGAGATGCTGATAGAGGTCGCGGGAAGGTTCGTACGGCATGCGGAAACCTTGAACGGCCCGGACGCCGCACCCTTGACCAGGGTGCATACAGCGTCGGAATCGTCACCGCAGTAGCGATTGGAGTTCTGCCAGAGGAAGATGCTGCCGCCGTTGTCCACCAGGGTGTTCCCGCTGATGATCGACCGGGTCGGATAGGAGCCCTGGCCGGCGCATGAGGCTTCCGGGCAGGCCGGCACTCCGCCGAACGTGGTGTCACTGCCGCTCTCGCTGATATAAATGGCTGACTGAGGGAATTCCGGATTGTTAAGGCCGTCGATCCAGTTGTTATCGGCCAGGTAGTTGTCCGTGATCGAGAAGTTGTAAGAGATCTCTTCTATGATCGCGGCGCCCTCGTTGCCGATGATCGTGTTACCCGTCCAGGTGGTGTTGGCGTTGTTCGTATCGGCCCAGCCGCCAGGTCCCCAGTTGTTGTGAATATAGTTATTCTTGATCGTCACACCATTTGTGGCCCAGAGCTTGAAGCCGCCCTGATTGCCGTTGCCTGTAACCTTTCCGCATTTCGTGTTCCGGTATTTCGTCGGCACCGGATTGTAGTTATGCCAGCCGATAGCTGGGTTATTCATCAGGCCGGACAGGTCACAGGTATCATTATAGCTGATCTCGTTACCCTCGACCCTGATGTTATACGGCCCTGTGGTTACTGCGTCGGCACGCAGGGCTGCAGCCGCCTGAAAACCGTATTGTCCGTTCAAGGTCATGCAGTTGTTTTTGACAATGCTATCAGTGGCGGCGAAAGCTCCGCCGCCCGGTGCGTTCAGCGTAATAGTGTTGTTCCGGATGGTCCAGCCGGTATTGCCGTCCTGGTTGATGGCTACCTGATCCACCGGCGGCTGATATTTCTCGATAGTCAGGTACTCTATGGTTACGCCCGGCTGGTCGCCTTCTGATACGTTCGAGTCGACCGCCCATGGGATGCCGGAGTAGTTGCCTGAGAGCGTGGTGCCTCTTCCTGCGGCGTATCCCCCGACGAAGGCATCATTGGCGTTGGCGGCGAAACTGCCTATGTGAACTCCGGGCTTGAGGTAATAGACGGTGCTCGGCTTGAGCTGCCAGTTTTGGTAATTCATGGTCTGCTTGGGGAGTACCATCCCGGCGGTAGCGTGTGGGAAGTCCGTACCGGGCTTGCCGTATGTGGGCAGGCCCGCGGTACCGCTCGAATACGAGCCGGCCGGGCCGTCGTAACTGTACGGCGACTTGAGGATGGGCTGGCCGCAGACTAGCTTTCTACTGCCTGGAGGATTGCTGGACGGGGCGGTAAGGGCGCTGGTGGGAGGAGAAACGCCGCCCGCCGCGGCATCGTGCCGGGCCTGGCTTCCTGAGTTCAGGCTCACGCCGACCAGCACGGCGACCAGCACCAAGCAGGCAGCCAGCAGGAAACCAAGCAGACGCCGATGCCCCGGAGTGGCCCGCGAAACCCTCACCTCAGTCGCCCCGCCGCCGGGGTGGACACGATGAGCGACGCGGCCAGCGTGAGCTCGAGCAGATACGTCGTAGCGCCGGCCAGCCCGGTCTCGGTGAAAGAGGCCACGAGGCAGTAGGTGGTGAAGAACAGAGCGAGGGCACGCTGCACGCCGCGAGGCTGGAAGTACGCCGCCACCAGCAAGAAGATCAGAATGATCGCGCACAGGCCGACCCCGAGAAGTCCCTGCTCCTGGTAGGTGGCGAGCCAGTTGCTGTCGATCGGGAGACCGTTGAACGAATCGTTCGACAGGCCGAAGCCGAAGATCTCCTGGAATTTATCGCGGGGAAAATTGACGACGGCGCTCCAGACCACGGTGCGGCCTGTGAGGTTCGTCAGCTCCTGCGTGCCCTCGCCGCGGGCCAGCCAGGTGACGATGACGCTGGACAGAGTCATGATGGCCAGCGCCGCTATCACGCTGAGAGCGGCGAACAGCTTGCGTACCCGTGCCTTGGCCACGAGCAGGCTCATTCCGCTGACCAGGAGACCGGCGGTCATGCCGACCAGCGCGGTGCGGGTGTGCGTGAGGATCAGAATGGCTCCCGTCAGCACCAGGATGACCAGCGCGGCCCGGCCGCGGATATGGCCGCAGAACCAGAGCACGATCACGACCCCGGCGACAACCGCGGCGTAGTGCGCGACCTGGGTGGGCGGGACATCCCAGAGCACGCCGCTGAGTCTCCCGGAGCCAAGGGCCCGGCCCGGAGCGACCAGCACGCCGAGCAGCACTGAGCCGAGGATAACCGAGAGAGCGGTCAGATGGCAGCGGACAAGGAGCAGGTCACGGCGGCCCCACCACGGTGTTAGAAGCCAGAGTGCGACCACGAACTCGAGCAGCCTGAAGGTCCGGTACACGGTACCGAAGTGTTGCGGGGTCAGGCTCGGGACGAACGCCTCCAAGACCAGCAGTGACACCAGGCAGAGAAACACGTTCGGGCGAACCATGATCCTGCGATTCACGGTTAGCGCCACGACAATGGCCAGTGGCAGGGCTCCTTGCGTAATGGCCTTGCCGAATGCCGAGGGAACATGCACTAGGGCACCCGTGTAGCCCAGCGCGTTGAGTACCAGCAGGCTCCAGGCGATGGCCACCCTGCGCCGGACTGATCGCTCGCGCGTTTCCGCCGAGATCGCCGACGGTATGGTTCGGCTGGGGCTTATGGTCCGGCCACGGCCGTACGGAAGGACAGGCGAGCTCATCGGCTTGCGAACCAGACCCGGAGGCTACTGCGATCGCAGGCCCGGCTGCGGGTGTGGAGTTTCCTGCGGGAGTCACTGGCCATCGGATGATCTCCGCCCGAGGCTCTCTTCGACGGTGGCGAAGAAACCGTTTGCGTCATGACGCGGGCGCTCGGCGGCGGTTGCGCGGCCGTCGGTTTCCTCCTGCGCCGTCGTCATGCCCAGGCTCTCATCGGTCTTGTCTGCCCCGATGAGCACGCCAGCGATCAGCGGCGTCCCAGCCATCCTGATCATCTCGCCGACGGCGTGGATCCTGGCCGCCGACGACCGTCCCGCTGTCACGATGGCGACGGCGCCATGGGCCCATCCGGAGAGGTATTCCCCGCCGAGCGAGGGGTCGAGGGGGGCCAGCGTGAGCAAGAGGTCAGCCGATTTGCAGGCCGCGGTCAGCGGTTCGGCCGTCCGGGCCTGATCAGGTCCGCCGCTGAGCGGACCCGCGGGCATCACCTCGCCAGGCTCGGGTACCGCCACGACCAGGTGCACGTCCTGGACGGTTACCGCCCGGACGCCAGGCTCAGCGGCCCCCAGGAGGCGCGCCGCGGGGGCGCCGTCGCAAAGGTCAGCCACGACGACCCGCGCACCCTGCCGCGCGCGCGATACGGCCAGGGATACCAGGCAGAGCGCGGGGATGTACACGTCGTCAACGGGCACGACCGCCAGCCCTGCAGGATCGCCCATCGGTATCGTGCGGGCCAGGAACTCCGCGATCCGCTGGACGTTGCTGTCTTGCGCGGCGTCCAGCCGCTTGCTGCGGCCCGGGCGCATGGCGCCGACGCTGAGCTTGACCGGGGCGCCGAGGACCTGGGCGACGTCGTCACGCCGCCGCAACCGGTCGGAAATGATCGCGCGGACCACGATTATGCCCACGCCCAGGGCGAGGCCGACGATAAGCCCGATGGCGGCGTATTCAAGCAGGCGCTTCAGCCGCGAATGCGGCGGGAGCGGGCTGGCCTTGTCGAGCACCTGGCTGCCATGCACGATCGTGGCGTTGGTGACCTGCGAGTTCGCCTTGGTGCCCGCGGCGGCTTGCTGGAGCGTGGCCAGCGCCGCGGTCGCCTGGGTCTGCTGCTTGGCCAGGCTGTTCAGCCTGGCTCGCTGGGCGGGTGAGGGAGTCTGGGCCGATACCTCACTGACCTGCGCCGTGATGGACTTCACCTTCTGACTGGCCTGGCTCAGTTGCTGGTTGAGGGAGTTGACCACCAGTTGCTGCTGAGATTCCAGCAGGTCGGCACGGAACTTGAGGAACTCCTGCGCCAGGACATTGGCCCGGTTCACCGCATCGCTGCTCGACGGCGCGCTGACAGTAATGAAGAGCACCCTGTCGGTCGTGGGCGTGACCGTGTAGGACGAGAGGAACTTGCTTACGCTTTCCTGCAGTCCCAGCTTGCTCACCGCCAGCCCGGCTACCTCACGGCTCTGCAGGACGGCTACCTCGTTGGTTATCGGCGCACCCGCGTCCTCACCGCCGGAGGACATCGGGGTGAGCAGAAGCGAGGTCGAAGCCTGATAGACCGTGGGGAGCCGGAGGAAAAAGGCCACTCCGGCCACCAGCCCCAGCGCCGCAAGGCCGCCCCACAGCCACCTACTGCGCCGGAGCGCAGCCCGTATGAATCCCAGGCTGGTGAGGCCGGTAGCGAATTCGGTGGGCTGATCCTCGACCTCAGTGTAGTCGTCGAATGCCCAGATCTGCTGGGGCATGCGACCACCGTCCTGCCAGGAGAGCAGGCCCTTGGAGTTCTTGTCATTCACCATCTGGTCACCGTGACTGTCCCCGCTAGACGTGTCGGCATACTGCTCTTGATTGGCCGTTCCAGCTGCGGGAAGCGGCCAGTTGTCTGGTCTGCCGGGTCGGGGTCCGCGACGAGAATCCCGGAGATATCGCGGCCGTCCGCGGCAGCGCTCGCCGCGGCGCGGACCAGTTGCCCGGCGGTTACCGCCCCGGACGAGACCCCGAGCAGGGTCGCATCCGTGCGCCACGCGTCGGCGATCTGCGGTCTCTGGCCGTCCACGACGGCGACCGCGATGGTCAGCACGGCGCCCGGGCGATCCAGGTCGTCTTGATCGGCTATTGTCGCCCGCAATTGGCTCGGCCATTCCGACGATGGCGCGGGCTCGCATGCCGCGCACAGCGCCGCGGTGCTGTTGTCTTGCCGTGGATTGATGACCAGCTCGGTTCGGACTCCCTGGGCCGCGGCGAATACCGCTAGCTGCGGACCGAGAGCGAGCGCCCCCCGGTCGGATGAGAAGGACACGACGGTGACCGAAGAATGCCCGGCGGTTTCGGCGGCGGCGGACAGTATGTCGGCCAGGCCCAGGTAACGAAGGGCATTGCGGAACCGCCAGGAATCGGCGGCGTCCGGCTGGTAACCCTCCAGCAGCCTGGTCCAGCCGACCGTGTCGGAAGGGTGGCGGACCTGGACAGAGGCGAGGACGGGTACGCCGATGGCATCCGCTACCTCGTCACGCAGCCGAAGCCGCCGGTAACCGCGGCCCACCGCCAGCACGACAACCGTCCCGGTCACCACCCCAGCCATGGCGCCGGTGATCACAGTGACGAGCAACTGGAGCAGAAAGGGTGTCCCGGGTGTGTATGTAGCGTCCCGCAGGACGGCCGCCTGCAGGTACCCGCCCTGCCTGCCGGTGGCGTTCGTAAAGGCTACGTAGCTGCGTGCCACTGCATTGGCGATGCTCTCGGCCTGGACCGGGCTCTGGCCCTGAGCGTTGACCGAGAGGCCCCCGGAAATCGGTGTCGTGACCTCGACGCGATCGGTCAGCGCGGACAGCGATATGGCCGGATGAACGCTGCTCAGCGCGTCGGTCAGGACAGGGATGCTGGTCGCGATCACGATCTGCGTCGGTACGTTGCGGGTAGAGGTGGGCAGCACGACGAGCGCGCTGCTTGAGTAGGTCGGCGGGTGCAGTGCGGCATACCCTGCCCCGGCAAGCGCCCCCAAGGCGGTGAACACAGCCAGGGTGACCAGGTGCCGCCTGAGGATCTGCAGAGACCTTCTCAGGTTCAGCGACTGTTCAGTCATCCGGCCTCCGCGTTGCTCGCCGGCCCATCTCCCCTGCGGGACCTGAGTTCACCGCGAGATCGGACGCGCACCATGATACGTCCACCGAGGTGACCGGGCGCTCCGTCGAGGAGCCGGGGTCAAGGAACTCCAGCCGGGTGATAAGACGCTCATCCGGTACGGAGCGCCCGCGGCCGATGAGCGTGACCGCGGGAACACGGCGCCCGAGGCCGGGAGAGTACCAGCCGAGGATAGGCTCGATCTCTCCGCGATGCATGCTCCAGCGTAGCGGCGGCAATTCGAGTCGCGCCGCACCCGGCGTAGCCGCGCCCGGCCAGCGCAGGATCGCGCACGCGCCGTCGATCTCCGTTTCCACCTCGGGGCCGAGGTGAAAGGCGAGGCTGACATCGTGCCGACCGCCACGGATCTCATCGACAATATCGATGCTGCGCGAGACCCGGTCCAGCCAAACGGTGCGACGGTGCCGCCCGGGCGGGCGGAGCGCCAGGTAGCCGTCGTGCTCGGCAATCCATTCGGCGGCGTCGCCAATGTCCCTGACTCCGAGTTCCGTGCCGTTCGCGTGCCGCAGCCACATGAACGGGCCGCCGTCGGCGGACTGGTTCCTGCCGTCAAGCTGGACGGTGTTATGCGCGATCGTGGAGCGGAAGTACGAACGCCAAGCGGGCTCGCCGTGATAGCAGTACGTGCCCGGATCGGCTAGCACATCGACCCCGCCGTAGCGGACCTCCACAGAGAGCGCGTCGGCATGGGCGTGTGCGGCGATACTGAGGAATCCGTGCGGGCCACCATCGCAACGGCACCAGATCTCCGGAGCCTGCCGGCTCGTGGTGCGCAGCAGCGTGGTCCCGGCATCTGCGAACTGCCATGGCCGCTGTGCGGGTCGGCCGGCGATGTTGCGGGGCGGCCCGGCCAGGGCGCCGATGATGGAGCTGGCCGCGTCTGGAGTCGTCGGCGGCCACCAGTCGAGTCTGCCGAAGAGCGCGTCCCCCACGGCCAGCAGGGTGGACCAGCGGCTGGAAGCGGGGGGATCGAGCACTAGGGCGCGCCCTTCGTCGCCATCACCTTGTCGGGGCGGCCGCAGCCGCTCATCGAGCAGCGCGGCGCCGCTGTCCACCATGGCACAGAGCCGTTGCCAGGAAGCGTCGCTCAGCGGATAGCCTGCCGCTTCGGCCTCGACCGCGGCGAGCAGGCCGAGTTCGGCGACGAAGCACTGATAATCCGAGGCGAGCTCGCGTCCGATGCCGGAGGGAAAGGTGTTGCGGATCAGCTCGTCCTCGAGAAGTCGCGCGGACTTCCGCCGCCAGCGGCTGCTTTCCGCGAACCACGGGAAGGCGCAGCAGGCCGCGAGCTGGCCGGCCGCCTCCGCGATGACATGGTTGTTGGCCGACGAGCCGCGACTCTTGAAGGCCGAGAGATACTGCTGGTGCCAGCCGATCTGCCGGACGGCGAGTTCGTCGCGTTCGAAGAGGTCCGCCACACCGGGCCATTCGTCCAGGAGGCGCCGGATCCAGGTCAAGCTGATCAGGCGGATGCCGATCTCGATGCCGCTCGTCCAGTTCACCCCGGACAGGAATGGGTTCTCCCGCCACCAGGAGCGCAGCTGGTCCGCCACCTGGCGGGCATAGGCCTCGTCGTGACTGAGGAACCAGGCCGTAGCCAGCACCGTCAGGTGCTGCAACCGGGAGACCTCCCAGATCTGCTTGACGTTGCCTGTCTCCGCTTCCGAGCGGTGGTTGATCCGGAACGCGTACCGGTCCGCGGGCGCTCGCCGTCCGGTCACCGGGTCATGAAACCAGTCGGGCGTCAGCAAGTCGGTCCGGACGACGCCGAGCACCTCCCATTCGCCGAGCAGCAACTGGTCCGCGGCCGCCAGCACGGCCGCCTTAGCCTCCGGGGGTGCCAGCTTGGCGCTACCGGGCGGCAATACGGCGGTGAACCGGCGATGGCCCGGCTGGTCAGCAGAGCTGGCGGTGACCTGCCCGCGGGTCACCTGGCGGCGCGACCACGTTGCTTGCAGCGTATGGTCGCGAGCGCGCCAGGCGACCTCAGCTGGTGACATCCGGGAAACCCGGCGCGCGTACCAGCCGAGCCGCGAGGTGCCTGACGCGCTCATATCGGTTCCGCTTCACCGCTCGACAGGCTCTTGCCAACTGCAAAGGTCGCCCGCGTGGTGGCCACGAGGGAATCGAGCGGAATCGGCATCGGAGCGCCGGACCGGATAGCCTCGACGAAGCGCGCGATCTGCTGCTGCTGACCCTTGTCTTGGCCACCGCGCGACCGGGTGCTGTCCTGGCGCCGTCCGGTCCAGACCGCACCCTGCTTGAAGTTGTCGAGCCGTGCGCTCCGGCCGCCCGCCGCGGCGTCGAGCGTCTCCTTCTGATAGCGCGCGTTGCCGCCGGTGACATAGCTGATTGTGCCGGTAGAGCCGTTCTGGAACCGCACCGTGGTCTGCAGGTCGTCGTTTTCTGGACCGGGAACGGCGTAAACCTCGGTCGGAACGCTGTCGGTCCACCAGTTGAGGGTGTCGATGAAGTGCCCACCCTCACCCGCGAAGCGCGAGCCCGCGACGTCCTCGTTGCGGTACCAGCTGTCGGCGTCCAGCGGTCCGGCATTCACCAGGTAACGGGTCACCGAGCTGACCCCCGGCTGGCTGAAGAGGGATTTGAGCCGCACGAGCATTGGCGCGAAACGGCGGTTGAATCCCACCATGAGCCGATCGTTTCCGGTGCTGGCGATGACGTCCAGAATCTTCTGCAGATCGTCGCTGGTCAGCGCGAGCGGCTTCTCCACGAAGACCGCCTTCCCCGTCTGAAGAGCCCGGCAGACCAGATCGGCGTGTGTGTTATGCCGCGTCACGATGAAGATGGCGTCAAGCGACTTATCGTCGAGCACGGCATCCGCGGTGGTGGAGGCGGTGGTGAAGCCAAACCGCCGCTGCGCGTTGACCGCGGACAGCGACTTAGTGGTCGCGACGTGAGCCAGCCGGACAGTGTCGAGCCTGGCCAGATGCGGGAGCAGCATCGACGACGCGTAGTTACCTGCGCCGATGAAACCGATGGTGAGCTGCTGACCGGTTGTGCCTCGCGGTGTCGCCCGGCCGCCGGAGACCAGCATGCTCGTCTCGGGTGGCTCTGTGTCGGCCGGGCGCGCTGGATACTCGAGCAGGACGCCCACGGCAGCAAGCGAGCCGGAGGCCAGATCCTGGTAGACGGTGGTGGCGTGCTCCAGCGGGAACACGCCGGAAACGAGCGACTCGACCTCGATGTCCTTGCGCGCGATGAGATCGAGGAAGCACTCGAGGTTGCGTCGCTCGGTCCAGCGGACGTAGCCGGCTGGGTAGTCGATGCCATCGAGTTCGTAGCGGTCGTCATAGCGGCCTGGACCGTAGGAACGGGAGAAGCGGACGTCCAGTTCCTTGTCGTAATAGGCATTCCAGGGCAGATCCAGGCGGGTCTTGCCGATATCCACCACCCGGGCCCGGTCTCGCGCCAGCTCGACGGCCGTCTCCACCGGCCCGTTGGATGATCCGCCGGCGGCCAGCAGCACGTGGTCGGCCCCGCGCCCGTCGCTGAGTTCAGCCAGCGCCTGCTTGACCGACGCGATGCCGTCGGCGGTAGCCGGGGCGCACAGCACCGCCCCGGCCTTCTCCGCCAGTCGGCAGCGGTCCTCGATGATGTCGAGCCCTACGGTGCGGACCCCGGCCGCGATCAGCAGCCGGACCGTGAGCTGGCCGACCAGCCCGAGGCCGATCACGCACGCGACATCGCCAAGCTGGACCTCGGCCCGCCGTACGCCGTGCATCGCGATGGCGCCGACGGTGGCGAAGGCGGCATGCTCAGGTGACACCCCGCGGGGAACCGGGACACAGAGATTGAACGGGACCCAGTTGTACTCCGCGTGCAGCGCATGCTCGTTGCCCGCCGCCGCGACAACCTGCCCGACCCTGAATTCCTCGGCGCCGCGCCCCACCTCGGTAACCACGCCGCAGAGCGAGTAGCCGAGCGGTGTGTAGGAGTCAAGCCGGTTCATCACCTTCTTGTAGGTCGCGACCGCGCCCTGCTGCGTTACCGAGTCGAGAACCTTCCTGACTTGATCAGGCCGCGCTCGCGCCTTGCCCACCATCGACAGCCTGGCCTCGGTCAGCTTCATCATTTCCGTGCCGGTGGAAATGAGCGAGAACAGTGACTGGATCAGGACGCCGCCGGGACGGCACACCGGGGCTGGCACGTCGAGAACGGTGAGTTCCCCGGACTTGTAGTTCTGCGCTATCTGCTTCATCGCGTCCTCATGATCGGCGAGTGCTTGTCGGTGCGGTCGTCATCCCGCTCATGCGACGCCCAGGGCCCTGGCGTTCCTATACCACAGCTCGAGGCTGAGCAGTTGCCAGATCTGCTTGGCGTGGTCGTCGCGGCCGGCCCGGTCATCGGCGATCAGCCGGGTGAGCGGAGCCTGGCGGATCATCCCCGATCCCACCAGCTCGCCGCCCACGAGAACATCGCGGATGATCTCCTGCAGGTCATCGCGTACCCACGCGCGCAGCGGTGCACTGAAGGAGGCCTTGGGCCTGTGCACTATCTCGTGCGGCAGCCAGCTCTCGGCGGCCTGCTTGAGCGCGACCTTACCCCGGCCCCGCCGGATCTTCGCGCTGCCGCCTATCGAGAAGGCGGCTTGCGCCACCACGGGATCGACGAACGGGACTCGTACCTCGACGGATGCCGCCATGCTGGCACGGTCGGTGTAGGCGAGGTTGAGCCCGGGCAGGAACATCCGGGCGTCGGCCAGGCACATGCGGTTGACCTCGTCGACCAGCGCGTTGTCGTTATAGATCTGGCTGTGCTCCTCGATGATCTGGTCCACATGAGCGGCCAGGTCGGGGCTGACGAGGGCGGCGAGTTCCGGGGGGTCGTACAAGGTGTAGCTGCGCCGGAACCGCGGCTCCTCCGGTAGCTCGGCAAAGGTGAGGAAGCGCTTCGCCCACCGGGCGTATCGCAGGCCACGGCCGCCCAGGCTGACGGGCAGCCTGTCAACCGTTGTATGGACCACCCCCCGGCGGAATCCGGCCGGGAGCCGGCCGTACCGGCTGGCCAGGAGGCAGGCGATGTGCTTGCGGTAGCCGCCGAACAGTTCGTCGGCGCCCATACCGGACAAGATGACCTTCACGCCGCGCTCACGGGCGGCGTCGCACATGAGCAGCGTGTTGATGGCGGCCGGGTCGCCGATCGGCTCGTCGAGCACATCGACGATGCGCGGCAGCAGGTCCACGATGTCTGGTGAAATCTCGATCTCATGCAACGTGATGCCGTATTCCGCCGCTACCTTCCGGGCGTAGATGGCGTCGTCCGGCATTGCCTCGAGCCGCTGGTCCTCGGGCCGGAAGGTGATCGTGTAAGCGTCGATATCGGCGTCGGCCCGGTGCGCGAGCACGGTGATGATGCTCGAGTCGAGGCCGCCGGAGAGAAAGCTGGACACCGGCACGTCGGCCACCAGGTGCGCGGCCACCGATTCCTCGACCACCTGCCGCAGGTCCGCACGCGGCCCGGCGGATGCCTCCTCCGCCATGTCCGCAGCACGCCAGTAGTAGCGTACGGCGACGCTGCCGTCCGGCTCCCAGCGGGCCCACGAGCCGCCCGGTAGCTTCTGCACGCCGTCGATGGCGCAGCGCTGCTCGGGCAGCCAGTAATAGAGCATCGAAGCGACCAGAGCACCAGGCTCAATCCGTAGCTCCGAGCCTACGGCCGTTACCAGAGCCTTCAGTTCCGAGGCGAACACCACGCCGTCGCCGCGGGGCAGGTAGTAGAGCGGCTTTATGCCGAACGGGTCGCGCGCCAGGACCAGCTCGCCGGTGTTCTCGTCTACCAGCGCGAACGCGAACATGCCGCGGAACCGCTCCAGCGCCGCCGGACCCCAGCATCGCCAGGCCTCGAGCACTACTTCGGTATCCGACTCAGTGCTGAAGCGGACGCCGCGGGTGACCAGCTCGGCCCGCAGCACCTTGTAGTTGTAGAGCTCGCCGTTGTAGACGATGGTCAGGCCGTTCTTGCGCAACGGCTGGTCGGCTGCGGTGCTCAGGTCGATGATCGAGAGCCGACGGAAGCCCAGTTGCACGGTCACCCGGCTATCTTCGTGATTCCACGTTCCCGCCGAGTCCGGCCCGCGGTGCGCGATGCGGTCGGTCATCATGTCAACGAGCTTGTGGCCGTCGGGTTGCTGGTAGCAGCCGGCAATTCCGCACACGTCAGCCCCCGGTCCGCCGCGTCGCCCGGCCGCTGCCGGTAACCCGCCGATAGACATCGAGGTAGGCACGTTCCTGATGGTTCCAGGCCAGTTCCTGCTCTACCCTGGCTCGCCCGCGTTTGCCTAGCAGCGCCCGCCTAGGCTCATCGTCCATCAGGCTGACGATCGCGGCCGCGTAGTCATGGACGCCATTGGGCTCGACGTACATCGCGGCATCGCCACCGGAAACGCGTGTTTCGCGCAGGTCGAACGCGACCACGGGAAGCTCGAAGGCCATATACTCCATGGTCTTGTTCATCGTGGATAGGTCGTTGAGCGGATTCTTGGGATCTGGCGACAAGCCGAGGTCGGCGGTGGACAGGATATCCGCGACGAGTTCGTCAGGGGCCCGGCCGGTGAATTCCACGTGCCCGGTCAGCTCCAGCTTGTCCCGTAGCGCGACGAGTTCGTCAAAACAGTCGCCCGATCCGATGAGCGTGAAAGCGATGTCTACCCGGTGGAATTCGTGCACTACGACGTCGGCAGCCCGCAGGACGATGTCCACGCCGTCCTGCGGGCCCATCACGCCGATGTACGCGGCGAGATAGGCCCGGCCCCGGCGCAGCTCCGGGTGAGCCTGACCGCGCTTGAGCCGTTGCGGGTCCGGGCCCGTGCGGACGACCGTGACATCGCTGGCCGGCTTCCCGCTCCGCGTCACCGCGATCTCCTTGTAGGAGTCGTTGGTGGAGATTACGTGGTCCGCCGTCCGGTGTGTCCGACGCTCCAGCGCACGCAGCGCCTTGTAGGGCAGTCGAGGACCGCCGGGGAAACGCGACTCGAATAGCTCGGGACACAGGTCGTGGTGGTCGAACACGAACCGAGTCCGGTCCAGCATGCGGAGGGCCTTGGCGATCGGCCAGAAGATGTCCGGCGGGTTGCACGCCTGGATCACCGCGAACCGTCCGGATCGCCGGGCCTTGAGTGTCAGCCGTGCCGTTTGCAGGAAAGAGTAAGCATATTCGGTGACGAAGCTGAGCTTGCTGCCCCCGGGGGCATAGGGCCGGTACTTGTACAGCTCCACGGAATCGACGACCTGAAATGCCCGGTCCCCCTTGCCCTTCGGGCATACGACGGCCACTTGATAGCCGCTCGCGACGAGAGCCTGGCATTCGAGCCACACCCGCCGGTCGAAGGGGACCGGAAGGTTCTGGACGATAATGAGAACGCGGGTCACCAGTCGGTTTCCTTACGGTACGGAAGCGGACGCCCGCCGTCACCCGTTTGGCTGCTCGGACGGCGCGCCGAGGGCGTCGCTATGTGCGCACGGCCGGGCCTGACCGCTGCAATCTTCATCACATCAACTCACTTGGCGGCTCGCTGCTTGTCCGCTCGCGGCGGGATCGTACCCATAAGACCTTTGGACCGTCGGCCGTGATACGGCAACTGCCAACTGGTCCGTGACCGGGCCCGGCGCTCAGCGCCAGGCAGCGAGATCAGCGCAAAGGCTGCGATTTGTTATCAGAGTGATGCATGGTGTGATCAATCAGGTCCCGGGTAGTATCACGACCGGGACGTGGGAGATCCTCTGTTGTAGCGGGGTGGCCTGGCCGCCCCGGTCCAGTCTTTGTCCAGTGGTCTGGGGGTTGCCGGAAGATGAAGGTTTTGGTAGCAGGCGATCGCGGCTACATCGGAGCCGTCCTGGTTTCCGTTTTCAGGGAGGCCGGCTACCAGGTCAGCGGGCTAGATCTCGGCTTGTACGAGGGATGCGACTTCGGGCCCGGCCCGGAGGAGATAGGCGCGCGCCCGGCCAGCGATATCAGGGATGCCGATGCGAGCCAGCTGGCGGGTTATGACGCGGTGGTGTGCCTGGCGGCGCTGTCCAATGACCCGCTCGGCGACCTGAATCCGGAGGCTACGTATTCGGTGAACCTTGAGGGGACGCTCGCCCTGGCGCGGGCCGCCAAGGCGGTCGGCGTAGAGCGGTTCCTGTTCGCCTCCTCGTGCAGCCTGTATGGCGCGGCAGGCTCGGCCGCGGTGGCCGAGGACGCGGACATGTTCCCCGTCACACCGTACGGCCAGGCCAAGGTGGATGCGGAACGGGAGCTCTCGCTGCTGGCTGGTGACGCCTTCAGCCCGACCTACCTGCGCAACGCCACCGCCTACGGTGCCTCGCCGAGACTGCGGCTGGACATCGTGGTGAATAACCTGACGGCGGTGGCGGCGACCACCGGCCAGGTGCGCCTGGAGAGCGACGGGTCGCCATGGCGGCCGCTCGTGCACGTCGAGGACATTAGCCGGGCCTTTCTCGCCGTTCTGGAGGCGCCGCGTGAGCTCGTGCATGATCAGGCGTTCAACGTGGGTCGCGCGGAGGACAACGTCCAGATCCGCGACGTCGCCGAGATGGTCCGCGGCGCGGTGCCCGGATCGAAGCTGTCGTTCGCCGATGGCGCCGGGCCGGATCTGCGCAACTACCGCGTCGACTTCTCCAAGCTGAACGAGACTTTCCCGGGCCTCGGCCTGCGCTGGCGCGTGCGGGACGGGATCGAGCAGCTTGCGCGTGCCTACGCTGAGCATGGCATGACCTACGACGATTTCTCCTCCTCACGGTTCGTCCGGTTGCGGCGGATCCGCGAGCTGCTGGCGGCTGGCCTGCTCGACGACATGCTGCGGCGACCGCCGAGCGGGCACGCCCAGGCACCGGGCGCCGAGGCCGCTCAAGGGGCGCGCTGATGCCGTCACCCGCATCCGGCTGAGTCCCTGACGTGGCGGTGGTAAGAATGCTCTTCGACGCGACTCGCCGAAGACAGGCGGCGGGGGAGGTGAAGCGGCGAACAGTGGTGCCCTGGCGGCTGGTGCGCCAGGCGGGCCGCCGCCTCAGCTGGGGCGTGGCGGACCAGGCCGTTTCCAGCCTGACCAACTTCGCCGTCAGCATCTACATCGCCAGGACACTGGGTGCCGTGCAGTACGGGGCGTTCAGCCTCGCCTACGTGACCTACGGGTTCGCTCTCAACGCGTCCCGCGGCCTGGCCACCGACCCGTTGCTGGTCAGGTTCAGCGGCACCAACGTGCCGACCTGGCGGCGTGCCGTGGTGACATGTTCCGGGACCGCCTTGATCGCGGGCCTGGCGACCGGTTCTATCGTGCTGGTCGCGGCCGCCCTGCTGGACGGCCCGGCCAAGCTTGCCTTCTTCGCACTCGGACTGACGTTGCCAGGGCTGTTGCTGCAGGACTGCTGGCGGTTCGCGTTCTTCGCACTCGGGCGCGGGAGCCAGGCGTTCATCAACGACGTGATCTGGGGGGTGACGCTGCTCCCCGCCCTTCTGTTCCTGCGGGCCACCGGCCATGCGAACGTCTTCTGGTTCGTCTTCGCATGGGGCGCGACGGCAACCGTGGCGGCCGCAGTGGGGCCCTTTCAGGCCCGGGTGGTGCCGAAGCTGTCGGGCGCGTGGGAATGGCTGCTGCATCAACGTGACCTCGGCGCCCGCTATCTCGCTGAAGGCACCGCCAACAGCGCCGCGAACCAGCTGCGTAATTACGGTGTCGGCCTGATCCTGGGGCTTGCCGCACTCGGCTATCTGCAGGCCGCCGGCACGCTGATGGGTCCCTTCCAGGTCATCCTCTACGGGATGGGCCTGGTCGCTCTGCCGGAGGCGGCCCGGATTCTGCGTCGCTCGCCGCGGCACATGGCGTTGTTCTGCGGGCTGTTCAGTGTCGGGCTCTCCCTGCTGGCCCTGGCTTGGGGGGTGACGCTGCTGGTGGCGCTGCCCAGGGGCCTCGGGCAGTGGCTGCTGGGATCGCTGTGGCGACCGACGTACCCGCTGGTGCTCCCGACCACGCTATTCGTCATGGGCGGCTGCGCCAGTAGCGGCGCCGGCATGTGGCTGCACGCGCTGGCCGCCTCGCGGCGCAGCCTGCGCGCGGCGGTCTTCACCTCGGTCGCCTATGTGCTGTTCACCTTCGCCGGCGCCGCGGTTGGGGGGACGCTCGGTTCGATCCGCGGCGCTGCCCTCGGAACATGGATCGGTGCCGTGGGGTATTGGTGGCAGCTGCGACAGGCTCTGCGTGAATCCCGCGACGGCTCCGAGCGCAGCCTGGGAAGGAGGTCTGCGGCGGCCTGGCTACTGCCCGCCGTGGGGGCGGCGGTCGCCGTGGCCGCGGTCGCGGCGGCCAGCTGGATCCTGGTACACAATGCGGTGAGGGATCACGGTTCTGCCACCACACGACCCAGCGCTACCGCCGCGACGGCGGCGCCCAAGCCAGTCCCTCCCCCGGCCGTCCATACGCTCAAGCCGGTAAGCGCGGTGTCTTTCGATCCCTATGGCGACGGCCGGGCCGAGAACAACCAGCTCGCTCCGCTTGCGATCGATGCCAGCTCCGCCACCGCCTGGCACACGAGCTGGTACGCCAGCGCGCACTTCGGAAACTTGAAGCTCGGTACCGGCCTGCTCCTGGACATGGGCCGCGAGGTGACCATCAAGGACGCAGTGCTCACCCTGGGCAGCACTCCCGGCGCCGACCTCCAGTTGCGTGTCGGCAATGCGACACATTCACTCCAGGATCTGCGGCCGGTCGCGAACGCAGCCAACGCGGGCGGCCAAGTACGGCTGCGACTCGCCGGGCCAGCGCATGCCCGCTACGTGCTCATCTGGTTCACCAGTCTGCCGCCGGACACGACTGGCACCTTCCGGGCCAGCGTCTACAGCGTCAAGCTTGAAGGCAGCAGATGAAGGTGATTCCGATCGGCTGCGTATCAGGCGAGTAGCGAGAACGATCTCATGTGCTATGAGGGAAAACAACGGCGGACCGCCTGGCGCGGGCGAAGAAGGCTTCTCGGACAAGGCCGCTCCGCCGCTGATAATCGCGACGATCCTCCGCGAGGAAGGCAGCACCGGCGTTCAGACGCACGTCCGGCAGTTCCGCGACTACCTTGACCGGAACGGTACGACTGCCAAGCTCCTCACGCCGTTCTCGTGGGCTCCGATGCTTACCGTGCCTATCTTCGGCTTTCGCGTCGCGCTGGTGCGGTGCAGCCGGTCCGCCAGCGTGGCCTGGTACCGGCACTGGCATGAAGCATTTCTCCGCAACGCGTTGCGGCGGTCGCTAGCGGAAGCCGGCGAGTGTGTCATCTACGCCCAGTGCCCGCTGGCCGCCCGGGCAGCGTTGCGCGCCCGGCGCGGATCGCACCAGCGGGTGGTAATGGCCGTCCACTTCCGGACCTCCCAGGCCGACGAGTGGGTCAACATGAAGCAGATCAGGCGCGACGGGAGGGTGTTTCGCGCAATACGGCGCCTAGAGCAGGAGGTAATCCCGCAGGTCGACGGCCTGGTGTTCGTATCCAAGTGGGCTCGGGACGCGCTGCTGACCTGGTTCCCCGAGGCCGCGGCGGTTCCCTACGCCGTCATCGGCAACTTCGTCGAGCCGCTGGAGGACAGGCAGGACCAGGAGTCACTCGGAGACCTGGTCACCATCGGGCATCTCGAGCCGGTGAAGAACCACCGGTTCATGCTGGAGGTGCTGGCCGAAGCCAACCAGGCCGGGCGATCCTTCACCCTTGACGCATTCGGTGAGGGGCCGCTGAGGCAAGATCTCGTCCGACGGGCCCGCTCGCTCGGCCTGGAAGAGCAGGTACGCTTCCGCGGCGTCCGGCGTGATGTGCGGGACTTCCTGCCGCGCTACCGGGCCTATGTGCACGCCTCGTACTCCGAATCGTCATCGCTGGCCATCATGGAGGCGATGGGCGCGGGCTTGCCCGTCGTGGCCGGTGACATCGGGCCGATCTCCGAACTCTGCGACGATGGCGTCGAAGGCCGGTTCTGGCCCCTGGACGATCCGGTCAAGGCCGCGGCCACCCTCATCGGCCTGCTCGACAGCGAGCCGACCCGGCTGATGGCGGCGAACGCCGCTCGTGAGCGCTTCCGCCGTGATTTCGATGCCGAGGTGGTGGCGCCCCGTCTGCGCTCCTTCCTGACGGGGCTGCATCCCCCAGCGTCAGAGGGCACTCCCGTCGGTTCCTCGAGTTCGCGGCGACCGGGACGGGCCTCCTGGCCGGCGGCAAAGTAGGTCCCCGAGGATGTATCAAGGACAACCCCTCCCGGGTCATGCGTTAAAGGCAGTTGTGCGCTGCCCGGTCCACAGTCGTCTCTGACATATAGGAAGCTAGCGATGAGGATCCTCGTTGCGGGTGACCGTAGCCGTATCACCGGCGCCGTTGTCGCTCTCAGTCCGCGCCAGGCCGGATCCCGGGGCGGCGCACGGTGACCGCTGCACCCCGGCTGAGCATCGGGCTTCCCGTCTACAACGGCGAGAACTACCTCGCCGAGTCCATCGAAGCCCTGCTCGGTCAGAGCTACGAGGACTTCGAGCTGATTATCTCGGACAACGCCTCGACCGATGGCACCGCCGGCATCGGCCGCCGCTACCTGAAGCAGGACTCCAGGGTCCGGTACATCCGCCACCAGCGCAACATTGGTCTCGCGCCGAACCACAATTTCGTTTTCAGGCAATCGCGCGGCGAATTCTTCAAGTGGGCGGCCTCGGATGACTTGTACGGCCGTGATCTGCTGCGGCGCTGTGTCGACGCCTTGGACGAGCATCCGCGGGTGGTCCTCGCCCACGCCTGGGAAGCGGCCATCGACGCCACCGGCAAAGTGTGGCAAGCACATGAGTACCCGCTGGCCACGGACTCGCCGAGGGCGCCTGAGCGCTTCCGGAGCATCTTGTTCGGTAGCAGTGGCCTGTTTGAGAGAGACCTCTTGTTCGAACCCGGCGGCTCGCCCCGGAACGGCAGTTCCGGCATGGGCGGCTTCGTCCGGGTCGACAACCGTGGCGTCCTCCGGGCATGTGACATGTACGGGGTCATCCGGTCGGACGTCCTGCGCCGGATTGCCCCGCTCGGCAGCTACCACCACGCCGATCGGATTCTCGCCTGCGAGATCACCCTGCACGGTCCGTTCCACATGACCCCGGACTGGATGTACTTCCGGCGCGAGTACCCCGACCGTGCCTATAACGCGTCCCCGAAGGTGCGTACCCGGTGCGCGATCCAGGACCCGCGGCGGGCGAACAGGTTCCGGCATCCGACCGCTCGCCTCCTTGCCGAGTACATGTGGGGTTACGCGGCGGCCATCAAGAATGCGCCGCTTTCCCGCGCCGATCAGCGGGAGTGTTACCGTTACCTTGCGCAATGGATGTTCGACCGGGCAGCTTGCAAGGCCTTCCCAGACCGCTTCGGGAAAACTGAGGATCAGCCCTCCGGTACCGGCGGCCAGGCGGTCTCGGCCCGTGCGGTCGTGGCCGGCCAGCAGGAGCGGCTGTCGTGACTTCGGCTGGCCTGGCCGCGGCGCGCACCCGCGCCGCGCGGCTCGCGCCCAGGGTGGGCCTTTTCGGCCTGCTGGGCCAGGGCAACCTCGGCAACGACGGTTCCCTGGAAGCCGTGCTCGGGTACCTCAGGTCTGAGCATCCCGAGGCCATCCTGGACGCCATGTGCTCCGGCCCGGAGCTGGTAGCGTCGCGATACAGCATACCCGCCGTCCACCTGCACCGGCAGTACCCGGAGCGGCGGCGAGCATCCGGCCTGACTGGGCTCTTGCGGAGATGCGCGGAACTGGGCCTGGGCGCGGGCATCGACACCTTCCGCACCGCCTCCTGGGTTCGCCGTCACGACGCGGTGATCGTCCCGGGCATGGGGGTCCTCGAGGTCACCGTGCCCATGCGGCCGTGGCAGACGCCGTACTCGATGTTCCTGCTCTCCCTCAGCGGGAGGCTGTTCAGGACGAAGGTCGCGTACGTGAGCGCGGGGACGAACGTTATCCACGAACCGGTCATGCGCTGGCTGGTAACTAAGGCGGCCAGCCTCGCCCGCTACCGGTCTTTCCGGGACACTGTCTCCAGGGACGCGATGAGGCAGATGGGGCTCGACACCTCGGGCGACGCCATCTATCCCGATGTCGTGTTCTCTCTTCCCGTGCCCAGCAACGGGAAGGAGCCCACTGGCGCGGTCGGCGTCGGCATCATGGACTACTCGGGTACGAACGAGGATCGCCAGGAGGGCGACAAGATCCGCTCTGCCTATATCGAGAAGATCACTCGCTTCGTCCTCTGGCTGGTCGACAACGGCCGCTCGGTCCGGCTGTTCACGAGCGACACGGCCGATGAGCCGGTGGTAAGCCAGATCCTGGCCGACGTGCGCGCGCAGAGGCCCGAACTCGACCCGGCGCGCATCATCACCGAATCCGCCCCCTCGCTCGAGGAGCTCATGCGCCAGACGGCCGAGGTCGACATCGTGGTCGCCTCGCGCTTCCACAACGTGCTCTACGCGATGAAAATGGGGAAACCCACACTGTCGCTCGGCTATGCCGCCAAGCACGACGATCTTATGGCGGACATGGGGATGTCCAGGTTTTCCCAGCCGCTGAAGTCGCTGGATGTTGCCCGGCTGATCGAGCAGTTCACTGAGCTGGAAGGCCAGTCGGCATGGATACGGCTCACGCTAGCGGAACACAATGCCGTGAATGCAGAGCTGGTAAGCCGCCAGTTCGCCGAGCTGTCCGCGACACTGTTCCCGGTCGGCCAGACCGCGTCTGCCGGTCCCGGGCAGGCGCCCGTCCGCACTGGAGCTCCTTTTAAGCGGTCACGGGCGCCGTTCGCCCGGAGTCAGCGCGATGACCAGCGAAAATAAAATCTACGGCTAGGTAGCTTCACTTGAGGAGATCAGTATGAGTGACTCGGCGGGCAGCCCCAACATCGGTCCCGAGAAAGGCGCCGACATCGCTGAGCAGTACAAGAAGGACTTCTGGAGTGAAGCGAACCTGGTGTTCAGCCAGCCGCACTATCGCCTGGAAAAAGCGCAGCGAATAGTTGTGGGACTGGCGCAGGGCAAAGAATGCTCGCTGCTGGACGTTGGTTGCGGGCCGGCTACACTAATGCGCCTGCTCCCGCCCAACATCCATTACTACGGTGTCGATCTAGACACGCACGGCCAGGCGCCGAACCTGATGGAGGCTGACCTCCTGGAAACTCCGATCGGATTCAATGGCAAGAAATTCGACATCGTGCTGGCGCAGGGCTTCTTTGAGTATGTGGGAAATCTTCAGGCGCAGAAATTCGGCGAGATAGCTGACATCTTGAGCGATAATGGTAACTTCATAGTATCGTACTGGAACTATAAGCATCGTAACACGCAGACGTTCTGCGCGCATAGCAACATCCAACCTGTCGGTGACTTCAGAAAGGATCTCGAGCGCTACTTCAATGTAGACAGATTCTTCCCGGCTTCGTATAACTGGTACCATGGGTCGCCGAGCATGCGTCTGAATAAGGCGATCAACATGCATGTGAATGTGAACATCCCGTTCATCAGTCCCTTGCTGGCCGTAGAATACTTCTTTATCTGCTCCCGGCGCGGCCCTCGAGCGCTTTGAGGGCAACGAGGCTGACGACCGAATAGCTCGGATTTCCTGTCAGGAGCAGCTCGACAGCTTCCGTGGCCGCAAGGCCGACGCCGCTGAAGCCATCTTTCCGTGAGAAGCAACCATCTGGTTACTCTGTGGGTGTCGCTGGGCCTCCCGTCTGATCCCGACAAGCGCCCACCAGCGGTTAGACAGCGGGGCGCTCCGGAGATGCTTGGCCGGTCGTACTTCCGGTCGTTCCGGAAGTACGCCGACGCTGAGGATAGACGACCTGCTCCTGTTGCTGCGCGCGGCCCGCAGTCTTGGCATGGCGTGCTTGATCGTCCCGGCCTGGGGTGTCCCGCTGCCTAGATCCGTTCAGTTGCAAAAACTATCGAACACGTGCCAACCGCCAGGATGTGTCAAACGTCGTACTTGCATCGGTGTTAGCGCCTACTATCCATAACGCCGCGCGCTGTCAGCTGACCGGCAGCGGCATCTTCGCTATCTGCCCGGGCTTGGGGGGGCAACTATGAGCATGCCTAGCGGAAGTTACTGGCCTCGGTACCAACGGGGTGCGAGGACGCAGGCGACGCGGCTATCGTCCCGGAAGGGCCGCAGCCGTCTCGCCACCCCCATGGGACTCATCTGCGCCGTAGTGGCGACGGTGATCGGCGTGGCCGAGTTCGCGGCGGTGCCGGCCTCGATGGCCGCGACGCCGGGTCTGGTCGCGGCGTACGGGTTCGACGAGGGGTCCGGGACGTCCGTGACGGACGCGTCGGGTAACGGGAACACCGGCACGATCACGAGCGCGACCTGGGCGGCGACCGGGAAGTTCGGCAAGGCGCTGCAGTTCAACGGCAACAACGCGGTTGTCACGGTCCCCAACGCGGCCTCGCTGCAGCTCTCGGCCGGGATGACGCTGGAGGCGTGGGTTAACCCTTCGTCCGTCACCTCCAAATGGCGTGATGTGATCTACAAGGGCAACGACAACTACTACCTCGAGGCAACCTCGACCAACGCCTCGAAACCGGACGCGGGCATGATCGCGGGCGGCAGCTACGCCGATGCGGTCGGCACGACCAAGCTCACCGCTAACACCTGGTCATACCTGACCGAGACCTACGACGGGTCGACGCTGCGGCTGTATGTCAACGGCACCCAGGTCGCCTCGGTGGCGCATACGGGCGCGATCGCCAGTTCCACGAACCCGCTGCAGATCGGCGGC
>Ga0070714_100000681_pt1 | contig 23985 bp, 20 predicted proteins | sample LARL83metaG_FD_65450 | JGI IMG/M metagenome (GOLD analysis project Ga0070714, IMG submission 65450) | Corn, switchgrass and miscanthus rhizosphere microbial communities from Kellogg Biological Station, Michigan, USA - LAR L8-3 metaG | ecosystem: Host-associated > Plants > Roots > Rhizosphere ... | reverse complement strand
GCCGACGTAGCTCAGTTGGTAGAGCAGCCGATTCGTAATCGGCAGGTCAGCGGTTCAAGTCCGCTCGTCGGCTCCATCTTCTCCCCGCTGTTCATGCGCGTTTTCGTGCGATTTCCCGTTTTCCCGCGAGTCCCGCTGGGTCACTCTTGGGACACGCCCCGTCGCTCTTGCGCCATAATGAAGAGTGTCCGTTCCAGTTTCTTCATGGCAGCCTTCCCGTCCTTCTCAGACTTCATATGAGGGAGAGCCTGCCGGTGACGGATGAGTCGCTATGACGCAAGATCGTCTTGGCCACTTCGACGTCGACACCCGCCTCGAACAAAGATTCCCATCAGGCCACGCCGGAAGGCGTGCCAGTCGCGCCATCGACCGTTTATGTTTGGACGGATTTCTCGCTTCGTCCAAATCGATGGATCAGGCGACCCATCTCCAGGTCGATATCGACGACGGCTACATTACCGCGATCTCCCAGACCAGCGATGCCATCCACGACGCGAAGACATTGGATGGGGTTAAAGCTTTGGAGGGAGCGTGCGCAAGGGCGGATCACATGGGTTATGTAAGTCTTTCGCTCGAATCACGCCTGTGGCTGGGGGAGGCGGAACTTGAAAATGGCAACGCGAAAGCCGGACGAAGCCATCTGAAACAACGTCAAACAGACGATCCACCGCCCAACTTCGGCGGTATAGATGCCTAAATTCTCATGCCCGATTCACCAAGACCACGATGCTTCGCGCCTCAACCGGATACATTTTTCCGGGCACTTCGGGCTCAGACCCGGGATCTGCGATGTCGTGAGGCGAAGGCTGGGCGGTGTCCACGGCCAGGCACCAATGTCTGCCGGGTACAACTGGGAGTTCAAAATCCAGCCGGTCCCAGAACATGTTGAACATTACGTGCATGTCGGAATCCCCGCCGAAGCCTGCAAGCGTCATCGCCAGCGCACGCGCCCCCGGATCGTTCCATCCAGGAAGATTGAGTTTCGTGCCATGCCACGATACGTCTGGCAAGCCGCGCTCATTCACCGCGCCATTGAAGAACTGGCCTCGGCGGACTGCAGCATGCGCCTTTCGGAAACGAATCATGCTCCTGCAGAAACGCAGTAGCTCCGAGTTCTTGTCCGCCAGACTCCAATCGAACCAGCTGATCTCGTTATCCTGGCAATATGCGTTGTTGTTCCCTTTCTGCGAGCGCCTTATCTCGTCGCCGGCGACAAACATCGGAACGCCACGCGAGAGCAGCAGAATTGCCATAAAGTTGCGGACCTGGCGATTACGGAGCGACTCGATCCCGGGATCGTCAGACTCACCCTCCGCGCCACAGTTCCAACTGAGGTTGTCGTTGATGCCGTCATTGTTCGATTCCCCGTTCGACTCGTTGTGCTTCTGGTTGAACGAAACCAGGTCGTTGAGGGTGAAACCGTCGTGACAGGTCACAAAATTAATACTGTTCAACGGTGAACCGCCTCGTCCCGCGTAGACATCGGCGTTACCTCCAAGGCGCGACGCGATCGTGCCCACTAGCCCGGGATCGCCCTTCACAAAGCGGCGGACGTCGTCGCGATAGCGGCCGTTCCATTCGGCCCACCGGTCGCCGGGAAAATGTCCGATCTGGTAAAGGCCGGCGGCGTCCCACGCTTCCGCCATCAACTTGGTATCCGCCAAGTCTTCATCTAACTCGACCTGCCAAACCAGCGGGGGATGAGCCACGGGCGCTCCATTCTCACCGCGCGAAAGTATTGATCCCTCGTCGAAGCGGAACCCATCCACATGCGCCTCCCGTACCCAGTACCGCAGGGATGCGACGATCAGATTCTGGGCAATAGGATGGTTGCAATTGACTGTGTTCCCGCACCCCGAATAATCCATGTAATATTGCGGATTCCCGGGCACGAGTAAGTAGTACGAGCTGTTATCGACCCCTCTAAAGGAGAAGGTCGGTCCCTGGTGGTTGCCTTCATCCGTGTGGTTGAAGACCACATCGAGAATGACCTCAATGCCCGCCTTGTGCATTGCTTTGACCAAATCGCGGAACTCGCGGAGGTGGCCGCCGGATTCTGCTTCGATGCAAAAGGCGGACTGGGGCGCGAAGTAGCTGATCGTGCTGTATCCCCAAAAATTGCGGACGGGCTTGCCATCGACAACTCTGAGCACCGCCGTCTCGTCGAAATCAAAGACCGGCAGCAACTCCACCGCCGTTATGCCCAGATCTTTGAGGTAAGGGATTTTTTCGATGAGGCCGGCGAAACTTCCCGGTTGCCGAACCCCCGAAGTGGGAGATTGCGTAAAGCCTCGGACGTGCGCTTCATAGATAACGCTGTCCTCCATCGGGCGGTTGAGGGGCTTGTCTCCCTCCCAATCATAGTCGGACGGATCAATGACAACCGAGCGCATCGAGGTCTTCACGTTATCTTCCGGCGTGCAGGCGCTGCCACGATCCCAAAGAGAATCAGTATTGCCGCGGGAATGGGGATCGATGAGGACCTTGTTCCGGTTGAATCGCTGCCCGGGGTCCGACGGGCCATCGACACGGTAGGCATAGTGCGAGCCCGGTTTCAGCCCGCGCACAAAGACGTGCCACAGATGGAAGCTCTTATTTACGTAAGGATCGAAGCGAATCGTTTGGAATGGCTCCAACGAGTTATGAGTTGAAAATAAGAGCAGCTCGACACCCGTGGCGTTCGAGGAGAAGATTGAGAAATTCACTCCCCCAGGCGAAGGTGTGGCCCCCAATGGATGGGGAGTTCCGGACTCAACTGGAAATAGAACAGGCTCAACAGACCTGACAGAAATCGGGCTGGCCATCGTTTCCTCCGTTATGGGGCCCTCGGTGTTCCAGCGTCACGGCGGTGCGCAACGTCAGTATCGCCGCCAACAGGCTAACCCTGAGAGGTAAGTCATTCAACTGGAATAATTCACAGTTGATCAATTCCAGACAGGCGGCGCTGGCACGGCCGGAGACGATGGCGACGTCCAGATTCAATGCCATAAATCCATGTGCTTCAGCGGTGAGTTGGTAGGCTCCCGGGTCGATGGAGCTGAATTCAAAGTGACCTTCGGCGTCGGACGTGGCTTACGGCTCAGCGCCCAGCGCTGGTCTTTGCAGCTTCACCCGAGCCCGGGCGACGGCTGCGCCATCAGGGTACACGACATTCCCCGACAGTGAGCCAGATTGCCTAGGCTGTAGATTCCCTGGTTGAACAATAATCGGGCATGGTGCGCGGCCCCACGTTGGACGGAACCGAATAGAGCGTCTGGCCGCAGCTTAGGCATGTTGCTTGCCTATTCTTAACCATAACGACGCTGTAAGTTTGGCGGAGGCTGAGGCCCGCCGAACCTTGTCCCGAAAGCGAAGTGATCGGCGGAATACCGGCGATGCCCCCCGACAAATCCGGTGAACAATCCGGGCTGGCGAATCTCAGTCTTGAAGCGGAATTGGAAAGTTACGTCTTCAACTCCGTCCTGGTAGTTGTCGACCTTCATCTCGTAGAGCACGTTGGGATCGAAGGGAAAGTAAATCGGACCGTTGGAGGGTTCGAGAAACGGATCGACGTTGAGAATCATGGTTACGCGATCCGGATGGTCGTAACTGAGGAAGGCGTACCAGTCCGTCACGTCCGCAGTGCGATCGAGCGCCGTGATAGGAGCCTCGCGATGGCTGGATGCAAACAGGTTGGCCGGGACCAACATGAGCAGCGCCATGGCGAGGGCCACCATTGACTTCAGTTGCTTCATGACTTTTCCTCGGAGATTGAATTGAATACGGTGCCCGTCAGGAATTGGCCTGCACCAGACGCGGCGCCACGGCTGGTGCAGGTAAGCGATTGGCTCCGTCTACAGTTGCTAGTACGGAAGTAATCAACGAATGGATTGGTAGGGTGATTTTGGAAGGGGGATGCACTCGGGAGTAGGCATTTTCATGATTTCCCCTCTACCTACCCATTAGTGCCATATGTAGCACGTCAGAGCCATTCCCGGATTCCGGGGACGTGAGTAGAGTTGTTCTTGAGCAGCACTTGGGGGAGGGCTGATCAACATACGTCCCGTGACTCAAACCGAGTCTGGGGCGTTTTGTTTTGCGCGCATAACGGTATCGTCCCGACTTGCACTGTTCCCGCTGCATGGCACGGACGAGCCATTTACCGAACTTCTGAGCGGGATTAGAGTTGTCATTGAGCAGCACTTGGGGGAGGGCTGATCAACAGACGCCCAGGACTCAAAATCGAGTCTGGGGCGTTTTGTTTTGCGCGTGAAACTTAAAGTTTCTTCTCATTGCACCATTCGCGCTGCATGGCACGGTTGAGCCATTTACCGGATTTCTGAGCGGGATTAGAGTTGTCATTGAGCAGCACTTGGGGGAGGGCTGATCAACAGACGCCTAGGACTCAAATCGAGTCTGAGGCGTTTTGTTTTGCGCGTGACAACCTCAAGTCTGCCACGCCTCCAATCCGCCTCCCGATCTCCATAAGCCTCAGCCCCCTAGTTCTTAGGCACCTGACTGCTTCGCTACCCGCCAAAGTTTCGATGGTGGTAGATTTGATTGCGCCTTTCGTTGCTGTGCCCACCGTTGCCCAAGGAGCAGGGAATGCCCATTCGGTTTCGACGCCGCGAGTTCCTCGCGGGAATGGTTGCCATGACCACCGCGAATGCGGCCGCCCGTTTCATGCCAGCACCTGAATCCCACTCGCCGTTTCGCATTTCTGTCATCAACGACGAAATCTCGCAGGACTTTGGCCATGCGTGCGAGATCGCGGCACACGAATTTGGCATGGGATGGATTGAACTCCGCGGCATGTGGAAGAAGAACATCTGCAACTTGGACGAAAAGGAAGTCGCCGAGGCCCGCCGCATTCTCGAGAAATATCAACTGAAGGTCACCGATATTGCGAGCCCGCTTTTCAAGGTGGATTGGCCAGGCGCTCCGAAATCCAAGTTCAGCGAAAGCAAAAGCTTCGGCGCAGACTTTTCATGGAAGCAGCAGGACGAGGTTCTCGATCGTGCTATCGAGATGGCAAAGGCGTTCCAGACCGATCGAGTGCGTTGCTTCGATTTCTGGCGGCTTGAGGATCAGGCTCCGTATCGCTCCGCGATCAATGAGAAACTGCGGGATGCTGCCGGCAAGGCGGAGAAGAACGGCATCATTCTCGTGCTCGAAAATGAATCGGCATGCAATACGGCCACAGGAGCCGAGGCTACTAAAGTTCTCAGCGCGGTGCAGACCCCATCGTTCATGCTGAATTGGGATCCGGGCAACGCTGCTGCGGCGGGCGAGACGCCGTTTCCTGACGGCTACAATCTTCTGCCCAAGGATCGTATCGGGCATTGCCACTGCAAGGATGCCGTCAAGAAGGGGAAGAAATACGACTGGGCACCCATGGGCGGCGGACTCATTGACTGGGCGGGCCAGTTCAAGGCGCTGAAGCGCGACGGCTACCAATTCGCGGTGAGCCTTGAAACGCACTGGGGTGGTGGCGGCTCGCCGGAACAGTCATCGCGCCAGAGTTGGGCAGGGATGAAAAAGCTTCTGCAACAGGCCGACGCGTTATAGCGCACACGCTGTTCGACTCATAATCAACGGAATCAGGAGGAGCGAATGACGGATCAAACGAGACGTACATTTCTGAAGCAGGCTGCGCTAGGAACAGCCGCCATGCTGGCGTATCCAGCTGCGACCGTGCTCGGCGCGAACGATCGCGTGCGCGTGGGAATGATCGGCGTGGGCGATCGCGGCAACGATCTGCTGGGGCAAGTGCGAGGTGCACACGGAGTTGAACTCGTAGCCATGGCCGACGTCTACAGCCGTCGCCGTGACGAGGCGAAAAGCAAAGTGCCCGGCATTCAGACCTTCGACGATCACCGCCGTTTGCTCGACATGAAAGATATAGACGCTGTAATCGTCGCCAGCCCTTTGCACATTCATACGAGTCATTTCCTCGACACGCTGGCCGCCGGCAAGGATCTCTATTCCGAGAAGACCATGACTTGGTCGATTCCTGAGGCCGACAAGTGCATGGCCGCTGCAAAGGAATCAAATCGCGTCATACAGATTGGGCTGCAGCATCAGAGTTCTGGCGCCCAGACCGACGCGCGGCAATGGATTAAAGACGGTTGGGTCGGCAAGGTTACGCAGGTTGAGTCCTGGATGAGCCGCAACACTCCTCACGGCAAAGGCCAGTGGGTGCGCCCTGTTCCATCTGATTGCACCGCGCAGAACGTCAATTGGAGCGCGTTTCTCAACGGCAGACCCGATCGTCCATTCGATCCATTCAAGTTGATCAACTGGCGACTGTTCTGGGAATTTTCGGGCGGTAATTGCGCGGAAAACATGGTGCACCAGATTGCTTGGATCATGGGTGCGCTCGATCTGCCTCTGCCTTCAGCGGCGTACATGTCGGGCGGCGTCTTCTCTGAAAAAGATCGACGCGAAGTGCCCGACACGATCGCGGTTACACTCGACTTCCCGAAAGACATCGTCGTGACTTGGCAGTCCACCTTCAGCAACAAGCACTACGACATGGCTGACCGCATTCTGGGCAGCGATGGCACGCTCGAACATCACTTCGAAGAGGCTCTCGAATACTGGCCCGAGAAGATGAACCGTCCCGACGGGGAGTCTAAGAAAGGCGGATCGCATAATCAGAACCACATGGCCAACTGGATCGACTGCATCCGCAGCCGCGGAGTGCCGAATGCCCCGCCGGAGATCGGTTATCGCTCGGCGATTGCCGTTCACATGGCGAACCTCGCCTATAGGAACAAGAAGAGGGTCACCTTGGAAGAAGCGAAGGCGATGGTGCCGGAATATTGAAGCGAATGCGCCACGTAGCTCCGGGGCAGCGGCGCTGCGATCCAGAAATCCAACTCATCTCGAGGTTAAGTCCATTATGTTTGCAGGGAAATGTCTATGATCGGCGCGGTTGATATCGGAGGAACGAAGATCGCAGTCGGCATGGTCGACGACAGCGGGAAGGTGCTTTCCCGCATGGAGGCACCTACTGATCCGAATCGCTACTCCGACGGAATCGAGTTGATTGCGCACATGCTGCGAAAAACGGCGCAGCGAGCTGGCGCGGAAATCACCGGTATCGGCATCGGATCCACCGGGCCGGTCGATCCGATGAGCGGAGAGTTTGGCGACGTTGATTTCCTTCCCGGTTGGCGAGGCAGGAGTCCAGTGAAGGATCTGGCCACGGTTTTCAACGTGCAAGTGGCCTTGGAGAATGACGCCGATGCAGCAGCATTGGCCGAAGCAGGGTGGGGCGCGGGGCGCAACCGTACACGTCTGATCTACGTCACGGTCGGTACCGGTATCGGCGGGGGAATGATTTTCGACGGCAAGCTTTATCGCGGTGTCGATGGCGCTCATCCGGAAGTCGCTCACCAAGTAGTCGACCTGAACGGTCCGCAATGTTCGTGTGGGTTTCGTGGATGCTGGGAATCGCTGGCTGCCGGTCCGGCGATGGTAGCGTGGTTTGAAGCCCATGCACCTGCGGACCATCCCCACCGGCAGGGCATCACCGCGAAGCGCATCTGCGAACTGGCCCAGCAAGAAGATGTCGTAGCCCAGCAGGCCGTTGAAACGGAAGCATTCTATTTGGGCTTGGGCCTCGCCAATCTGATCAATCTTTTTACCCCAGATGCCATTGTCCTAAGTGGCAGCGTAATGAAGAGTGCGCCATTGTTTCTTGATCGCATCCGCGCCTTGATTCGCAGCGGTTGCCGCTTCGTACCAGCCGACAAGACGGTGATCACGCTGGCTTCTTTAGGCGATGACACCAATTTGATCGGCGCCGCGCGCGTGTGGCACTACCGATTTGGGCAGTAGCGCTATCAATCCTAAGGTTCCCTTCTTCCAGTTCCTTCGCTGATCTGTTACTGTTTTCAGTTCGCTTTTGTGTATCCGTGTGCTGATCTGCACGGAAAGGACGAGAGCCGCGTGATTGTCGGAGTTCCGAAAGAGAGCTATCCCGGGGAACGTCGAGTTGCACTCGTTCCCGTTGCTATTCCCAACCTCACCAAAGCTGGGCTCGAAGTCATCGTAGAAGCTGGCGCCGGAGAGCAGGCGGGCTACCCCGATGCCAACTACGCAGAGAAGGGTGCGAAAATCGTGCCCGATCGCGCCGCCGTCTTCGGCACTGCGGACATTGTCGTGCAGGTGCTGTGCTACGGCTCGAATGACGTCACGGGTAAAGCCGACTTGCCTCTGATGCGCCGCGGTCAGACGCTGATTGGATTCCTGCGGCCTCTCGGATCCAACGAAGTCGTGCAAGAGATCGCTGACGCAGGGGTCACTGCCTTTTCCGTGGAGTTCATGCCGCGCACCACGCGTGCTCAGAGCATGGACGCGCTTTCGTCCATGGCCACATGCTGCGGGTACAAGGCAGTCTTGCTGGCCGCCGAGACCTCGCCGCGCATTTTTCCCATGATGACGACAGCGGCTGGCACGATTACGCCGGCGCGAGTGTTCGTGATCGGTGCCGGCGTGGCCGGACTGCAAGCCATCTCAACGGCTCGGCGTCTTGGTGCTGTGGCATCGGCCTACGACATGCGCCCTGCCGCGAAAGAGCAGGTGCAGAGTTTGGGTGGACGCTTCGTCGAACTCCCCATCGAAGCCCAGAACGCGCAGGACGCCCGTGGCTATGGCACGGCACAGGACGAAACGTTCTATGCCCGCCAGCGCGAACTGCTGGGGCGCGTGGTCGCCGAGAGTGACGTAGTCATTACCGCAGCTGTGATCCCCGGGAAAAAGTCTCCGGTACTGATCACTGCGGATATGGTCAAAAGCATGGCTCCCGGGTCGGTGATCGTCGATCTAGCCGCCGAGCGCGGCGGCAACTGCGAACTGACTCGCACCGGAGAAACCGTGAAGGTGCATGGCGTCACCATCATCGGCGCCATCAACTTCGCTAGCAGCGTTCCATATCATGCCAGCCAGATGTACGCCCGCAACGTTACGACATTTCTTCTCTACATGGTGAAAGAGGGCAAGCTGCAATTGAACCTGCAGGATGAGATCGTGCGCGAGACCATGATCACCACCGGTGGGGAAGTTGTAAACACCCGCGTGCGCGAATTCTTCAAGATGCCGGCACTAGGAAGCCAGTAGTCGGCGCCTGATCGTACTGCGAATGATTGAGCGAAACGAGCAACCAACGCAAAAGGAGCAATCATGCCAGCGGATTTCATTTCGAATCTGTATGTCTTCATCCTGGCCGGGTTCGTCGGCTTTGAATTGATCAAACGTGTCTCCCCGCTGCTCCACACGCCGCTCATGTCGTTGACCAATGCCCTCGACGCGATCGTGGTGGTGGCGGCCATAATCATCGCGGGGCGGCATGAGACGCGTCTCACCACGGTGCTCGGCGCGATTGCCGTGGCGGCATCGTTCAGCAACATGGTGGGTGGATTCCTGATTACCGACCGCATGCTGCGCATGTTCAAATCCGGCAGGTCGAAACAATCATGACCACGCTGGCCCTTCAGCAGTATCTCGATTTCGCCTACATTGTCGCGGTTGTTCTCTTCATTCTTTCTCTCAAGTTCCTAAGTTCGCCGGCGAGTTCGCACTGGGGCGTTCTGGCCGGAGAGATCGGTGCTGCGCTCGCGGTCACTGTCACGCTTTTCAACCCTGAGGTAGCTCAGTACAAGTGGATCATCATCACCCTGATCATCGGCGCCGGAGTCGGCGTTCCTCTGGGCCTGGTGCAGATGACTGCGGTGCCGCAACGAACCGCCCTGAGCCACGCTTTCGGCGCTCTTTCGGCAGCCATGATCGGCGTTGCCGAGTTTTACGTGGGCACCGCCCCGGTCACGCGCTTTGAAATGGGCGAGATCGCCCTGGAAGTCATTATCGGGTCCCTCACTTTCACTGGCAGTCTGATCGCTGCGGGAAAGTTACAGGAAATACTGCCGCAGCGGCCCGTCGTCTATCGCGGGCAGAATATCGTCAGCCTTTCTGTGCTGGCTACAGCCCTTGGGCTGGCCATCGCGTTGGTGGTGAATCCCGCACACACATTGCTGTTTCCGATCATGGTGCTGGTCGCGCTGATTTTTGGCGTGCTGCTGGTTACTCCCATTGGCGGCGCGGATATGCCGACCGTCATTTCGTTGCTGAATTCTTACGCCGGCTTTTCGGCAGCATTGTTGGGCTTTGTTCTGAATAGTAAAGTGCTGGTCGTGGCGGGGGCGCTTGATGGATCTTCCGGTTTCGTTCTCTCCGTGATCATGTGCAAGGCCATGAATCGCTCCTTCACCAATGTAATGTTCGGAGCTTTCGGCCAAGTTCAGGTATCCGCCGCAGCCGCTAAGGAAGATCGAGTCGTCCGAAGCGCCTCTCCGGAGGAGGCGGCCGCGATTCTCTCCGCGGCCAATAGAGTGGTGATTGTTCCCGGCTATGGCATGGCGGTAGCGCAGGCGCAACACAAAGTGCGCGAGCTATACGATACGCTCACGAAAAAGGGAATTGACGTTCGCTTCGCCATCCACCCGGTCGCCGGCCGCATGCCGGGCCACATGAACGTGCTGCTTGCCGAAGCCGACATCCCGTACGACAGGCTTATCGAAATGGACGAGATCAACGGCGACTTTCCGCAGACAGACGTCGCCCTGATCATCGGCGCCAACGACGTGACCAACCCGGCGGCTCGCACCGATCATTCGAGTCCGATTTTCGGGATGCCCATCCTCGACGTGGACAAGGCGCATACCGTCATGGTCATCAAGCGCAGTATGAGCCCCGGCTTCGCCGGCATTGATAACCCGCTCTACTACCTCGACCAGACGCTGATGCTGTTCGGCGATGCGAAGCAGTTTGTAGGCGGGATCGTGCGCGAGTTGGGCGGAGGACATTGACAGCTGACGAGTCCCAGGACTTATGAAAATTATGCGAACGGTTCTTATCTTTCTTGCGATACTTCTGTTGACGACCTTCGCCGTAACCCAAACCCAACCACAACTGAACCTGATGCCGATGCCCGCTTCCGTGCAAACTGGCTCAGGCCAACTTCCGATCAGCGCATCGTTCTCCGTCGCGGTTACCGGCGCTCACGATGCATCTCTCGACAGCGAGATCCAGCGGTTCCAGACGCAGCTTGCGCGGCAGACTGGAATCCCATTTCGCACGAAGTCTGGATCGGTTCCGTCTCTGCAGATCCACGCCGATCGCGGCCGCGAGGCCGTTCAGAAGCTTGGCGAGGACGAATCCTACGAACTGACGGTCTCCGATTCGGGCGCGAAGCTCACAGCACTCACGGTGTTGGGTGCCATACGTGGTCTGCAGACTTTTCTTCAGCTGGTCACCATAACGCCCACCGGATTCGCCGCTCCCGCCGTCACTATTAAAGACCAGCCCCGTTTTCCCTGGCGCGGCTTGCTGATTGACGTCAGCCGTCACTTCATCCCGCTCGACGTTCTCAAGCGCAACCTCGACGGAATGGCTGCCGTGAAGATGAACGTTCTGCACTGGCACTTGTCGGACGACCAGGGCTTCCGCGTCGAGAGCAAGAAGTTCCCCAAGTTGACTGGCATGGGCTCCGAAGGCATGTACTACACGCAAGGAGAAATCCGAGAACTCATCGCCTACGCCCACGATCGAGGCATCCGCGTTGTGCCTGAGTTCGACACTCCCGGACACAGTCGTTCCTGGTTTGTCGGCTATCCCGAACTAGCGAGCAATACGGGACCGTTTACTGTCGAAAATGAACACGGTCCTGAGTCGGTCACCGATCCTACCAGGGAAGAGACGTATAAGTTCATGGGCAAGTTCGTCGAGGAAATGGCGAAGCTCTTTCCCGACGCGTATTTCCACATCGGCGGCGATGAAGTTGACGGCAAGTTCTGGGATAGCAATCCCAAAATTCAGGCCTTCAAACAAGCGCACGGGATGAAGACCAACAACGATTTGCAGGCTTACTACAATGAGCGCCTGCAAAATATTGTGGCCAAGAACCACAAAACCATGGTCGGATGGGACGAAATACTGCACCCTGATTTGCCGAAGACGATCGTAGTGCAATCCTGGCGCGGACAACAGTCTCTCGCCGCAGCGGCGAAACAAGGCTACAGTGGCCTGCTTTCGTTCGGCTACTACCTCGATTTAATGTGGCCGGCGGCACGGCATTATGCCGTCGATCCCATGAGCGATGCCGCCGCGACCCTGGCTCCCGACGAGAAGAGCCGGATACTTGGTGGCGAGTCTTGTCAGTGGGCGGAATGGGTCACGCCGGAAAATATCGATTCGCACATCTGGCCGCGCAATGCTGTCATCGCCGAGCGGCTGTGGTCTCCGCAGAGTGTCACTGACGTTGCCTCGATGTATGCACGAATGAACGCTGTCAGTCTTGACCTTGAGTGGCTGGGGCTGACCCATAGGTCTGCGCGCATGCGCATGCTTCATCGCATGGCGGGGACCTCCGACATTACAGCGCTGCGCGTGCTGGCTGATGTGGTAGAGCCCGTGAAAGACTACGACCGTTGGAGCGATGCAAAAGGTCCCATCGACTTCCACGCCCCGCTAACCCGCATGATTGATGCGGTCTATCCGGAGAGCGATACTGCGCGGAATTTCAGCGCTCTAGTGCGGGCCTACATCCAGAATGGCTACAAGGACCAGGCCACAGAAGCACATATTCGATATTGGCTCACAGCTTGGCGTGACAACGATGCGCATCTGCACACGTTGCTCGACGGGTCGTCTCTTCTGCAGGAAGACGTACCACTGTCTCAGACCTTATCCGCGCTGGGCACGGCCGGACTGCAGGCGCTGGATTATATCGACAAGTCTCAGGCCGCACCCGATTCGTGGAAGACACAACAATCCACGCTGATCGACCAGGCCAAGAAGCCGTCGGCCGATATGTTGCTCATGGTGGCTGCGCCGGTACAGCAGTTGGTCGATGCGAGCGCAACTACGCCGCACAACTGAGGGTCGCTTACGGCGTGAACTTGTAAATCGCGCCGTCGTTGCCGCTGCCTCCGTGAACCGTCGCGCCGTAGAAGTTCCCCGCGGAATCGCCGACCATTCCGTTATAGGCGAAGCCCGGGTTTGGTGAGCCGGGGAAGCGATAGACCACGCTCTCCGTCCACTTGCCAGTCGCGCCGCGAGTTATCTTGAAGATGACGCCACAACTGCATGACGCCGCGCCGCCGTCACTGGTGGTTCCATAGAAGTTGCCCGCCGGATCCGCAGCCAAGCTGCTGATGGGGCTGGCCCCGTCCGTGCCTCCCTTGAAGCTGTACAGCACACTCTCGGTCCACGCTCCGTTGTTGTGCGTCAGTTTATACACCGTACCCAGGTCGTTGGCGCCAGCGTAATACGTGGTGCCATAAAGATTTCCGAGCTTATCAAAAACCAGGCCGCCGTAAGGTAGAGCCCCATCCGGCGAGTCGGTGAAGGCGTACAGCGTCGCGAACTGCCATTGCCCCTGCACGGAAGACATCTTGAACACGGTGCCGAATCCATTCACGCCACCCACCGTGCATGCGCCATAGAGATTTCCACCCGCGTCGATCAACAACCGCCCCGCTGATCCACCTCCGCCGTCGGCGCCACCGGTGAAAGTGTGAATCACGCGCATTCCCCAGCCGCCGGTTCCGTTGGGCCGGAGTTTGTAGACGACGCCAATACCGTTAGCGCCACCGGTTGGAGTCGTGCCATAAACATTTCCATTCTTGTCGATGGAAACCGGACTACCCGGCCCCGATCCATCGCTGCCAGTGAAGGTGTGAATCACGCTGAAGTTCCAGCCTCCGCCGGAGTTGGCCAGCATAAAGACCACGCCGCAACCACCTTCGCACGATCCGCCGCCACCGGTGACCGCCGTGCCGAAGAGATTGCCGTGAGCGTCAAGGGTGACGCCCTTATATGGTTCACCGCCATCGGCGCCGCCTGTGAAGTTATAGAGCACCGTGTGCACGCCAGCGGGAGTGACCTGAAAAACCGTGCCTCCGCCGAACGTGCCGCCTTGCACCGATGTGCCGTAAAGATTGCCAGCGCCGTCCATCACAAGTTCTGTGTCGGTGTATTCACCGTCAGCACTGCCGGCGAAGCTGTAGATTAACTTGGTCGTGCTTGCGGCCCATGCTGCCGTCGCCATCAAGGCGAACACTGCGCAAATCCCCAGACTTCTGCTCGCAGAAAGCGAAACTCGCCAGCTTCCCATTGGTTCCTCCACAGGACACGTTTGGATTGAAAACAGTCTACGTCACCGGTAGCGGGAAAACTTTAGCACTGAAATTGTAGAAAAGCACGTTTTTGGCGGGGAGGTTCGTCATGCTCTGAGGGGGGCCAAAAGGGCTCGGTACAGGCGAGAAATGCGTTCTGGCGTGATATTCTATTAACTCCAGCTGCGTACCGTCTTGGCGGAATTCCCCGCAGGTCCTGAAGAAGTTACAAACCAATGCTCTCAGTCAGCAATGTGTCCATGCGCTACGGCGCCAAAATACTGTTCGATGAAGTCTCCACGGCATTTACGCACGGAAAGCGCTATGGCCTGACGGGCCCTAATGGCGCCGGCAAATCAACATTTATGAAGCTGCTCAGCGGCGAACTCGAGCCGCAAAAGGGCACGGTCGTCCGTCCGCGTAAATTAGGCGTGTTGAGCCAGGATCAGTTTGCATTCGACGCCTATACCGCGATCGACACGGTCATCATGGGCAACAAACGCCTGTGGGCTGCCATGCAGGAGCGCGACGCGATCTACGAAAAGCCCGAGATGACCGACGCCGATGGCATGAAGCTCGGCGAACTCGAAGGCATTGTCGGCGAAGAAGACGGCTACACCGCTGAGAGCGACGCCGCCATCCTGCTCGATGGACTCGACATAACGGAAGAACTCCACGCCCGCCAAATGAGTGAACTGCAGGGCGGAGAGAAGGTCCGCGTCCTCCTGGCGCAGGCTCTGTTTGGCCATCCGCAAGCGCTGCTCCTCGACGAACCTACGAACCACCTTGACTTGGATTCGATCCATTGGCTGCAGGGATTTCTAAACGTCTACGACGGGATCGTCATCGCCATCTCGCACGACCGCCACTTCCTCAATAGCATTTGCACCCACATCGCCGACATCGATTACGAGACGATCATCACCTACACGGGCACCTATGACGACATGGTCGTGGCCAAGACGCAAGTTCGCTCGCAGGTCGAATCGCAGAACGCGCAGCGCGAAAAGAAAATTTCGCAGTTGAATGAATTCATCGCCCGGTTCGCCGCCGGCACGCGATCGAGCCAGGTGCAGTCGCGCCGCAAGGAAGTCGAACGGCTGCAGGTTACCGAACTCGCCAAATCGAACATCGCGCGCCCGTTCATCAAGTTCGAGCAGAAGCGGCCTTCAGGCAAGCACATCCTCGAAGTCGAGCACCTCAGCAAGGCCTACGACGAGAAGCAGGTCATTAAAAGTTTTACCGCCAGCATCCTCCGCGGTGAGCGTATCGCGCTCATGGGGCGCAACGGAGCAGGGAAGACGTCGCTATTGAATGCCCTGCTTGCGAATTCTCCCACCACGCCGGATGCTGAGTTGCGCAAGACCAGCGGCTATGATGGTCCCTTTGTCGACTCCGGCAAAGTGCTCTGGGGACATGAAGCTTCCATCGGCTACTTCGCACAGGACCACCGCAGCCTGATCGAAGGTGGCACGACCGCGATCGAGTGGCTCCATCAGTGGAACCCGGCCGCCGTCACTGAGGAACTCCGCGGAATTCTCGGCCAGATGTTGTTTGTTCGCGAAGATGCGAACAAATCCACCAGCGTGCTCTCGGGTGGCGAAGCTGCGCGCTTACTTTTCTGCAAGCTCATGCTGCAGAAGCCGAACGTGCTTGTGCTCGACGAACCGACGAACCACTTGGATCTCGAATCGATCAACGCCCTCAACATAGCGTTGCAGAAGTACCACGGGACCGTCTTCCTCGTCACTCACGACCACGACTTGATCGACGAAGTTGCTACCCGCATCTGGCACTTCGAGAGTGACCACAAGATCACCGACTTTAAGGGCACTTACGAGGATTACCAGGCCGCCGTGGTGGCCGTTTAGTTTCGTTCTCGTGTGGTATGCGTGCCCCACCCTCGTCGCGATTTTTGCGACAGGGCGGGGGGGTACTTTTACTCAAACTACCGCCGGGAGAACCCGCTTCGAAGCATACCTACGTCGCTACCTCGGTGCTGGTGTTCCCAGCACCCTAGCCGTGTAGTTGATAGTCTTGAGTTGCGGATTCGAAAACACGAGCGTGAACGCCGCAGTCGTTGCAGTTGGAGCCAGATCACTCGTACTCACATTCGCGTAAACACTTCCCGGGCCCGAGTAGACAGTTTTTCCGGTCTTGTTGCTGAGAGTCACCCCTGGAGTTAGACCATCGAGCGCTACTGAAATGGGCCCTTTGATCGTCGTAGTGCCATTGTTCTGGACCGTCACTGTCTGGGTATAGGTTGTGCCGGAAATCTGTAGTGGGCCTTTTGTTACGAGAACAGGGTTGCTGACCAGTGCGTTGGGGGTAAGCAGCACGCTCGCGCCCGCGCCCGGATAACCGCCGGTGGCCAAGATCTGCCCTGCGGTATTGATGGCGATCGCAGTTCTCAACAGAAGTCCCCCTGTGGAATCGTTCAGGGTATTCAGATCCACAGCGGTCCCGGACTGAAAAAGATAGGCGCGGCGAGTGTCGGTGTCGGCGTACCCAACAATCTGATCGTACGAGTTAAGTGCGAGCGGAGTTGATGCCAATCCAGCGCTCACATCGATTACCGAAGGGCTTTTGTATAGATACGCGCGAATCTGGTTGGCGGTGCTTACCGCAGCGACCGTGGCGTGTCCCTTGGAGTTGATGGCGCTTGCACCGCCCACGCATTGGCCGGTGTTGGGAGGAATCCAAAGAGAAGAACTCAAGACGTTGCTGTCGGCGAGTGGAAATGTGCCGCTGTGCAGGTAGGGACCGTTCCACACAACGCTCTCGCAACTGCTGCCGACGATTTGTCCGGAGTCATTGATCCCGGTGACGGGCGCGCCATGGTTGGCGTCGTAGGTCCAGGTGCCAGTTTTGCCGTTCAGCGTAGTCGGGGTCCATAAGAGTGGCCGAGAGCTAATGCCGTAAGCCGCGATGGTGCCCTTGTTGTTGATGACTTGGTTGTACTCTGCAGCGCTGCCGTACCCGGTGATGCTCAGCAGAGGAAAAGCGATAGCCGCTCCAGCGTTCCCGTGGAGCACTCCAGTCGTGGAATTCAGGATCGTGGGGCGCCACAGCCAAGACTGATTTTGATTGCCGTCGCCCTGACCAGGGGTATACGCCTGTCCCGTCACTTGGCCGCGGTCGTTTAGTCCGGTGGGTTTGGTATCGGCCGTTCCAGGCGGCATGCCAGTGGAGGACTCAATACTGAACAGGCTTCCGGCGCTGAAGCCGTCATTCGCCGTGTTAGGACTCCAGAGAACTGCATGAGTTCCGCCGGATTGTCCGCCGCCGAATGTTCCGATTACTTGGCCCCAACGATTGAGTCCGACTGGAACTTCGACCTGGATGGTAGTGCGTCCGTCGGAGATTCCGAGGACGGTGGCGTGATACGCGGCCGTTTGCCCCCAAACGCCCATCGCGGCCAAAGCGATGAACGAGGCGAGTGCAACGGACGCTGAAGGGTTCTTCATGATGTGGTGAGTCTCCTTAGATTTTGGTGGATGAGCTTACGGGCCGGGCGCGCGCAGGACAGTCAGATTAATTACCATCGATCCCCCTCTGCAGCATGCCCCGCAACCTGGTAAGCGACTATCCAAAAAAACTCGGTAGAGGTCAAAGGAACTTGTCCTGAACTGGTAAGTGACTGAACAGGAGGTATTTATAAGGCTTCTCTGATCTGCGTGCTAGAATTTATCGGACCTTGAGAGCGTCGAAAGAATGGAGCGTCCCGGCCCTAAAACGAAGCTTGTGCGTTTCGGACTATTCGAAGCAGACCTTAACGGACGCTCACTGAACAAGGACGGCTTGCGAATCCGGATCCAGGAACAACCATTTCAGATTCTAGTGTTACTGCTGGAACGGCCGGGCGAGGTCGTGACGCGCGAGAGTATCCGGCAGCAACTTTGGCCCGCCGATACCTACGTTGCCTTTGATGATGGCCTGAATACCGCGATGAAGAAGTTGCGGTTGGCTCTGGGAGATTCGTCCGACAATCCCCGGTTCATCGAGACAATTCCCCGCCGGGGATACCGCTTCCTCGCCTCACCCGTCTTTGTTGACGCCTCGCCGAAACGGACGCCTGTGCTGAGTGACATTGACGCTATTGCGCGTGAACCGAGGCTCGCTAACACGATTGGCGGAGTCGCGCCTGAACCGTTTGCCCCGGAAACGGTGATGCCAGGGCCGGCGCCGAATGCCCGATCTCGACCGATCATGATGGCCGGCGTCGTGGTTGCGGCAGTATCCCTGGTCGCTATTGCCGTGTGGACAACGAGCACCTTGGAACGGCATTCGCGGTTGCCTGCTGCATCAACTTTGCCATCCCAGGACACGCGGCCAGGACAGAAACGCATGCTCAGTCCACGGGCGCACGAGGAGTTTTTGCAGGCACGCAATTACTGGAAGCAGCGCACGGCGGAGGCGCTCAGCAAAGCGGTCGATCACTATAATTTGGCCATCGAACTGGATCCCAATTACGCGGAGGCCTATGCCGGCCTGGCGAATTGCTACGTCGTGATGCCGTTACTCACCACTGTTCCAATCGAAACTTCGTATACAAAGGCGCGAGGCTCCGCCGCCAGGGCTGTGCAACTCGACGACTCGGTCGCACAAGCCCATTTGGCGGCAGCAGAAGTGGACTTCTACGGAGACTGGGATTTTGTAGCCGCGGAGAAAGAATTTGGGCGCGCCATCGAACTGGATGCAAACGACGCGCAGGCACATCAGTGGTATGCAGAGTTCCTATCGATTACAGGGAGGCACCGCGAAGCCATCGCGCAGATTCACATTGCGGAACAGTTGGATCCTTCGTCGATGATCATCCATCATCAGGCGGGGCAGGTTTTCCGCGAGGCGCGAATGTATCCAGAGGCGCTCGAGGAATACCGGACTGCGCTCATGATGCAACCCGGGTTTGGGCCTACGTATGCGGCGATCGGTGTGGTGTACCGACGACAGGAGCGGTACCGTGAGTCGCTGGAGGCATTGGAGCAAGCGAATTTGTACTGGGACCCGGGCGGTACTGCGGTTCAGGATCTACAGCGCATCGCGGCGTCGTACGCCGCTAGCGGCAAGCCGGCTCTTTTTCGGGGACTGCTCCAGTATGACCAGAAACATAAGGGACCGGCGTACGACTCGGCGATACTCCACGCTCTGATTAGAAATGACGCGCAGACCTTGCAACTGCTGGAAAAGGCGCTGGCGGATCGGCGCCCTGAGATTTTGAATATTGGGAACGACCCGGAGTTCGACTCGTTGCGCAAGAATCCACACTTTCAAGAGATCGTGAAAGCAGTTGGATTGCCGATCACGACATCGGGGGAAAATTTAGAGCCACCGAGGGAGAATACATAGAACCCGACTGCACCATTCCCGCTGCATGTAAATCAACCAGGTTCTCCACAGCTTTTCACAGGGTTTGCTGTTGCGTTTAGTGCCACAAGTTGAAGATAATGGCAGCGTAAGCATTTTGCGTCCCCAGGGCGTTTCGTATTACCGTATTACTGTGTACAGCCGAGCCGATTTACTGAGGATTCTGCACGTAACACCGCGCCAGTTGGCGAACTGGGAGCGGGCTGGTCTGATAACGTCTGCCGAGTCCTATTCTTTTTCTGACCTGCTGGAACTCAAAAAGGTTCGCGATCTGTGCGCCATGAGCGTGCGGCCTGCCGTGATTCGGCAGTCCCTTGAAGCCATGCGCAAGCAGGCTTCGGGCGTGGAGAAGCCGCTGCTCGAAGCGGGTGCGTTATCAACCGCGAAACATCGAGTGGCCTTCCGTCATGATGGCAAGCTGCTGGAGCCGATCGCCGGCCAGTTCCTGATGGATTTTTCCGAGCGTGAGAAGGTGCTTACCAGCACTCCGGTCCCAAGGTCTGAGCCAAGCCCCCGCGAAAGCGAAGTTCAGTCATGGTTTGCGCGGGGCATCGCTTTAGAAGAAGATCCCTCGACGCAGACTGAAGCGATCGCTGCCTATCACAAGGTGCTCGAGATCGAACCGGTGCACGCCGCCGCTCACATCAACCTGGGCACGCTGTATTACAACCGCCAGGATTTCGCTCTCGCCGAGAGGCACTATCGCCAGGCGCTGGAAGCTGACCCGCGCTATGCGCTGGCCTATTTCGATCTGGGCAACGTCCTCGACGAAACCGGACGCGTGCAGGAGGCGATTCAGACTTACAAAACCGCTTTGCAACTAGCTCCGACCTACGCTGACGCGCACTACAATCTGGCGCTGGCTTATGAAAAGCTTCGCGAGCCCCGCAAAGCACTCAAGCACTGGCAGGCCTACGTCAGACTCGATACTTCAGGCCCGTGGTCAGTACACGCTCGCAGCCAGATCAAACGCATCCTGCAAGCCGACGGATTAAGGCTGGTCCACGGCGCGAACCGCGGCTGATTACTTCTTCTCTCGGCGGACTCTCAATTCAAAGTGCTAAAATTCAGGGTTTGCCCATTCATTTCTAGAAGGTGATCTCATGCCCGAAACTCTGCAAGCCGCCGCTCCAGCGCCGTTGACCACCCTCACCGAAGACGAGATTCTTTTCCGCGACAACATTCGTCAATTTGCCGATGAGAAGATCCGTCCCCTGGTGAAGGAGATGGACGAGAAGGCAGTCTTCGACAAAGAACTCATCCACGATTTCTTCCAGCTTGGCCTGATGGGGATTGAGATTCCCGAGCAGTACGGCGGAGGCGGCGCGAAGTTCTTCGAAGCGATCCTGGCGGTTGAAGAATTGTCGCGCGTGGACGCCTCCTCCGGCGTCATCGTCGACGTGCAAAACACTCTTGTGAATAACGCCTTGTTGCGTTGGGGCACCGAAGACCAGAAAAAACACTTCCTCCCCAAGATGGCTACCGAGACTCTCGGCGCCTACGCTCTCAGCGAGGCCGGTTCCGGCTCGGACGCCTTCGGTTTGCAGACTCGTGCCACTCTTAAGGGCAGCGAGTACGTACTCAACGGCCGCAAGCTCTGGATCACCAACGCGAAAGAGGCCGGATTGTTCGTGCTCTTTGCCACCCTCGATCCCAGCGCTGGATACAAGGGCATCACTGCGTTCCTGGTCGAGAAGAATTTTCCCGGCTTTACCGTCGGCAAGAAGGAAGACAAACTCGGCATCCGCGCTTCGTCCACGTGCGAACTGATCCTGGAAGACTGCCGCGTGCCAAAAGAGAACGTCTTGGGTGAACCCGGCAAAGGGTACAAGATCGCCATCGAGACGCTCAACGAAGGCCGCATCGGCATCGGCGCGCAGATGATCGGCCTGGCCCGCGGCGCCTGGGAGTTTGCCTGCAAGTACGCAGTCGAGCGCAAACAGTTCGGCAAGGCTATCGCCGACTTCCAGGGCATCCAGTTTCAGATTGCGCAAATGGCGACCGAGATCGAGGCCTCGCGTCTTATGGTTTACAACTGCGCGCGCATGAAAGATGCCGGCGTCAATTTTGTCAAAGAAGCCGCGATGACCAAGCTTTTTGCGTCACAGGTCGCCGAGCGTGTGACTTCGCTCGCGATCGAAATCTACGGCGGTTACGGATTCACAAAGGATTATCCCGTCGAGAAATACTGGCGAGATGCCAAGATCGGCAAGATCTACGAGGGCACGTCCAACATGCAGCTGGCGACCATCGCTAAACTCGTGCTGGGCAAATAAGAAACGCCACCCGTGGATCTCATTCGGGATGGAAATGCAGCTCGATCAGTTCCTTGGATTCAGCATTGGCAGGCGCAAATCTCCAACGAATGATCGCGTTCTGCGCCGCTTGAACCAGCAACGGGCTACCGCCCAGTGCGTCCACAGCTTTCACACTTCCATCCGGTGCCACTGAGGCCATCACCTTGACGGTGCCGCTGAGGTTTGCTTTTTTTGCCATCTCTGGATAAGAAGGGTCCACCTTTCGGACGACCTTCCGCCCCATTTCGTTGGACGATTGTTGGCTTTGCGCATGTCCCGCAGGCACAAAGCAGCAGCATGAGAGGAGTAAAAAGAGAACATGCTTCCGCATTTTTTATGATTCCTGAAAAAGATAAATTAGAGTTCTGAGACTTCTATGGGATCGATGGTAAAAGACGCCGAGCAGATCGAGTAGGTCACAATCGTAACCTTCTCGGAGATACCTTTGGGCCACCTGAACGAATCATCCGGCCGCAAAACCCTCGGCCGTGCGGCTAAAACCCTTGCCAGACAAGGGATTTGCGCCACCGGTGGCTTCCGCGAGAGCAAATCCTCCGTTACTCATAATGTGCATCGAGTTGCACATTGGCCCATTATGCCGATCCCCAAAATCTGCCATAACCATCCTGTTATCAGTTGGCTAGGAGAAAACGAATCATTGGTTCGCTGGATGCACTTCCCTTTGTGCCTGCGAGCATAGGGCAAAGACCGGGGTGCTATTTTGACGACTCTATTCGGGAACACGGCTGTACCCTCCGTAGCGGCCGCAGACTCTGCCGTTACCCAAAAGAAGCGTGGATGGTTGCCTCTGTTAACCGTGCTGTTCCTGATCTCTTATGGCCTGATGACCATGCTGATCGTGGAACAAGGAGCGACCATTGAATCGCAGCGTGCTCTGATCCGCGAACTCTTTCGCGACAGCACCGAACTATCGGCCGTGAAGATGAAGGCGCAGCAGGAAAAGAATGTTGCTGAAGCCCAACGAAATTCGGAGAATCCGTCGGCAAAAATGCAGTCTCCCGTTACCCAAAACCCGTCAACCCAGGCTCCGTCAACCAAGGCCCCGTCAACCCAGGCTCCAATAAGTCAGACCCCGTCTTCCCAGGCGGCACAGCAACGCCCGATACACAAACAAGCCCAGAAGCCGCAGTTCCAGATGCCGACTCGTCCCGCATCAGACCTGGCGGACGATCGCCGAGCCGTCATCACGCTCTAAGGTTCTGCGCAAGATTTGCTCTTGAAGCACGATTGGCCGCGAGGTTTGCAGGTTAGATAAGAAGTAACGGATAGAAAGAAAAAATGAAGGTCCTGACCCTAGCCTTGTTGTTAAGTCTGCCCATCGCCCAGGTGACGCCGCAAAAGCCTCCGCGTCAACCCACCACTGTAGCCACCAAGCGTGCCAAGGGTGGCCGTTGGTACTTTGCCGCCAACGGGCACGCAGTCTATTGCTATGGTCCCGTGATGACCGTGCCCCGCGCGAATGGCGACTTGCAGAGAGTCGCGACATTCTGCCGCGACGGCAGCGCCGTAGTCCCGCTGAAAGACTAGGCCGCCCTACTTTCCAATATCTTCATTCCATAAATCAGCATGTGTTCGGATGAAATCGCCCATCATCTGAATGCATTCCTCGTCGGCAAGCACCGCAACGCTGACGCCCTTCTGCCGAAACAACTCCTCCGCGCCCATAAAGTTGCGATTCTCGCCGATAATGACGCGCGGAATTCGGTAAAGCAACGATGTCCCCGTGCACATGATGCACGGACTCAATGTGCTCACTAGGGTCAACTCCGCCCAGTCGCGCCGCCTTCCTGCATTGCGAATGCACACCGTCTCCGCGTGCGCTGTGGGATCGCCTGTCTGCACTCGCAGGTTGTGCCCCCTCGCCACGATCTTCCCCGCAGCGTCGGCGAGCACCGAACCAATGGGCAGACCGCCCTCGCGAAGACCCTTCTTAGCCTCTTCGACCGCTTCATGCAGCAAGGTTTGATTGTTCATGGATTCCTTAGAGTCGCCACGAAACTTGGGCGCATTCCTCCTCCTAAATTACTGTATCTTGCTTCGCAAGTTTTTACTTCCCGACGTTGAGTGCAGCCGGCGCGTTATGCGTCCACAAGCAGGTCAACCGCATCATATGTACGTAAGCAGGACGTTGAAGGGGTTGC
>Ga0070714_100000680_pt1 | contig 23985 bp, 19 predicted proteins | sample LARL83metaG_FD_65450 | JGI IMG/M metagenome (GOLD analysis project Ga0070714, IMG submission 65450) | Corn, switchgrass and miscanthus rhizosphere microbial communities from Kellogg Biological Station, Michigan, USA - LAR L8-3 metaG | ecosystem: Host-associated > Plants > Roots > Rhizosphere ... | reverse complement strand
CTCCTCCGCCAGGCCGGTGAGCTGTGTGGCGAGCAGCGACGGTTCCTCGGCGTTGATCCACCACACCAGGTCGTAGCCGCCCGCGAACCGGTGCGCGTACTCGATCGCGAGCTGCGTCTTGCCAACCCCGCCCGTGCCGTGCAGGGCCCGCACCACGGCCCGGTCTCCGGACAGCAGCGCCTCCCGCACCGCGACCAGCAGCCCGTCTCGCCCGGTGAACCCGGGATTCCTGGCCGGAGCGTTCCACACCCGCGGCATCGTCCCCGGCCGCCGCGGGCCAGTCCCGCCCAGCCGGGACAGGCCGCCGGTACGGTCGGGGAAATCCGGCGGGGTCTTCGGGCGCTCCGGCGTGGCCACCGCCGCCAGCAGGGCGCGGCGCGCGGCGTCTTCATCGACGCCGAATACGTCACACGACTTGAGCGGCCGCAGTAGCGGAGGGACCTTGTCCGGCGCCACGTGCTCTACCCGCACCGGCACCAGCCGCTCGGACGGCACGCCCGGCAGGTGCACCAAGGACGTGGACCATTCCTCAGTGGTGTACCGCTCACGCTCGAAGTACGCGCCGGAGAACAGCGCGAGCACCCGGTCGGCCTTCGCCAGCGCTTCGCTCATCGCGGTGACGAAGTTCCGGCCCGCCGCCCAGTCCCACACGTCGAGCTCGACGGCGTACCCGGCATCAATTAACTGCCAGGCGACCCACTCCGCCCAGGCGCGGTCCGCGCCCGCGTGGCTGATGAAGAAATCGGTCCGATCCCCACCCATGCGCCAAGTATCCACCCGCGCCGGGCCGACTGGCGCCACACAGGCAGCACCGGGCCGCCGCGTGGCCTGGTGGCCCGCGTCGTCCGCCCTGCCGGCAACGACGCGGCAAGAGAGAAGTCCGTACGGCCAGCGGCCCTGCCCGTTCACGTGGCCAACATGCGAGGAGCGGCTCGGAAGTCGAGGTACTTTGCCTACGTCGCTCCGGCTCGTCATTAGTTCGATTGCGACGTGAAACATTTTTCGTTATGCCTAATTCAGCATCGAGGTGGTCCGGTGAGCGACCTGGTGCTCAACACGCGACTGAACCTGGCGGACGTGCCGGCCGCCACGGGTGAGCCGTTGCCGTTCCACCGTGGCCTGCCTGGATACCGGCCGACGCCGGCTCGCGCCTTGCCGTGGGTGGCCGCCGAACTGGGCGTGGCCGAGGTGCTGCTCAAGGACGAGTCCGGACGCCTCGGCCTCACCTCGTTCAAGGTGCTGGGTGCGTGGTGGGCGGTCGAGCAGGCCCGGCTGATGCCCGGCACGAAGACCCTGATGGCGGCCAGCGCGGGGAACCACGGCCTCGCGGTGGCGCACGCCGCGGCGGCGAGCGGTCTTGACTGCCAGATCTTCCTGCCGGCCGGGGCTGCGCCGGGCCGGGCCGGGCGTATCGCCGCGACCGGCGCCCGGCTAGTCCGCGTGGCGGGTGACTACGACGCCGCTGTCGCGGCCGCGGCGGCCGCCGCTAGCGCCGGCGGCGCCGTGCTCGTCGCCGACACGTCCGACGACCCGTCCGCGCTGTCGCCGCGCTGGGTCGTCGACGGCTACAGCACGCTGTTCGCCGAGCTCGACGAGCAGCTCCCCGGCCCGGCCGACATGGTGCTGGTCCCGGCCGGGGTCGGTTCGCTGACCGCCGCCGCGGTGATCTGGGCGGCGCACCAGCCTCGCCCGCCTAACGTTCTGGCCGTGGAACCAGCCACGGCGGCGTGCGTGGCGGCGGCCCTCGCGGCGGGGCGACCGGTCCGGATACCGACACCCGGCACCACGATGGCTGGCCTCGACTGCGGCACCGCCTCGGCCGTCGCCTGGCCGGTCCTGCGGGCGGGCCTGACCGGGGCGGTCCTGGTGGCCGACGAGCCCGTCCACCAGGCGATGCGTGACCTGGCCGGCTGGGGCCTCGCCATCGGCGACTGCGGTGCCGCGCCCCTGGCGGCGCTGCGCGCGCTGCGCGGACTGCGCGGCCACTTGGGCCTAGGGCCCGCCTCTCGCGTCCTCCTCCTAGCCACCGAAGGCATCACCGACCCCGGCAGCTACCATGCGGTTGTCCAGTTCGGGCAGAGCTGACAACCAGGCGGCCGGGGCCCGATAAACCAGTTGCCCCGCCGTCAAGCCGCGTGGCAACGTGGACCGCAGCGCTGGCGGATGCCAGCTGAGTGGAGGGAGGAGAGCCAGATGTCTAGGCCCGTCGTGGGCGCATCTTCGCGTGCCCTTTCCCCCATTCAGCTGAGGAGCTTCACCAGTGCGCGACTTCTCCGATGGAGAGTTCTCTGCCCGCCCCCGCCGCGGTAAGTGGCGCTTCGACGACGACCAGGCCAGCTTCGTCAAGCGCAACCGGCATCGCCAGACGCTGCCGGACGAGGACAGCTTTGACGAGGGCCCGCCCGAGGGCGATCGGTGGTCCACCTGGGACCAGTCGATCCCGACCGAGCGCGGACCACGACCCCACCCGGCCTGGCTGGTTACCGACCTGGCAGCCGTCGACTACGAACTCGGCGTGCTCAAGACCGGCAAGGAAGCCGACGTCTTCTTGCTTCGTCGCGCCGTGCCGGACACCGCCAAATCCTGCCTGCTCGCCGCCAAGCGATACCGTTCGACCGACCACCGGATGTTCCAGCGTGACAGCGGGTACCTGGAAGGCCGCCGGACCAGGGACTCCCGGGTGAACCGGGCGGTGTCCAGCCGCAGCTCGTTCGGCCGGGAGGCGATCGCCGGCCAGTGGGCGAACGCGGAGTTCGCCGCGCTCAGCCGACTGTACGCGGCCGGCGTCCCGGTCCCCTATCCGGTGCAGATCACCGGCACCGAACTGCTGCTTGAGTTCATCGGTTCGCTAGACGGCACCGCGGCGCCGCGGCTCGCCGAGACCAGGCTGGAGCCCAAGGAGCTCGTCTCGGTCTGGGGGCAGCTGGTCGACGCACTGGTGCACCTGGCGCGCGACGGCGTGGCACACGGCGACATGTCCGCCTACAACCTGCTGGTGCACGACGGGCGGCTGGTCCTGATCGACCTGCCGCAGATCGTCGACGTGATCGCCAACCCACGCGGATCGTGGTTCCTGGAGCGGGACGCGGCGAACGTGGGCCGCTGGTTCATCTCGCACGGCCTGGCCGACACGGACACCGACGTCGCACCGGCGGACCTCCCGGCACTGCTCCGCCGGGAGGCACGCCTCAGCTAGCCACCCCCGCCCGAGGCGCGATGGCCCCTCGATAACGTGGCGGATTTCCTCTTCGTGGTAACCGGACCGTCGTTTACGGTGGTCGATCTACCACAAGCGGGCAATCGTCCACGTCGTTGGCGGACCTTCCGATGCGCTCGTATCCCGGGAGCCACACGGTGCACTCCAGGCACAGGCCGCGCACCCGAGACGGCCGGCACGGCTAGTCCGCGGGACCGTCCGGCTCGTCGGGTTCGGGGAGCGCGGACGGTTGTGCCCGTCCGGTTCCGGCCTGCTCAAGCAGGCCGAACTGGGCGGCCAGCCGCCCGAGGTTCGGCGTCCAGCCGACGCCGAAGACCGACGGCGACCAGAACTTACCGCTCGGGTTCCACAGTTTCCGCTTGGCACCGTCCACGGTGGGCGGGCGCAGGTCGTACGGGATGAACCCGGCGATCTCGCCATGCCAGGTCCGCTCTTCGGCGGGTTTCTTCAGCTCGGTCGCGACGGCCACGCCGATGGCGGCCAGGCCAGCCGCGATTCCCTTCGAACGCATGCCTCCAGGTTACTCCGGGCCGCCGGACAGTTCGCCAGGCACGGGCCGCAGCCGGCCGCCGGGGCCGACCGTCTCCAGCACGGCCGCCGGGGCCGACCGTCTCCAGCACGGCCGCCGGGGCCGACCGTCTCCAGCACGGCCGCCGGGGCCGACCGTCTCCAGCCCGGCCGCCGGGCCGACCGTCTCCAGCCCGGCCGCCGCCCGCTGCCGCCGAGACGCGACGGGCACCCGCAGCGGGACGAGCACATGGTGGCGCCGGGATCCGCCAGGGTCCGCCGAGTACGGCCGCCCGGTCAGATCCAGCGCCAGTCTAGATCCTGATGCCGCTTGCTGAAGAGGCCCTGAACGCTAGCTCAGGGAAGTCCCCGACTTCCTGAGCGCCCTCGCGGCACATGCCGATGGCGCCAACGGGTCCCTGTGCCCCCTACCCGATGGCGCCATCGGCACGGCGGAGGCCGGCCCGTTGGCGCCATCGGCACGAAAAGGGGGCACGCAAAAGGGGCACGCAAAAAGGCCCGAAAGGGTCCGAAAGGGCCCAAAAAGGGCGCGCGGCCCTCAGCCGCGGAACGCGCGGATGGACTCCTTCAGGGACCCGACCGTCGCCAGCACGGCCGAAGGCTCGTACCCGCAGTGCGCCATGCAGTTGGCGCACCGGGGGTCCTTGCCCCGCCCGAACGCATCCCAGTCCGTGTCCTCGATCAGTTCCTTCCAGGACTTGGCGTACCCGTCCGCCATCAGGTAGCACGGCCGCTGCCAGCCGAGCAGCGAGTACGACGGGATGCCCCACGGCGTGCACTGGAAGTCCTGCTTCCCTTCGAGGAAGTCCAGGAACAGCGGCGAGTGGTTCAGCCGCCACTTCTTCCGGCGCCCGTCCGCGAACGCCTTGCGGAACAGCTCCCGCGTTTCCGAGACGCCGAGGAAGTGCTCCTGGTCGGGCGCCTTCTCGTAGGCGTAGGCCGGCGAGATCTCCATCTCGTCGATGCCCAGGTCGTCGTTCAGGTAGTTGAGCACGTCGATGACCGTCTGCGGCGTGTCGGTGTTGAAGAACGTGGTGTTCGTGTTGACCTTGAACCCGCGCGACTTGGCGAGCCGGATCGCCTCGACGGCGGAATCGAACACGCCTTCCTTGCAGACCGACTCGTCATGGCGCTCCCGAAGCCCGTCGATGTGCACGACGAACGCGAAGTACGGGGACGGCTTGAAGTTGTCCAGCTTCTTCGGCAGCAGCAGCGCGTTCGTGCACAGGAACACGAACTTCTTGCGCTTGATCAGCTCGTTCACGATCTCGTGAATCTGCGGGTGCATCAGCGGCTCGCCGCCGGCCAGCGACACCATCGGCGCGCCGCACTCCTCGACCGCCGCGATCGCCTGCTCCACCGGCATCCGCTGCTTCAGCACGGTGTGCGGCTGCTGGATCTTCCCGCAACCCGCGCACTTCAGGTTGCAGGCGAACAGCGGCTCAAGCTCAAGCAACACGGGAAACTTCTTGTTCCCCTTGAGCTTCTGCTTGGCCAGGTACGAACCCATGCGGACAGACTGACGCAGTGAAACAGCCATTAGTGCCTTACCTCCTTGGGGAGCCCGAAGCGGATCGACTCAGTCGTCGTCACCCGCTCGGACACAGAAACCGGGCCGAGCCCGGACAACGCCGAAACGATCTCCGACACCACGGCCGGCGGCGCGGACGCGCCCGCGGTGAGCCCGATCCGCGTCACGCCGGCCAGCCAGGACAGCTCGATGCCGGACGCGTCGTCGATCAGGTAGGCGGGAGTCCCGGCCCGCTCGCACACCTCCACGAGGCGCACCGAGTTGGACGAGTTCACCGATCCCGCGACGAGGACAAGCTCCGATGATGCCGCGACCGCGCGCACCGACGCCTGCCGGTTCGTGGTCGCGTAGCAGATGTCGTCGCTGCCCGGCGCGCGCACCTGCGGGAAGCGCGAGCGCAGCGCGCCCGCCACGTCCGCCGCCTCGTCCACCGACAGCGTGGTCTGCATCAGGTACGCGATCTTGTCGCGCGGTTCGAGTGCCGCCACGTCCTCGGCGCTCTGCACGAGCACCATGGAGCCGGGCGCCTCGCCCAGCGTGCCCTCGACCTCTTCATGGCCGGCGTGCCCGATCAGCGCCACCGTGTACCCGTCGGCCGCGAACCGCCGCGCCTCCGCGTGCACCTTCGAGACCAGCGGGCACGTCCCGTCGATCACCGACAGCCCGCGCCCGGCGGCCTCGGCCCGCACGGCCGGCGAGACCCCGTGCGCGGAGAAAACCACAGTGGCCCCGTCCGGCACCTCGGCCAGCTCGTCCACGAACACGGCGCCGCGCCCGGCCAGGTCGGTGACCACGCGCTTGTTGTGCACGATCTCCTTGCGCACGTACACCGGCGCGCCCTGCTGCTCGAGCGCCCGCTCCACGATCTCGATGGCCCGCTCCACGCCGGCGCAGAACGACCGCGGCCCGGCCAGCAGCACGTCCCGTGACGCACATGCTGACGCCCAGCGCTCGACGGCCGGCGCCGCTTTCCGCAAGGAACGCAACGCGGCGAGCCCGCCGGACACGATCCCCGCCACGGGCCGGTCCGGGTTGTCCGACACCGCTCGCACCACCGCTACCGGACGGCCGCCGGCGGCGCCGGCGAGCGGCGCGGATTCCATGTCCGCGAGGATCGCCCCGGTTTCGGCCAGCTCGGCCCGCTCAGCCTTGCGGACCAGGTGGTCCACTGTCACCACCGGCCCCAGGTGCACCGTCAGCCCCGCGCGCCGCAGCTCGCCGGCCAGCAGCACCGCCGACGGGCAGTCGATGTCCGCTCCATCGCTCCGGGGGGGACGACCCCCCCGTGCCCCCCCGCTTGTGCGGACGGAGGTGGCGACTACCAGGTCTCCCGGCTTGAGGTCCGCGCTCAGCGCACCGCCGACCCCCATCACCGCGAGTTGGGCATAACGGCTTCGGCTGATCCGCTCGGCAACGCGCGCCGCCCGCACGGTGCCGTACCCGGTGCGCAGCACGGTCGTGGCCGAGGAGGTCAGGCCGCGCCTGACCGCCCGGGCCTCGAACCCCAGCGGCGTGCAGATCAGCAACCCGTCAGTCATCAGGCTTCCCTCAGATACCGGCCGAGCGCGCTCACCGGGAACGCCAGCCGGTAGAGGTGGTAGTTGATGTAGAAGTCGCCAGGGAACCCGGTCCCGGTGAACCAGGGCTCGTCCCAGGAGCCGTCGGGCAACTGGGTCGCGGCGAGCCAGCGCACGCCCGCCTCGACGGCCTTGCCGTCCCGCTCGCCCGCGGCGAGCAGCGCGAGCAGCGCCCACGCGGTCTGCGAGGCCGTCGACTCGCCCTGGCCGCCCAGCGACGGGTCGTCATAGGAGCGCAGGTCCTCGCCCCAGCCGCCGTCCTCGTTCTGGTGCTGCTCTAGCCACGCGACGGCACGCCGGATGCACGGCTTGCTGGGCTGGACTCCGGCCGCGATCAGCGCGGGCACGACCGCCCCGGTCCCGTACAGGTAGTTCGCACCCCACCGGCCGAACCACGATCCGTCCGCCTCCTGGGCCTTCAGCAGCCACACCACGCCGCGCTTGCACGCCGGCGACGTGGCCTGGCCCTCGGCCGCGAACGCCTCGACGATGTGCGCGGTCACGTCCGCCGACGGCGGGTCGATCACCGCGCCGAAGTCGCAGAACGGCAGCTTGTTCACCAGCGTCCGGGTGTTGTCGGCGTCGAACGCGCCCCAGCCGCCGTCCTTCGACTGCATTCCCGTGAGCCACTCCAGGCCCCGCTGTATCGCTCCTTCGTCTGGCACCCGTACCCGGCGCAGGGCGAGAACCACCTCGGCGGTGTCGTCGGTATCCGGGTAGTTGTCGTTGTCGAACTCGAACGCCCAGCCGCCCGGAGCGAGGCCGGGGCGGCGCACCTGCCAGTCCCCCGGACCCCGGATCTCCTCACCGAGCACCCAGTTCGCGGCGTTCACCAGGGCCGGATGGTCGCTGGGCAGCCCCGCGTCGGCGAGCGCGATCATCGTCAGCACGGTGTCCCACACCGGCGACTGGCACGCCTCCAGGCGGCGGACCGTGCCGCCCGGGGTCTGTTCCGTGATCGTGAACCGGTCCAAGCCCGCCAGCCCGCGCGCCATCACCGGGTGCTTGAGGTCGTAGCCGAGCAGGTGGAGCGCCATCAGCGAGTACACCCACGGCGGCTGAATGCCGCCCCAGCAGCCGTCCTTCTCCTGCCGGGTGATGATCCACTCCGCACACCGCCGCAGCGCCGCCCGCCTAACCGAGATCCCTCCCCACTTTACCGGTCGGTAAAGATGGAGGGCGCGGTCGAGGGCATTGAAGGCGCGCGCCCACGGGTCGGCCGGGGGCCGGTCCGGCGTGACCCCTGTCGTCAGCTCCTCGATGCCGAACGGCAGCGGCCGCGACGGGCGGAACGACTGGACGACCGCGAGCGCCACGATCGTCTGGCGTGCCCAGCAGCCCCAGTCGTAGATGTTCAGCGGGAACCAAGACGGCAGGTAGATCAGCTCCGGCGGGATCACCGGCAGCTCGTCCCAGGACCACTTGCCGGAAAGCGCCAGCCACATGCGGGTGAAGACCCGGCTCGCCTCGACGCCGCCCTGGCCGCGGATCCATGCCGAGGCCCGCCGCAGGTGGGGTTCGTCCGGCTCGTCGCCGGCCAGCCGCAACGCGACGTATGCCTCGATGGTGGTGGACAGGTCGCCGGGTCCGCCGTAGAAGTTCGCCCAGGTGCCGTCCGCCCGCTGCTGCGAGCGGATCCACCGGCCGGCCGCGGCCAGCGCGGTCTGGTCCCTGATGCCGAGGAACTCGCGCAGCAGCAGGTCCTCGGCGTCCATCGTCACGTTCGTCTCGAGCTCGCCCTGCCACCACCCCTCGGGACGCTGGAGCGAGAGCAGGTACTCGCTGGCGCGCGTCAACGCCGTGCCCGCCTCGGCCCGCACCCCGCCTGGGGACAAATCCGACATTTCGCGATCTGGGGCGTGGGTGTGCTCGGCTACCACTGGCGCGCCGTGATGAACTCGGCGATCGCGGTCAGCTCGGCGCGCACGTCGGTCGGCACCTCGACCTCGGCCAGGCTCGCGTTCGCGGCGGCGAGCTGCGCGTCGGCCTCGTTTTCCGCCCACTGCCGTCCGCCGGCCGCGACCACCAGGTCGGCGGCGCGGATCAGGTCGTTCTCGGTCAGCGGCTCCGGGCTCATCAGCAGCGCGCGCAGTTCGGCGGCCTCGGGCAGGCCGCTGCTCAGCGCCGCGACGACCGGCAGCGACTTCTTCCTGGCGCGCAGGTCGGCGCGCACCGGCTTGCCGGTCACCTCCGGGGCGCCCCAGATGCCGAGCAGGTCGTCGGTGAGCTGGAATGCCAGGCCCACGTGCGCGCCGAACCCGGCCAGGCCCATCGCCAGGGCCGGCGGTGCGCCCAGGTGCACGGCGCCGATGCTGCACGCGCAGGCCATCAGCGCGGCCGTCTTGTCGCCGGCCATGTCCAGGCACTCGGCCAGCGTCACGTCGTCGCGCTTCTCGAACGCCAGGTCGTTGCCTTGGCCCGCGATCAGCCGGGTCACCGCGGCGGACAGGCAGCGGGCCGCCCACGCGCCCTGCGGCGCCTCGGACTCCAGCAGCAGTTCCTGCGCCAGGGCGAGCAGCGCGTCGCCGGCCAGGATCGCCGCGCCGACGCCGAACACGGTCCACGCCGTCGGCCGGTGCCGCCGCTCGGTGTCGCCGTCCATGATGTCGTCGTGCAGCAGCGACCAGTTGTGCACCATCTCGACGGCGACGGCGGCGGTGACGCCGCGCTCCGGCGGCGCGCCCGCCGCCCGCGCGGACAGCAGCGCCAGCGCGGGTCGCAGCGCCTTGCCGCTGCCGCTCCGGGTCGGGTTCCCCTGGGCGTCGGCGAAGCCCAGGTGGTAGGCGGCAACCTTGCGGACTTCGGGGGTCAGCCGGGCGATCGCCGCCTCGGTCGCGGGACCGACGAGGTCTCGCGCCAGGGCCACACCCTCAGGCATCACAGCAGTCACGGACTTACCCCCAACGAATCGGAGTTAACGGTTTTCTTGAGCTCAGCCGCGGCGGAACGACCGCTGCGCACCGCGCCTTCCATCGTGTCTGGCCACCCCGTGTCGGTCCACGCGCCGGCGAGGACCAGGCCGGGCAGCCTCGTCGCCGCCGTCGGCCGCAGCGCCCCACTGCCAGGTACCTGGCGAAACGTCGCTCGTCGTTCCCGGGTCACGAAGAACTCGGCAACGTTAGCATCACGCGCCTTCGGCAGCAGATCCGCCAGGGCAGGTACGAATATCTCACGCAGTTCCGCGACCGGCCGCTCCACCCACTCGTCCCCGGCGGACTGGGACAGCGCGAGGTACTGTGCGCTGTCTGCTCCGCGCCCACCCTCCATCGCGAGACCGGAGATGGCCGTGCGGTCGAACATCCACTGCACCGGCGAGTTCACCGCGGCGGCGAACGGGAGGTCGAGCACCTTGCGGTCGTAGATCACGTGCACGTTGAGGATCGGCGACGCGCCCAGACCGGACCAGCCGTCCACCGTCGCCGACGGCAACGCGTCCGCCGGCAGCAGCTTCGCGGCCTGCTCCGGCGTGACGGCCAGCACCACCGCGTCCGCGTCGATCACCCGCGCGTCACCTCCGCCGCCGTACGCCTCACCCGCACCACCGCGCGCCAGTTCAATTTGGAACGGAGCATTCTGTTCCGCAGATGGGTGGATCGCGGCGACCTTGGTGTTCAGGTGGATCTGGGCGCCCAGCTTTTCCAGGACGCGGGCGGCGGCCTCGCCGTGCAGGTCGCCGAGCGGCAGCGCGGGGACACCGATGTCCGCGGCGTCGTTCTTGCCGATCAGGCCGGTCTTCACCACCACCGCGGCCAGTGCCAGGCTGGCGTCGTCGCCGTGGATGTTCAGCGACGAGACCGCGAACAGGTCCCAGAGGTTGCGGCGCGCGCGCTCGCTCTGCCACCGGGCGCCGAGCCAGTCGCCGAAGCGGACCTTGTCGACCGCGGGGTCCGTCTCGTCCACGCGGCGCATCGCGAGCGCGGCCCGGGAAACCACCGCTCGTTCGGCCAAAGATAGAAACGGGTACCTGGCGAGGGCCGGCAGCATGTGCAGCGGGCCAGGGAGCGCCGTCCTGCGCAGGCGGCCGGTCCGGCCGCCAGGCGCCAGGACCGTGACGTCGAAGCGCGGCTGGATCGGCGCGTGCTCGGTCATGCCGAGCGTGGCGAGCAGATCCTGGTACGCGGTGCAGCAGCGCAGGAACACGTGCTGGCCGGTGTCCACGGTCAGGCCGTCGCGGCTGAACGAGCACGTCGCACCGCCGAGCCGCGGCTTGGCCTCAAGCACGGTGACCTGATGGCCGGCCCCGGCCAGTTCGATCGCGGCGGTCAGGCCAGCCAGGCCGCCGCCGATCACCATCGCCCTCACCGGATCCTCCCGGTCAGCGCCCGGGCCGCGACCGCCGCTTTCTCGCGACCCGGCAGGCTGACGCGGCCGCGCAGCACCGACGTCGGCTGGGCGGCGATGCGCTCAAGCAGCCGCCGGTAAATGCCGGCCATCGCGCCGGTGCACGCGGCGCTGCGCCGGTCGAGCAGGGACAGCAGCGGCCAGCCGACGGCGTACCAGTCGCGGGCGCGTTCCACCTCGAACTCGATCAGCCTGCGGAACTGCGGTTCGTGCGCGCCGTCGTCGGCGGCGCCGATGGGGCAGTCGAACTTCTTGAGGTCTTCGGACGGCAGGTAGACGCGGCCGTTCGTGTAGTCCTCGCGGATGTCGCGCAGGATGTTGGTCAGCTGGAGCGCGACGCCGAGCGAGTCGGCCAGCAGCGGCGCCTGCTCGTCCTGGTAGCCGAAGATGCCAAGCGAAAGCCGGCCGATCGAGCCTGCCACGCAGCGGCAGTAGTAGCGCAGGTCGTCGAACGTCTCGTAAGGCGTGCCGCGAACGTCCGCGACGCAGCCGTCGATCAGCTCGCCGAAGGCGTCGAGCGGCACCTGGGGGAAGTGCTTCGCGGTGTCGTCGAGCGCGAGCAGCACCGGATCCGCGTGATGGGAACCGAGCTCTGCGAGGCTCTGCCGGGCCTGTTCCAGCTGCTCGAGCTTGGTGTCCGCGGGCAGGTCGCCGTCGCCGATGTCGTCGATCCGGCGGGCGAACGCGTAGATGGTGGCAAGACCGCGCCGCTTCGCGGGCGGCAGCAGCCGGATGCCGTAGGCGAAGTTCCTGGCTTGCGACCAGGTAATGCGCTCGCACTCGCGGTACGCGTTCGCCAGCTCTTCGGTAAGCGCCGTGGCGGGCATGGTCTCACCTCCCCCTCAGATAGGCCTTGGCCAGCTCTTTTATCATCACCGGCTTGCGCGGCGGGGGGGTGACACGCAGCACGTCGTAGTCCTCCGCCTCGATCGCGGCCAGCGCGGCGCGGCCGCCGGCCACGTAGCCGGCGACCGCGAGCCGTGCCGCTCCCTTGAGCGTTCCGACCAGGGGGGCGCCGTCGTCGAGCAGTTGTTTCGCGCGGGCTGTCTCGAAGGTCATCAGCTGCTTGGTCACCGGGTTCGTCGCGGGCTGCGCGAGGTCCTCCTCGGTGCAGCCGAACCTGGCCATGTCCTCCTGCGGCAGGTAGATCCGGTCGGCCCGCAGGTCCTCGGCGACGTCCTGCCAGTGCTCGACCAGCTGGAGGGCGGTGCAGACCCGGTCGGAGAGCGCGATGCGTTCGGGCGTGGCCTGGCCGAAAATATAGAGCACGACCTCGCCGACCGGGTTGGCGGACAGCGTGCAGTACTGCTCGAGATCGCGGTACGTGGGATAGCGGGCGACGTGCTGGTCCTGGCGGTTGGCCTCGATCAGCCTGCGGAACGGGTGGTCGGGGATGTTCTTGTCCCCGATGGTGACCGCCAGGGGTTCGAGCGCGGGGGTGCGCGGCCGGTCGCCCGCGTAGATGCGGTCGATGTCGGCTTCGAACTCGTCGAGCAGCTTGAGACGGAGGGATTTCTGGTCTGCTGCCGGGTCTTTTGCCTGGTCACCCAAGTCATCGGTGAGGCGGGCGAAACAGTACAGCGCCCAGAGGTGCTGCCGGTAACGGCTCGGAATCATACGCAGCGCGACGGGAAAGTTCTCGTTCGTGGCATTGACGACCACTTCTTCGGCACGCGTCACCGACGGGCGGACTTGCTCACGCTGAGCCACCCGTTGCGTCCCGCGACTTTCCCCAGGCACGCCGCCATTTTCCCGTGAGCGCGCAATTAATTGCAAACAATGACACGCACGTCACATGACGTTCACGTCGGTTAGCGTGCGTCTGGCCGGACCCGTTGAAGTCCAGTATCGCAGCAGGTCACCGTCCAGGAAAATAGATTGCACCGGCGAACAACGGTATGCTACGTAATGCGCCTGACGCATATGTCAGTTAACGCTGACGTAGGCGTCAGTAAACTGCGGAATCGCGAAGTGCTTATGCCCGCGATTCACAATCCGGTAACGACGTCGTCGCTCGGCGTGGCGGGGCTGTCAGCGAAGCTGGGTCAGGTGCGCCAGATGAGGACCAGGGCGCAGTCGTCGGAGGCGCCCATCTCGCGCTGCATGGCGGTCACCAGCGCGGGGGCGCCGACCTTGAACCCGGTGCCGACCATGCGTTCGGCCTCACCGAGAAGGCGGTCGGTGCCCGCGTCGATGTCCTTGCCGGGCGACTCGACCATGCCGTCGGTGTACAGCATCAGCGCATCGCCACGCTGGAGCACGCCGCGCTCGGTGTTCGTCGGCACCGCGGACAGGTCCTCCACCACGCCCAGCACGATGCCGTGAGCCCGGGTCAGCCGCCAGCGGCCGCTCGCCCCGTCGTAGTGCACCGCAGGCGGGTGGCCGGCCGAGTCGATGACGTACTCCCCCGAGGTCAGGTCGAGCGCCAGGTGCACAGCGGTGACGAAGCCCTCCGAGGCCGAACCGCGCCGCAGGTACGCGTTGCACGCGGGAAGGAACCGCTCGCGCGGCACCGAGCCGAGCAGGCCGCCGAACGCGCCGGACAGCAGCAGCGCCCTGGTCCCGGCGTCCATGCCCTTGCCCGACACGTCGACCAGCGCCACCTCCAGCGTCTTCTGGTCGCAGGAGGAGACCACGAAGTCGCCGCCGAATGAGGACCCGCCGGCCGGCCGGAGCACCACAGCCGAGGCCCAGCCGTCGCCGAGGTCCGGCAGCTTGCCCTGGGCGCGGATGCGATCGCGCAGGTCGAGCAGCATCTGGTCGCCGCGAAGCCCCGAGAAGCCGAGCTTCTCGCGGGTCTGGGCCAGCAGGTCGGCGAACACCGCGGTAACCACGATCGTGGCCACGATGCCCACCCCGGCTTTGTCGTCGGCGATGTCGTAGCCGATCGCGGCGGCCGCGACGACGAAGTAGATGCGCAGCGCCCGCGGCCACAGCAGGAGGCCCCCCGCCAGGATCGGCAAGATCATCACGCCGGGCGAGAACCACCACACCGAGACGTGCACGGCGGCGACGGCGATCGCGATCGTCACCACGCACAGGACGGCGGCCATCCGCCGGTTCCGCGTGATGAACTGCTTGCTCATCTGCGTGCGGAGCGTACGGAGGGCACGCCGGAGGCGCGGTGGGGCGGAAACCATGATGGGCGAACTGTATGCGATCGGGCCCCAGCGTGGATAAAAAGCATCCTGATCTTCTAGGTTTCCGGGACATCTCGCAGGCGGCGCAGCGGGGAGAAGAACACCCACCAGCCGGCCGCCCAGCTCCCCGCGTAGGCGATCCAGATCGTGGGGCGCACGCCGAGTGCGGTGCCGAGGGCGCCGCCGAGCAGGCCGCCGAGCGGCAGCGTGCCCCACACGATCCACCGGGTCGCGGCGTTCATCCGGCCGAGCAGCTCCGGCGGGCACACCGCCTGCCGGTAGCTGACCTGGGCCACGTTGTACACCACCGCGGCGAACGCGGAAAACGCGAAGCCGATCGGGAACAGCGCCACCCGCCAGCCCGGATACGCCAGCGGCACGACCAGCTGCGGCAGGCCGAACACGAGCATCGAGACCCAGATGATCCGCGCCGAGCCGATCCGCCGGCTGAGCGCGCCGGACAGCACGCCGCCGAGCACGCCGCCGACGCTGGCGATGGCGATGAGCAGCCCGGTGTAGGCCGGCCTGACGTGCAGCACGCGGACCAGGAAGATGATCTCCATCGCGACCTGGACGCCGCTGAACAGGTTCGCTGTGCCGGTGCACGCGACCACCCGGCGCAGGATGGGATGACGGACGACGAACGACAGGCCTTCGGCGATCTCGGCGCGGAGAGTGCGGCGGTCCGCCTTCGGCGGCGCCTTCTCTGGCACCTGAATCGCCAGCAGTGAGGCGACCGAGACCGCGTAGGAGATCGCGTCGCCCGCCAGCGATTTGGCCGCGCCGAACGCCCCGACCAGCCCGCCGCCCAGCCCCGGCCCGGTCACCTGGGCGAACGACTGGGTGGCACCCAGCTTGCCGTTGCCGTCCATGAGCTGGCCCGGTCCGACCACCACCGGCAGGTAACTCTGGTAGCACACGTCGAAGAACACGGTGCAGACCCCGGCGGTGATCGCGACCGCGTACAGCTGACCCATGGTGAGCACGCCCGCCGCCGCGGCCACCGGTACCGAGCCGATGATCAGCATCCGGGCCAGGTCGCACGCGATCATGATGCGCCGCTTGACGTACCTGTCCACGATGGCGCCGGCCGGCAGCGCGATCAGCGCGAAGGCGGCCGTCGCCGCCGAGGCGAGCAGGCCGACCTGGAACGTCGTGGCCTTGAGCACGACGACCGCGGTGAGCGGCAGCGCCAGCAGCGTGATCGTCGAGCCCATCTCGCTGACCGTCTGGCCGGTCCAGAGCAGCATGAAGCCCCGGTTGTGCCACAGGGAAGCCCGCGGCTCGTCCACCTAGCGCTGACGATCGCGGGCCTGGCAGCGCAGCGCCCGCAACGTGTCGTCCCTGCCCTCGGTGAGCAGGCGGGCGAGCGCGGCCAGCGGGTTCTCGGTCGCGATGTAGGTGTCGGTCAGCGCGACGGTCTTGGCGTCCACCGGGCACACCGCGTACAGCCCGGACACGAAGTCCTGCGCCATCGCCGACGACCAGTCCCGCCAGACCGGCCCGACCGCGGCGAAGTACTCCGGCCGGTACGGCTCGATCAGCTCCGGGTGGTCGACGTCGGCGAAGCCGGCCAGCACCGCGCGGAACGCCGCGATGGTCAGCTCACCGCCGATCATCTCCGCCCAGGCCGCCCGCTTGGCGGCCACGGTGGGAATCGCGGCCCGGCAGGTGGCGGCGTTCCGCTCGCCGGCGTCGGTGGCGTCCCTGGCCAGCTCCGCGTCGATCGCGTCCTGCCCGCGCACGCCGCGGCTGACCAGCCGGCACAGCAGCGACCAGCGCAGGTCGGTATCCACGCTCAGCCCGTCGAGCACGACGGAGCCGTCCAGCAGCCCGGCCAGGAACGCGAGCCCGTCCTCGTCGGTGGTCACGCCGATGAGCGCGCGCAGGTAGGCGAGCTGAGTGTCCGAGCCCGGCGCTGCTTCCTCGGCGAGGGTGCGGAGCTTCGCGGCCATCAGCTCACGTCCGGTGACCCGCCACGCCGGGTCCGCGAACCTGCGCACCGCGCCCGTCGCCTGGCGCAGCAGGGTCTGCACCACGCCGATGTCGGCCACCGAAGAGACACCGGAGAGCACGAGCTGCACGTAGTCGCGCGCCGCCATCTCCGCGTCGCGGCACATGTCCCACGTCGCGGACCAGCACAGCGCGGCCGGGAGCGACTCGGTGAACGAGCCGATCGAGGTGACGAGCGTGCGCAGCGAGTGGTCGTCCAGCCGGATCTTGGCGTAGGTCAGGTCGTCGTCGTTGACCAGCACCAGGTCGGGCTGGGCCTGGCCGGTGAGTTCGGGGAGCAGCGTGCGTTCGCCCGCCACGTCGACCTCGAGCCCGCGGGTGCGCGTGAGACCGCTTGCCGTTCGGTCATAAAGTCCTATGGCGATGCGGTGCGAGCGGAGAACCGGATGGGTGCTCGGCGCTTCTTGGACTATGGCGAACTCGGCGAACGTGCCATCGGGTCCCAGTTTGTAGTCGGGCCGGAGCGTGTTAACCCCGGCCGCTTCCAGCCATTCGCGGGACCAGGACGTCAGGTCGCGCCCCGAGGTTTCCTCGAGCGCGGACAGCAGGTCGGCGAGCGTGGCGTTCCCCCACGCGTGCGCAGCGAAGTACTTGCGCACCCCGGCCAGGAAGTTCTCCCGGCCTACATAGGCCACGAGCTGCTTCAGGACGGACGCGCCCTTGGCGTACGTGATGCCGTCGAAATTGACCTCGACCGCGTGGATGTCGGGGATGGCGGCGGCGATCGGGTGGGTGGTCTCCAGCTGGTCCTGCCGGTATGCCCACGCCTTGTAGAGCTGCGCGAACGTGGTCCAGGCCGACGTGAAGCGGGTGCCTTCGGCCTGGGCGAGCGTGCCGGCCCAGGTGGCGAACGACTCGTTCAGCCACAGGTCGTTCCACCAAGCCATGGTGACCATGTCGCCGAACCACATGTGCGCCATCTCGTGCAGCAGCGTCTCGGCGCGCGCCTCCCGGGCGAAGTCGGTGACCCGCGAGCGGAAGACGTAGTCCTCCAGGATCGTGACCGCGCCGGCGTTCTCCATCGCGCCTTCCTTGAACTCCGGCACGAAGAGCTGGTCGTACTTCCCGAACGGGTACTTGATGCCGAACGAGTTGTGGAAGAAGTCGAAGCCCTGCTTGGTAACGGTGAAGATCTCGTCGGGGTCCAGGTACTCGGCGAGCGACTGGCGGCAGAAGATGCCGAGCGGAATGCCGTCGTGCTCGTCGCGGACCGCGTGGTAAGGGCCGGCCGAGACGTGCGTGACGTAGGTGGACACTGGCGGTGTCGCCGGGAAGCGCCAGTGGCTTCCTTGCTGGGTCTGGTCAACTGAGTCCGCGGCCATGTTGGACACCACGACCCAGTCTTGCGGCGCGGTGACGGTGAACTCGAAGCTGGCCTTCAGGTCAGGCTGGTCAAAACAGGCATACACCCGGTGCGCGTCGAACGTCTCCAGGTCCGAGTACAGGTAGACGCGGCCGTCGGCCGGGTCGGCGAACCGGTGCATGCCCTCGCCACTGCGCGAGTAGGCGCAGTCCGCGACGACGGTGAGCACGTTGTCGGCGGCCAGGTTCGTGATCGTGATCCGGTCCCCGTCCGCGTCGAAGGCGTTCAGCGGGACGTCGGCGCCGTTCAGGGTGATCGACGTCACCGCGGCGGCGGACAGGTTGACGAACGTGGTGCTGCCTGTTTTTTTGCACGTGAACCTGATCACGCTCCGCGCGGTGAAGATTGTGTCGCCGCCGGTCAGATCCAGGTCTACCTGGTACGACGCTACCTTGATGAGCGCGGCGCGCTCGCTGGCCTCATCTCTGGTCAGGTTCGCTGACAAAGTTAGGTCCCTCCCGGTGTCCGCTCCGTCCGGCCCGCTACGGAATCAGCGGCGCCGCCGCGGGGTTGTTGCTGGCGGTGCCGCTGCGTTTCCGCTTTCCGCAGCGGTTCGGTAAAAGCCTGGTCTTACTCGTGGTAAGGAGTGCGCATGGCCGGTCAGGAGCCTACGCGGGTCGACTTCTGGTTCGACCCTATCTGTCCGTGGGCGTGGATCGCGTCGCGGTGGATGCACGAAGTGGAGAAGGTGCGTCCGGTGAAGACTCACTGGCACGTGATGAGCCTGTCCGTGCTCAACGAGGGCAAGGAAGACCTGCCCGAACGGTACCGCGAGCTGATGGACACCGGCTGGGGCCCGGTGCGGGTCTGCATCGCCGCCGCTGCCGAGCACGGCGACCAAGTGCTCGGGCCGTTGTACACCGCGCTGGGCAACCGGTTTCACCTGGAGAAGGCGCCTCGGGAGCGGGCGACCTACGAGGCGGCGCTGGCCGAGGCCGGACTGCCGCCGGGGCTGGCCGACGCTTCGGAATCGACCGAGTTCGACGCCGCGCTGCGCGTGTCGCATGCCGACGGCATCGACCGGGTCGGGTACGACGTCGGGACGCCGGTCATCTCGGTGAACGGCCTGTCCGTATTCGGGCCGGTGGTGTCGCCGATCCCGCGCGGCGAGGCGGCGGCGAAGCTGTGGGACGGCGTGCTGCTGATCGCCGGGACCGACGGGTTCTTCGAGCTCAAGCGCTCCCGGACGCGGGATCCCATCTTCGACTAGGGTTCGCGGTGCATCGCGGTGGTGGGCATTTCGCTGTGCCGCGGCATCTTCGGCGTGCCGGTGCCGGTGCCCACCTACAGCGGCGGCATCTCCGCGGTGGCCTATGTGCTGCTCGCGGCGGGAGCCGCCGTGCTGGCGACCGCGCTGCTGCACCTGCTGCTGGTCACCGCGCCACGGCCACTGGCCTTCTTCGGGTGGATCGTCTTCCTCGCGACGGTGGTAGCCGTGCTGGCGCCGTTCACGAATTCGATACTCGGCTCGGCCGGGCATGTCGCGCTGCTGAACAGCAAGCTCGCCACCGCGGAGCGCCGTGACCAGGAGCCGGCCGTTTCTGGCAGACTAACTCCCGTGCGCGTTTACCTGGGTTCCGACCACGCGGGCTACGAACTGAAGGCCCGGATCATCGAGTGGCTGACCTCCGCTGGACATGAGCCGGTGGACTGCGGCCCCGCTTCGTACGTGCCCGATGACGACTACCCGGTGTACGTGATGCGGGCCGCGCAGGGCGTTGCCGGCAATCCCGGCAGCCTCGGCATCGTGATCGGCGGTTCCGGCAACGGGGAGCAGATCGCCGCCAACAAGATCCCCGGCATCCGGGCCGCGCTGGCCTGGACGGACGAGACCGCCCAGCTCGCGCGCCTGCACAACGACGCGAACGTGCTCAGCCTCGGCGCGCGCATGTACGACATCGACGCGGCGGTGGGCTTCGCCAAGGTCTTCGTCGGTACGCAGTTCTCGGGCGACGCCCGGCACGCCAGGCGGCTGGCGATGATCGCCGACTACGAGAAGACCGGCGAGCTTCCGCCGGTCGCCTAGCGCCTAGCGGTTTCGGGCGCCTAGCGGTTGCGGGCGCCTAGCGGTTGCGGGCGCCTAGCGGTTGCGGGCGCCTAGCGGTTGCGGTTGCGGCGGTTACGCGGCGGCGGCTCCGGCATCGCCGGGATTTCCGGCGTCTGCGGCCGCTCCGGTCTCTCCGGTCTCTCCGGCTTGTCCGGTCTCTCCGGCTTGTCCGGGCGCGCCGGCCGCTCCTGATCGGCGGCGCGGGCGTTCGCGGCCTGGGCGTCGGGTGCGGAGTCCGCCAGCAGCGCCTCGGTCAGGTGCTCCTCGTGCGGCCGGGAGATGTCACGCGCTCGCATCGCCGCGCTCAGCGAGAGTTTCACTTGCCGAACGGTAAACCTTGGCGAGCGCGGCTATCAAGTGCTCGCGCTCGGCCGCCGTGAGGTCGGCGGTTACCCTCTCCTCCAGCGAACGGCCTTCGGCCTCCACGGGCTGCCGGAGCGCACGGCCCTGGTCGGTCAGGGCACGCCGATGCCTTCACCGGTGCATCCGTCCGCTTACCGCGGGCGTGTTAGTAGAGTTCGCGGAAGCCTCGGGAGGGCATGCCGGTATGCGTGGGATCTCGCGCCGCGGAGTGCTGACCGCCGGGATCGGCGCGGTGGTCGCGGCGGGAACCGGCTACGAGCTGGTGCAGGACGGGACGCTGCCAGGGAAGTACCAGCTGGACCGGTTGCTCGGCGCCTGCGGGGGCGATCCAGGAGTTCCGGACGTCGCTGCCGGGCCGGTCACCGCGACCAGCTTCTACTCGCGGTACCGTCGCCGGGCCGCGTCGATGGTCGCGATGTGTCCGCCGGGTGCACGCGGATCCCTGCCGGTTGTGATCGTGCTGCACGGCATGGGCGGCGACGCGCAGAGCGCGGTCAGCCTCGGCTACCCGCGGTTCCTGGCCGCAGCGGTCGCCGGCGGAGCGGCGCCGTTCGCGGCCGTATCGGTGGACGGCGGCGGCTCGAGCTACTGGCACCGGCGAGCCAACGGGGACGACCCGCTGGGCATGATCGTGAACGAGGTGCTGCCGCGACTGCGGCGGGCGGGATACGCGGCCTCGAAGATCGGCGTGATCGGCTGGTCGATGGGCGGGTACGGTGCACTGCTGCTGGGCAGTGACCTCGGACCGGGCGGGGTGAGGGCGGTTGCCGCGTCGTCCCCGGCGGTATTCGGCTCTTACGCGGCGGCGATCGGCGCCAACTCCGGGTCGTTCGACAGCGCGGCGGACTTCGCGGCCAACGACGTCGCGGCCGCCGGCCGGCTCGCGGCACTGCGCCGGATCCCGGTCCGGATCGACTGCGGGAGCAGCGATCCGTTCTCACCCAAGGACACCGCACTGCGCTCGCGGCTAGGCAACCCGGCCGGGACGATCAGCGGCGGCTGCCACGACCAGGCGTTCTGGCGGCGCAACCTGCCCGCCAAGCTGGCATTCGTGAGCCAGCACCTGGCGTTAGGCTTACCGCCCGAGCGCCTTGCGGACATGGACAGCCAGGTCGTCCAGCGGGACCTGGGTGGTGTTCCCGGTGGCACGGTCGGTCAGCTCGGCGCCGCCGCTGGCCAGGCCGCGCTTGCCGATGGTGATCCGGTACGGGATGCCGACCAACTCGGCGTCGCTGAACTTGACGCCCGCCCGGACCTGCCGGTCGTCCACAATCACGTCGATGCCCGCGTCGAGCAGCGCCTGGTAAGCCCGCTCGCCCGCACCCGCGACGGCATCGTCGTCCTGCTGGGCGATGACCACCACTGCCTCGAACGGGGTGACGGACACCGGCCAGACGATGCCCTTCTCGTCGTGGTGCACCTCGATGATCGTGGCCATCGCGCGCTCGACGCCGATGCCGTAGCAGCCCATGATCGGCTTGACCGGCTTGCCGTCGGGGCCGGACACCCGCAGATCCATGGCGTCGGAGTACTTGTAGCCGAGCTTGAAGATATGGCCGACCTCGATGCCGCGCAGCACCTCAAGCGCGTGCCCGCAGCGGCTGCACGGCTCGCCGGCTTCCGCCTGCCGCAGGTCGGCCCACTGGCCGACCGCGATGTCGCGCTCGACATCGACGCCGCGCAGGTGGGTGTCGTCGACGTTGGCCCCGGTGAACATGCCCTGGCGGCCGCGCAGCGCCTCGTCGGCGACGACCGGGAGGTCCTTGACGCCGACCGCGCCCAGGCTGCCCGGCAGCGCGCCGAGCGCGTCGCGGATCTCCTCGGCCTGGGCCGGGCGGATCGTGGTGGCCCTTGTCGCGTCGGTGAGCTTCTGCTCGTGCAGCGCGTGATCGCCGCGCAGCAGGACCAGCGTGAGCTTGCCGTCGAGGAAGTACACCAGGGTCTTGATCTGGCGGTTCGCCGGCGCTTGATGCTGGGCGACCAGGTCCTCGATGGTGCGGATGCCGGGAGTCGGGAAGGTTTCCGGTGCGGGCAGCAGCCCGGTGTCCTCGATGCCGTCCAGGCGCGACGTGGCCTTCTCGATGTTCGCCCCGTAGCCGCATTCCGCGCAGTGGACGATGAGATCCTCACCGGAATCCGACGGGCAGACGAACTCCGTGGAGTCCGAACCGCCCATGGAGCCGCTGGACGCCTCGACCGGGATCGCGGGAACGCCGAGCCGCTCGAAGATGCGGATGTACGCGCCCTTGTGCGCCTGGAACGACACATCCAGCTCGTCCGGACCCAGGTCGAACGTGTACGAGTCCTTCATCGTGAACTCGCGGGTGCGCATCAGCCCAGCCTTCGGTCGCGGCTCGTCGCGCAGCTTGGTCTGGAACTGGTACCACGCCTGCGGCAGCTCCCGGTACGAGCTCAGCTCGGTGGCCAGCGTGGAGATGACCTCCTCGTGGGTCATGCCGAGCGCGAGTTCCGCGCCCTTACGGTCGCGCAGCCGGAACATCTCGTCGCCCATTACTGCCCACCGGCCGCTGCGCTGCCACAGTTCCGCCGGGTGCATGACCGGCATGACGAACTCCTGCGCGCCGATCCGGTTCATCTCCTCGCGGATGATGTCGATGACCTTCAGCCGCGTCCGCTGGCCGAGCGGCAGCAGGGAGTAATGCCCCGCCATCAGCTGGCGGATGTAACCGCCGCGGAGCAGCAGGCGGTGGCTGGGTGCCCCGGCGTCCGCCGGGTCATCACGCAGCGTGGGAATGTGCATCTTGGACCAGCGCATGGGACTGGAGTCTAATGGTGGCGCGGAACCGATTACTCCTGGACTTAATCCTGGACTTACTCCTGGACCACCAGAGCCGGGACCTCGGCCAGGCTCGTGATGTGCGTGTGCCCCTCCGGGACCGGGCAGAACCCGAAGGGGTCGAGGTGAATGGGCCTGATGCCGGCCGCCAGCGCTCCCGCCACGTCGTACCGCAGGCTGTCCCCGACGTGCAGCACCGTGTCACCGGCGGGGACGCCCAGGGCCTCCAGCGCGATGCGGAAGATACCGGGGTCGGGCTTGGCGATGCCGACCACGGCGGAGTCGAGCACGACGCCCATCTCGACGCCGCTTTCTGGCGCCGGTCCGCCATCGCGCACGTAACACAGGCCGAGGCGGCGCAGCTCACCCGCCACGGTGCCGTCGGAGTTGGAGACCACGCCTAGCGGGATGCCAAGCGCCGCGAGGGCGCGCAGCGCACCGGGCGCCTGGGCGGCGACGTGCGTCCAGCCGAACCCACGGATCTCCCCCGCCATCGCGGTGGCGAGTTGGGCGCACTTCGTCCCGGTGGCCGCGCCACAGGCGACGACGTACTCCAGCAGGTACGACCGCCACCAGGTGTCGCTTTGCGGCTCCGGGGTGTCCGGCCGGTCCTGGACGGACATCGCCCAGTAGTGCGCCCGCTCGAGCATGGCCAGGTCCGGAGCCAGGCCCGCCGCGCGCAGCGGCGGCAGCATCACGTCCGGCTGGGGAAACAACAGCACGCCCCCGGCATCTAGCAAAATCGCGCTCACCGTCACGCTCGCACTATATGAGGAAGGCCCGGCCCGATAAGAGGAGGCCCGGCCCGCCTGCCACGGCCCGCACCGCTCCGGCAGGTCCCGCCACGGCGCCCGGACCGCCATCGGACCCGTCGATGGGCAGGCGTCTATGGCGGTGGTGGTGTGGTTCCGAGCTAGTGGTTCCGAGCTAGGCCCCGTTGCTGGTCGGTGTGGTGGTCCTGGTGAGGCCGCTGGGGCTGGTCCAGGTTAGGACACCCGGCTCCGGTTGTGCGAGTTTCCATCCATGAGCCTGCTTGATCTGGTGATGGGCGCGGCACAGCGGGGAGAG
>Ga0070714_100000679_pt1 | contig 24018 bp, 20 predicted proteins | sample LARL83metaG_FD_65450 | JGI IMG/M metagenome (GOLD analysis project Ga0070714, IMG submission 65450) | Corn, switchgrass and miscanthus rhizosphere microbial communities from Kellogg Biological Station, Michigan, USA - LAR L8-3 metaG | ecosystem: Host-associated > Plants > Roots > Rhizosphere ... | reverse complement strand
AGATCAGGTCGAAACCGGCGCGAGTGCGGCCCCCGTGGAAACCGTGAGCCTGGATGTCCCTGCTAATGCAATTCGGACCAAGCCGCAGCTGCCTTTCAAAGAAGCCAAGCAAGCGGTGGACCTCACGCAGGCCGAAGTGATTGTTTCGGTTGGTCGGGGGATTAAAGAGCAAAAGAACATCGACTTGGCGAAGCAATTGGCGGACGCTCTCAGCGGAGAAATTGCTGCCTCGCGTCCGATCTGCGATTCAGGATGGCTGCCCATGGATCGTCAAATCGGCTCGTCGGGTCAGACAGTCTCGCCGAAGTTGTATCTTGCATTGGGGATCAGTGGTGCCATTCAGCATATTGTCGGCATGAAGGGCGCGCGATCGGTGGTAGCGGTGAATAAAGATCGCGAGGCTCCAATCTTCGAGATTGCAGACGTGGCTGTGGTCGCAAATCTATTTGATGTTGTGCCGCCGTTGATTGAGGAAGTGAAGAAAGCGAAAGGCTAGTTTCGAGTTTCAGGTTTCAAGTTTCGAGCGTCCGAGGGGGAGAGGGAGCTCGGACATGAGCTACGGCCACCGTGATCTGGTTGTTTGGCAGAAAGCAAAACTGCTGGCCAGTGAAGTCTATCGTTTGACAAACTCCTTCCCGAAAGCGGAGCTCTACGGATTGACGTCCCAGATGCAGCGAGCTTCCGTATCTGTTGCTTCTAACATCGCCGAAGGTCAGGGCCGCCTCACAAAAGGCGAATTTGTGCAGTTTCTTGGTCTCGCCAGAGGATCGCTTCTCGAATTGGAAACTCAGGCCGCGATTGCAGAGGACCTTGGGTATCTAGAAAGCGCTAGGAATGGTGAAATAGAAAGCTTAACTTCCGAAGTACGCAAGCCCCTAAATGGACTAATTGAGTCGTTGCGACGGAGTAGAGCTTGAGCGCTACTTCTCGAAACTTGAAACTCGAAGCTCGAAACTGATGCTGATCTTTCGTAAGCCTCCGCAGAACATCGAACGTCCGCAGATGCCGGCTGATGTTGTCATTGTCGGTGGCGGCCCCGCAGGAATGGCGTGTGCACTGCGGCTTTCGCAACTGATCGACGAGCACAATGCCAAGAATCCTGATTCCCAACTGAGCAAAGAGAATATCTACGTTCTCGAAAAAGCGCGGGAAATCGGCCAGCATTGCCTTTCCGGTGCACTGCTCGATCCCCGCTCCATGCGTGAACTGCTGCCGGACTTCGAAAGAGACGCTCCACTCGACGCGCCGGTCTCAAAGGAAGCGGTTTATTTCCTCACAGAAAATGGCAAGTTCAAGTTTCCGATCACGCCTCCGCCTCTGCGGGATCACGGTAACTACGTTATCTCGCTCAATCGCTTCGTGAAATGGTTGGGCAGCAAAGTGGAAGCCGCCGGCGTAACGGTGTTCACCGGGTTCGCGGGATCAGAGTTGCTGGTCGACGGCGCCCGCGTCACAGGTGTTCGTACCGACGATAAGGGCCTCGATAAACAAAATCAGCCCAAAGCAAATTTCGAGCCCGGTTACGACCTGCAAGCCAAAGTCGTCATTCTCGCTGAAGGCAGCCGTGGATCGCTGACCAAACAACTCATTAACAAATTCGATCTGGCGAAAAATAGCAATCCGCAAACCTACGGTCAGGGAGTCAAGGAGCTATGGGAAGTTCCGTCGGGCCGGATCGCGCCGGGGGAAGTGATCTACACGATGGGATGGCCGCTCACTACCCGGGAGTACGGGGGAGCTTGGATTTATGGCGGCAAAGACAACATCGTTTCTCTAGGATTCGTTACTGGCCTCGATTATCCCGATCCGCGCCTGGATCCGCAGCGCGTGTTGCAGCAATTTAAACGTCATCCCCTGGTATCAAACCTGTTGCAAGGCGGCAAGATGATCCGCTATGGCGCGAAGTCGCTGCCGTATGGCGGCTGGTTCGCGATTCCGCCAATTGCAGGGGACGGCTGGATGATCGTCGGCGATTCTGCGGGGTTCCTCAATTCGCAACGGCTCAAGGGCATTCATCTTGCGATCAAGAGCGGGATACTCGCGGCCGAGACTGCGTTTGAGGCTCTGAAGAAAGACGACTTCTCATCGGCGACGCTCAACCAGTATCCCTCGCGAGTGGAAAACAGTTGGATCAAACAAGAACTTTGGAAAGTCCGTAATTTCCACCAGGGCTTCGAGCACGGTTTCCTGCAGGGCATGATTCACGCGGGACTCCAGCAATTCACCGGCGGGCGTGGTCTGCGTGATCGCTACGAAGCGACTCCTGGCTATGCCCGGATGAAGCCGTTGCAGGCCTTGCCAGCCGACGGCGGGCCAGATGCTCATCTTATTGGCCCGGCCAAGGGCGACGGCAAACTCACTTTCGACAAGCTTACCGACCTCTACCACTCCGGAACCAGGCACGAAGAGGACCAGCCCGCCCACCTGATCATTCACGACACCAACATCTGCGAGTCGCGCTGCGTCAGGGAGTTTGGTAGCCCGTGCCAGAATTTCTGCCCCGCGAATGTGTACGAGATGCTCGACGATTCAGCGGCCCCGAATGGGAAGCGTATCAGCCTGAACCCGTCCAATTGCGTGCACTGCAAAACCTGCGACATTCAGGATCCCTATCAGATCATCACGTGGGTTCCGCCTGAAGGCGGCGGCGGGCCCAATTACGACGGGATGTGACGTGTGGCGCGGGCGCCCGTTCGACTTCGCTCAGGGCACGGCCCTCGCCCGCGAATTGCAGCGGCATCAACCGTGTTACCGTATTGGCGTGGCTCACCACGAGGGACACGAAGTTACACGAAGGGAGTCAATGAAAACTAAAACATGCGTTCTTGTTGTCAGCGTCGCGATCTTGATCGGAGTTGTAGCGGCGCAGCAGCCTGCGCAGCAACCCACCTCTGCGAGCCAACCGCTCACAGCCACAGTGCCGCCAACCGGCTTCGCGGGACTAGACCACTACCGCGCATCGCGGGCCAATGTGTTTTTCAACGACTTCGGCGAGCTAGCCCGCTATCGTGCGGCGAACGCCGCATTGCCGCCACCCGCGGCCGGCGAGAATCGCGTCGTCTTCTTCGGCGACTCCATTACCGACATATGGAAGCTGGATGAATCGTTCCCGGGCAAGCCATACGTCAATCGCGGCATTGGCGGACAGACGACTTCGCAAATGCTGGTGCGTTTTCGGCAGGACGTGGTCAATCTGCAACCAAAGGTTGTGCTGATCCTCGCCGGAACCAACGACATCGCCGGCAACAGCGGACCGATCGCCAATGAAGACATCGAGGCGAACTACTCCGACTTTGCCGAACTTGCGAAGGCACATAACATTCGCCTGATCTTTTCTTCGGTGCTGCCGGTCTCGAATTACACCGAGCATTCCAAGGACTTCTTCGCACAGCGCCCGATGAGCCGCATCCTCGAGTTGAACAAGTGGCTAAAAGATTATTGCGAGAAGAACCATCTGATTTATCTCGATTACTTCAGCGCCCTTGCGGATGACAAAGGCATGCTGAAACACGACCTCGCGGATGACGGTTTGCATCCCAACCATGCGGGATTCGCGATCATGGCGCCGCTGGCGGAAAAGGCGATCGAGAACGCGCTGAGATAGCGATTAGCATTCACCGGCCTGAGGGCGCAATAGCAGATTTACGCTCTTCCCGGCATGCATCTATAATTGAGTGAGTTTCCGAACGCCCTGTCCTGAGGGAATACCCATGGCTGTGGCGGCGAGGAGTGATTCTTCTTCGTGAGCTTTGCGATCTTTGCGGTTGGCTTGGACAGTATTAACCGTAAATGACCGCGAAGAACGCAAAGACGGCCTCCGAGGGTATGGGTGGAAACGCCCATGCCTCCCGTGCTTGGAAAGGAAACGGCTGCCGGGGCAGTCCCCGTCTCTCGTTTTTCCTTCCACAAGCACTCAGCAATCAGCACTCAGCAGTTAGCCGGCAGCGCCTTTGTGCATGCGATCTAATCGTCCCGGTCTGACTGTTGAATACTGAGTGCTGAATGCTTCTTACCGACAAATTCGGCCGCGCCATTACCGATCTGCGGATTTCTATTACCGACCGCTGCAACTACAAGTGCGTCTATTGTCGGACGGGCAATGAAGGTGCGTTCTACGGAGAATTGCCGTTCCCGGATTACCTGCGAATGGCGCGGGTGCTGGTCTCCCTAGGAATCAAAAAAGTTAGATTGACCGGCGGAGAACCGCTACTGCGAAAAGGTATCGTCGAGTTCGTTCGCGACCTCTCCACCCTGTGCACAGTCGACGGCGATCCGCTTGATCTCGCCATCACCACCAATGGACATCTGCTCGCGGACATGGCGCAGCCGCTCAAGGATGCAGGCCTGAATCGCATTACTGTCAGCATGGACGCCGTCGACCCGGACCGGTTCGCCCGCATTACCCGCGTGCCCGGCGGATTCGATCATATGCTGGCAGGCATCCGCGCCGCGCGACGAGCGGGGCTTTGGCCGCTCAAGGTCAATTGCGTCCTCATGCGCGGCTTCAATGAGGACCAGATCATTCCCTTTGGCATGTTCGCTCGCGAAGAGGGCGTTGTGGTGCGCTTTATCGAATTCATGCCGCTCGAAGAAGATCGCGTGTGGTCGCCGGCGACGGTCGTGACTCTCGACGAGATTCTGAATCGCATGGCCGAGTATCGTCCGCTGGTAGAAATTCCTCGCGCTCGCAGCGAGACCGCCCGTCGCTATCGGTTTGACGACGGCGTGGGAGAGATTGGAATCATCGCGCCAGTTTCTCATCCCTTTTGCGGACACTGCAGCCGAATCCGCATCACCTCGGATGGCAAAATTCGAACTTGCCTTTTCTCCATTTGGGACCATGACTTGCATGAACTCATGCGCCGTGGCGCATCGGACGATGAACTCACTGGTTTCATCCGCGATGTGGTCAGCAAGAAAGAGGAACGCCACCACATAGGTGAGCCGGACTTCGTGCGCGCCTCAAGAACGATGGTTCATATCGGCGGATAGCCCCAAAAGCATTTCACCGCAGAGATTGCAGAGAAGAGACAATACAGAAGATCTCTCGATCGAATATCCTTGGTTTAGGTCCGCCTTCGTGAAACTTCGTGTCCTTTGTGGTTTGTGCATTTCTGTCGTCGCGCTGGTGAGTATCCCCGCGAGTTCGGCGCAGCAGTCTTACCTGGGTTTTGACCGCAACGACTACCCGGGCGATGCCAACCTCCCGATCTTGCGGCAGAGCTTCGCCTACACAGGATATTGGCTCAACAATCCTCCCGGAGCGACTTCGAACAGTTGGGCAGGGAAGCGTGCCGCGCTGAAGGCAGCCGGGTTCGGCTTTCTCGTCCTCTTCAACGGACGTTTGTACAAAGAGCTGAAGCGCAGCCCCGAGGCGTTCGGCCAGTCTGATGGCAGAGCCGCGGTCGAGGCCGCCAAGCGCGAGGGCTTTCCCGCACACACCACCATCTTCCTTGATATCGAAGAAGGCGGACGCATGCTGCCCGAGCAGAAGGCCTACATCTATCGATGGATCGATGATGTGACCGATGCGGGTTTCCGCGCAGGCGTGTATTGTTCAGGGATTCCCGCCAAGGAAGGCAAAACCAGCATCATTACCGCGGACGACATTCGCTTCAATGCCGAAGGACGCGAGATCAGTTACTGGGTCACAAACGATGTTTGCCCGCAATCGCCGGGATGCTCAATTTCTAATCATCCGCCAGGTCCTTCCCAGAGCGGCGTTCGATTCGCGGAGATATGGCAGTATGCCCAGTCGCCACGACGAAGAGATTTTGCGCGCATGTGCAGGAACTACAACCCGGATGGGAACTGTTATCCACCCGGAATTCAGCCATTCAGCCATCTGCACGTGGACGTGAACACTGCAACTAGCGCGGATCCGTCCGAGGGACGATAGCTTTTGCGAAATGTGGGCATGCGTGTCGGGAGGACCCTGCACTGGGAAACAGCGGGCCCTTGGTTGCCCTTGAGCGTGCCGGTAGATTCAGTAAAATAGCGCTATGAAGTCGCACCTGTGGCTCAACCTCCTGGTCGGCCTTGTTCTTCTTCCGTTGGTGCATACGAAACTCGTCGCCCAGGATGACGCCTCCGCTCCGACGAACGCAGACGATGCCGCCCGGCAAACGGAGATGAGTTCCAGCAAGGACACGCGCATCGACATCAGTCCTCCCAAGGACGACGTCAAAAATCATCCCAACAGCTCACTGCCGAGCACCGATGCGGACGAAGCTCCGTCCGATACCGACGAGTTGCATCCGTGGGACCCGCACAAAGCCGCTAAGGACATTGAGGTCGGCGACTACTATTTCAAGCGAAAGAATTACCGGGGAGCGCTGGAGCGGTACAAAGACGCGCTCGTCTATAAGCCCAATGATGCAGTCGCAAATTTTCGTCTGGCCGAATGCGAGGACAAAATAGGAAATTCAACCGACGCCGTGCAGCACTACGAAGCCTACCTGAAGATACTGCCGGAAGGTCCCTTTGCGGCTGACGCGCAAAAAGCCCTGAACCGGCTCAAGGCAGTCGCAGGCAAATAGCCCTCTGTGCAATCGGGAAACGTTTTCGGCAGCCTCTCTCAGTCGGGCTGAACGGTGTGTCTGGTGAGTTCAGCGCGAGCCAGAACCTGTGCCATTACCTTGTGGTCAGAAGTATTCCGCCAGTTCTCTGAATGATTTCAGCGCCAAGAATTTCTGCGGCGGCTTGCAAGGCATCACGTCCTCATGCTCGAGAATCCACGTGTCGTTGTGGGGCACGAAAACGGCATTGATCCCGGCGCGAATTGCGGGATTGATGTCGGATTTGGGACTGTTGCCAACCATCCATGTGGTCTCGTGTGCGAGATTGTGTTTCGCGACGACGCCGGCATATGCCTGTTCATCTTTTTCAGGCACTACTTCGACCGCGAAAAAGAGTTTCTTTAATCTCGATCGTTCCACTTTTCCCGATTGCTCGTGCGGATCGCCTTTGGTTACCACGACCAGTCGATGTCTTCCTGAGAGATACTGCAAGGTTTCTTCGACATGCGGCAACAGTTGCACAGGCTGGCCAGCAATCGTGTGCGCGAACCCGTGAATTGCTTCGTGCAACGCGGGCGTCAGCGGCTCTACCGAGAGGCGCTCAAAGGTCTTCACCAGCGCATGCGCGAAACTCTTCAGTCCATATCCGTGGCTCGCGATGCAGTCGCGCTCGACATCGTTCAGGATTTCTCGGACTTCCGCCGCCGAGCGTTCGCTGTGGTTCAAGAAGGAAATGAAGTCTGCGATCGCACGCTCGAAATAAATGTTGTTCTCCCAGAGCGTGTCGTCGGCATCGATTAATAGGGTTTGTGACAATTCGAAACGCGGCACGGAACTATCATAACGGCGACTGCGTACATCGAAAGGAAACACCGCTGAAGGTGGCGAGAGAACGTTTGCTGCTAGAATCGCAAACAATGGTCAACAGGGGGGAAGTAGTAGCGCTGCTCTTCGTGTGCCTGCTCGTTTCGGGACAGGCGAAATCACAGTCCAGCCAGCCCAAAGCCGCCCGCACAGCGCCCATGCGCGTTGTTCCGGATCTGGAACAGCGCCTCGCAAAGTTCCGCGAGGTCGAAATGCCCTTTCATCCTGACGGGCTTTCCGCGCGCGAAAGGCAGATGGTGCTGAAGCTGGTCGAGGCATGCCGCTATCTCGACGACATCTATTGGCGGCAGGTCGATCCGGAAGCTTTGGACCTCCACAAATCGCTTGAGGGCAGCACCAATCCCCAGGACGTGGCCCTTCGCCGGTTCTTGTGGATCAATGGCTCGCATTTCGATCTCCTCCACGGAAATCAGCCATTCGTCAATCTGCCGTCCTCTGTCGGAGGCGGCTTTTATCCCAGCGGCATTACCCGCCAGCAGATTGAAGACTACGTCAAGGCGCATCCGGAGAAGCGCGCCGAAATTTATAGCAACACCACCATCGTGCGTTGGAAAGGGAAGGACCTCGAAGGAATTCCGTATCACGTTGCATTCCGTGCATTCCTTGAACCGGGGGCGAAGGCGCTGCGCGATGCTGCTGACCTCAGTCCTGATGAAGCCTTCGCGAAATTTCTCCGCATGCGTGCAGACGCGCTTCTCAACGATCAGTACTTCGACAGCGACATCGCATGGCTGGAACTGAAGCGTCCGAAGGTCGACGTGATCTTTGCACCTTACGAAACCTACAACGATGATTTGCTGGGTGTGAAAGCCACTTACGGCGGAGCGGTGATGATCCGCAACGAAGATGAGAGCCGCCGCATGGAAACTTTCCAGAAGTATGTAGCCGATATCCAGGACGCACTGCCCATCCCGGAACGCGATCGCCCTTCCAAGCATGGGCTGGAAACGCCAATGGAAGTAGTTGATTCACCATTTCGCGCGGCCGATCTTGGGCATGGCTACCAGGCAGTCGCAGATAATCTGCCGAACGATCCCCGCATCCACGAGTTGAAGGGCAGCAAGAAGATGTTCTTCAAGAACTTCATGGACGCGCGCGTGAATTACGTGATTTTACCCCTCGCCCGCTACATGATGCCAGAGGAGCAGGTAGAACTGGTTTCGGGGGAAGGTTACCTGTTCAGCACCATCATGCATGAAATCTGCCACGGGTTAGGTCCTGCTTTTGCCCACAATAGCTCAGGGCAGAAAATCGACATCCGCGAGGCGATCGGCCCCATCTATGGTGGTCTGGAAGAAGCCAAAGCCGATGTGGTCGGGATGTTTGCACTCAAGTGGTTGGTTGATCACGGCGTGCTGCCCAAGGAAAAGCTCCGGGGCTACTACGCTTCGTACCTCGCTGGAAATTTCCGCACTCTGCGCTTCGGTGCAGCCGAGGCCCATGGCCAGGCGGAAATGATGGAATTCAACTACTACCTGGAGCACGGAGCCGTGCGCCGCCTCCCCTCCGGCAAATACGAGGTGGATTACGAAAAGATGCCTCTCCAGATCGAAAACCTCGGCAAGGAACTCCTCGAGATGGAAGCTACTGGCGACCGCGCCCGCGCCGAGGCATGGTTCAAGAAATATGACGTAATCCCGTCCGAAGTCCAGCAGTCTTTGGACAAAGCGGACAGCGTTCCGATCGATATCGACCCTCTGTTTTCGTTCCCCAGAGAGGTTAAATAGACAGAATCAGGGTTCACATTCGCCTCACCCGGCGCCTTTGTGACTTTGGTGACGTTCCTTTCGACTTTGCCCTTTGCTAGAGTCCCATGAAGGAGTGTGCTGCTAGGGGAGGCACTGGTGACAGCAATTAAAACGTTCGTGGGATGTTCTTTTGCCGCGTGGGGCAAGCGGACTGCAGTGCTGTTTTGCTTACTCCTTGCTTTCGGGGCCAGTAGTTCAGCACCAGCTCGGGCCCAGGAGCAAGTGAGCCGCAAGCTGGTTACACGTGTGGCGCCGAAGTATCCGGAATACCTTCAGACGCATGAAATCGGTGGCGTCGTGCGCTTGAACGTAACTGTTACCCCTAGCGGGAACGTCAAAAGCGTAACGCCAATCGGGGGCAATCCGATTCTGGTGGATGCTGCTACCGATGCGGTCAAGCAATGGAAATACGCCCCTTCGGAGAACAGTGACACTTTCGAAGTGAAGCTGGAATTTAATCCACGGAAACAGTAATCACGCGGCGATTCTGCCCAACAGGAACGCAAAGACAATGAGTATTGCTGGTTGGCGTTTATCGACGGCTCTAATTGTGTTCTGTCTGCTGATGACGCTTGTTGCGCAGACCACCAGCCGGGGCCTCCACGCGCAGGAACAGCCGGAGCGTAAAGTCATCAAGACTGTCGCTCCGAAATATCCGGAAGAATTCAAAAATCAGCAACTCGGCGGAGTGGTTCACTTAAGCGTGGTGATTGCTCCTGATGGTAGCGTCAAGGGCGTGACGCCAATAGGCGGCAATCGGGCTCTAGTCGATGCAGCGATCGAAGCTGTCAAACAATGGGAGTACGAGCCCTCGAATGAAACAACCACCGGCAATGTCCAGTTTGACTTCCGTCCCGAATAGCTATCCTGCGAATTCTACTCGCGGCTCGACAGAAATCACCCCGGCGCGATAGCCCATATCCAGCAGACGAACGATCGCTTCTCTTCCATCGGCGCCGTAGTCAAGCGTCCGCTCATTCACATACATTCCAACGAACTTATCCGCCATGGAAGGATCGAGGTCGCGTGCAAACTGCATGGCATAGGTCAGTGCCTGCTCGCGATGGTCAAGTGCGTACTGAATGCTGTCGCGAAGGGCTTGCGAGACGCTGGAGATCAGCTCCGGACCCAAGCTGCGGCGGATAGCATTGCCGCCGAGAGGCAAGGGAAGGCCCGTCATCTGCTGCCACCAGCGGCCCAGATCCACAATGCGATACAAACCCGAACGGTCGTAGGTAAGTTGCCCCTCGTGGATGATAAGTCCGGCTTCGTACTTGCCCTGCAATACTGCCGGAATGATTTCGTCGAACGGAACTACCTCCGTCTCAATTCCCGGAGAGAAGAGCTGCAGCGCGAGATAGGCGGTTGTCAGTTTGCCGGGCACAGCAATGCGTATGCCTTTAATCTCACTGGTCGAGAACGCGCGCGTGGCAACCACCATCGGGCCATAGCCTTCGCCAACGCTGCCGCCGCACGTCATCAGCGCATAGCGATTCTGGATGTATGGATAGGCGTGAAATGAAACGGCTGTGACATCGTAGAGGCCGTCGCCTTCCATCGCCTTCTGGTTCAGCGTCTGGATGTCGCACAGCGTGTGCGAAAAGCGCAGTCCGGGTACCTGAATCTTGTTGGTTGCAAGGCCATAAAACATGAAGGCATCGTCGGAATCGGGACTATGGGCGATTCTGATTTCGCGGACATCTGCTGCAGTAATGGACAAACTTGTTTCTCCAGAATATGGTTCGAACTCAAGCGCGCGGGAAGACGTGTTGCCACGTTTTCCTGGCTCCAGCGGCAAGCATGATTTTGATGACCTCGGCGAAGACGAACCAGTACAAGCCTAGCGCAATCGCCGTTTTCATGGAATGCGTCATGGTGTAAAGCCAACTCAGCCCGCAAGTAAACAACAGAATCTCGCCGGCAATGCAGGCTGCGGCAGCGCGCATGAAGGTCTGCTTTCCCGACTGCGCAATATATCCGACCAGCGCCGCCACGAAAGGATAGGCAATCAGGTATCCACCGGTCGGACCGACCAGTTGTGCGATCCCGCCCGGTCCCGTAGGACTGAACACCGGCATTCCCGAGGCGCCTTCAATGAGGTAGAGCGACAACGCCGCGAAACCACGCCACGGGCCGAGGGCGAGACCGACAACCAGCACAGCCAGGTTTTGCACTGTGAGAGGCACCGGCGTCCCCGGAATGGGGATCGACAAATGAGCGCTCGCTCCAACCAGAAAGCTGGCGCCAACTATCAGCGCTGCGCTCAAGCCGTAATCCAGTGCGCGGTTGCGAACTGCGGCCGCTTGGGTCATTGAATGCGACATAGTTCCTCCTCACTCGGAATGATGCGGCGGCTCAGCGGTCTGATGTTCCGCTTGCCGCAAACGCTGGCGCACCCACACGTATGTGGACAATGCAGCCCACAGCACCGCCCCTGCGGCGACTGCAATCATCAGGTACCACCAGATCATCCGCACGATGAACTAGGATACCAAATGAAAACATTGGGCAGGGCGCCCCGCCGCCAGCCAAATAAAACTCTACGGAACCAGTTCCATGGTCATTGTGGCGCCGCCCATGGACGGCAGCAATGCCTCTAGCTTCACCGGCTTGCGTGAGTCCTTTGCAATCCAGATGGTCTGCTTGTCGTTGCCTCCGTCCGCAGACGTGATTTCGATCTTGTAGCTATCAAACGTGCCCGCCCCCACCGTTACGCTTTCACTGCCAGAAACTTTGAGCGCCATAAGCTTCTCTTTCTGGCTTTGCACGTCGAAGTTGCGGAAGTTGGTCGCATACCCTTCGGCGAGCGGCAGCGTGGCAATACACTCGATGCTGCCCGCACCATTGGCAAAAATCGGACCACCCAAGTCGGCCGAAACCGGTTTGTCTTGCCCGTTCATGCCCATGGTGCCGCTGACCTTTTTGTCGGTGAAGTCGAGCTTGATGTTGACTGGCCCTTGCGCGATGGTTTGTTTTCGAACCACCAGTGTCGACTTGTCCAGCACGGCGGCATCGGTGATCACGCCCATGGGGCTTTGCATTTTATCCACCGCACTCCATGCGCCGTTTTCTTCCTGGATGGTGGTAGCGATGGTTAATGCGATTTCCTGACCGCCGACGGAGATTTTCGCTTTGAAGTTGTATGTACCCGGCGCCAGATCGACTGCGGGTGTGGGAAGGCCCACAGCATTTGCGTCCACTTTCTTCGCCAGCACCACAGTCTTGGGATCAATCGTGATCTCGGCCAGGCGCTTCGTGGCATCAGGCGAGCCGCCTTCCTGCGCGCGGCCGCCAAGATGATTGGCAAAAAATTTCTCGGCGGCAATGAACATCGCGAGATTGTTCACAGGCCGAGCAAAGCCGTGCCCCTCATCCGGTGCAAGCAAGTATTCAACAGGGAATCCGCGATCGCGAAGCGCAATCACGATCTGCTCCGCTTCACGCCGATTTACACGTGGATCGTTGGCGCCCTGCACAACCAGCAAAGGCGTCTTAATCCTGTCCGCATAGGTCAACGGCGAGCGCTCCTTCAGCAAAGCTTTACCTTCCGCAGTGCCCGGATCTCCCACGCGGCTGTACAGCATCTTGCGAATCTGCTCCCAATACGGCGGAAAAGACTCGAGCAATGTATTCAGATTAGATGGCCCGACAATATCGACGGCAGCCGCGTACAAGTCAGGCGTAAAGGTGACGCCCGCAAGCGTTGCGTAGCCGCCGTAAGAGCCGCCAATAATGCCGATGCGCTTGGGGTCGGCAATTCCTTGCGCGACGAGATACTTCGCGCCCCAAGTGACGTCGTCCTGCATCTTCCTGCCCCACTCGAGATTCCCGGCATCGAGGAACTTCTTCCCGTAGCCAGTGGATCCTCGGAAATTGGGCATGAGCACCGCATAACCGCGATTCGCAAAGAACTGAGCCAACCCGTTGTAGCCCCAGCCATCTCTGCCCCAAGGGCCTCCGTGAGGAAACATGAGCGTTGGCAAATTCTTGGCCGGAACTCCCTTTGGCAGGGTCAGATAAGCCGGTATTTCCAGGCCATCTGAAGAGGCATAGGTGATCGCCTTCATCTCCGCCATATACTCTCGGGGCAGCTTTTCGCGAATCTTAAATTGAGGGATCAGAGTGCGAGTTTTGCGCGTGAACAAATAGGTCTGACCCGGCTCCGTGTCGCTCGCGATCGTCACCAGCCATGTGCTCTCATCGCGTGTACGTGATACGACCATCACCTCATACTTCGGATAGTGGAACTTGCGCTCAATCCAGTGAACGTCGTCGCCGAATGCTTTCTCCTTGTAGTAGGTCTTGGTGCGAGCCGCGGTGTACCAGGTCTCGACTAGTTCGTCCGTGGATTCAGAAAACAAAGCGCCAGAGAAATCAACTTTTCCCAGTGGATCGGACTCGATGGGTTCAATTTTTCCAGTTTGCGGGTCAAGGAGGGCCAGCGAGATCAGGTTGGCATCCTTGTTGGTTTCAACGTAGACACGTTGATTGCCCGGCTTGAATCGCAGCGGCGCGCAGTTCTCAAATACATTGCAGGAATAGATGTTTGTGAACTTGTCTGCGTCCACGCGCAAGAACTCCGTGTCACCGTTCTCGGCTGAGCGCGTCGCCATGCGAAGATCGCCGTCGAGATCGAAGACCCACTGACTAACCCGGTCGGTGTTTTTTCGGACCAGCGTCTTTTCGCCCGTTGAGAGGCTGAGTTTGTAAAGGTCGTGCCATGCCTTGTCGCGATCATTCAGGCCGATATACAGAACGTCAGGATTCTTCTTCGGGAGATCGTAGAGAATAACGCGCACTCCCTTGAGGCCGGTGAGGTCACGGGAGGCAGGAGCATCGGCACCAGCAGCAGGTTTGGCAGTCGGATCTACTGCGTAGACGTTGAAGTTCTCGTCGCCGTCGTTGTCCTTGACGTAAAGGATGTATTTGCTGTCGCGCGTCCAGAAGTAACCGGGGATCGGACGCTTCGTTTCGGTTGTTAGCAGACGGGCTGCGCTGAAAGGTTCATCAACCCCTTTGACATAGATGTTCCGCGTGTCCTTCCACGGCTTGAGAAACGAAATGAATTTTCCGTCGGGAGAGATTTGAGCACCGGCAATTTCCGGGTCGCCGAAAAACAGGTCGCGATCGATAATAGGCGGCAGGCCGGTGACGGTGTCTTTCGTTTGGGAATTAAGAAGAAGAGGGAAGAGAAACAAGACACAGCAAAACACAAAGGCGGAACGCCTTGTCATGGTGGACTCCTTTAATGTCCTTGGGGAGCGACAACATTGTACGCTGAGAGTACGCATAGTTACACACCGATGTTCCCTGCAAAGTGCTTTAAGCGAGGGGGCTCCAGCGCATAGGCGGAAAGTTACTTAGCCTTAGGCTGACTGGATTGTCGGCGACACCTCAACCGGAAAGCTTACCGATCGTGAGATAAAACACAGGGAATGTGCTTTGTGATGGAGTTCTGCGGCGTGAGTCTCTCTCTCGCGTTCGGCAATGTGAACGTGCGGCTTTAGCATGACACTGACAAATTCTCCCGAGCCGTCCGCGTTCTCGCGCATGATGCCTTCGGCGGAATCGCGATACTCCAGCACGGTGATCTTGTTGACTGCGCAAAGATGCAGGTACCACAGCATGTGGCAAGAAGACAGGCTCGCAACTAGAAGTTCTTCTGGGTTGTAGCGGGTCTTATCGCCGCGGAAGCTCGGATCGCTCGAAGCGGGTATCTCCGGCTTGCCTGCACTGCGGATCACATGATCCCGACGATAGCTGGTGTAACTTTGCGTGCCTCGGCCGTCGTTGCCGGTCCACTCCAGTTCGCATCGATACGTGTGCTGCTTCACGGAAACTCCGAGTAGGTGCTATCGCCCGGACATTAACTTCTCGATGTCGTCCGGCTCTTGGGGCAGGGACTCGGTGAGGCGGATCAACTTTCCATCCTTGTCCACATAAAAGATGTCTTCAATTCGCACGCCAAGCTTCTCCTCCGGGATGTAGATGCCTGGTTCGATAGTGAAAACCATACCCGGGGCGAGCGGAACCTTGTAGTCTCCGGCATCGTGGACGTTCAGGCCGACGTAGTGTCCGAGGCCGTGAATGAAATACTTGCCAAGTGGTTCCCCGTGCATGTCTTTGCCGTGAGTGTTGATGTAGTTGTACGCGGCATCGTAGATCGAGTCTTCCTGATTCTTCAGCAGATGCGACTTGCCCGACTGAAACGCAGCCATCGCCGCCTTTTGCGCGCCTAGAACAATTTCATAGATCTCACGCTGGCGCGCCGTGAACTTGCCCGTGGCTGGTACCGTACGCGTAATGTCTGACGCGTAGAGCGAATACTCGCCCGCGGCGTCCATGACCACAATATCTCCCTTCTGTATCGTGCCTGAGTTCTCGGAGTAGTGCAGCACGGTCGAGTTCACGCCGCTGCCGACGATGGGAGCGTACGCCGGGCGCTGGCAGCCGCGTTTTCCCCACTCGTACTGCAAAACCGCCGAAACGTCTTGTTCCGTCACTCCGGGTCTTATGGTTCGAATCGCGGCGAACTGCGCAGCAATGGATGCATTCGTGGCTTTGCGAATCAGCTCGATCTCGCCATCATCTTTGATGGTTCGCAACGATGCGAGCAGCGGGCGTATATCGCCGAATGACGTCCGCACCGCAAAAGAATTGGCATTGTTTAGCCACGCCAGAGGCTGCGCGGAGTTGGACGTCTCATCCCCTGCGGGGATGTCGGTGTAGATTTTTGCGCCGCCAGGGAACAGCTTCACGAATTCCGCGCGCATATTGTCCAGCGGTTCGACGCGGTCGAATCCAGTCACCTGTGCCGCGTTCGGCGAGTCCGGCCCCAGCTTTGGACCAGTCCAGTGCTCCTGCGAAAAGTTTCGCTGCGGCAGAAAAAGAATCTCGGTGTACGGGTGCGGCGGGTTGTCGTTCTTGGCTTCGGCTGCAGGCGCAACCAGGACCGCAGCGCCCGGCTCCGACCATCCGGTAAGGTAATAGAAATTCGAGTCAGGGAAGTAGCCGTAAACGTTGTTGGGGCCTGCCAATTCAGGTGGAGCAAACAGCAACGCAACTCCACCATCCAGTTTGGCGGCCAACTTTTCGCGGCGAGCGTGATAGTCGGAATTCGGCTGGCGTTCCCGTCCCAGCGCAGGCAGGCAAGCAAGAATAATGGTGACAGCAAGGGCGTAGCGCAGACCCGTGGATTTCATTCGCAATTATTTTCCCGTTAAATTCTTGGTTGCGGACTCAAAGGCGTCGACATTGCTCTTGTCCAGTATCTCCGAACCCGTGTCGACGAAATCGGGGATGGGAGAAAAGCCGTTGTCCTTCCAGTCGGCGCCGAGGTTAGGGAGGCTCTGGTGGTGCACGGTGTCGAGCATTTTCAACCCGACAAACGCCATGGTGTAGGGCTTCTGCGCGATGGTCGCGGAGATCACGCCTTTCTTGATCCAATCGAGCGTGTCGCGGTCGGTGTCCATCGCGATCACAACCCGGTCCTTGATGCTGTTGTTACTTAATACCGCGGCTACTTCCTTCCCGGACAGCGCTTCCAGGCAAACGAAGGCGTTGATGTGTTCCTTCTTGTCGTTGGCCAGGAATTGAGTGGCAGAATCGAAGGCGATGCGCGAGTCGCCCTTCATATCGACCACTTGAACAATCTTGATCTGCGGCGAACTGTCCAGCGCATCTTTGTACCCGCGCAGGCGCTCGGTCTGGTTCGGTTGCGAGGGCATTGCAAACACCACGACGTTGCCCTTACCCTTCAGTTCCTGTGCCAGTCGCTTGCCTCCTTCTACACCTGCCTGGTAATTGTTGGTGCCGATGAAGAACAGGCGCTTGCTGGATGGCGCGTCCGAATCCATGGTGATCACGGGAATTCCTGCGGCGATAGCCTTATCAATGCTGGGCTGCAGCACGTTGGCATCTGCAACGGAAATCAGAATCCCATTCGGCTTGGCGCCGATGGCACGGTCCAGTTCGTCCCGCTCGCCATTCGCGTCGTAGCTGTCCGGTCCCGTGAATTGAAACCCCACCTTCAACTCATCCGCAGATTGATAGAAACCTGCCGAGGCAGTCTGCCAATAGGGAATCTTGACGTTCGTCGAAATGAAAACATACTTTTCGCCGCTGTGGCCGCCGGCACACGAGGTCAGAGACAACATTGCCGCGGCCAACAGGACAAAAATGGAAACGCGCGTCTTCTTCATGGGAGACCTCCTCAGATGTTCATGAAGATCGTGGAAGGAAGCGAGAGGAATTCTAACTCTGCTCAGGATGAAAGAACAAGGAAGCGACTTTAAACGCCAACCGGATACGGCTTCGTGTGCCGTTCGGCAGATAACGACAGCGACGAGAAGCGCCCCTGCAGAAGCGACATCAATCCCGTGTACCAGTAGCCGACGACGAACAACAACAGGAACGGAACGGTGAGGAAGTTTTCATTGTCCAGCGCGTAATAGACCGTGAGCGCAAAGTAGCTTCCGATCAGCAATTCCACCCACGGTACCCAGCCGAGACGCTTGCGATACTTGGTCGCGCGCACAACATCTTTCTTCTTCTCGACGCGATATTTCGGAGTGCGGGCAAATGCCGATTGCTTGCCGATCAGTGCCTCGAGAACGGCGATCGTGTTGGTCAACGTGAGGCCGATGCCCAGCGCCATGAGGAATGGTAAGTACAGCAGCGCGCGCGGCCAGGTACGTGGAAAGAGTTCGCGTTGTGAAACCAGGTAAAAGCTGGAAATCGAAAACGTCGATGCCAGGAAAAGCGGGATATCGATGTACAGCATCTGAAACCATCCCTGGTAGAAGCGGATGACCATTGCCGGAAGGAGCAGTACCGACAAAATCACCATCAGCGGATAACTCATGTTGGCGGTCAGGTGATACCAAGCCTCGAGCTTCACCCGGAACGGCTGCTTGCTCATCAGCACGCGGGGAAGAATTTTCTTTCCGGTTTGAATGAGTCCTTTAGCCCAGCGCGCCTGCTGCGTTTTGAACGCCGTCATTTCAACCGGCAACTCTGCCGGGCACTCGACATCCTGCCGATAGATAAACTTCCATCCCTTGAGCTGGGCCCGGTAAGAGAGGTCGGTGTCTTCGGTGAGCGTGTCGTGCTCCCAGCCGCCGGCATCGTCGATGGCTTGCCGCCGCCAGATTCCGGCGGTCCCGTTGAAATTGAAAAACACATCGTGGCGCGCGCGGCCCGAGTGCTCGAGCACGAAATGCCCGTCGAGCAGAATGGCTTCCACCTCGGTCAGGAACGAGTAGTTCCGGTTGATGTGCGTCCAGCGAGTTTGCACCATCCCGATCTTCGGATCAGTGAAGTGGTGAACCGTCTTCAGCAGAAAATCGCTGGGTGGCACGAAATCGGCGTCGAAAATGGCAACAAACTCACCTTTGGCGCTCTTCAGTCCCTCATGTAGCGCGCCCGCTTTGAATCCTGCTCGGTTGGTGCGGTGGAGGTACACGACCGGATAGCCCTGCGATGCGTAGTGCGCGCACAATTCGCGAGCCACGGTGGCGGTTTCGTCGGTGGAATCATCGAGCAGTTGGATGTCGAGTTTCTCGCGCGGATACTCAATCCGGCACACCGCCTGCAACAGGCGATCGACCACGTACTGCTCGTTGAAGATCGGCAACTGGACGGTGACTCGCGGGAGTTCGGTGAACTCCTGCGGCGGCTTTGTCGCCCGATCCTTCTTCTTGTAGTAGAGGTAAACCAGCGTGTAGCGATGAAGTCCGTACGATGCCAGCAGGATTAAGACAATAAAATAGGGGATCAGCAGGGCCAGGTCGAACCCGTTTGCCTCGTATAGCCCTTTAAACGTGGTGTCCAGAAAGTGTCGGCGGACGTATTGCGTAATGCCATGCTGGTCGAATAAAACGGCGAAGGCTGGGAGGTTAGGGAGCATCGTCGGGTGCCACACTTCCGGCAAGCGAAGGGACATTGTAAATGGCCAGGCTTCAGGAATGGTACCCTCAGTAGTCAATGAATCGCCCGAGACCAATACGCAAGTATTCACGGGCGCTTCTTTACTGCGTTGTCGTTGGCTCGTTATTGGCATCTGCGCCGCTGTCCGGTTCCGCTGATCCGCATGCGGACTCCGAGACTCTAAAGCTTTTGAAAACATGGGATGGAGATGATCAATCAACGCTTGCGACCTTGTTTGCAACAGGCCAGTCGCGAGAGCCAGAACTTGCGGAGGTTTGCCACGACAAAGATCAGGAACTCCACGCCAAAGCCTATTTTGTGCTCCTCATCATCGGCGGCATTGCAACTGCGGATTGCGCGAAGAACCTGAATTTTGAGGGAGAGTCCCCAATGCTTCTGAGTGGCGACATACTCACGGGAGCGGACTTGGATAGAGTTGAGAAGCTGATTGTGGAGAATCCATGTAAAGACGATCGAGGCTGCAAAAAACACGATGATGACTGTCCACAGTTAGATGAATCGATCGGCTACGGCCTCATCCTGAACGGCTCAAACAGAGCGTTCACGCTTGCCAAACGCATTGCCACTTTGTTCAAAACATGTCGTGGAGAAGGTCTGATGGCGGCCGAGCCGTTCCTTAAAACAGAGTCAATGAGGGATGCGCCATCGAAAACCCGCAACTTGCACCTGGACACGGCTAGTTTTGAGTCGGTAATGAAGCAATCAGCGTTCTTCGTTCCCGAAGACCGGCAGAAAGACGTTTCGGTGGAGCTGTTGGCGCGAAACGAAACAGACAGCCGTATGTTGGTGGAGGTTTCCTACCGCTGTGGGATGCTCTGCGGAAGTGGATACTACGTGGTCTTGAAGAAGAACACGGCGGGCACATGGGATTATGTGCTCGTTTCGCGCGCTTGGATTTCCTGATGCCTAACGCATTTATCTGCGACGCAGTCCGCACCCCCTTCGGGCGCTATGGCGGAGCTTTGGCGGCGGTACGAACGGACGATCTCGCCGCCATCCCGATCAAAGCTTTGATGGAACGCAACCCCAAGGTCGATTGGGGCGCGCTGGACGATGTCGTCTACGGTTGCGCCAATCAGGCCGGGGAGGACAATCGCAACGTCGCGCGCATGGCGTTGCTGCTGGCGGGGCTTCCCGTCGACGTGCCAGGAGCAACAGTCAACCGGCTGTGCGGTTCCAGCCTGGAAGCGATCTCCATCGCCGCACGTGCGATCAAGTCGGGAGAAGCCTCGCTGGTCATTGTCGGCGGCGTGGAAAGCATGTCACGCGCGCCATTCGTCATGGGAAAGGCCGATGCGCCTTTTTCCCGTGGTGCCAAGATCGAGGACACGACCATCGGCTGGCGCTTTGTCAATCCTGCAATGAAAGAGAAGTACGGTACTGATTCCATGCCGGAAACGGCTGAGAACGTTGCCGAGCAGTGGAAGATTTCGCGTGAAGATCAGGACGCGTTTGCTCTGCGCAGCCAACAGCGAACCGCGGCGGCGATGAAGAAGGGGAATCTCGCGGACGAGATTGTGTCGGTAAAAATCCCCGGCAAGAGGGGCGCAGAAACGGTTGTCACACAGGACGAGCACCCGCGTCCCGATACCACGATGGAAGCGCTATCCAAGCTCAAGCCCATCGTGAAGCCGAACGGAACTGTCACCGCGGGAAACGCCTCCGGCGTGAATGATGGCGCCGGCGCGTTGCTGCTCGCCTCAGAAGAGGCGGTTGCGAAATACGGATTGACTCCTCTGGCGCGAGTTTTGGGATCTGCCACCGTCGGAGTTCCGCCGCGAATCATGGGCATTGGTCCGGTTCCCGCAACCCACCGCGTGCTCGAAAAAACAGGCCTCAAGCTCTCGCAAATCGAACTGATTGAGCTGAATGAAGCGTTCTCCGCGCAATCGCTCGCTGTTTTGCGAGATCTTGGCGTGCCCGACGCCGCCGCGCATGTGAACCCCAACGGGGGCGCAATTGCTCTCGGACATCCTCTCGGAGCCAGCGGCGCGCGCCTGGCCACGGCAGCGGTATATCAACTCAGGCGCGCGAAATCGCGATACGCATTGTGCACCATGTGCATTGGCGTAGGGCAGGGAATCGCGATGGTGTTGGAGCGGGTGTAACCCGATTATCTGCATCGGCAGAGATTTTGGGTGGAGCAGGCCTTCAGGCCTGCATGAAACGCGGAAAGACGTCGGCTTCACCGCCTGAGGTTGAGCACTTCCGCTGATGTAAATTCCTCTGCGGCTAGAGCGGGTCTCAGAACAGATGCGTCAATGCAGGGCTGAAAAGCCCTGCCGCCACCCAAGCTGATCCGGGATAAGGAGTGCCGGCGGCACCTTGGCCCGAGTTACTGGGCAATCGATCTCAGCTTCTCCGCGGCCAACTCCGGCGTGATGTCGCGCTGCGGAGTTCCCAGCATCTCGAATCCAACCATGAACTTTCGCACCGTTGCTGACCGAAGCAACGGCGGATAGAAGTGCGCATGAAAATGCCACTCGGGGTGCGACTCGCCGTCGAACGGATGTTGATGGAAACCCATGGAATACGGGAACGGCACATCGAAGACGCCGTCGTAGGTGGAAGTGATACGTTTCAGCAACTCGCTGAGTTGCGAAACTTCGCCCGCTTGGAAGTCCGTGAAGCTGCCAAAATGCCTGCGGCTGCATACCAACATTTCAAAAGGCCACACCGCCCAGAACGGTACGACGGCAACAAAACCGTCATTCGCACAGACCACTCTTGCCTTCTGCTCGTCTTCGACTGCAACGTAGTCGCAAAGCAAGCAAGAGCCGTTTTTCTCTTGATAATTTTGCTGTGCGAAAAACTCGCGCTCGGGCGCTTGCGGAACCGTTGCCGTGGCCCAGATCTGACAATGCGGGTGCGGATTGCTCGCGCCCATCATCTCACCGCGATTCTCGAAGATCTGCACGTGGCGGATGCCGTGGGTGCCCGAAAGTTCCCGCGTTTGGGCCGTCCATTCACGAATCACCGGCTCGATTTCGCGCGCAGCCATGGTCGCCAGCGTCAGATCGTGGCGTGGAGAGAAGCACATCACGCGGCAGATTCCGGATTCGGTTTCCGCTACCAACAAGCCCTTATTGCTAACGTCCAGATGGGAGCAGGGAACGTCCTTCTTCAACGCAGCAAAATCGTTCTCAAAAACGAAAGTTGAATGGTACTGCGGATTCAGCGCGCCGTTAGCCCGCTGATTGCCGGGGCAGAGATAGCAGGAAGGATCATATTTCGGCCGTTGTGCCTGCGGCATTGACTCTACGGCGCCCTGCCAGGGACGCTGGGTACGATGCGGTGAAACTAAAACCCATTCGTTGCTGAGTGGATTAAACCTGCGGTGTGGCGATTCGCGGAATACTGCATCGAATTGATTTCCCATGGGGTCTCGTCGAGCTTGCCGTGCAATTGATGGTCCACGTCACTTGATTCGACTTTAGTATGTTCTCTCACAAACGCGGTGCCATTACAATAGCGTGGGATTCCGAACCGGGAAGGCTGACCGATACGTTAGAATCCGCGCAGAGCCACGCCAAGGGGAGCGCGCCGCAAGTGAAAAAATTCAAGGCGAATGAACTGCCGCAGGTCTTCGAAAAGGAATTCCACGGACATCCCAAAATATTCCGGGCGCCGGGACGCGTAAACCTCATTGGCGAACACACTGACTACAACGATGGTTTCGTCCTTCCCAGCGCGATCGGCTTCTACGCACACATCGCGATCGCTCCTCGCGGTGACGACAAGCTGGTGTTTAAATCCACTGCTTACGATGGGCAATTCGAATTTCATGCGGCGCGCCTTCCCGAGAGAAAACAGGACGTATGGTCCGACTACGTGCTTGGCGTGGCACATCAGTTAAAGCGCGCTGGCATTGCGTTGAGCGGAGCCAATCTGCTGCTGCACAGCGAAGTTCCTGTGGGTTCGGGACTGAGTTCATCCGCAGCTTTGGAAGTGGCTTCCGCTCTGGCGCTGCAGAGCCTTTCTGGGAAGACGCTTCCGCTCAAGCAGATCGCCAAGCTCTGCCAGAGCGCAGAAAACGACTTTGTCGGCGCTCATGTCGGCATCATGGACCAGTTCGTTTCCTGCTTCGGCAAAGAAGGACATGCGGTGCTGATCGATTGCCGCTCGCTCGACTTTCAACTGGTACCAATTCCGTCCAAAGTCGAGTTCGTCATCTGCAACACCATGGTGAAGCACGAGCTTTCCGGCGGCGAATACAACGAGCGGCGCGCACAATGCGAAGAAGGCGTGCGCATCTTGTCAAAGTTCTATCCGGGCATTAACGCACTTCGCGATGTGTCGACTCAGCAATTGACCCAGCACCAGTCCGACCTGCCTTCGATTGTCTATCGCCGCTGTCTTCACGTGGTGCAGGAGAATGCTCGGACGTTGGAAGCAGTCCAATGTTTCGCGTCTGGTGACCTTGCCAGGGTTGGCCAACTGATGCGCGACTCCCACGAGAGCCTTCGCGATCTGTATGAAGTCAGCTGCGCGGAACTCGATGCGATGGTGGAATCCGCTCAAGGCCTGCCAGGCTTTGTCGGCGGACGCATGACCGGGGGCGGCTTTGGCGGGTGCACCATCAACCTGGTCGAGCGCACGAAGTCGCAAACCTTTGCCAAAGAAGTCGGCGCGGGCTATAAAGCCAGGACTGGAATTGCACCCGATGTCTTCGTCTGTTCAGCCGCCAATGGCGCCGGTCTTGAATCCGAACGTCCTGCGGTCTAGTACAAAATGGACTGCGGTACCAGCGATGAGAAGTTTGGCACAGTAAACGTTTACAATAGGCAGTCGAATGCGGGATAATGATCGGCCCGTAGTTGCGCGTATTGTAGAACCTGTCTAAATTGATTCATTCCAATTGGAGGAATACGAGATGAGGGTTGCGGCTCTCGTAATTGCGCTCATGACAATGACTTCCG
>Ga0070714_100000677_pt1 | contig 24095 bp, 20 predicted proteins | sample LARL83metaG_FD_65450 | JGI IMG/M metagenome (GOLD analysis project Ga0070714, IMG submission 65450) | Corn, switchgrass and miscanthus rhizosphere microbial communities from Kellogg Biological Station, Michigan, USA - LAR L8-3 metaG | ecosystem: Host-associated > Plants > Roots > Rhizosphere ... | reverse complement strand
GAGCGGTTGATGTTCACCGCCATCGCGTAAGCGGCGTTCTGCCAGGTGTACTTGGACGAATCCGCACCGGCGGTGTCTTCCTCGAAGTTGAACTCTTCCACCGGGTCAGTTGCCGCACCGTAAGGCAGGCGGGCCAGCGTGCGCGGCATGGTCAGGCCGATGTACTTCGCGTCGTCGGATTCGCGCAGTGAACGCCAGGCGGCGTAATCCGGCGTCGAGAACACCTTGGCCAGATCGCGCGGATTGGCCAGCTCGTTCCAGCTGTCCATGCCCATCAGCGTGGACGCTGCCGCCGAAATGAACGGCGCGTGCGCGGCCGCGGCAACCTGCGCAATGCCGGCGAGCAGCTCGACGTCAGGCGGGCTGTGATCGAAGTAGTAGTCACCGACGAGGCAACCGTAGGGTTCGCCGCCCAACTGGCCGTATTCCTCTTCGTACATCTTCTTGAAGATCGGGCTCTGGTCCCACGCCGTGCCCTTGTAGCGCTTCAGGGTCTTGGCCAGCTCCTTCTTGGAGATGTTCATCACGCGGATCTTCAGCTGCTGATCCGTTTCCGTGTTGTTGACCAGGTGATGCAGACCACGCCAGGCGCTTTCCAGTTTCTGGAAATCGGCGTGGTGCATGATCAGGTTGATCTGCTCGCTGAGCTTGCGATCGATCTCGGCGATATAGGCATTGATGGTTTGCGCGACGTCGTCGGACACGATGTCGGATTTGTTCAACACCTGCTCGGCCAGCGTGCGGACCGCGGACTCGACTTCTTCCTTCGCGCGATCGCTCTTGGGCTTGAACTCCTTGCTCAGAAGCGCAGCGAAGTCGCCGGCATCGAGAGTTTGTACCGCGCCGCCCTTTTCGGCCAGATTTTCGGTTGCCATGCGTGCTTACTCCCCGTCTTTGTTGTTGTCATCGGCGGGCTTGGGTGCCGAAACCAATGACTGCAGAAGGGCCGGATCCTTTAACGCCTGCGCGATAAGGTTTTCGGCGCCGGCTTTTCCGTCCATGTACGTATCCAGGTTGGCGAGCTGTGTGCGCGCCTCGAGGAGGTTGGCCACGGCACCGACCTTCCTGGCGACGGCGGCCGGGGAGAAGTCGTCCATGCTTTCGAACGTGATGTCGACGGCCAGGTTGCCTTCGCCGGTCAGCGTATTCGGCACGGCAAAGGTGACTCGCGGCTTCATCGATTGCAGACGGTTGTCGAAATTGTCGACATCGATCTCCAGCGCCTTGCGGTCCTCGATGGCCGGCAGCTCACCCGCGTTGGCACCGGAGAGATCCGACATCACGCCCATGACAAAAGGCACCTGCACCTTTTTCTGCGCGCCATATACCTCGACGTCGTATTCGATCTGCACGCGCGGCGCGCGATTGCGTGCGATGAACTTCTGACTGCTTTGCTTGGCCATGCGATGTCTCCCAGTAAATGCTCTTCCAGTTTGTGAATCGAGCGATCGGTTCTGCACGGCATGCTTGATCCGCATGGGGAAGCAGGACGTCAGTAAACGTAAGGGGCCAAGCCATCACCGCGACCCGGTGGTGCCTGGCCATTCCGAAGCATCGTCATCTGGCAAGCCGCTGACGGACCCAGGCGGCACGCCTGGATCGACAAGCGATCTTGTCCGGTCTTGAGTTCTTGAAATTCCCGCTGCGCGGTGTGGAATGCCAGCGCCGGACCCGAGGCGGCCGCAGGCTCGGCCCATCGTCGCCAAAAGCATTCGCAAGCGAGATCGTCCCCTCCCCTTGTATGGGACAGCGAAAGCGTAGTCACGCCCCCGCTTGTCCACCCCCAACAGTGTTCACCCGCGAGTGATGAACAAAGATCCCGACTGAGCCGCGATGGCGCCAGTTTTCCCCGGTGTTCGCAGCCCGTACCCCAAGCTTTCCGGCGTCGCCATATGGCCAACGGGCGACCGAGAGGTCACACCGTACCGGGCGCTGGAAAGCCATCCTGAACGAGACTGGTAACGTACATCTGGCAGCGGCTGTCTGCAAGCTGAATTTGAGCTTCGCCGATGCCTGCGACGCGCGTGGCACTTCCAAGCGGCAAGGTATCGCTCGAAAAAGAAAACCGGGGCGCCAAAAAAGCAGAAGGCCGCCCTGCGAGGCGGCCTTCTGGACTGCTGTGTGCAACCGCCTTGCGAGCAAGCAACTGCTGGGCGAATGCAATCAATTTGGTGGGCGGTACAAGGATCGAACTTGTGACCCCTACCATGTCAAGGTAGTGCTCTACCGCTGAGCTAACCGCCCGTCTCGCGTTGGTGCTGCCACGCGAGCCGCGCAGTATACGGTAGTCATTGGTTCTCGACAATATGGCCACTCAACGCAAGGCCTGCTCCCGCAACCGGTGGATCTGGTCGCGCAATCTGGCCGCGTCCTCGAACTCCAGGTTCTGCGCATGCTTGTACATTTGCGCCTCGAGCTTTTTCAGCATGCCGGCGGCCTGCTGCGCACTCAGCCCTGCATACTCGGCCGGTTGCTCGGCCACGGCAACGCGGCCGCGTGAAGCTTTGCTGCCACGGCGATTGCCGGCCTCGCTGCGCGCGCCTTCCATGATGTCGGCGATGCGCCGCACGATGGTAGTCGGGACGATGCCCTGCTGTTCGTTCCAGAACATCTGCTTTTCACGTCGGCGGGCCGTTTCGTCAATCGCGGCCTGCATCGAGCGCGTGATCTGGTCGCCATAGAGGATCGCCTTGCCGCGAACATTGCGGGCGGCGCGGCCAATGGTCTGAATCAGCGAGCCGGTGGAACGCAGGAACCCTTCCTTGTCCGCATCGAGAATCGCCACCAGCGAGACCTCGGGCATGTCGAGCCCCTCGCGCAACAGATTGATGCCGACCAGCACGTCGAACTCGCCCAGCCGGAGATCGCGGATGATTTCGCTGCGCTCGACCGTTTCGATATCCGAATGGAGGTAGCGCACCTTCACGTCGTGTTCGGCCAGGTATTCGGTGAGGTTCTCGGCCATGCGTTTGGTCAGCGTGGTGACGAGCACGCGGTCGCCGGAGGCCACCCGCTTGTGCACCTCGCTGAGCAAATCGTCGACCTGGGTGCGAACGGGGCGGACCTCCACTTCCGGATCGACCAGACCCGTCGGCCGGACCAAAAGCTCGACCACCGCCTCGCCGGATTTATCCAGCTCGTAGCCCCGCGGCGTGGCCGAGATGAAGATCGAGCGCGGCATTCGCTGTTCCCATTCCTCGAATCTCAGCGGACGGTTGTCCATCGCCGAGGGCAGCCGGAAGCCGAATTCAACCAGCGTCTCCTTGCGCGACCGGTCACCCTTGTACATGGCCCCAAGCTGGGGCACGGTGACATGGGACTCATCGATCACCAGCAATCCGTCCGCCGGCAGGTAGTCGAACAGCGTCGGCGGCGGCTCTCCGGGTGCCCGCCGGGTCAGGTGGCGCGAATAGTTTTCGATGCCCTGGCAGTAACCCACCTCGGTCATCATCTCGATGTCGAAACGCGTGCGCTGGTCCAGCCGCTGCGCCTCGACCAGCTTGTTCTCGCGATAGAGCAACTCCAGCCGATCCTTCAGCTCGACCTTGATGGTCTCGATCGCGTTGAGCACGCTTTCGCGGGTGCTGGCGTAATGCGTTCGCGGGTAGACGGTGTAGCGCGGCACCTTGCGGATGGTCTCGCCGGTAAGCGGATCGAACAGCGCCATGTTTTCCACTTCGCCATCGAACAGCTCGATGCGCAACGCCTCGGTCTCCGACTCGGCCGGGAACACATCGACGATCTCGCCGCGAACCCTGTACGTGCCGCGACGCAGCTCCATCTCGTTGCGCGTGTACTGCAGCTCGGTCAGCTGGTGGATCAGCTTGCGCTGGTCGATGCGTTCGCCCTTGGCCAGGATCAAACGCAGGCTGAGGTAGTCCTCCGGATTGCCGAGACCGTAGATGGCCGACACCGTGGCGACGATGATCGAATCGCGCCGCGACAGCAGTGCCTTGGTAGCCGACAGCCGCATCTGCTCGATGTGCTCGTTGATCGAGGCGTCCTTCTCGATGAAGGTGTCCGACGCCACCACGTAGGCTTCCGGCTGGTAGTAGTCGTAGTAGCTGACGAAGTATTCCACCGCGTTGTTCGGGAAGAACTCCTTGAATTCCCCGTACAACTGCGCAGCGAGCGTCTTGTTCGGCGCCATGACGATGGTCGGGCGTTGCACCTTCTCGATCACGTTCGCGATCGTGTACGTCTTGCCCGAACCGGTCACGCCCAGCAAGGTTTGTGCAGCCAGCCCGGCCTCGAATCCTGCGGCGAGGCGCTCGATCGCCAGCGGTTGATCGCCGGACGGCTTATAGGGAGCTACGAGTTGGAAGCGGTCGGTCATCGGCTACAGATGTGGGCGAGGCAGGTCATTTTAAATCGACCCTGCTGACAGGAAACGTCAGCATATACCGACGCTCACGCCACCTTCCCGCCACTGGCCCGGTGACAACCGCGCCCTAGCATGGGCCTTCCCGACAGGCAGGAAGCGGCGCCATGAAGGTTTTCAGGGATTCGAGCCGATGGCACGGACAAGATGGCGTCACCCTGATCGAACAGATCATGGTGCTCGCCATCACGGCGGTGCTTGCCGGGCTGGCCATACCGCCTCTGCGAAATCTGATGAACCGGAACGTCTTGCAGGTCGCCCAGACGGATTTCATCGCAGGACTGCAACACGCACGCCAGACCGCCGTCATCAGCGGCAAACGCACCCTGTTCTGCCCCAGTCGCGATGGCGCAAGCTGCAGTAACGACACGCGGTGGGACAACGGCTGGCTGCTCGGCCACGACAGCAACGCCGATGACCAGCCGGACAACATGCCGCTATATACCGGCCCCGGCTATGCCGGGAAGCTGATCGTAAAGAGCAGCTCGGGTCGTCATTTCGTGCGTTTTCGTCCCGATGGCAGCGCCGGCGGCAGCAACCTTACGCTCGTGTTCTGCCAGCCAAACGATTCGGCACACGCGCTCAGCGTGTTCGTCTCCAACTCGGGCCGCATCCGCGGTGCACCGGCCAGCGCAGAGCAGGCCGCGGCCTGTGTTCAAGCATGAGGCGCGATGCTCATGGGAACAAAAAAGCCGGCAAAAGCCGGCTTTCTTATCTACTTGGCGCCCGAAGCTGGACTCGAACCAGCGACCCCCTGATTAACAGTCAAGTGCTCTAACCAGCTGAGCTATTCGGGCGTGAGCTGCGTAGTTTGTCGAGGGTCCGGCTGGCTGTCAAGCCCATCGCTGCGATGGCCTCGCGTGCTTTTCAGGCCGTCACGACGCGATAACACGGCACGTATGCCGTGCCGCCGGGCAGCTTCATCCGGTGCTGTCCCACGAATGCCTGCAGCAACTTGTCCAGCGCACGCATGATGTCCAGATCGCCGTCGATCTCGAACGGACCATGCTGCTCGATGGCGAGCACGCCCTCCTCCTTTACGTTGCCCGCAACGATGCCTGAAAACGCCCGGCGCAAATCGGCCGCCAGTTCATGGCGCGGGCGATCGCGATGGATCTGCAATGCCCGCATCGCGGCATGCGTGGGTCGAAACGGCAGCTGGAATTCCAGTGGAATCTGCAGGGCCCAATTGAAGAAAAACGCGTCCTTGGTGTCCAGGCGGTTGTTGCGCACCTTGTCGATGCCCTTGATCATCGCGCGCGCCACCGCCGCCGGGTCGTCGACGATGATCTGGTAATGCTGGGCCACTTCGTCACCCAGGCTCAGCCGCAGGAACTGGTCGATTTGCTCGAAGTAGGCAGCCGATTCGCGCGGGCCGGTGAAGATCAGCGGAAACGGCGAGCCGGCGTTGTCCGGGTGCAGCAGGATGCCCAGCAGATAAAGGATTTCCTCGGCCGTGCCCACGCCACCGGGGAATACCAGAATGCCGTGCCCGATGCGCACGAAGGCCTCAAGCCGCTTCTCGATGTCCGGCATGATCACCAGATGGTTGACGATCGGGTTCGGCGATTCAGCCGCGATGATGCCCGGCTCGGTGATGCCGATGTAGCGGTTGCTGCGGCGTCGCTGTTTGGCGTGCGCGATGGTCGCGCCTTTCATCGGCCCTTTCATCGCCCCTGGTCCGCAGCCAGTGCAGATGTCGAGCCCGCGCAGACCGAGCTGGTAACCGACCAGCTTGGTGTAGTCGTATTCATCGCGCGAGATCGAATGGCCGCCCCAGCACACAACGAGGTTGGGATCGATGTGAGGCTTGAGGATGCGCGCATTGCGCAGGATCTCGAAGACGCCCTGGGTCAGTCCGGCGGAGCCGTCCAGATCAAGCCCGATCTGCTCCAATTGGGTCGACACGTAGACGATGTCGCGTACCACGGCAACCAGCAGTTCGTTGATGCCGCGAATGATCTGGCCGTCCACGAAAGCCTGGGCCGGCGCCCGGGTGAGCTCGATCTTGATACCCCGATCCTGCTGCAACACCTGGATGTCGAAATCGGGATATTGCTCAAGAATCGCCCGCGGATCGTCGCTGACATTGCCCGAGGTCAACACCGCCAGGGCGCAGCGGCGCAGCAGCGCATGCAGGCCCGATCCACTGGCGCCACGCAACCGCGCCACCTCGTTGCGGGACAGGATATCCAGCCCTCCGATCGGAGAGATGCGTGCGCTGACCGTCGCCGGCTTGCCGGGCGATCCGGCGTTGATATCGTTCATTCGGGGGTTCTCCTGTCTTCTTTCTTGTGTCGCGCATGCGGTGGCGCAAGCAGCCGACCGGCTAGCTTCACGCGCCGGCATGACTCGGTCAAGCCAAAAAAAACCGGCACCCTTGCGGGTGCCGGTCATGTTTACGGGAACGGCGATCTGCTCAGAACGTGTAGCGGAGCGTGGCCAGGATCGACCAACGCTGGGTCGGCCCGTTCAACTCGTCAGCGCGCGGCAACGGCAGCGGGCTGTAGTTGCCATTGCTGTCCTTGTAGGCCGATTTGCTGATGTCGTAAATCGGCTTGCCGCTGGCATCCACACCCGCGAAGTCGGCGAGGTTGCGCACCAGCGGGAAGCTGGCCCGATGATCGACGCCCCACTTCTTGTTGAGCATGTTGCCAAGGTTGTAGACGTCAAGGCGGATGATGCCCTTGTTGCCCTTGAACAGGCCCGGGATTTCCTGACTGAAGCTCAGGTCAACCTGGTTGATCCACGCGGCGCGAGCACCGTTTCGGCTGGCGATCTGGCCCTTGTGGTCCTTCAGGTACTTGTCGTTGTCGATGTATGCCCAGAACGAATCCTGCTGTGCTTGCGTGGTGTTCGACGTAAAGCTGATATCGCCCTTGTTCGGGATATAGGCCAGGTCGGAGGTGAAGCCGTCGCCGTTGGCGTCGTTGCCGAAGCGCCAGCTGTACGGGGTGCCCGAGTGCCCGTCATAGAACACCGTGGCGCTGGTGGCATAGTCGCCGAAGAAGCGATGCTGCCAGGTCAGCGAGGCGATCACCCGCTTGGGAATCGAGTAGCTGGAGGTGCTCGCCTTGTCCTCGTTCGGGTTCACCCAGACGTTGTTGCTGTAGCTCGAGCGAGCCACGCTCGAGGTACCCGGGTTCACTTCCGTGGCGCGGCTCCAGGTGAAGCCGGCCATCGCGGACCATTCGTCGGCAAACGGCTTCTTCAGCGCAAGGCTGAGGCTGTCGGCGCTGCCCTGATCGCTGTTGGCCAGGTTGATCACCGCATCGCCAAAGGCCGGATTGGCATTGGCGCGCGCCGTGTTGCCGGAGCTGCCACCCTTCGGATTCTTGTAATAGGTGAAGCGACCGTCCGGCAGTACGCCGGTGGGCGCGCCAATGTTGAGGTTCTGATAGAAGATCGCGTTACGGTTCTTGATGTGCTCGTAGTCCGCACTGAACACCACGCCCCACCACGGCAGTTCGCGATCGAAGCCGAGCGTCATTTTCCACACGCTCGGAAGCTGGAAATTGTCGCTGACCGTGCTGACCGCCATCTGCGCGCCCTTGGCGCCCGGCATCGGTGCCGAACCGCCATTCTGCGCATGCGGATCAGTGCTGAACGGCGGCAGGCCGGTCGTCGTGTTGCATGCACTCTGCGTCGGGCCGCAGTTGTATTGCACCTGCGTGACACCCGAGTTCTGGTAGATGTTGCCCAGCCACACGCTCGGCGGGTTGGAAATGAACAGGCCGGCGCCGCCGCGCAGCTGGGTCATGCGCTCGGTGTCGAAGGTGTAGTTGAACGAAGCGCGCGGCTGCACCTGACGATTGCCATTGATCGTGCTGACGTTGGTGCGACCGAATCCTCCCATGGGCGAAACGCAATTCGCAGCCACCACGGCAGTGCCGGGATCAGCCGCATAGCAGGGGTTGTACAACGGTCGATCGCTGGTCAGCGGAATATCGACGCGGAAACCGTACTGCACCGACAGGTTCTGGTTCACCTGCCAGGTATCCTGCAGGAACACGCCGTATTCCTTCAGCTCGAAGTTGGCGGCGACATCAGCCAGACCGAGACCTGCAGCGGGTGCGTTGTAGCGGTACTGGTAGTAATTGCCGCTAACGAAATCGGCGAGCGTATTGAACTGGTAGCTGCCGAACGCATTCTGCAGGAACAGGTTGTAGTACTGCCCACGCTGGAAGTCGAAACCGCCCTTGACCGTATGGTCGCCCAGATAGAGGCTGCCGGCCCAGGCGGCGTTGAACGTCTTCACGCGCAGCACGTTGGCCTGGCTGGAGTACTCGGTGCCAAATTCCACGCCCGGCGAGCTGCTGCTGCTGATGCAGCCGCTGGTGCTGTTCAGGCAAACGGAAACGTCCGGCTGGGCGACGCCGTTGTACGGACCGCGGTTCTGCTGGAAGTCGGCGTATGACAGGGTGGTGTCGGTGGAAAAGACGTCCGACCAGTCATCGTAGAAGTGCAGCGCGTAGCTCTTGTTGTCGACGTTGGTCTTGTACCAGCCGCTGGACAGCACCAGGATGTTGGTGTTGCCGGTAATGATCGGCTTGTTTTCCTTGGTCTGGCTGTAGGTGAAGCTGGCGCGGTGGTCGTTGGTGATGTTCCAGTCGATCTTCGCGAGGTAACGCTTGTCCTGCAGATCGGTGTTGCCGCCGCCGAGGCCGCCGACGTCAAAGCCCTTGGCCTTGGCTGCCGCCGTGATGTCGTCGACGTTCTGCTGGGTCAGGCCGCGGATTTCGGTGGCCGCGCCGGAGCCCTGCACACCGTACTGGGACGACGGGCCGATCTGCTTGCTCTTCTCGTACGAGGCGAAGAAGAACAGCTTGTCCTTGATGATCGGGCCGCCCACGGTGGCGCCGGCCGTCCAGGTGCGACGATAGCCGCCGTAGGGCTGGCCGTTGTAGTCGGCGATCATGTCGTTGCGGTTCTGGAACGCGTAGTACGCCGAGCCGTGGAAATCGTTGGTACCGCTCTTGGTCACCGCGTTGACGATCGCGCCGACGCCGCGACGGGTCGCCACATCGTAGTTGGCGGTCGAGATGTTGTATTCCTGGATCGTGTCCTGCGAGATCGGCGTGCCGAGCGTGGGCAGGCCATTCGCGTTCAGGCCGAACGGATCGTTGGCGCTGACCGAGTCGACCGTGATGTTGTTGTAGCGGCTGTTCTGGCCGATGGCGGAGATCTCGCCGCGGTCACGATCGGAGATCACGATGCGGGGATCGAGGCGCACGATGTTCTGGATCGAGCGGCCCGGCGTCGGCGTCGCTTCCAGCTCGCGCTGCGAAACGTTGGTCGAGATGCCTTTGTTGTCCGACGAGAAGGTCTGCGCAAGCGAATTGGCCGACACGGTGACGCCGGAGAGATCCTTGACTTCCTTCGCCTGCTCCGCGCCGAGGGTCAGGTTGACCGGCGTGTCCTGGGCCAGCTGCAGGTAGACCTGGTTCTGCTCGGCCTGCGCCATGCCGGCCTTGGATACGGTAACGTCGAACGGGCCGCCCACGCGCAAGCCCTGCGCGGCGTAACGGCCGCTCGCATCGGTGGTCGCGATCTTGGTGGTGCCCGACGGCTCATGCACGATCTGCACGGTGGCGCCGGCGACCGGCTGGCCGTTCGCGTCGAGCACGCGGCCACTGATCGAGGAAGACGTATCCTGCGCGATGGCAGGTACCGATGCCGCCAGCAGCGAGGCGATGGCAAACGGCAGGAGTTTGGTGCGGATTCGGCTATTCATGCTTGATCGACCCTTGGGTTCGCAACGAAGATTTTTCTATTGCGGGGTGCAAGCGCGACCTAGCCCGGCGCACGCCAGGTGCGGCTTGATCACGCGTGATTACCCCGGTTGTGGAACTTCCGAACTCATCGCGGACGACGGATCCGGATTATTCGGCTGGCTGGACCTTCCCGCCCGCCAGCCGATTGTTAACGTAATTTAACGACATTGTATGACACTTTTGTAACGCCGACACCTCATTGCCGTTTCAGCGCATCAGCGCACGAAGCCATGCGCTGGCTCGATCCCGGTCGCCGGAGCACGAACCAGGGCGCACCGATCGCCGTCGCAGAAAGCTGCGAGTGCCTCAAGCTGACTTGCCGAGATAGCGCGCCCGCTTGGCGGGCCGCAGGTTGGCCAGGTCCAGCATGACTAGCCCGTCCACGCAGCCGGAAAAATCCGGATCTTCACCGAAGTCGAGGAACTGCACGCCTTCGGGTTCGACCAGGTCCACGTACTGCCGATAGAGCATGGGCAGGCTGACGCCGAGCGCATCCAGATGGTGCTTGAGTTTGCCCAGGCCGGCAGCGGCATCCAGGCCTTCCAGCGTCGAGCGCACGACCTGTACGACCTCGGGCGAAATCACGAACGGTTGCCGTGCGGCGGCAAGCCCCGGTGCGCCGAAATAATGCTGATAGGCCGCCGCGATCCATTCGCGCGCCTCGCGCGGCAGGCGCACCGACATGCTGACCGGGCCGAACAGATAGCGCAGTTCCGGATGCCGCTGCAGATAGAGGCCGATGCCTTGCCACAGCTGGTCCAGCGCGCGCGAGCGCCAATAGGCCGGCGCCACGAAACTGCGGCCGAGCTCCACACCCTGCGCCAGCCGCGATTCCAGCGCCGGCGAATAGTTGAAAAGGCTGGAGGTGTACAGGCCGGCGACACCGCGCTCACCAATCAGCCGGCCACCATGGCCGAAGCGATAGGCGCCGACGATGCGCTGCGCCTGCGGATCCCACAGCACCAGATGCTCATAATCAGGATCGAACGCGTCCAGATCGCGTCGAGCGCCGGTGCCCTCGCCCACCTTGCGGAAAGTCAGTTCGCGCAGGCGGCCGAGCTCGCGCATCACCACGCTGTCGAGCGCGCCCCTGAACAGCCACGCCTGCTTGCCGTCGGCCAGATCGGCCAGCTTTTCCGAACGCGTCAGTTCCGCCGCCACCTGCTCGGCCGACTCCGGCAACGCCAGCGGCGCCTGACCACCGAAGATCGGGGAACGGCGCTGGCCGATCCGGTACACGTGCCGACGCATCAGCCGGGTCGCCTGCTTCGACGAACCCCCGCTGCGCTGCTCGAGCTCCTCGGCACTGACCAAGGCGCCGATGCTGAAACCGATTCGCCGCTGCCCCGGCGCCACGGCCTCGCGCGGCAGCATGGCCGTACTCAGCGGCTTGGCCAGCATCGACAGCCCATAGAACATCGCCGAGTTGCGGGCAGCCACGTGGACCGGCAACACCGGCGCCTTGCTGCGCAGCGACAGCCGCGCAAAGCCGTCCGACCACTGCCCATCGCGCACGCCTTCGGGGCGGACGCGCGAGACCTCGCCGGCGGGAAACACGATCAGCGCCTCGCCCTGGTCCAGCGCGCGATAGATGCCGCGCAGGCGCGAGGCTGCACCCTTGCCGAATACATCCACCGGCAGCATCAACTTGCCCAGCTGCGGGATCACCGCCAGCCAGTCATTGCCCAGAAAGCGCACGTCCCGGCGCACCGTTCCGATCAGCTGCAGCAGCGCCAGCGCGTCCTGCATGCCCAGCGGGTGATTGGCCACCACCAGCAGCGGGCCATCCACCGGAATATGTTCGCATTCGGCCGGATCGACCCGATAACTGGTGCCGAGCACATCCAGCACGCGATCGACAAAATCGAAACCTTCGGCGGTGCCGACCCGGGCCAGCACCCGGTTGAAGCCGCTTTCGTCGGCCAGGCGGCCGAGCACGCCCGCCATCGGGCGGCGGATGCGCGGATAGTGCGCCAGCCAGGGCAGCCGCTCGGTAAGGGATCGTTCGATACTCAGCATGTCAGCGCCCTCGGATTCTCCCCCCATCCTGGCGATCAATTATGACAGCTGCACCGTCGTTCGCAGAGCCGTGCGTGCCGTAAGCAAGGGCTCCCGCGTTTCAAACATTCATGTGCAGGAACGCCGCCACCCCGGCCATGAACATCTGCACCGACAAGGCAATCAGCAGCATGCCCATCACTCGCTCCAGCGCGGTGAGCACGCTTTCGCCGAGCCAGCGGAACAGATACGTGGCGCTGAGCAGGATCGCCGAGGTGGCAAACCACGCGAGCAGCAAGGCGATCACCCAGTCGGCCGTGCGGCCTGGCTGGCTGTTCGTCAGCAGCAGCAGGGCGGCCATGGCCGACGGACCGGCGACGCCGGGGATCGCCATCGGCACGATGAACGGTTCGCCCTGCCCGGGCTTGCCGAAAATACCGCCGCCATCGGCCGGAGGAAACACCATGCGGATGCCGATGAGGAACAGCACGATGCCACCGGCGATGCTGATCGACTCCTGTTTCAGCTGCAGCAGCTTGAGGATGTACTGGCCGCCGAACAGAAAAGCCAGCAGCACACCCAGCGCAATCAGCAGCTCGCGCACCATCACGCGCCGGCGCCGGCGGGGCGGCACGTCCTTCAGCAGGCTCAGGAAGAAAGGAATATTGCCCAGCGGGTCCATGATCAGAAACAACATGATTCCCGCCGACAACGTGGTCATCTGCGTTTCCATCTAGGCTCCCTTGGGTAAACGCTCGACTACTGCGAACCGGATCCGGCTTGGCCGCCGCGAAGATCCAGCATCGCGCCGCGTGACGCTGCACCCTGCGCGCTGAGCAGGTAGATGGCCGCTGCGGCGGCAGCATCCGGCAGCGCCCGCTGCATGATGTCCTCGCCGAAGTACGCCTGCTGCCGCAACGCCGTGCGCATCGGCGCCGGCAGCATCGCATGAATGCGCAGCGGGCTGCTGTCGGTTTCCTCGTGCAGGATCGCCACGAACCGCTCGAGCGCCGCCTTCGAGGCACCGTAGCCGCCCCAGTGCGCGCGCTGCACCAGCGCGGGATCGTCCAGCACGAACACTGCCGCGCTGTCGCTGGCTTGGGTCAACAGCGGCAGGCAGGCCTGGGTAAGCGCGAAAGGCGCGTTCACGTTGACGTGCATCGCGCGCAGCCATGCATCGGGTTTGTGCATGGTGATCGGCGTCAATCCACCGAAACTGACGGCCGCGTGCACGATGCCGTCGAGCCGTCCGAAATCGCGCTCCAGCCCTTCGGCGAGCGCGGCGTATTCGCGCGGCGTCGCCGCCTCCATGTCCAGCGGATGGATCACCGGTTCGGCCAGACCCTCGGAGCGCATCGCGTCGTACAGCTGCTCGAGCTGGCGTTTGCGCTTGCCGGTAATCACCACGGTGGCGCCCGCGCGTGATGCCGCGCGCGCCACGGCGGCGCCCAGGCCGCCGTAGGCGCCGGTGACCAGCACGACGCGATCGGCCAAAGTTTCGGCCTCGGGCAACCATCCCGCAGGCAGGCGGGAAACCGGCAAGGTCGTCAAAGCGTCGCTCCCGACACGTCACGCGCCATGCGGCTCAACTCGCCGGCGGATTTCAGATCCTCGATGATGTCGCAACCGCCGATCAGCTCGCCCTGGATGAACAGTTGCGGAAACGTCGGCCAGTTCGCGAAATGCGGCAGGGCCGCGCGCAACTGCGGATCGGCAAGCACGTTCACCGCGTGGAAGGCTGCGCCCGCTTCGGTCAACGCCTGCGCGGCCCGGCTGGAAAAACCGCACATCGGGAATTCGGGCGTGCCTTTCATGAAAAGCACGATGGGATGCTCGGCCAGCGTCGCCTTGATTCGTTCGTTGATGTCCATAGGTCGGCGATTCATCTTTACAATACGGGCAGACCGATATTGTATCAGTCACCCGTCAGCTGCCGTCCGCGGCGCCGACCCTTCTCCCCCGCCACCGCTAAGGAGCCTCATCATGGCGATCGAACTTCCTCCGCTGCCGTATGAAAAGAACGCACTGGAGCCGCACATTTCCGCCGAAACGCTGGAGTTCCACTACGGCAAGCATCACCAGGCCTACGTGACCAACCTCAACAAGCTGATCGAGGGCACCGAGTTGGCCGACGCCCCGCTGGTGGACATCATAAAGAAGTCGTCCGGCGGCGTGTTCAACAATGCCGCGCAGGTGTGGAACCACACGTTCTACTGGAACTCGATGAGCCCGAAAGGCGGCGGCGAACCCAGCGGCAAACTGGCCGACGCGATCAACAAGGCATTCGGTTCGTTCGAGAAGTTCAAGGAAGAGTTCAGCAAGTCCGCCGCCGGCAATTTCGGCTCGGGCTGGACCTGGCTGGTGCAGCGTCCGGACGGCTCGCTCGGCATCGTCAACACCTCGAACGCGGCCACCCCGATCACCGGCAGCGACAAGCCGCTGTTCACTACCGACGTTTGGGAACACGCCTACTACATCGATTACCGCAACGCCCGACCGAAATACGTCGAGGCGTTCTGGAATCTGGTGAACTGGGAATTCGCAGCCAGCAATCTGGCCTGATTCCGGGAGTCAAAAAAACGGAGCCCAAGGCTCCGTTTTTTTTGTGTGACAAATCGTGGTCTTCAATCGATCGATTCGAGCACCGGAGCCACTTGCGTCTCGCGCCCGAGCGCGCCGGCGACCGCAGCCAGCCGCGTGGCCAGATGTTGCCCGTTCGGTGCGCAAATGGTGGCATGGCCGACCTTCCGGCCCGGCCGCGCCTGCTTGCCGTAATCGTGCCAGTGCGCATCGGCCGCCTGCAGTATCGGCGAGGGATCGGGCAGATCGCCGATCCAGTTGAACATCGCCGCCATGCCACGCGCGCCGGTATCGCCCAGCGGCAAGCCCAGCACGGCGCGCACGTGGTTCTCGAACTGGCTGGTGTGCGCACCCTCGATCGTCCAGTGGCCGGAGTTGTGCACGCGCGGCGCCATCTCGTTGCCGAGCAGCTCGCCGTCCTTGACGAACAACTCCAGCGCGAACACGCCGACGTATTCCAGCCTTTCGGCCAGCGTGCGGGCGAGTTCGGTGGCGCGCCGTTGCAGTTGTTCGATATCGGGAGCCGGTGCGAGGCTCATCGACAGCACGCCGTCGACATGCCAGTTGCCGGTGAGCGGCCAGGTGCGGAAGTCGCCATCGCGGCCGCGCACGGCAAGCACCGACAGCTCGCGCTCGAACGGCACGAACGCTTCCAGGATCAGCCCATGTTTCGACGCCTGCGCACCGAGTGCAGCCCAGGCGACATCCGCGTCGGCGAGCTCGCGCAGCCGGAACTGGCCCTTGCCGTCGTAGCCGAGCCGGCGCGTCTTGAGGATCGCCGGCGTGCCCACCGCTGCCAGCGCCGTGTCCAACTGTTCGCGCGTGTCCACCGTCATGAAATCCGGCGTGGGCAGACCGCATTCGCGGAACAGCGTCTTCTCGGCCAGCCGGTCCTGTGCCACGGCCAAGGCCTGCGGCGCCGGGAAAACCGCGACGCGCTCGGCGAGCCAGTGAGCGGTCTCGGCAGGCACGTTCTCGAAATCGAAGGTGACCACGTCGACTTGCGCGGCGAATGTCTCCAGCGCGGCGTAGTCGACCCAGTCGGCAACCACCAGCGGTGCGATCTGGCCGGCGCAGGCATCGGCGGCACTATCCACCACCACCATTTTCACGCCCAACGGCGCTGCAGCCAGCGCCAGCATGCGGGCCAGCTGCCCGCCGCCGAGCACGCCCAGGACAGGTTGGCGACGCTCGCTCATTGACGCGGATCCGGCTGCTCGAGCACGGCCTGCGTCTGTCGCGCGCGCCAGTTGTCCAGCGCGGTGGCCAGGGCGGAATCATGCAGCGCCAGCACCGCCGCCGCCAGCAGGCCGGCGTTCACTGCCCCGGCGCGCCCGATCGCCAGCGTGCCCACGGGGATGCCGGCCGGCATCTGCACGATCGAAAGCAGCGAGTCCATGCCGTTGAGCGCCTTGGACTGCACCGGCACGCCAAACACCGGCAGCCGGGTCTTGGCCGCCAGCATGCCCGGCAGATGCGCCGCACCGCCGGCACCGGCGATGATCACCTGGATACCGCGCGAGCGGGCCTGCTCGGCGTAGCTGAAAAGCAGATCCGGCGTGCGATGGGCGGAGACCACCCGAACCTCGTGGGACACGCCCAGCTCGGTCAGCACATCCGCGACATGCTGCATGGTTTCCCAGTCCGAACGCGAACCCATCACGACGCCAACGCGCGGCGGTTTGGTTGATCCTGTCATGGTCCGGTAGCCCAAAAACGGCTATTGTACGGGCTTTCCCAGCCTCGGCACACCCGCATACCCATGGACAAGCGCCTCCTCGACATCCTGTGTTGCCCGGTCAGCAAAACGCCCGTGCGCCCGCTGAGCAAGCGCGAACTCGATGCCCTGAACGACGCCATCGCCGCCGGCAAGGTCGAGTCCGTCGCAGGGGTCGCCGTGCACGGGCGGATTGCCGAAGGGCTCATCACCACCGATCGCAAGGTGGTCTATCGGGTCGAGGATGGCATCCCGGTGATGCTGCCCGAGGAAGGTATCGGTACGCTGCAACTGGCTGATTTCCCTCCAGCCTGAGCACTTGCCGGTAGCTCCGGCCACAGCGGGTCGCCGATGAATGACACGGGCCCCCGCTTTGGCTTATCGTCGGGGTCTGCGGGGTCTGTCCGGTCCTGCCGTGCGCCGCAATGGTTTTCAGGGGTTGGCGATGAACGAAGCTGGTGATCCATCCAAAATCGTCAACCTGAGCCCGCGCCAGGGCCCGGCCGGTGAGCGCATTGGCGAGTTGCTCAACGCCGTGCGCAGCATCGCCGGCAAGCGCCTGCAACAGTGGATCGGCAACGCCTTCGAGCACGTCGACGATGCGTTGTTCGATCTCGCCGAAAAGGCCGAGAACAACGCCGCGCAGATGCATTATTTCGACGGCATGCGCGAGGTTCGCAAACGCCGCCCCGCGGTGGAGCGCAGCTTCCTCGGCACGATCAGCCGCAATCTCGCCGACCTGGCCCATCCGAGCCAGCCATCCTCCAGCAACGCCGGTCCGATCCCGTCGGGTACGGTCGAGCTGACGCTGGTGGCGGACAACGAGCTGGAGGAGTCGCTGGCGATCACCAGCATGATCGGCAAGAACGAATCGCGGCTCGCGCGCGATCTGTTCGCAGTCAACCAGCGGTTGTCGGTGATCTGCGGCGGGCACAAGATCGAGGACGCCAGCAATCCCGTCGCGCCAGCGATCCTGACCCAGGCCTTTCGCCAGGCGCTGCACGAACTCAGCGCGGACATGCGCGTCAAGCTGATCATCTACAAGCTTTTCGATCGCTACGTGCTGTCTTCGCTGGAAGAGCTCTATCAGGAAATCAACGCCGAGCTGGTGCGCGCCGGCGTGCTGCCCCAGATGCGCCACGAGGTGGCGCGCAGCGGCAACGCCGATGCTGCCGCCCGCGGCGGCAACCAGCAAGCGGGAGCCACGGCTGCCGTGGACGAAGGCGGCGAAATCCCCAGCGACCTGCTGCAGACCCTGCATGCGCTGTTCAGCGCGCGCCGCCCCGCCGTCTCCGGCGGCATGGGCGGCGCGGGCGGCGTGCATGCGATGACCGGGCCGCTGCCTTCGGCCAACGAACTGCTCGGCGCGCTCAGCGTGCTGCAGAGCCAGATCGCCAGCGCCGGGCCGCTGCCTTATGCGCACCCTGGCGACTCCGCCGAGCTCAGCCGTGAAGTGTTGCAGCTGAAGGGCCAATTGCTGACCCAGATCGGTGCGTTGCGCGGCGAGCGGCCCAGCAACGTCTCCACCATCGATGAGGACACCATCGACCTGGTCGGCATGCTGTTCGAATTCATCCTGGAAGACCGCAACCTGCCCGCGGCGATGCAGGTCATGCTTGCGCGCCTGCAGATCCCCTACCTCAAGGCCGCGATCCTCGATCGCAAACTGTTCGCGCATCGCCAGCACCCGGCGCGCCGGCTGCTCGACTGCCTGGCCGAGCAGGCCAAGGGCTGGTCGGAGGAATCCGATCGCGACCATCGCCTGCATGAAAAGGTGAAGTCGATCGTCGATCAGCTGCTGCACGATTTCGACGACGACATGGGGATTTTCGAGCGCCTGCTGCTCGATCTTCAGCAATTCCAGGACATCAACAAGCGCCGCTCCGAACTGGCCGAACAGCGCGTGGCCGAATCCACGCGCGGTCGCGAGAAGCTCGAACAGGCACGCCGCCGTGCCGCGCGCGAAATCCTCGATCGCATCGGCGAGCAGAAGCTGCCGCCGCTGGTGCACGGCATCCTGGCGCGGGCCTGGGCCAACCACCTGGTGCTGACCCTGCTGCGGCAGGGCGAAGCTTCGCCCGAGTTCCGGAGCGCGCTGCGTTTTGTCGACGATTTCATCGCCAGCACGCGTCCGGCCACCCAGCCGGAAAGCCGCCAGGCGCTGCGCCAGATGTTGCCGGGAATCGAGCGGGCGTTGCGCCAGGGCCTGGCCAACGTGGCGTTCCAGGAACAGGACGTGGAACGCCTGCTGGCCCAGTTGCACACCTATTACCGGCAACAGCTTGGTGAAGCTTCGAATGCGGCCGAGACGGTGGCCATCGAAGAGGATGCGGCCATCCTGGCGATCCCCGACAGCATCCAGCCAGTCATCGATCACGACGCGTCGGCGGCCACGCAAGCGGAGCTCGAGGAAGAGACCGTCGAAGTCCCGCCGGACAGCCCGGAATGGCATCAGGTGCAGGCGCTGCAGCCAGGCACCTGGCTGGAGTTTTGCCTCGCGGACGAACCGATGACCCGGGCCAAGCTGTCATGGATCAGCCCGATGAGCGGCCGCTACCTGTTCGTCAACCGGCGCGGACTGAAGGTTGCCGATTATCCGCCGCAGGAACTGGCTGCATTGCTCGCCGACGGGCGCGCCCGGATACTCGCCGCGAACGCGCTTTTCGACCGGGCCATGAACGCCATTGTCGGCAAGCTGAGCCAGGACGCGCCGCCGGCCGCGGGCAGCGATACCGAATGAACCCTGCCCTACGCGTTGCCGCGCCGGATGCGGCGCAGGTCGCCACCGATGTCGAGCGTGCCCTGGCCGAGGACCTGGGCACCGGCGACGCCACGGCAGCATTGCTGCCCGGCGACGCCCAGGCGCATGCGGTGCTGACGTGCCGCGACACGGCGGTGATCGCCGGCACGCCCTGGTTCGACGCCTGCTTCCGCCGGCTCGACCCGGCCGTGCAGATCGACTGGCAAGCCAGCGACGGCCAGACGGTCGAGGCCGGAGCGGCGATCTGCCGTTTGTCGGGACACGCGCGCGCGCTCGTGACTGCGGAACGTTCGGCGCTGAATTTCCTGCAGCTGCTGTCCGCGACAGCCACGGTGACCGCGGCTTACGTTGCCGCCGTGGCAGGCACCGGCGTGCGCATCCTGGATACCCGCAAGACCATCCCGGGCCTGCGCATCGCTCAAAAGTACGCGGTGCGCTGCGGCGGCGGACACAACCACCGCATCGGCCTGTACGACGCCATCCTGATCAAGGAAAACCACATCATCGCCGCGGGCGGTATCGCCGCCGCGGTTCGGGCGGCGCGCGAGCTGCACCCCGGACTGCTGCTTGAAATCGAGGTCGAGAACCTCGACGAACTGGAACTGGCGCTTGGGGCCGGTGTGGACCGGATCATGCTGGACAATTTCGATCTGCCCCAGATGGCCGAGGCGGTGCGCCGCACGGGAGGCCGTACGCCCCTGGAAGTCTCCGGCAATGTCGATCTGCAGACGATCGGCGAATTCGCGCGCACCGGCGTCGACTTCATTTCGGTCGGCGCGCTGACCAAGCACGTGCGCGCCGTCGACCTGTCGCTGCGCTTGCAACTGGCCTGACCTGCCCGCGCGCTTGCATGGGGCGGGTCGCGCCCACACACTGCGGTGATGAGCGATCTCTCGAGCCTGCTGTTGTTGCTGACCCTGGGTGGCATCGTGGGTTTGTGGTTGAAGCTGAGCGTGGCGCGCGAACGGGCGATCCAGGAAGCCCGGCGGCAATGCCAGCAGCATGGCCTGCAGTTGCTCGACGAAACCGTGGGGCTTCGCGGCATTCGCCTGCGCCGGGTCAACGGCCTGCGTACGATCGAGCGCTGTTACGGCTTTGAAGTCAGCATCGACGGCGACGATCGCCAGGCCGGGCGGTTGTGGATGATCGGCACGGCGCTCAGCAGCCTCAGTCTGCCCACGATCGATCTGCTCAGGCACGAAGAGGCTACCGTTCGAGCTACCGCGTCATCGGGCAATGTCGTGCCGCTGCGGCCCCGCGCGGGCGACCGGCTGCACTGATCAGGACCCCGCAGGGCTGTCGCCGCCGGCCGATTACTTCGCTACTTGACGACCCGCAGGTGCGGTGAACCGCGCCTAGGCTTGTCGCCGCCCGCGTCGGCGCCCGTCGTGGAATCCGCGTGATCCGGCTCCGGCGGCGTGGGTGGCGGCACGTCGTCGCCCTCTTCCTCGGCAGGAAACATCATGCCCTGCCCGTTTTCCTGCGCGTACAGCGCGAGCACGGCCAGCACCGGAATCTGGATGGTCTGGCTGACGCCGGAGAAACGCGCCTGAAAGCTGATCCACTCGTTGCCCAGATCCAGATTTGCCACCGCGCGCATGGCCAGATTGAGTACCACCTGGCCGTTCTTGACCACCTGCGGCGGCACCCGCACGCCGGCGAAACCGGCGTCGACAAGCACGTACGGCGTCAGGTTGTTGTCGCTGATCCAGTCGTAGATCGCCCGCAGCAGATACGGGCGATTGGAGGTCATCGGAACGGTTTCATTCTTGCTCATGGAGGGGTCGCATCGCCTTTTCCTGATCGGTCATGCTGCGCGCAAAACCCTGACTGTGGAACAAACGCTCGCCGTAATCGATGACCGGCTTGCCTTCGCGACCCAGCTCCACGCCCAGCCACGGCAGCCGCCAGATCACCGGCGCCACCAGGCAGTCGGCCAGGCTCATTTCGGCATTGAGGAAGAATTTCGACGCCTTGAACAACGGCACGGCGGACAACAACTGCGCGCGCAGGCGCTTGCGCGCGGCGTCTGCCGGGCGGCCGCCCGCGCGGATGACATCGACCTCGGTCAGCCAGTCCTTCTCGATGCGCACCGCCGCCACCCGAAGGCGAGCTCGCGACTGCGGATCGATCGGCATCAGGGGCGGATGCGGATAGCGCTCGTCCAGGTACTCGCACACCACCGAGGTATCGAACAACGTCAGGTCACGGTCGACCAGGGTCGGCGTGCTGGCATAGGGATTGAGGTCGACAAGATCCTCCGGCGGCCTGGCCGGATCCACCAGCACCCGGTCATAGCTGACGCCCTTGGCGGCCAGCACCAGCCTCGCGCGATGACACTGGATGTCGTCGGCCGTGGTGTAGAGCGTCAGTACGGTGCGCGAGCGAACGCTTTGGACCATTGGCGGTTCCCCATCGGTAAGACGATTGCGGCGGCTCGTGGCCGCCGCAATCGGATTAATGCGACCTGGCTCAGTGGACGTCTTTCCAGTATTCCTTCTTGAGCATCGCCGCCAGCAAGGTGAAGAACGCCAGGAACAGCAGCACCCATACGCCGTAATGATGACGCTGCAGCGCGGCGGGCTCGGAAGCATATTCCAGGAAGCTGGTCAGGTCGCGCGTGGCCTGCTGGAACTGCGCCGGAGTCAGCTTGCCCGGCTGCGACAGCACCAGCTTTTCCACTTCGGGATCGGCACCCGGCTTGGCCGGTTTCATCTCGGCGGTCTGCAGGCCCTGCAGTTCCCACAGCGGGAACGGCATGGAGGCGTTCGGGAACACCGTGTTGTTCCAGCCCACCGGCCGGCTCGGGTCCAGATAGAACGAGTTGAGATAGCCGTAAACCCAGTCGGCGCCCTTGGCTCGCACTTCCAGCGAGAGATCCGGCGGAGCCTTGCCGAACCACTTGGCGGCGGAATCCTCCGGCATGTGCGAAACCACGGTCTCACCGAACTTGGCGCCGGTGAAATTGAGGTTCTGCATCACCTCCTGCTCGGACAGGCCCAGGTCCGCGGCGATCCGCTCGTAACGCATGTACTTGAGCGAGTGGCAGCCGACGCAGTAGTTGAAGAACAGCTTGGCGCCGCGTTGCAGCGAGGCCTGGTCCTGCACATTGGTACCGGCGGAAGGCAGCCCGCCCTCCTCCGAGGCCTGCACCGACACACTGCCGACGATCAGACTGAACGCCAGCGCCACCGGGAAGATGTACCGCTTCATTAGCAGCTGCCGCTTAGTCATGCGTCGTCACCCGTTCCGGAACCGGCTTGGTCTTTTCCCAGCCGAAGTATGTGTAAGCCCAAAGGAATGCGAAGAACCCGAAGTAGATCAGCGTCATCACGCGTCCGAACAGATTCTCCCAGAACGTCACGTCGACATCGCCGAACCACTCCGGAATGACCTCGGCAGTGATGCCGGCACCGACCGCACCGAGCATGAAGAACGACAGCACGAACAGTCCCAGCGCCACCTTGAAGCCGGTGCCGCGATAGCGGATCGACTTGACCTTGCCGCGATCGAACCAGGGCAGCGCGAACAGCACCGCGATCGCACCGAACATCGCCAGCACGCCCCACACGGCCGAGCCGAGGAAGGACGGGATCATCCGCACGATCGCGTAGAACGGGGTGAAGTACCACACCGGCTTGATGTGCGACGGCGTCGCCAGGTTGTTGGCCGGGATGAAGTTGTCGTGCTCCAGGAACCAGCCGCCGAAAGTCGGCGCGAAGAAGATGATGAACGCGGCGATCAGCAGAAAGAAGCCCACGCCAACCAGGTCCTTCACCGTGTAATACGGGTGGAACGGAATGCCGTCGGCCGGCTTCAGCGCATCCCAGCGGTTGCCCTTGGGACCCTTCTTGATCTCCACGCCGTCGGGGTTGTTCGAGCCCACTTCATGCAGCGCGGCGATGTGCAGCACCACCAGCAGCAGCAGCACGATCGGCAGCGCGATGACGTGCAGCGCGAAGAAGCGATTGAGCGTCGCATCGGCCGGCAGGAAGTCACCCATGATCCATTCCACCAGCGTGCCGCCGATGTACGGAATGGTGCCGAACAGCGAGATGATCACCTTGGCGCCCCAGAACGACATGTTGCCCCACGGCAGCACGTAGCCCATGAAGGCCTCGGCCATCAACACCAGGAAGATCAGCATGCCGAGCAGCCAGACCAGCTCGCGCGGCTTCTTGTACGAGCCGTACATGATGCCGCGGAACATGTGCAGGAACACCACCACGAAGAACAGCGACGCGCCGGTGGAGTGCATGTAGCGAATCAGCCAGCCCCACTCCACGTCACGCATGATGTACTCGACCGAGGCGAAGGCACCCGCCGCGCTCGGGTTGAAGTTCATGGTGAGGAAGATGCCGGTGACGATCTGGTTGACCAGCACCAGCAGCGCCAGCGAACCGAAGTAGTACCAGAGGTTGAAGTTCTTCGGCGCGTAGTACTCGGTCATGTGTGCGCGGTACATCGGCATCATGCCGGGTGCGCGCTCGTTGACCCAGTCGCCGATGTTTGTGAATACGTTGGCCATTAGCCAGCCTCCTTCGGATCCACGCCAATCTGGATGGTGCTGTCGTCGACGAAATGGTACGGCGGCACCTGCAGGTTCTTCGGTGCCGGAACGCCGTTGAATACACGGCCGGCCAGGTCATAGCGCGACTTGTGGCAGGGGCAGTAGAAACCACCCTTCCAGTTCGGGTCGAACGGCTCGGGCTTGATCTCCGGCACGAACTCCGGCACGCAGCCCAGATGCGTGCAGATGCCCACGACGACCAGCCACTCGGGCTTGATCGAGCGTGCCTCGTTCTGCGCGTACTTCGGCTGCTGCCCGGCGGAAGCGCCGTCGGATTTCGGATCGACCAGGCGTGAGTCCACCATCGGCAGCGT
>Ga0070714_100000676_pt1 | contig 24155 bp, 29 predicted proteins | sample LARL83metaG_FD_65450 | JGI IMG/M metagenome (GOLD analysis project Ga0070714, IMG submission 65450) | Corn, switchgrass and miscanthus rhizosphere microbial communities from Kellogg Biological Station, Michigan, USA - LAR L8-3 metaG | ecosystem: Host-associated > Plants > Roots > Rhizosphere ... | reverse complement strand
ATGGCCGGCCCGGCGGCTCCGTTGCCGGAATCCCACGCGACGGTGAGCGCCCGCCCGCCCGCCTCGAAATCGCGCGCGAGCCGCGCGATGTAGGAATCGAAGACGGGATCGTCATGGCCGACGCCCGAGCCGCGCTCGAAGTCGCCGCTGGCGGCCAACCTGCCCAAGCCGAAGATGTCTTCGCCGAAGAACGCCTTCTTGCCGAGCATCAGCTTGAAGCCGTTGTATTCGGGCGGATTGTGCGAGCCGGTGATCTGGATGCCGCCATCGGCGTTCCGTTCGTGAACGGAATAATAGAGCATCGGTGTCGGCCCCTCGCCGATGCGATAGACGTCGCAACCCGTAGCCATCAGCCCGTCGGCGACGGCGTCTTCAAGCATGGCAGAGGACAGTCGGCCGTCGCGGCCGAGTTGCACCCGCTTGCCGCCCTTGCGGCGGACGAGCGTGCCGAACGCGTGGCCAATGCTGCGCGCATCGTCCGGGCCAAGAGTTTTTCCGACGATGCCGCGGATGTCGTATTCGCGGAGAATGCTGGGATTGAGAATGCGTCCGGCCATGGTGGGAGCCTTTGCAGTGGAGGTTGATGTCATGCCGCGCCGCGCGGGCGACCGATACAGGAGTAATCGAATCCCGCGGCCGCCATCTCGGCTGGGCTGTAGATATTGCGGAGATCCACCACCACCGGCTTTTTCAGCCGCTTCTTGACCTCTGCAAAGTCGAGGGAACGGAACTCGTTCCACTCGGTCAGAATGACCAGCGCATCGGCACCGGTCATCGCGTCATAGGCGTCCTTGCAGAACGCCAGCCCTTTTCCGGGCAGGAGCTTCTTGGCTTCGCCCATCGCCGCCGGATCGAAGCTGCGCACCAGAGCCCCCATGTCGATGAGCGCGGGGACGATGTCGAGCGCGGGCGATTCGCGCATATCGTCGGTATCGGGCTTGAAGGCGAGTCCGAGGAGCGCAACGGTCTTGCCTTTGATGTCGCCGCCCGCAGCCTCGGCAATACGGTTCGCCATGGCCTTCTTGCGCGCGTCGTTGACGGCGACGACGGTTTCGACGATCCGGATCGGCACGCCCTGAGTCTCCGCGGTGCGCACCAGCGCCAGCGTGTCCTTGGGAAAGCACGAGCCGCCGTAGCCGGGGCCCGGGTGCAGGAACTTGCGGCCGATGCGGCCGTCGAAACCGATGCCGCGAGCGACGTCGTGGACGTCCGCGCCGACCTTTTCGCAAAGATCGGCGATCTCGTTGATGAAGGTGATCTTGGTCGCGAGAAAACTGTTGGTCGCGTACTTGATGATTTCAGCCGTTTCGCGACTGGTGAACAGGATCGGCACCTCGATCAGCGACAGCGGGCGATAGAGGCGACGCATGACATCGCGGGCGCGATCGTCGTCGGCGCCGATGATGACGCGATCGGGACGCATGAAGTCGCCGATTGCGGCCCCTTCGCGGAGAAACTCCGGATTCGAGGCGACGTCGATCCGGGCGTCGGGACGGATGCGGCGGACGATCGACTCGACCTCTCGCCCAGTGCCGACCGGCACGGTCGATTTGGTCACCACCACCGTGGGGCCCGAGACGGCCTTGGCGATGGCTTCCGCCGCCGCGAACACGTAGCTCAGGTCGGCATGGCCGTCGCCGCGGCGCGAGGGTGTGCCGACGGCGATGAACACCACTTCGGCGTCTTTGACCGCCGCGGCAAGGTCGGTGGTGAACTGAAGACGCCCCGCGGCCGCGTTCGATTCGACCAGGCGGTTGAGCCCCGGCTCATAGATCGGAATGTCGCCGGCATTCAGCCGGTCGATCTTGGACTTGTCCATATCGACGCAGGTGACGTCGTGGCCGAATTCCGAGAAGCAGGCTCCCGAAACGAGGCCGACATAGCCGGTGCCGATCATCGCGACGCGCATGAGGAAAAGCCCCTTTGGGTATTATCTTGGATGGGGTTCAGCGAACGTTCTTGAGCCACGCGGACAGGCCGTCGCGGAGATCGTCGCGGGCGAGCGCGAACGCCACGTTCGCCTGCAGAAAGCCGAGCTTGTTGCCGCAGTCGTAGCGCGTGCCCTCGAACCGGAGGCCGTGGAACGGCTGACGGCCGATCAACTTCGCCATCGCGTCGGTGAGCTGGATCTCGCCGCCGGCGCCGCGCTCCTTGCGATCGAGAATCGCGAATATCTCCGGCTGCAGGATATAACGGCCGATGATCGAGAGCGTCGACGGCGCCTTGTCGGGCGACGGCTTCTCGACCAGTCCCTTCACCGATGCCAGCCTGCCGTCGTCGCTTGCGATGTCGAGCACGCCGTAGCGATTGACCTGATCGCGCGGCACGTTCTCCACAGCGACGACGTTGCCGCCCTTGTGGCTGTGAACGTCAACGAGCTGCTTCAGGCACGGCGTCTTTGCCATCACCAGGTCGTCGGGAAGGATGACGGCGAACGGCTCGTCGCCGACCACGTCGCGCGCGCACCACACCGCGTGACCGAGGCCCGACGGCTCCTGCTGACGGACGAAGCTCGTCGTGCCGGCTTCCGGCAGTTCGGCGGCGAGCATCGTCAGCTCCGCCTTTTTGCCGCCGCGCTCGAGCGTCGCGTCGAGCTCGAAGGCGCGATCGAAATAATCCTCGATAGCGCCTTTGCCGCGGCCGGTGATGAAGACGAAGTGCTCGATGCCGGCCGCCCGCGCTTCCTCCACCGCATACTGGATCAGCGGCTTGTCGACGACGGGGAGCATTTCCTTGGGAACCGCCTTGGTGGCGGGCAAGAAGCGGGTGCCTAAGCCGGCTACGGGAAAGACGGCCTTACGGACGGGTTTTGGCATGAACGGAAACCGGACAAATATCTGTTTGTTTATGTGGCCGGTCCGCGCTTCGGCTGCGGCCGGAAATGAGGTTCATCTTGTGCCATACGGGCCTGGCCTTCGCAACCGGCCCAGGTGTGTCCAAAAGCCGCGAATCTGCCACAAACATGCCGTTTCTAGCTCCGTCCCAGCAGCACGTCGCGCGCTTCGTTGAGCTTCGCGGCAAGGAAGGTCGATCCGCCGCGGTCGGGATGAATCCGGACGATCAGCCGACGATGCGCTTCGCGGATTTCGTCCTCGCCGGCCCCCTCCTTCAAATCGAGAATCTGCAGCGCCTCGGCGCGCGTCATGCGCGCGTGGCCATCGCCGCGTCCAGCATCCTCGTTCGAGCGTCGCGCGGCGAACGGACGCCAACGCAACAGCGCCGCAAGGAACGCCGGCACGAGCGCGGCCGCGAGCGCTTCGCGTCCGGCGTAGACAAACACCGCGATTGCGACCGCGACCAGCAAGGCGACGAGCCAGCGCACCGCGCGCGCAAGCGTCGCCGGAGCCGTGGAGATGAAGAGGCGGCCCAACAGCCAAAGGAGAGCTAGGGCCGCAATGCCGATCAGAACGCTTAGCAGCATCGGCTCCGCCAATCAGACGATGGCAAGGCATCGACCTCCATGCGCTCCTCGCACGGAACGGCAGCGGTGTGGCAGAAATATCGGCTTCATCGACGAATTTCCATGCTCCGGCCAGTGTCCCCAACAGTGGACGCGGCCACCTTCGTTTGACACAATACCGACCAATACTTGGAAACGCATCCTAACGGAGGCCCTTTATGCTTATGAGGCAAAGCCTGACGGCGTTGGCGGCTGGCGCCATCGCGTCGGCGACGGCGCTGGCGTCCATGCCCGCATCGGCAGCGCAAATGATCATCGGATTCGGCCCGGGCGGCGGTTACGACCTGTGGGGCCGCACGGTCGCCCGCCACATCGAGAAACACATTCCCGGCAACGCGAACTACGTGCCGCAGAACATGCCGGGCGCCGGCAGCTACAACGCCGCCAACTACATCTACAACATCGCGCCGAAGGACGGCACCGTGATCGGCATCATCGCCCGCGACGCGGCGCTCGGCCCGCTCACGGGAGCCTCGGGAGCCCGCTTCGATGCGACGAAGCTCACATGGATCGGCACGCCGACCACCGAGACCAACGTCTGCATCGCCAACGCCACCGCCCAGGTGAAGACGGCGAAGGATCTGTTCGACAAGCAGCTCATCGTCGGCGACACTGGCGTCGGCACCGGCACCCACAGCTACCCGAAGGCACTGAACGCCCTCATCGGCATGAAGTTCAAGATCATCGGCGGCTTCCCGTCCTCGTCGGACGTGTTCCTGGCGATGGAACGCGGCGAAGTCGACGGCATCTGCGAGAGCCTCGACAGCGTCAGCGGTAAGCGCCCGACCTGGATCCCGGAAAAGAAGATCAACATCCTGTTTCAGGGCGGTGCCGAGCCGAATCCCGATCTCAAGGACGTGCCGTTCGTGCTCGATTTCGCCAAGAACGAGGAGCAGAAGCAGGCGATCAGCTTCCTCTATGCCGGCCAGGGAATCGGGCGGCCGTTCATCGCGCCGCCGGGAATGCCTGCGGACAAGGTGAAGATGCTGCGCGACGCCTTCAACGCGACCATGAAGGATCCCGCCTTTCTCGCCGATGCCAAGAAGCAGAAGCTCGAAGTCGAACCGGAAGACGGCGCGCGCCTCGAGGCGCTGGTCAAGAAGATCTACGCGACGCCGAAGCCGGTCGTCGACAAGGTCGGCGAACTGATCAAGTAACGTCGTGCGATTTATGCTCCATCGACCCGCGGCCCCAGGCCGCGGGTCTTTTTTCGCCTGAAACGCATCACCCGAACGCTTCCGCCGGCACGCCATGGACATTCTCACCCGCGACCACTTCGTTCCGCACCGCTCGACGGTGCCCGCCATCGCCGGGCAGATCGTGAATCAGTTCGTTCGCGAGCGCTCGCCCGCTCGCCCGCACGACACCGCTCTCCCGCCGATCGTTCTGGTGCACGGCGGCTTCTGGCCCGGCACGGTGGCGTTCGACCCTCCCCTCGCCGGCTACAGTCTTATGGAATCGCTGGCGCGGTCGGGCTTCGCCACCTTCGCTCCCGACATGACCGGCTACGGCCGCTCGCCGCGGCCGATGATGGACGATCCCGCCAATCTTTCCCCCGATCAGCGCGCGCTGATCGGGGCCGACGCCGCGGCGCAGCCGTCCTACCCGTTCCAGATCGTCAACGCCGATTCGGAGCGGGCCGACCTCGACGCCATCGTCGACTTCGCCCGTGCCCGGACCGGAGCCGCGAAGGTGCTGCTGTTCGGCTGGTCGGGCGGCGGCTTCCGCACCGGCACCTACACAGCCCTCCATGCCGACAAAGTCGAGGCGCTGGTCATCCACGCCTCATCCAATTTCGAGGAAAAGGACAGCGTCTTCGACTCGCCGCCGCCACTGCCGAAGCCCGGTGCCGCGTTCCAGATCCAGGACCGTGCCGTCGGCGAAGGCGAGCGCTGGCTGGCCCGCATCCGCGATGAGGGCCAGGTCGAGCGGCACGTGCCCGATGCCCTCTGGCGCGAGTCCATGCTGAGCGACCCCGTCGGCGCAACCTGGGGCTCGGGTGTGCTGCGCTCACCCGGCCGCACCTACTGGGGATGGAACGCGCGCATCGCCGCTCGCGTTCCGGTGCCGACGCTGGTGATCGTCGGCGAGGAGGACCGTCTGATCGCCGCCAATCGAATCCTGTTCGACACTCTCGGCACCGATCGCAAGGTCTTCATTGCCGCCGCCTCCGCCACCCATTTCATGCTGTGGGAACGGGGCCGACGCTATCTCGCCGAAGCCGCCCGCGAGTGGTTCTTCGAACGGACGTTCCGCGGCACGGCGCGCGGCGCCTTCCGGCTCACGCCCGACGGTGCCACGGTCAACCTGCCCTCGTAAGGCGCTGCAGGATGAATCGTCCTTTGCAGCCATGCTCCGGGGCGGTACCTTTGGAGCAACGATGGCAAAGGGATGCTCGGCCGATCGGCTGCCATCCCATCGCGAGACAGGGGGCAAACGGCCGTGGACGCGGGAGGAAAAGGCACGCTTGAATCCGCTGCCGCGCCGGCCGTCCCTCGCTCCTCCTCCCGCACCCTCTACGCCACCTACGCCGCCGGCCTCACCACCAACGCGCTCACCCTGATGATGAAGGTGGTGGTGCCGCTGTGGGCGCTCCGCCTCGATATGTCTCCCACCATGATCGGCATCGCCGTCGGCGCCGGCGGGCTGCTGCCGTTCCTTCTCTCGATCCACGGCGGCGTGCTGATGGACAAGTTCGGCACCCGGCGCGTGAATCTGGTGTTCGCCGTCGCCGCGGCGATCTCGATCGCCCTTTATCCGTTCCTGCCGTGGGTGGCCGGAGTCATCGCGTTGCAGCTCGTCTCGGGGCTTGCCAGCAACATCGGCTGGATGGGCGCCCAGGCGCTGATCGTTCAATACGCGCCGGGCGACACCACCGCGATCGGCCGCTTCTCGATGGCGTCGCGCCTCGGCAACCTCGGCGCGCCGGTGCTGACCGGCTTCGTCTGGGACGCGTTCGGACCGGTCGGCACGTTCCTGTTCGTCGCCCTGTGGCCGCTCGCCACGCTGGTGTCGCTGCTGCTCGTGCCGCCGACCAACACCGATCTGACCGGCGCGCGCCAGCGCGTCAGCCTCCGCGACGTCATCCCGCAATTGTCGGATTATCTTCAGGCGTTCGCCATGATCGCCATCCCAGCGGTTGCCTTCATCGTCGCCATGACGTTCCTGCGCATCGCCTCGTCGGCGATCCAGGCGTCGTTCTACGTCGTCTATCTCGAGAAGATCGGCTTCAACGGCATCATCATCGGCACCCTGATCGGCATCGGCGAAGGCTTCGGCCTGTTCGGCGCCGGCATCGCCGGCTGGCTGGAGAAGCGCCTCAAGCCGCATTGGACGCTCATCCTGTTCGTCGCCGCCTCGGTCTTTTCCGTCTGCATCACGCCGTATCTCGGCGGCATCGCGGCGCTCCTGTTCCTGTTCTCGGCGCTGCGCGGCAACGCCCAGGGCCTGAGCCAGCCGGTGATGTTCGCGATCCTGTCGCGCGCGGTCGATCCCCGCGAGCAGGGGCGCAGCATCGGACTTCGCACCACCGCCAACCGCCTTGCGACCATGGTCATTCCGCCGGCGATGGGCGTCCTGGTCGACGTCGCCGGCCTCGAGGCCTCCTTCCTGTGGACCGGAATCGTTCTGGTCGGCGCGTGCGGCGTCGTTGCGCTGGTGGTGCGGCGCCTGCCGGGCTTCCAGACCTGAAAATGAGCGACGCGACCGCGAACCCCAAGCCGGCGCCACGGGCGCTCTATGCCGCGTATGGCATGGGGCTGCTCGGAATCGCCCTCCTCGATCTCTACGCGATGATCGTGCCGCTCTATGCGGTATCTCTGGGCGCCTCCGCGACCGAGGTGGGCCTCCTGCTGGGCGCGCGCTCCATACTGCCGGCGTTCTTCTCGATCCACGGCGGGTCGCTGATGGATCGGCTCGGCACCCGCCGGGTGATGCTGGCGTCCACCATCGCCGTCGGCACACTGGCGCTGGTGTTCCCGGCTGCGCCCTGGTTCCCCGCCTTGTTGCTGGCGCAGTTGTTCTCCGGCCTGTTCATCACCTTCAACTGGATCGGCGCCCAGACCCTGGTGGCGCAGATCGCCTACGGCGATCCCATACCGCTCGGGCGGTTCAATTTCATCTGCCGCTTCGGCACCATCGGTGCGCCGCTGATCGCCGGGATGCTGTGGGACATCGGCGGCGCTTGGCCGACCTTCGGCATGATCGCAGTGTGGGCGGGGATCATGCACGTTCTCGTCATACTCGTTCCCGAACCCAATCCCGATCTGGCCAAAAAACCGCGCCAGCCGATCAGTGCGGTTCTGCCGCGCATCTCCGACTACACGCGTTCGTTCGCGCTCATGCTGATTCCGGTGATCGCGTTCACCATGATCGTCTCGGGGCTCCGCAACGCGGCAACCAGCATCCAGAATTCGATCTATATCGTTTACCTCGAAGGCATCGGCCTGGAGGGCACCGCCATCGGCATCCTGTTCGCGGTTCTCGAAGTCACCGTCGGACTCGCGTCGCTGAACGTCGGCGCCGTCAGGAAGCTCGGCCGCGCCGAGACGGTGCTCCTGATCACGACTGCCGCCAGCATCGTACTGGTTTCCGTCACGCCGTTCCTCGGCGGCATCTTCGCCCTGCTGATGCTGATGCAGGCCTTGCGCGGCGTCGCCCAGGGCTTCATGCAGCCGCTGATGTTCTCGATCCAGTCGGAGGCGGCCGGAAAGGATTTCCAGGGTGCCGTCGTCGGATTGCGCGCCACCGCCAACCGCCTGTTCAGCGTCACCCTGCCGCCGATCATGGGCTTCATCGCCGACGCAATCAGCCTCGAAGCGAGCTTCGTCATGACCGGGCTCATGCTCGTCGCGGGCTGCGCGACGCTCGGATGGGTGGTGGCGGTCCGCCCCTCGTTCCAAGTGGAACGCTGACGAACCGACGCAATCGGCGGTCATGGTGTCTTGACCGGAGCCCTCGTCCGCCTACAGTGCCGCAAACACCCTTCGAACAACCGGCGGATTTTTCTCGTGGCTGACGCTCCTTCCCTTTCGCTGTTCGCGCCTCCGGCCGAGCGTCGGCTGCCCGCTCATGGCGGCGACGTTGCCTGGGCCGAAGGTCGTTTCGGCAAACCCTCGGGGGGCTGGCTCGATCTCTCGACCGGTATCAATCCCGACGGCTACCCCATCCCTTCGGTACCCGAGGCTCTCTGGCACCGGCTGCCCACCAGCGGCGATCTTGCGGATCTGGCGATCGCCGCCGCCGAAGCGTATCGCGCGCCGGTCGAAGCGGTGGTGCTGTCGGCCGGGAGCGAGGCCGTGCTCGCGTTGCTGCCGCGCCTCCTGGCGCCGACCAAAGTTGCGATTCTGTCGCCGGGCTACGGCAGTCATGCCATCGCCTGGAAGGCTGCCGGCCATCGCATTCAGAGCATGGCCGCCGAAAATGTCCTCGCCGACCGCCTCGGCGAGACGCGCATTCTCGTCGTCGGCAATCCCAACAATCCCGATGGCGTCCGCTTTCCACCCGATGTGCTGCTCGGGATTGCGGATCGGCTACAGCAGCAAGGCGGCCTTCTGGTCGTCGATGAAGCGTTCGCCGACGGCGAGCCGGAGACGAGCCTCGGCTCTCATGCCGGCCGCGAGGGCCTGGTGGTGTTCCGCTCCATCGGTAAGTTCTATGGGCTCGCCGGACTTCGGCTGGGGTGCGCGCTCGCCGCTCCTCGCCTTGCCAGCGCGTTGCGCGAGGGCTTGGGCGCTTGGCCGGTGAGCGGCCCTGCCTGCCTGATCGGCGCCAAGGCGCTTCACGATCGGGCGTGGCGCGATGCCGCCGGAGGCAAGCTCCAGACGCGGGGTGCGGCACTCGATGCTGTGCTGGAGAAGGCCGGGCTCAACATCGTCGGCCGCACGCTGCTGTTCCGGCTGATCCGCAGCACCGGCGCCCGAACGCTGTTCAACCGGCTCGCCGAGCAAGGAATCCTCGTCCGCGCCTTCATCGAGCGCTCGGAGTGGCTGCGCATCGGCCTCGCCGACGATCACGGCCTCGCCCGCCTGAGCGCAGCGCTGGACGCGATCCGAACGGCGCCGTAGCCGATGAGCCAATCGCTCGCGGCGCTGCTGATCCAATCGTTCGTCACGTTCTTCGTGGTGATCGATCCGATCGGCATGGCGCCGATCTTCGCTGCCATCACCCGCGGGCAGAACGAGGAGCATCGCCATCGCACGGCATGGCGCGGAACGATGATCGCCGGGATCCTCCTGATCCTGTTTGCCATCGGCGGCGAAGCGTTCCTCAAGCTCCTCGGGATCGGCATGCCGGCATTCCGCATCGCCGGCGGCATACTTCTTTTCCTCGTCGCGCTCGACATGCTGTTCGCCCACGATACGCCGCTCCGGCGCACCAGCGAGACCGAGGACGAGGAAGCCGAGCGCAAACGCGACGTCTCGGTGTTTCCCCTCGCTTTTCCCCTTATCGCCGGTCCCGGTGCCTTGACCTCCGTCGTGCTGCTGATGGGGATGGCGCGCGGCAATCCCCTCCAGCAGGGGCTGGTGCTGCTCGTGCTGGTGATCGTGCTGGCCGCGCTCTTCGCCGTCCTGATGGTGACGACGCGCATGATGCGCTTCCTCGGCGTGACCGGTGTCAACGTCGTGACGCGCGTACTGGGCCTGGTTCTGGCCGCGCTGGCGGTCCAATTCGTCATCGACGGCTTCCACGCGGCGTTCTCGATCTGATCGTCGGCCCGATTGGGCTACAGAAGCCCGAGCCGCTGCAACTCGTCCGCCATGTCGGGCGGCAGCTTCGCCGCGCCCGCACCGGCCTTGGTCAAATCCGACGGTGCATCGCCGGCTTCCAGATAGCGCCAGCCCTGAATCGCGCCGCGCGGCATCGGCAGCGTCGGCACCGGCGGGAATGACAGCGTCAGCCCACAGCGCGGCCGGCCATCGCGCCCCGCCGCAGGGCCGATCGCCACGATCGGCTGACGGGCGCGAATCGCCCCCTTGATGATCCAGTAGATCGAACCGCCGTCGAGCACCTCGTCGGCACGCTTCGGCGCGTTGCGGGTACGGTGCATGAAAACCAGACCGAGGTTTTTCTTGCGCTCGGCGCGCGGCTTCTGCCGCTCGATCAGATCCTCGAGCGACGCGCAGCCGGCAGCGGTCTTGAGAAGATGAATCATCGCGCCCGCGGACGCGCCATCGGGGCGTTCACCAAGGCAGCTCCTTGCCGTGGTAATCGAAGAAGCGGCCGCTGTCCTTGATGTTCAACTTGCCGATCACCGATCGCATGCCGGCGACCGAGTCCTTCGCTTCGAGCGGTGCATTGGCGCCTCCCATGTCCGTCTTGACCCAGCCGGGATGGAGCACGACGGCGGCGATGCCGCGCGGCTTCAGGTCCACCGACAGGCTTTTGACGACGGCGTTGAGCCCCGCCTTCGACGAGCGGTAGGCGTAGTAGCCGCCGCTGGTGTTGTCGTCGATCGAGCCCATCTGGCTGGTGATCGCAACGATCAGCTTGCGCTGGCCCGCGGCGATCCGCGGCAGCAGCGCGTCGGTGAGATGCATCGGCCCGATGGTGTTGACGCGGAATACATCTTCCCAGGCGGCGTAGTCCATCTTGCCGAGACTCTGGGCTTTGCCGTAGACGCCGGCGTTATTGATGAGAATGTCGATCGGCTCGGTTCCGAGCGTGTCGGCAAGGGCATGAATCGAGCCGGCATCGGCAATATCGAGCGCGACCGCCCGCACGTCGCCCTTGATGCCGCGGAGCCCCGTCGCCGACTCCGGATGACGGCAGGCCGCGATCACGCGCTCGCCATCGCCGGCATACTGACGGACGAATTCGAGACCGAGGCCGCGCGAGGCTCCGGTGATCAGGATAGTGGCCACGATCTCCTCCTTCGCTCTCGTGTGGAGGCGAAATCATATCGGCACCGCGCTCCGATGCCACCGGCAATCGCCGATTTCGGTACCGTAACGGCACCGACGGCATTTGCCGGAAACAGCTAGGGCCCGATCGGTCGATCGGGCCCTAGTCGTTCAGACTTGGTGCGGTCGAGAAGACTCGAACTTCCACGGTGTTTCCACCACAGCGACCTCAACGCTGCGCGTCTACCAGTTCCGCCACGACCGCATGTCCGGGTAGTATGCGGGCGCCCTAAGCTCCAAAAGCCCGGGGCGCCGGGGATTGAGGGGAATAGCAAATGGTCCGAGGCGGCGCAAGGGCGCTGACCCGCGGCTTCGGGCTTGACGGAGGAGCGATGACCGGGGCGCAAAAACCCCTTCCAGGAGGGTGCGGGACGGCGTCCGGGGCGGTCCCCGGGCCGGCCACGAAGACGGTCGCCTGGCACCGCTCCGGGGGTCTGGTGGCCTACCCCGATGCGCTCGCCGCCATGGACCTGCGCGCCCGCCAGGTGCGCGAAGGCACGGCGTCGGAGTTCCTGTGGTTTCTGGAGCACCCGCCGCTCTACACCGCCGGCACCTCGGCCGCCGACAACGAACTTCTGACGCCCGAACGCTTTCCGGTGTTTCGTACCGGCCGCGGCGGCCGCTTCACCTATCATGGCCCCGGCCAGCGCGTCGCCTACGCAGTGCTGGACTTGCGCAGGCCCGGGCCGCCCGACGTGCGGCGCTACGTCCAGACCCTCGAGGCATGGTTGATCGCCGCGCTCGGCCGCCTCGGCGTTACCGGCGAGCGGCGCACAGGCCGCATCGGCATTTGGGTGAAAACACCGAGCGGCGAAGCCAAGATCGCGGCTCTGGGCGTGCGCATCAGCCGTTGGATCACGACCCACGGCATTGCCCTCAACGTCGATCCCGATCTCTCGCACTTCGCCGGCATCGTGCCGTGCGGCATCGCAGAATACGGCGTGACCTCGCTGAAGGCGCTGGGCGTCGAAGCAGACATGGCCGAAGTGGACGACGTTCTGTGCGCATCCTTCGAGGAGACGTTCGACGCCCGCCTCGTTCCCGCCGACGATCCGCCGACAGACGCGGGGCGTCTTCAGACCGTCGGCATCTGACGGAACTCCGCGCCGGTTTCGTCCTCGTCCGGCGCGTATTCGCCGGGAATTTCCACCACCCGCTCGACCTCGGCCCTGGGCGGCCCCTTGCGGCAGGCATCGATCATGTCGCGCACCACCGCACGCGGCCCGACGAACACGGCCTCGACCGAGCCGTCGGAGCGGTTGCGCACCCAGCCGCGCAGGGCGCGCCTGATCGCCTCCTGGATCGTCCAATGACGGAAATGCACCTTCTGCACCTTCCCTTGGATACGGACATGGATGGCATCGATCTCGTCGATTGGGCTCATGATTGGCTCCGGGTAATGGACGGCCGGGCGGCGGGGGCGTTGAGGAGCTTGAGGAAGCGCTCGGCGAGCGCCATGTCGTCGGCGCGCAAGCGCCGCTTGGCCAAAGCCTCGGCGTCCGCGCCCCATTGCTCGTTCTGGAACGCCTCGTCGAGGTCGGCCAGCGCCGAGGCCTGTGCCGCGTCGAGATGACCATGGGCAAGCGCCAGGCCGATCGCAAGCGAGCCCGCGGTCTGCACGGCGAGACCCAGCCCCGCGAGCGTAAACGGGTCGCAGCGGTCGAGTGCGGCGGACAGGGCATCGAGCGCCGCTTGAGGCTGCGGCTCGGGTATCACGCCTTCGACCACGATCAGGCGCGCGTCGAAGCTCTCCGCGAGCCAATCGAGCAATGGCTGCCATGCCGCTTCCTGGCGCGTGCGCAACGCCGAGGCGCCGCTGTCGCGGTAGCAAACGAGATCGGTCGCCGCAAACCCCAGCAACGCCCCACAGGTGGCCACGCTCGCGGGGCCGATCCGGTCGATTGCGGTCGCGGCGAGCCGCGTCAGGCCCAGCGCGTCCATGCGCGGACGCCAAGCTTTGCCCGCGACACGCGCCGCCGCGATCTCATCCGCCAGGGCCTCGGCGAGAGCCCGTGTCGGCACGACCAGATCGGCGCCCGCGGGCGTTCGCCACGGCCGATCGCCGGCGACGACCGCGAAGCCGTTTACCACCGCTTCGACGCTCAGCGGCGGAGGCGGCTTCGGCGTTCGCGGCGGAGACCGTCCGACGCTCATCGCACCTCCGAGAAAGGGTCCTCAGGTGCCGCATCAGCCTCGAAACCGAACACATTGAATGTATTGATCATATGAGGTGACAGCGGTGCCGTTGCCATGATCGTTCGGCGCTCCGGGGTATCCAGGCGGATCGATCGCGCGTGGAGGTGAAGCCGCTTGGCGATGCCCGGCCCCTCGATGAACGCCGAGCGGCCGCCATACTTGCCGTCGCCGAGGATCGGCGTGCCGAGGGCCGCGCAGTGGGCGCGCAACTGATGAGTGCGGCCAGTCAACGGCGCCAGCGCGACCCATGCCGCCCGGTCCGCTGCACGGTCGAGGACGGTGTAGAGCGTGACGGCGCGTTTGCCCGCCTCACCGTCTTCGACCATCTTCTCGCCCTTAGGGCCAGGCAGCTTGGCGAGCGGGATGTCGATCTTGCCGCGCCCGGGCTTCGGGACGCCGTTCAGAACGGCCCAGTAGGTCTTCTCGGTCTCGCGCGCCTTGAACGCTGCCGTGAGCCACTTGGCGGCGCGCGCGGAACGGGCCAGAACCAGAACACCCGAGGTGTCGCGATCGAGACGGTGCACCAGCTTGGGGCGCTCGCGACCGTCGAAGCGCAGCGCGTCGAGCATCGAATCGACGCTGATATCGATTCCGGTGCCGCCCTGGACGGCGAGTCCGGCCGGCTTATCGATGATCAGCACATCGGCATCGCGGTAAAGGACAGCGTTCTGAAGTGCTGCCAGCTCCTTCGGTGGCGCCGCGCGCTTGATCGCTGGCGTCGCGCGCGGAGCAGCGAGATCCTTCTCGTCGAGCGGCGGCACCCGGATCAGCATGCCGGTCGCGAGGCGCAGCGATCCCTCGGCGCGCTTGCCGTCGACGCGCACCTGACCGGTGCGCAGAAGCTTCGACAGCCGCCCATGGCCGAGACCGGGGAAGCGACGCTGAAACCAGCGGTCGAGCCTCAGCTCTGCCTCGTTCTCCGCCACCGCGAGCGTTTGAACCCCACTCATGGCGTGGGGAACCGCATCTCCGCAACGCCGAGAGCGGATGGACCGATTGATGGGATGTTCATGAGCTCTTTCCACCCTCGTCGGATGCCTTTGTCAGCTTCTTGCGCAGTTCGGCCCAGGCGGCGAGCCGTTCGCCGACATCGCGCTCGTAGCCCCGTTTGGACGGGCGGTAAAACGTCTCGCGCGCCATGCCGTCGGGGAAATAGTTCTGTCCCGAGAAGCCTTCCGCGGTCCGCGGATCGTAGGCATAGCCCTCGGCATAGCCGAGATCGCGCATAAGCTTGGTCGGCGCGTTGCGGATGTGGAGCGGCGGCTCGAGCGAGCCGGTGCGCTCGGCCGCCGCCCAGGCCTGACCCTGGGCGACATAGAGCGCGTTCGATTTCGGCGCCGTCGCCAGGTAGACCGTCAATTGGACGATGGCGAGCTCGCCCTCGGGCGAGCCCAGCGTCTCGTAGGCATCGCGGGCGGCCAACGCCTGCACCAGGGCATTGGGATCGGCAAGGCCGACGTCCTCGGAGGCGAACCGGATCAAGCGACGGGCGACGTAAAGCGGATCCTCGCCGCCCGCCAGCATGCGTGCGAGCCAATAGAGCGAAGCATCGGGGTCGGAGCCGCGCAGCGACTTGTGCAGCGCACTGATGAGATTGTAATGGCTCTCGCGCGACTTGTCGTAAACCGGCGCGCGGCGCTGCACCGCCGCCATCAGCGTCTTCGGATCGAGTACAGGATCGCCGGCGTTGCGCTTCAGCGCGAACAGCTCCTCCGCGAGATTGATCACGTAGCGTCCGTCGCCGTCGGCGAGCGCCCGGAGCTGGGCGCGTGCCTCGCCGTCGAGCGGCAGCTTGCGGCGCTCGGCGCTCTCGGCACGGACGAGGATTTCCTCCAAAGCCGCATCATCCAGGCGTTTCAGCACGAACATCTGGCAGCGCGACAGCAGCGCGGCGTTCAACTCGAACGACGGGTTCTCGGTGGTGGCGCCGACCAGGATGACGGTGCCGTCCTCGACATAGGGCAGAAAGCCGTCCTGCTGGGCCCGGTTGAAGCGGTGGATTTCATCGACGAAGAGGAGCGTGCCCTTTCCCATGCCTCGGCGGGACCGTGCCGCCTCGAACACCCGCTTGAGGTCCGCGACGCCCGAAAATACCGCCGACAGGCTCTCGAAGTGAAGATCGGTGCCCGCCGCGAGAAGCCGGGCGATGGTGGTCTTGCCACAGCCGGGAGGACCCCACAGGATCATCGATGCGAGGCGCTTCGCCTCCACCATGCGGCGGACCGGCATGCCCATCCCCAGGAGGTGGTCCTGGCCGACCACCTCGGAGAGGGTTCTGGGGCGCAACCGGTCGGCGAGCGGCCGCGGCGCGTCTTTCTCGAACAGCGTGCTCATGGACGCTCATTCTAACACGGGGGCAACGGCCGCCGATGGCCGAGCCAAGACGCGCAATCGAACGGGGTCAAAATAGAAAGGCCGCCCCGGGGGACGGCCTTTCAAAGATGCAATTCGCAGACGCTTACGCCGTTGCGGCCTCGGCCGCCTTCTGGGCCTCGGCAACGCGGACCTTGTCCTCGGCGCCCTTGGCGGCGGGATCGCGCTCGACGAGCTCGATCACGGCCATCGGCGAGGCGTCGCCATAGCGGAACCCGGCCTTCAGCACCCGGGTGTAGCCGCCGTTGCGCTTGGCGTAACGCGGCGCCAGCGTATCGAACAGTTTGGCCGCAAGCTTTACGTCGCCCAGCACGGCGATCGCCTGACGGCGGGCGTGAAGGTTGCCGCGCTTGCCGAGCGTGATCAGCTTGTCGGCGATGGGCCTGAGGTCCTTCGCCTTCGGCAGGGTCGTGGTGATCTGCTCATGGCGGATCAACGCCGCGACGAGGTTACTGAACATCGCCTTACGGTGGGCGCTGGTGCGGTTGAGCTTACGACCGCTCAGACGGTGACGCATGACACTTCCTCTCGCGCAATGCGCGTTTAGTAGGGTTCCTCGAGGCGCTTCGCCAGGTCCTCGATGTTTTCCGGCGGCCAGCCCGGGATCTGCATCCCGAGATGGAGCCCCATCGACGACAGCACCTCTTTGATCTCGTTCAGCGACTTTCGGCCGAAGTTCGGAGTGCGGAGCATTTCCGCCTCGGTCTTCTGCACCAGGTCGCCGATGTAGATGATGTTGTCGTTCTTGAGGCAGTTGGCGGATCGCACCGAAAGCTCGAGCTCCTCGACCTTCTTGAGAAGGTTGCGGTTGAACGGCAGCTCCTCGGCATGCTCGCCCTTCTCCTCGACCTTCGGCTCCTCGAAGTTGATGAAGAGCTGAAGCTGGTCCTGGAGAATGCGGGCGGCGAGCGCCACCGAATCTTCCGGCGTCACGGTGCCGTCGGTTTCGACGTCGAGCGACAGCTTGTCATAGTCGGTGACCTGACCGACGCGGGTGTTCTCGACGCGGTAGGCGACCTTGCGAACCGGGCTGTAGAGCGCATCGACCGGGATGAGGCCGATCGGCGCGTCCTCGGGACGGTTCTGCGCGGCCGGCACGTAGCCTTTGCCGGACGCCACAGTCATCTCCATGTTGATCTTGGCACCCTGGTCGAGCGTGCAGATCACCAAATCCTTGTTGAGAATCTCGATGTCATGGCCCGTCTCGATCTGGCCGGCGCGAACTTCGCCGGGACCGGTCGCCTTGAGGGCGATGCGCTTCGGGCCGTCGCCGTGCATGCGGATGGCAAGCGCCTTAACGTTGAGGACGATATCGGTCACATCCTCGCGCACGCCGGGAATCGACGAGAACTCGTGCAGGATGCCCTCGATCTGCACCGCCGTCACCGCCGCGCCCTGAAGCGACGACAGCAGCACGCGACGAAGCGCGTTGCCGAGCGTAAGGCCAAAGCCGCGCTCGAGAGGCTCGGCAACGATCGTCGCCCGGCGGGCGGGTTCGTTGCTGCTCTGAATGTCGAGCTTGCTCGGCTTGATCAGCTCAGTCCAATTCTTCTGAATCACGAGCATATCCTCGTTGTCCCGACGCGGATGGATATCCGCATCTATCTAAGGGCGGCCGAGGCCGCCGGATTGAAGCGGCAAGGCGGAAGCGCCTCGCCGGAAAAACGCGACTGCGTTAAGCGGTGGTTCCGCTACACCCGGCGCCGCTTGGGCGGCCGGCAGCCGTTGTGGGGCACCGGCGTCACGTCGCGAATCGACGTGATGGTGAAACCCACCGACTGCAACATGCGGAGCGCCGACTCGCGACCGGAGCCGGGGCCCTTGACCATGACTTCGAGGGTCTTCATGCCGTGCTCCATCGCCTTGCGGCCGGCATCCTCGGCGGCCATCTGCGCCGCATACGGAGTCGACTTGCGCGAACCCTTGAAGCCCTTCGAGCCCGAGGACGACCATGCGATGGTGTTGCCCTGGGCGTCGGTGATGGTGATCACCGTGTTGTTGAACGTCGCGTTGACATGCGCGACGCCCGACGTGATGTTCTTGCGCTCGCGGCGGCGGGGACGCGTTCCGGCGCCAGGCGTTTCGGCGGCCTTTACCATGACTTCATTCCTTGGACTTAGACCGACTTCTTCTTGCCGGCGATCGGTTTGGCGGGCCCCTTGCGAGTGCGCGCATTGGTGTGCGTACGCTGGCCGCGCACCGGGAGGCCCTTGCGATGACGGAGGCCGCGGTAGGTGCCGAGGTCCATCAGCCGCTTTATGTTCATTGCCGTCTCGCGACGGAGATCGCCTTCGACGTGATAATCGTGGTCGATCATCTCGCGAATGCGGATGACCTCGTCCTCGGTCAACTGATTGACGCGACGCTCCCCGGGAATTCCGAGTTTGCTGCAGATGTCCTTGGCACGATGCGGACCGATGCCGAAGATGTAGGTGAGGCCGATCACCACCCGTTTGTCGGTGGGGATGTTTACGCCAGCGATGCGCGCCAAGGGAACGACTCCCGTCTAAACGATGAAAAACCCGGGAAAATGCCCGGGTCCGCGAGGAGGCCGCGATTATAGAAAAAACTCGCCTTCAGTCAACCTTTAACGCTTTGCCGAGGGCCGCTTCGATTTGGCGAAAAACCTCGGGAATCTCAGCCATTCCGTCGACTTGGACCAGGAGTCCGCGGGCCCCGTAATAGGCCGATAGCGGCGCCGTCTGAGCGTGGTAGGCCTTCAGCCGGGCCGCCACCGTTTCCGGGCGGTCGTCCTTGCGGCGGACGAACTCGGTCGAGCCGCAGGCATCGCACACTCCCGCCTTCTTCGGCGGCCTGAAGGTGTCGTGATAGCCGGCGCCGCATTTGCCGCAGGCGAACCGGCCGCTGATGCGCGCCACCAGGGCGTCGTCGTCCACTTTGAGCTCGATCACACGGCCGAGCTTCGTTCCCTTCTTCGCCAGCATGGCGTCGAGCGCCTCCGCCTGGCGGGTCGTGCGCGGGAAACCGTCGAGGATGAACCCCTTGGCGCAGTCGGGCTGCTCGATCCGCTGGGAAATCATCTCGATCATGATGTCGTCGGGGACCAGCTGTCCCGCCTCCATGATCGCCTTCACCCGTTTGCCGAGCTCGGAGCCCGAGGCAACCGCCGCCCGCAGCATGTCGCCGGTGGAAAGCTGGATCAGGCCATAGCGCTGCTTCAGGAGATCGGCCTGGGTGCCCTTGCCGGCGCCCGGCGGTCCGAGAAGGATCAGGTTCATCCGTTGCGACCGCGCAGCTTGGACTTCTTGATGAGGCCTTCGTACTGGTGGGCGAGCAGATGCGACTGGATTTGGGCGACGGTGTCCATCGTCACGGTGACGACGATCAGCAGACTGGTGCCGCCGAAGTAGAACGGCACCGAGAACCGCGAGATCAGGATTTCCGGGATCAGGCAGATCGCGATCAGATACGCCGCGCCGATCGCCGTCAGGCGCGTCAGCGTGTAGTCGAGATAATCGGACGTGTTCTTGCCGGGGCGGATGCCGGGCACGAAGCCGCCGTACTTGCGCAGGTTGTCGGCGGTCTCGGTCGGATTGAAAACGACCGCGGTGTAGAAGAAGGTGAAGAACGCGATCATCAGCGAGTACAGAAGCAGATAGAGCGGTCGGCCGTGGCCGAGCTGCGACGTCACCAGCGTCAGCCATTCGGGCCCGCCGTTGACGTTGAAGCTGGCGATGGTCGTCGGCATCAACAACAGCGACGACGCGAAGATCGGCGGGATCACGCCGGAGGTATTGAGCTTCAGCGGCAGATGCGAGGCTTCGCCGCCGTACATCTTGTTGCCGACCTGACGCTTCGGATACTGAATGAGGATGCGCCGCTGGGCGCGCTCCATAAACACGACGAAGGCGACGATCGCCACCACCATCGCCAGCAGGACGGCGATCACCACCGGCGACAGCGCGCCGGTGCGGCCGAGCTCGAGAGTGGCGACGAGCGCATTCGGCAGATTGGCGACGATTCCGGCGAAGATGATCAGGGAAATGCCGTTGCCGACGCCCCGCGCGGTCACCTGCTCGCCGAGCCACATCAGGAAGAGCGTGCCGGCGACCAAGGTGATGACCGTGCTGCCGCGGAACAGCAGGCCCGGGTCGTGCACCACGGCGCCGCCCGACGAGGACAGCCCCTCGAGTCCGATGGCGATGCCGTAGGCCTGGAATGCCGCCAGCACCACCGTGACGTAGCGCGTGTACTGGTTGATCTTGCGCCGGCCGCTCTCGCCTTCCTTCTTCAGGGATTCGAGGCTGGGCACCACGCTCGTCATCAACTGGATGATGATGGACGATGAGATGTACGGCATCATGTTGAGCGCGAAGATCGTCATGCGCCCGAGCGCGCCACCCGCGAACATGTCGACCATGCCGAGGATGCCGTTCTGCTGCTGGCGAAAGATGTCGGCGAGGATCTGCGGATCGATCCCGGGAACCGGAATGTAGGCTCCGACGCGGTAGACGAGCAGCACCGCAAGCGTGAACCAGATGCGCTTCTTGAGCTCGGTCGCCTTCGAGAAGGCGCCGAGGTTGATGTGGGAAGCGAGCTGCTCGGCAGCGGAAGCCATCGGAGTCCTCTCCGGACCGAGAGCGTCGGCGGATGCCGGAGCATCCGCCTCGCAGAGCGGTCCCTTGCGTTACGCCTGGGCCGGGGACGCGGCGGCAGCCGCGGCCTTGCCCTTCTTGCCGGCCCGCTTGCCCTTGCGGATGCGGGGCGGCTGCTCGGCCTTCGGCAGGATCAGCACGGTGACCTTACCACCGGCGGCCTCGACGGCCGCCTTTGCAGTGGCGGTGGCGCCCGTGACGGTGAGCGTCAGCTTCGCCTTGATCTCGCCGCCGCCGATGAGGCGGACGCCGTCGTGGCTATTCTTGATCAACCCGGCCGTCTGCAGAACCGAAAAATCGACGGGCTTGCCGACATCGAGACGGCCGGCGTCGACCGCCTGCTGCAAGCGCCCCGGCGTGACTTCGGCGTAATGCCGGATCGACGGGTTGTTGAAGCCGCGCTTCGGCACCCGCCGATGGATCGGCATCTGGCCGCCTTCGAATCCCTTGATCGAGACGCCGGTGCGGGCCTTCTGGCCCTTCACGCCGCGGCCTGCGGTCTTGCCGCGGCCGGAGCCGATGCCGCGACCGAGGCGACGCTTCGCCTTGCGGGCGCCGGGATTGTCGGTGATCTCGTGGAGCTTCATATTCTACGTCCTTGCTCGCGCACTAGCGCACGTCTTCGACGCGCAGCAGATGGCGGACCTTGGCGACCATTCCGCGCACGTCCGGGGTGTCGATCAGCACGCGCGAACGGTTCAGCTTGTTGAGGCCAAGCCCGATCAGCGTCGCGCGCTGATCGAAGCGGCGGTTGATGGGGCTGTGAATCTGCGTGACCTTGATATGCCCGGTCGCGCCCGTCTTGCTGTCCGCCATCGTCGTTCCTCGTTTCATCCGCGCGCGCTACTCGGCGCGCTCGGTCTTCTCGGCGCGCCCCAGGACCTCGTTCACCTTCTTGCCGCGCTTGGCGGCGATCGAGCGCGGGGTATTCAGGTTCTGGAGGGCGGCGAAGGTTGCCTTGAGCATGTTGGCCGGATTCGACGTGCCGACCGACTTGGTCACGACGTCGTGGATGCCCACCGTCTCGAAGACGGCGCGCATCGGGCCGCCGGCGATGATGCCGGTGCCCGCGGGCGCCGCGCGCAGCACGACACGGCCGGCACCGAAATGCCCGACGACGTCGTGATGGAGCGTCCGGCCGTCGCGGATCGGCACGCGAATGAGGCTGCGCTTGGCGTGCTCGGTCGCCTTGCGGATGGCTTCCGGCACTTCGCGGGCCTTGCCCGCGCCGTAGCCCACCCGTCCCTTGGTGTCGCCGACGACGACGATGGCGGCGAAGCCGAAGCGACGGCCGCCCTTCACCACCTTGGCGACGCGGTTGATGCTGACGAGCTTGTCGACAAGCTCGCTGTCCTCGCGCTCCGCGCGGTCGCCGCGCTGGCGGCCGGGATTATTGGACTTGGGCGATCGCGCCATCGTTCACCTCTAGAACTGGAGACCGCCCTCACGGGCGGCGTCGGCCAGGGCTTTGACCCGGCCGTGAAAAACATAACCGCCGCGGTCGAACACCACCGCGGTCACGCCCTTGGCGACCGCGCGAGCGGCGACCAGGCGGCCGACTTCGGCGGCGGCGGCCTTGTCGGCGCCGGTCTTGAGCTTGCCCTTCAGCTCCTTGTCGAGCGACGAGGCAGCCGCCAGCGTCTTGCCGGCGAGATCGTCGATGACCTGGGCATAGATGTGGGCGCCCGAACGGAAGACCGTGAGACGGGCGCGCCCGTTGCCGCGGGTCTTCACCTGAAAGCGCGTGCGCTTTTGGCGACGCGCGAAGAGTTCCTTGGGTTTCGACATGGCGGCCTACTTCTTCTTGCCTTCCTTGCGACGGACCGTTTCCGTGTCGTACTTGATGCCCTTGCCCTTGTAGGGCTCAGGCTTGCGGTACGACCGGATCACGGCCGCGACCTGCCCGACCTTCTGCTTGTCGGCACCGGAGATGCTGATCGTGGTCGGCTTGTCGCATTTAATGGTGATCCCTTCCGGGATCGGGAACTGAACCTCGTGGGAGTAGCCGAGCTGCAGGTTCAGGTTCTTGCCCTGCACCGCCGCGCGATACCCGACGCCGTTGATCTCGAGACCAACCGTATAGCCGGTCGAGACGCCGGTGACGATGTTCCTGATCATGTTCCGGTACATGCCCCAGGCCATGCGGGTGCGCTTGGATTCGTCGAGCGGACGAACCCACACCTTGTCGCCCTCGAGCTCGGGCTTGATGTCCCTGTTCAGGACCATGCTGAGCTGACCGAGCTTGCCCTTCGCAGTCACCTGCTGACCGGCCACCGTTACGGTGACGCCGGCCGGGACCTTCACCGGATTTCTACCAACGCGCGACATAATCTCTCTCCTCTGGCCTGGCCTAGAACACCTGGCACAGAACCTCGCCGCCCACATTGAGCGCGCGGGCGTCGTTGTCCGACAGAACCCCCCGTGGGGTCGACAGAACGGCAATACCGAGGCCGCTGTAAGGACGGTGCAAGTCCTTGATCTTCGAGTACACGCGGCGGCCCGGCTTGGAAACGCGCTTGATTTCGCGAATGACCGGCGTGCCCTCGTGGTACTTGAGCTCGATCTGGAGCTCGCTGATGCCGGGCGAGACTTCGGCCCGGGAAAAGCCGCGGATATAGCCTTCCTTCTTGAGAACCTCGAGCACGTTCTCGCGCAGGCTGGAGGCCGGCGACGACACCGTATCCATCCGCCGATGCTGAGCATTGCGGATACGGGTCAGGAGATCGCCGAGCGGATCGCTCATGGACATAATTCGTCGCCCTCCTTACCAGCTCGCCTTCACCATGCCGGGGATATGGCCATTCGAGGCCAAGTCCCGCAGCGCGATGCGGCTGAGCTTGAATTTACGGAAGTTGCCGCGCGAACGGCCCGACAGCTCGCAACGGATGCGAACCCGCGTGGCCGAGCCGTTGCGCGGAAGCTGCGCGAGCTTCAGATGAGCGGCGAACCGCTCTTCCGGCGCGAGCTTGGTGTCGCGGGTCATCGCCTTGAGCTTGGCGCGACGCACGGCGAATTTCTTCACCAGCTTGGCGCGCTGCTTGTTGCGTTCGATTGACGACGTTTTCGCCATAAGTGGGACCCTCCGGTCCTTAGTTGAGGAACGGCATGTCGAACGCCTTGAGAAGCGCTTTCGCTTCCTTGTCCGTCCGTGCCGTCGTCACGATGGTGATGTCCATGCCCCGGATCTGATCGATCTTGTCGTAATCGACCTCGGGGAACACGATCTGCTCCTTGAGGCCGAGCGAGTAATTGCCGCGGCCGTCGAAGCTGTTGCTCGGCACGCCGCGGAAGTCGCGGACGCGGGGCAACGCGATGTTGATGAGGCGGTCGAGAAACTCGTACATCCGCTCGCTGCGCAGCGTCACCTTGCAGCCGATGCGCTGATTCTCGCGCAGCTTGAAGTTGGCGATCGCCTTGCGCGAGCTCGTGATCAGCGGCTTCTGGCCGGAAATCTGCGCGAGCTCGGCCGCGGCCGCGTCGATGCGCTTGCCGTCCGCGGCGGCTTCGCCGACGCCCATGTTGATGACGATCTTCTCCAGCCGCGGAACCTGCATCGGGTTCTCGTAGCTGAATTCCTTGGTCAGCGACGCCTTGACGGTTTCGTCGTAG
>Ga0070714_100000673_pt1 | contig 24208 bp, 20 predicted proteins | sample LARL83metaG_FD_65450 | JGI IMG/M metagenome (GOLD analysis project Ga0070714, IMG submission 65450) | Corn, switchgrass and miscanthus rhizosphere microbial communities from Kellogg Biological Station, Michigan, USA - LAR L8-3 metaG | ecosystem: Host-associated > Plants > Roots > Rhizosphere ... | reverse complement strand
GGCTGGGGAGGGTTCGGTCAGGCTGGGGGATTCTGCCGCGCTGGGGGTTCGGGCGCGGGGAAGGTTCGGGGTCAGGACGGGTTCTGGCTGGGCGGCGGCCAGGGATTCCAGGAGGGTGACGGTCTGGATCAGCTGGCGGTCGTCGAGGTAGCGGTCCAGCACGCGCGCGCGGGCGGCCTGCCCGAGGCGGCGGGCAAGCACGTCGTCGGTCAGCAGCCGCCGCAGGGCCGCCGCGAACTCGGCCGGGTCAGCGGGATTGGCGAGAAGCAGGCCGGTCCGTTCCGCGATGATCTGGTCTTGGATTCCGCCGACAGCACTGGCGACGACCGGTTTAGCTTTCCACATTCCTTCGGCCACCGTCAGCCCGAATCCCTCGGCCAGGCTTTTCTGCACGAGGATTGTGGCGTGGCGCTGGAGCGCGTTGACGATCGTCGCGTTGCGCTCGACATCGTCCATGGGAATCCTCACCAGGTGAATGCGCGACCTGATGTCCGCCGGAAATCCGGCGCGGATCGCGTGACACTCGGCGAACACCGCGGCGCCTTCGGAGTCGCCGGCGACGCCATCGACGGCGGGGCCGGCCAGCACCAGATGCACGTCCGCGGGCAGGTCCGCCAAGCGGAAGCCCGCCATCACCCCTGGCATGTCCTTGAGCCGGTCCCAGCGGCTGATCTGCACGACCAGCCGCGGGACGGTGGGCAGGCCGGCGCGGGCGAGGATGCCGGCGGGGCTGGACACCGGGCGGTTCTTCGCGGACAGCGGGTCGATTGACGGCGGAATTACCGTGAGCTTTCGCCGGTCAATCCAGGGCGGAGCGAACCGCGCCCGGGAGAATACGAACGCGTCGGCCTCGTCAATGTAGCGGCGAAGGAATTCCCAGGCCGAAATGGACGCGCCGCTTGGCGTGTCGCGGCCTATGTGGGATCGCCATGCGACCCGGACGCCGGAAGGGCGCACCTGGCAAGCCAGGCCCGCGGTCTGCGGATCGTGCAGCACGACAATGTCACCGGGATTAATGGCAAGCGCGTTGCAGCTGAGGATTTCCTGGTAATGCCGGTGATCGGCTTCGGTGAACTCCCCTGGCATGCCGTGAATGGCGTTGTGCAGGCGCTTGGTGATGACGAAGAACCGCTCGTCGGCGTCGATGACCAGCCAGCGGGTGCGCACGCCGGCGTCAAGGAAATAGCCGAGCAGGCCGTGCAGCGTTTCCGCGACGCCGCCGCCGGTCGCGGTGGCACTCACCTGCCACACGACGCGGCCTTCGAGGGCCCGCGCGGCCCGGTGGACGGCGGCCTCCAGCGCCGCGGCCTGCGAATCCGGCAGAACGCTGGAAAGCGCCCCGATCGGGCGCCGCCTCAGCTCTACTTCGTGCATCTGTGCCCCCGTCGTATCAGTTCCCGCGACCCCGGCCCCGCGAAACCTTGTGGTCGCGATCACGTCACGTTCGGGCATCTGACATCCACGCTTAAGATTGACGATGTACATACATAGCAGAACGGACTGGTTGCTACCTTACGGGGGAACCGAATGCCATCCTCGGCTGTCCTGGACGCCCGCTCACGCGGCGTCACACTCGAAAAACTGGCCTCACAACGCTTTGACCTGCTGGTAATCGGCGGCGGCATCACCGGCACGGGGGCTGCCCTGGACGCCGCCAGCCGAGGGCTGCGGGTCGCTCTCGTCGAGGCACGGGATCTCGCGTCGGGCACGTCGAGCCGGTCGAGCAAGCTCATCCACGGCGGGCTGCGATACCTGGAGCAGCGCGACTTCAAGCTGGTGTACGAAGCACTCCACGAGCGCGACCTGCTGGTGTCCAAGCTCGCGCCCCATCTCGTGAAACCGGTGTCGTTCCTGTATCCGCTCTATAAAAAGGTTGTGGAACGGCCCTACGTCGGCGCGGGCCTGGCGCTGTACGACGCGATGGAGGGCACCAGGCGGCCGGTCCCTTTCCATAAGCACATGACCGCGAAGGGGGCGCTGAAGATCGCTCCCGCGCTGGCGCCGGGGCGGCTGGCCGGCGCGATGCGCTACTACGACGCGCAGGTGGACGACGCCAGGTACACGCTGACCGTGGCGCGCACCGCGGCGGCGCACGGCGCGGTGATCGCGACCCGGGTCAGCGCGGTGTCGGTGCCGCGGGACGGCGGCGTGGTCGGCGGTGCGGTCGTGCGCGACGAGGAGACCGGGCGGGAGATCTCCGTGTCCGCGGACCGGGTGGTGATCTGCGCCGGGGTGTGGACCGACCTGGTGCATGAACTCGCCGGGGTGACCGCCGGTTACCAGGTGCGGATGTCCAAGGGCGTGCACATCGTGGTGCCGCGGGAGGCGGTGCGCGCGGACACCGGGATGATCCTCAAGACCGAGAAGTCCGTGCTGTTCTTCATCCCGTGGGGGTCCCGGTGGATAGTCGGGACGACGGACACCGACTGGTCCGGTGACCGGGCCGAACCCGCCCCGGACGAGGCGGACGTCGAGTACATCCTCAGCGCGGCCAACCGGGTGCTGGCCCGGCCGCTCACCCGGGCCGACGTGATCGCGGTGTACGCGGGCCTGCGGCCGCTGGTCGCCACGAATCGAGGCAAGCCCACCACCAAGCTGTCCCGCGAGCACGTGGTCGACGTCCCGGTACCCGGCCTTGCCAGCATCGCCGGCGGCAAGTTCACCACGTACCGGATCATGGCGCGCGACGTGGTCGACGCGGTGCTCGGATCCTCGGCTGACATGCCTGAGTCGGCGACCGACCAGACGCCGCTGCTCGGCGCCGACGGCCTGGCGGCGGTGCGGGCCGCGGCAGGCCGGCTAGCGGAGGACTACGGAGTGCCGCGGGAAACGGTGGAGCACCTGATCGCCCGGTACGGGTCGGTGGCCGCGGACGTGCTCGACCTGGTCCGGGCGTCGCCGGTGCTGGGGAGGGCGCTGGCGCCTGGGCATCCGTACCTGCGCGCCGAGGTCGCTTACGCGGTGACTCAGGAGGGCGCGCTGCACGTGGAGGACGTCCTGGTGCGGCGGATCCGGCTGTTCATCGAGTCGGCAGACTCCGGCGCTTCGGCAGCCGACGAGGTCAGCGCGATCATGGGCAGGCTGCTGGGCTGGAGCCGTCGCCGCCGTGCGGCCGAGACCGCGCGTTACCTGGACCTGGTGGCGGCCGGCCCCGCGATGCTCGCGGAAACGGCTGTGCCGCCTCGCGTCGCGGCGGGATGAGCGAGGGCCCGCCGGGTCCGCTTCTGCTGACCTTCCGGCTCGACGTGGACCAGCGGCAGCGGCTGCGGGCCCGGCTGGCCGCCGAGGGCCGGACGATGTCCGAGGTGATCACCAGCGGACTGCGTCAGTACGTCCAGCGTCCCGGTGGGAACGATGCCGGGCCCACTGTGTCTGTCTTGCCGCTTTTGCCCGTGGCGACGGGTGTGCGGCTGCGGGAACTGCGCGCGTCCGGCCGCAGCGGCGCGCTGTCGGCCACGCTGGCGGCGCTGCACGCGGACGGCTGGCCGCTGCCGGTGCTGGCCGAGGCGCTCGGCGTCAGCCGGCAGGCGATCCAGGCGCGCATCCGCCAGCGCGTGCCGGCCGAACTGCGCGACCGTGCCGCCGACTGCGCGCCGCCGCCGCCGTTCCCGCGACGGCGTTCGCCCAGCAAAGGCGCGTACCGCCCGCATCTGACGATCAAGATCGACCATGCGCTCCGGTCGGCCGCGCACCGAGCCGCGGCGGGCGAGGGGCACTCGCTCAGCCAGGTCGTGGAGACAATCCTGGAGAGGTACCTGCGGCACGGGCTGCCGGACGCGCCAGCTAAGCCGCGCCGCGCCGCGCGACGCTCCCGGTAGGCGGCCACGCCGCCTGAGCGGCCAGCCGGTGCTCCAGGGTGGCCTCGGCGCCGGTGACGTGCAGACGGCGGGCTAACGTCAGTACCGTAATCATACTTTGGTCATGACGGGAGCGTTACGCGTGGACGGAACGAGGCGGGCCCTCGGGCCGGCGCTCGGGCCGGCGCTCGCGGGCGTGGCCCTCATCTCCAGTTCAGCGGTGGTCATGCGGCTGGCTGGGACATCGGCGAGCATAACCGCGCTAGGCCGCTGCCTGTTCGCGCTGCCGGTGCTCGGCGCGCTGGTCCTGCGGGGGCGCCGGCCGCGCGCCGGGCCCGCTGACCTCGCCGGCAGAGCCGGGCCCGGCGGCACAGCCCCGCGCGCCCGGTGGCTGGCCCGGCTGTCCGGGCTGTTCCTGGCCGCCGACCTGATTCTGTGGAGCCACTCGATCGGCGCGATCGGCGCTGGGCTCGGCACCGTGGTGCCGAGCGTCCAGGTGCTGATCATCGCCGTGATCGCCTGGGCGCTGCTCGGCGAGCGGCCGCACCGCTCGCTGCTGCTTGCCTCACCGGTGATGCTGGGCGGGCTGGTGCTGGTCGGCGGCCTGACCGGCGCGCACGCGTACGGCGCGCATCCGGCCCTCGGCGTGGCGGAGGGCGCCGGGGTGGCCGTCCTCTACGCGTGCTACATCCTCACGCTGCGCCAGGCGACCTCCGGCAGCGGCCACCCGTCGCCGGTCGCGATGCTGTACGAGGCGACGCTCGGTGCTGCCGCGGGGTCGGTGGTGCTCGGCCTGGCACTGCGTGACCTGCGGTTCGGGCCCGGCCCGGTAGGGCCAGCCATCGGCTGGCTTGTCCTGCTCGCGCTCACCTCGCAGGTGGCCGGCTGGCTGCTGATCACGATGTCGATGCCCAGGCTGCCCGCCTGGATGATCGGCACGCTGCTGCTCATCCAGCCCGCCGGTTCGGTGATCCTTGGCTACTTGATCCTGTCCGAGCGCCCGTCGCTGAGCCAGTTGCTCGGCGTGGCGCTGATGATGGCAGGGGTGCTAGTCGCCGTCACCGGCCCCGCGACCTCGCGGCGCGGCCCTGCGCAACACCAGGATGAGCCGCCACGCGCCAGGCGCGTCGAGGGCGAGGTCGTCGTCGAAGTCGCCGTAGCGGGCGACGGTCTCGAAACCGCCGGCTAGCCGGATCGCCGCGTCAAGCTCGGTGGCGGTCCAGAACCGGTTCGGCACCACGTCGGTGACCGTGCGCGCCGGCCCGTCCGCCTTGCGGTAGGTAACCGCGACGTGTTCCCTGATGACCTGGGTCACCGGATCGATCAGGTCACCCGGCCCGCCCCAGCGGACGGTCGCGCTGCCGCCGTCGACCTCGGTGACCCAGTCGCTGCTGGTCCGGGGGTGCGGGGTCAGCCAGTCCGCCGGGTGTGCGAGTTCGGCGATATAGAGCCCGCCCGGTGTGACGTGCCGGGCGACCGCCGCCAGGTGGGCCACCATGTCGTCCAGCGTGATCAGGTGGCACAGCGAGTTGAGCATCGTCATCGCGAGATCGACCTTGGTACCCAGGGCGAAGTCGCGCATGTCCGCCTCGGTCACGGTGAGCTCGAGGCCGGCCTCGGCGGCCCGGTCCCTGGCCCACGCGCACATCACAGGGTTGCTGTCGACCGTGGTCGCCGACAGGCCCCGGCTGGCCAGCAGCCTGGCATGCTCGGCCGGCCCGGCCGCCAGCTCGAGAACCGACCGTGGCGCCGCGGGATGCCCGTCGCCACGGTGGCGTTCCCACCAGCGCAGCAGCGCCGCGACGTCGCCACGCACGTCCCGGTAGGCGCAGGCGACAGCGTAGAACTCAGGCTCGTCGTAGATTCCACCCACCCGTCAATCATGGCCCGTCGCGCCCTCGCGCCGGTCCGTGGGCCGAATAGTCGCTTTCTGCTATCTGGGAAATTCAGATAGTTAACCTCACGCACGTGCACTAGTCTCGACGGCCGGGCTGCGGCAGACTGGCCTGCATGATGACCCAGACCCAGGCGCTGGCGACGCTTGCCCGCGAGGACCCGGCGGCCGCCGGGGACGCGAGGGCCGCGCTGGCCTGGCTGGCTGGTGACGAGGGCCTCGGCACGATCTCGCTGCTGCGGCTGCAGGAATTCCTGTGGTACGCGCTCCCAGTGAAGTGGCCGATGACCACCGACGCCCAGGTGGGTGTTGCCCGGGCGCTTGGCAGGGTCCTGCTGCTGGCCGGCCTGGACCGCTACGCGGGGGTGTGCGCCTCCGCCGGGACCGAGAAAATCATCACATCGTACGCGGGTGGCCACGAAGAGGGGATAGCCGCCTATACCGAGGCCATCGAGACATCCAACGCGGCGCCGCCGGACACCGAGCTGCTCGCCTGGGGATCGGTCATGGGCCCGCAGGAGCGGGCTGCCTACGACTCCTGCGCGGCGGCCCTCGAGCTCGCCTTCGCGGCCGGTGAACTGCGGCCCGGCGCGCGCGGCTGGCGGACCGGGCGAATCGACCTGGTCAACCGATGGCTCACCGCGACGCCCGCCGCGGGCGAGCCCGCGGCCAGCGTCACCGACCCGCGGGACGGCGAGCCCGCCGAGGACGAGGCCGATACCTGGCTGAGCCGGATCAGCGCCGAGCGGATCGACGCCTGGGCGCGGGGCCGCTCGGGGGAGCGCTCCCGGCTGGCTCGCGGGCTCATCCCCCGGCTGCTCGAGCCGCCGGCCATGCCCGCGAGGCCGTTGCCGACGCTGCGCTGGCTGCTGGAGCAGGCGACCGACGGCCTGCGGCTGACCAGCCGGCACTACATCGCGCCGGCACTGGTCAGCGACGCGGTGGATGCCTTCGGCTGGCGGGGTCAGCTGACCGGCGCCACCCGCACCGAGCTGGATGTATACCCGCTGCACACGCTGCGCGGCATGGCGCAGAACGACATGGGCGCGCTGCGCCGCAGCAAGTCCAGCCTGGTCCTCACCAGGACCGGCAAGCTGATGGCCGCCGACCCGGCGGCCCGCTGGCACATCGGCACCGCGGCTCTCATCGGCACCGACGACGGCCCGCGGCCCGAGTTCGCCGTGGCAGTCCGCGAAGCGGCGCTGCTGACGGTGCTGACCAGCGGCCCGGCCAGCTACGAGGAACTGACCGCCGCGCTCACCGAGCTGCACGCCGCCGAGGGCTGGGGCGGTGATGCCCGGCGCGGCCTGAGCAGCGGCGTGCGCACCGAGCTGTACAACCTGCGACACCGGCTGTGGGCACTGAACCTGCTCGGCAAGGGCACCAAACTGTCGCTCACCGACACCGGGGTGTCCGCCGCGCTGTCCGCCTTGCTGGCGCGCGCCCTGCGGCCACGGCATCACCTCGAAGCCGGCTGACTGCTCAGCCCGGCCAGTCGAGCGGGTAGTAGCCGGTGTAGTTCTCGGCGAGGGTCGTGGCGGCGGCACGGGAGCTGACGACGTAGCGGAGCTGGGACAGCTGCAGTTCGGCGCCGAAGTCGTCCTGGTCCGGGTCGACGTGCAGCATCGACGTCATCCACCAGGAGAAGTGCGTCGCCCGCCACACCCGGGTGAGGGAGCTGTCGGAATAGGCGTCCGCCAGGTCCTGGCTGCCCTCGGCCAGCAGCGCGGTCAGCGCGCGGGCCAGCACGGTCACGTCCGCGATCGCCAGGTTGAGGCCCTTGGCGCCGGTCGGCGGCACGATGTGGGCCGCGTCGCCAGCCAGGAACAGCCGCCGGTACCGCATCGGCGCGGCGACAAAGCTGCGCATCGGCGAGATGGCCTTCTCCGTGATCGGGCCCTCCTTCAGATCCCAGCCGGGCAGGCCGAGCCGGTGCTGCAGCTCGGCCCAGATCCGGTCGTCCGGCCACGCTTCGAGCTGCTCGTCCGCGGGAACCTGCAGGTATAGCCTGCTCACGTGCGGGGTCCGCATCGTGTGCAGAGCGAACCCGTCCTGGTGCCGGGAGTAGATTAGCTCGTCGGTGGACGGCGGGACCGTCGCCAGGATGCCGAGCCAGGAGTACGGGTAGCCGCGCTCGCGCACGGTGATCAGGCCGCCCGGCATCGAGTCGCGGCAGATGCCGTGGAAGCCGTCGCAGCCGGCGATCGCGTCGCAGGTCACCTCGTGCCGCTCGCCGGCAGCATCGGTGTAACGGAGCACCGGCGTGTCGCTGTCCAGGTCCGCGACCTCGGTGGCGGAGACCTCGAATTCGAGTACCGCGTCCGCCGCGAGGCGGGTCGCGATCAGGTCCTTGACGATCTCCGTCTGGGCGTAGATCGTCACCCACCTGCCGCCGGTCAGCTCGCGGAAGTCGAGGTGGTGCCGCTCCCCGGCGAATTGGAGGTAGATGCCGCCGTGCTCGAGGCCCTCGGCGTCCATCCGGTGCCCCAGGCCCACCGCGCGAAGCAGTTCGACAGTGCCGGCCTCGAGCAGCCCCGCGCGCTGCCGCGCCTCGCAGTACGCCCGGCCGCGGTTCTCGACCACCACCGAATCGATGCCGCGCAGTGCCAGCAGATGAGACAGCAGCAGGCCAGCCGGGCCAGCCCCGACGATGCCTACCTGGGTGCGAGTACGAGTCGTCATGGCCACACCAAGTCGTCCATGCCCCGCACTCCTCCCGCCGAAACGTCCGTAAACCGAACGATAGTTCATAAAGCGAACGCAAGTGGGCCGGTCTATGATGTCAACGACCAGCCAGGAGGAACAGGCAGTGAGTGAGGATCCGCCTGCCGAGGAGCAGGCACGTGATGGCGACTATGTGCAGTCACTAGAGCGCGGCCTGTCGGTGATCCGCGCGTTCGACGCGGACCACCCGGCGCTTACGCTCAGCGAAGTGGCGACGAGCACGGGCCTGAGCCGCGCCGCCGCGCGACGGTTCCTGCGCACCCTTGTCCAGCTCGGCTACATGCGCAGCGACGGCAGCCGGTTCGCGCTGCGGCCCAAGGTTCTCGAGCTCGGCTACGCCTACCTGTCCAGCCTCACCCTGCCCGAGGTCGCGATGCCGCACCTGGAGCAGCTGGTGGAGCAGGTGCACGAGTCGTCCTCGGTATCCGAGCTGGACGGCGACGAGGTGATCTACATCGCCCGCGTGCCCACCAAGCGGATCATGACGGTGACGATCAGCGTGGGGACGAGGTTCCCCGCCTACGCCACCTCGATGGGCCGGGTGATGCTCGCCGCCCAGCCCGAGGAACGCCTCGACGAGTACCTCCGCGACACGAGCCTGCGCGGTCTCACTGGCCACACCATCACCAGCCCGAACACCCTGCGCCGCGAGCTGCGCAAGATCCGCGCGCAGGGCTGGGCGCTGGTCGACCAGGAGCTGGAAGAGGGCTTGCGCTCCGTCGCCGCCCCCATCCGCGACGCCGACGGCCGGGTCATCGCCGCCGTGAACGTATCCACCCACGCCGGCCGGCGCAGCCTGGACAGCATCGTGGAGGACCTGCTCCAGCCGCTGCTGGCGACCGCTCGCCGCATCGAGAAGGATCTCGCCCGCGCCCGCTCCCGCTCCGCCCGCGCGTAAAGCGTGCCGTCGCGTAACCGGCCCCGCCGCACGCGCCGCGACCGCGTTGACCGCCCCGACCCCGTTGCCGAAGTGACACCAGTTGCCAGTGTGACGGAAACCTCTGGCCGCGCTCCGCTCCTATTGCGTTCAGCGTTGCTTTTGTTGCTGATGTGACGCAATACGCAAACTTATCGTGTCAATAAAGTGCTTCGTGGCAGAAAAGGCGCCAGATCCGGCGCCTTTCTTACCATGAAGCACTTTTCTAACACGGGAGCGCTCGCATAACGGGACAAATCGCTAGCGGTGAGGGGCCGCGTTGGATGCAGACGCGTGCCGGTCGATGCAGGCCGGAAGGATAGCGGGGCAATTGTGACGGATGATGTCTGACGGGATGGCGGGTGGCTGGGGTGGCGGGTGGCTGGGGTGGCGGGTGGCTGGGGTGGCGGGTGGCTGGGGGCGGTGATCACCTGCCACACTGCTTGTCATGCGCACGCTCGTCGTTGAACATCCGCTGGTCACTCACAAGCTCACCGCGCTGCGGGACGAGGCCAGCGATACCGCGACCTTCCGTAGCCTGACCGCGGAGCTGGTGACGCTGCTCGCCTATGAGGCGACCCGTGAGATGCGGGTGCAGCCGGTTTCGGTGACCACGCCGGTCGGCACGGCCGCGGGCGTCAAGCTGGCCCGGCCGCTGCCGCTGGTGGTGCCCGTGCTCCGGGCCGGCATCGGCATGCTCGACGGCATGATCCGGCTGCTGCCGATGGCGCACGTCGGCTTCGTCGGGCTGGTCAGGGACGAGGAGTCGCTGGTCGCGTCCACGTACGCGAACCGGCTGCCGGCCGACCTGACCGGACGCGAAGCGTTCGTGCTCGACCCGATGCTGGCCACCGGCGGCACGCTCGCCACGGTGATCGCCATGCTCGCTGAGCGGGGCGCCACCGCGGTAACCGCGATCTGCCTGCTCGCCGCGCCGGAAGGCATCCGGCACGTGGAGGAGACGTTCGCCGACGACGGGCCGTGCACCGTGCGCGTGGTGACCGCGTCCATCGACGAGCGGCTCAACGACAAGGGCTACATCGTGCCCGGACTTGGCGACGCCGGAGACCGGCTGTTCGGCTCCATTTGAGTAGAACGCCGTTGCGGGCCTGAGCAGGGCACTGGACCCCGGCAGCGGATTGTCTTACTGGTCGGCCCTTCCGGGACATCCAACCTTGGACAGCCCCCCCTTGCCCGGCCGGATGTCCCGCCGCCGCGGGGTCCAGTGCCCTGCATGTCGTAGCTAATCGCGATAACGTACCGACTGGCCATCCCCGGATCCGGGGTATGTCCGGCCGCACCGGCCCGGCCTAGACTGACCGCGTGACGGCGCACGTCAGCACGGCAGCTGGGCAGACCGTGCGGGTAACCGAGGGCAAACGGCTGGTTTTCGGCCGGGGGCCCGGCGTCGATCTCGTCGTCTCCGCCGGACGGGGCCTGTCCCGCCGGGCCGGGCTGGTGACCGTGCTGCCTTCGGGTGCCTGGATCGCCAACATCAGCCATACCCACGCCCTCTACGTCGAGGGCGACGGGTACCGCATCAGGTTGCCCAGGCTGGAGAGCCACGACGAGCCGGCCGGCGGCTGGTTCGTCCGGCGCGGCACCGCGCTGGTGGGCTCCCGGGGGATGCTGGACGACGCCCAGCCGCTAACCGTGCTGGTCCCCGGTGTGCCGGACCTGCTGCCCGGCGAGTCCGATCTGCACCAGGAGGGCGACGGCACGCTGCTGCCGCTCTACCTGGACCCGATGACCAAGATCTTCCTGGTCGCGCTCATGTGGTGCCGGCCCTGGCTGGTCGACCCGAGCGCGACGACCCCGCTGCCCCGTACGCCGGAGATCGCCCGCGCCGCGCTCGAGGCCACCGGCGCGTACCACGAGCTGGACCGGTTCGAGGCGGACCAGGAGTACCGCGACCGGCTGGCCGCGCGGGTCGCCGAGCACCTGAAGGTGCTCCGGCGCAAGATCACCGACCGGGGCCTGATCCCGCCGGACGTGCGGGTGTCGGACGAGGTCGCGGTGCGGGTGCTGATCGAGCACGGCATCGTGACCAGCGCTGATCTGGACCGGCTCACCGATCCGGCCTGGTGCTCGCGCCAGGAGGACCTATGGTGGGCTGAAGCCTGACGGCGCGACCATGAAAACCGCCTGGGGTTTGCCGTTCCCCGGCACACCGGACGCGACGAGCTGGTACAGCCCGAACTGGTACGGGCCGAGCTTGACCGAGGCGTCCGCGCCGATGCGGAACGTCGCGATGGTGCGCGTCGGCTTCGGCGGGCCGGATTGCGGCGGGGGCGGCCAGAAGATCAGCGTCAGGACGACCCGGCTGCCCGGCCGGAAGCCGCTCGACCGCACGGTGAACACCACGTTCCGGTCGCCGCTGGTCTGGTCGACACAGAGCGCGGGGGTGGTGCTGGCGGGATGCGAGCTGCCGCACCGCGGGCCGACCGGCGGAGGCTGCGGGAAGCCCGGACCTGGACCCGGGGGAAGCGCGTTCACGGACGGGTTCGCGGGCGGCGCGGGAGTGCTCGCCCCGCGTGAGACCACCACCGGGGACGCTGTCGGGGATGGGTTCGGCGACCCCGAGCCGGACAGCGAGAGGCCGAGTATGACGCCAACGGCGACCAGGACGAGCGCGGCGGTTGTCCCGGCGATCAGGCGCGTCCGGTGCGAGCCGGCGGAGACTCTGTCGCGCAGCGACCGGCGCCAGCCGTGGCTCACCGACCGCAGCGACGGCGGCGGGAATTCCGGCCGGGCACGGGCCGGCAGCGCCGGATACGACTGGTCGGTGCGCTCGGCGTCGGTGAGCTCGCCGGGGCCGGTCTGTCCGTCGGGAGACGGCGGGGCGACGGGCGACGGCATGAGCACGGGCCCGCTGTACTGGTATTCCTCGATCAGCGCACGGGCCGCCTCCGGCAGGTAGGACCTGGGCTCGGCGAACGGACCGAGCTGGGCGAGCAGCGCCGCGCACGACGGGCGGTGCCGCGGGAGGCGGTCCAGGCAGCTGGTGATCAGCTCGCTGAGCTCGTCCGGCAGGCCGGACAGGTCGGGCGGTTCGGTGGCGAGCCGGACCAGCACGTCCGCCGTCGTCTCCCCCTCGTACGGCGGATGCCCGGCCGCCGCGTACAGCAGCGTGGCACCCAGCGAGAACACGTCGCTGGCCGCGGACGCCTGCGTGATGTCCCGTGCCTGCTCCGGCGCCATGTACCCTGGGGTACCCGCGCCTCGCCCGGCGGCGAAGCCGAGCCGCGCGGCGGCCCGCGCCACGCCGAAGTCGATCACCCGCGGCCCGTCGGCGGCGACCAGCACGTTCGACGGCTTCAGGTCCATGTGCACCAGGCCGGCCTCGTGAATGGACTGGAGCGCCTCCGCGCAGCCGGCCGCGAGCCAGCGCACCGCCGCGGGCGGCAGCGGCCCGACCGCCGCCACCAGCCGGCGCAACGACGGGGCTGGCACGTACGCGGTGGCCAGCCACGGCCGGTCCGCGTCAGCATCCGCTTCCACCAGCGCCGCGGTGAACACGCCGCTGACCCGCCGGGCCGCGGCCACCTCATGCGCGAACCGGGTGCGGAAGCCCTCTTCGTCGGCAAGCTCGGGCCGGATCGTCTTCACCGCGACCAGCCGCCCGGCCATGGACCGGCCGAGATACACCTGTCCCATCGCGCCCGCGCCAAGACGGCCGACGATCGCGTACGGCCCGATTCGCTCCGGATCCCAACGGCGCACGAGTTCTATTCTGGAGGAAGCAGGGTTTGTCGTTATGAGAAAATGGAGTCTGTTTTCGCGCGGGCGATCGCGAAGCCAGGCTTGATCACGGTGTTGATCAAGCGCAGCCGCTCGTCGAAACCGGCGAACGCGCTTTTCATCGCGTTCACGGTGAGCCACTCCAGATCGGACCAGCCATAACCGAATTCCTCGACCAGCCGGTGGAATTCCGAGCTGAGCGTGACTTGGCTCATCAGCCGGTTGTCCGTGTTGACCGTCACCCGGAATGAGAGCTGCCGCAGCAGCCGCAGCGGGTGAAGGGCGATGGACGGGGCGGCGCCCGTTTGCACATTGGACGTGGGACACATTTCCAGCGGAATGCGCCGGTCCCTGATGTAGGTGGCGAGACGCCCCAGCTTTACCGCACCGTCGTGGCCGATCTCGATGTCGTCGACAATACGGACGCCATGGCCGAGGCGCTCCGCGCCGCACCACTGGACCGCGTCCCAGATCGACGGGAGGCCGAATGCCTCGCCGGCGTGAATCGTGATGTGGAAATTCTCGCGCTTCACGTACTGGAACGCGTCCAGGTGACGGCTCGGCGGCCAGCCCGCCTCGGCCCCGGCGATGTCGAAGCCCACCACGCCGCGGTCCCGGTGGCGGACCGCCAGCTCGGCGATCTCCAGCGACCTGGCCGCGGTGCGCATGGCTGTGAGCAGGGCATACACCGTGATGCCGCGGCCCTCGCTGCCCGCGCGGAAGCCGTCGAGGACGGCCTCGGTGACCTCGTCGAGGGTGAGGCCCCGCTGCGTGTGCAGTTCGGGTGCGAAGCGGACCTCTGCGTAGACCACGCCGTCGTCGGCCAGGTCTTCGGCGCATTCGGTGGCGACGCGAGTGAGCGCCTCGCGGGTCTGCATCACGCCGACCGTGTGCCGGAACGCGTCGAGGTAGATCTCCAGGTGGCCGCGGCTCGCGCCCTCGGTGAGGCTCTTCGCGAGCGCCGCGGCGTTGTCCGCGGGGAGGTCGTCGTAGCCGGTCTCCGCGGCCAGTTCGAGTACGGTCCGCGGGCGGAGGCCGCCGTCGAGGTGATCGTGCAGCAGCACCTTCGGCGCGGCCTTGATGTCGTCAATCGTCAGCATGGGTCAGCCCTCGATAAGCTCGATGACGGGGTCCGGTGGCGGCGGGGGCTGGTCCGCTTCGATGACGATCGCTTGATCCAGGGCCTGCTCGGCGGCCGCGAAACGGCGCTCGTCGTCGGCGCGCAGCTCGAGGACCGGCTCGCCCCTGGTGAGCTTGTCGCCGGGTTTGGCCAGGCAGATGATGCCGGCGGCGGCGCTGACCGGATCTTCCTTGCGCGCCCGGCCCGCGCCGAGGCGCCAGGCGGCGACGCCGACGCCGAGGGCGTCCAGGCTGGCAAGCCAGCCCGTCGTGGCCGCGGTGATGACCTTCGTGTGCGGGGCCTGGCGGAGACGCGCCTCCGGGTCGCCGCCCTGGGCGCGGATCATCGCGCGGTAGGCCTCGTAGGCGGCGCCGCTGGCGATCTTCTCGCGCGGATCCGCGTTGATGCCGGCCAGCGCGAGCATCCGCTCGGCGAGCGCGTAGGTGACGCGCATCAGGTCCGGCGGGCCGTTACCTTGCAGCGCCTGGACGGACTCCTCGACCTCGACGGCGTTGCCGACCGCGTTGCCGAGCGGCTGGTCCATCCTGGTCAGCAGCGCGGCGGTCCGGACGCCGTGCTCACGCCCGAGGGTAACCATGGTCTGCGCGAGCTGTCTGGCCTTGTCGTAGCTCTTCATGAACGCGCCGGTGCCGACCTTGACGTCCAGGACGAGGGACTCGGTGCCCTCCGCGATCTTCTTGGACATGATCGAGCTGGCGATCAGCGGGATCGACTCGACCGTGCCGGTGACGTCGCGCAGCGCGTAGAGGCGGCGGTCCGCCGGGGCCAGGCCGGAGCCGGCCGCGGCAATCACCGCGCCGGCTTCTTGCAGGATCTGGATCGTCCGCTCCGGGCTGAGGGCGGAGGTGAAGCCGGGGATCGCGTCGAGCTTGTCCAGCGTGCCGCCGGTGTGGCCGAGACCGCGGCCGGACAGCTGCGGGACCGCGGCGCCGCAAGCGGCGACCAGCGGGGCGAGGATCAGGCTCACCTTGTCGCCGACGCCGCCGGTGGAGTGCTTGTCGACGGTCGGCCTGGTTACCGGGCTGAGGTCGAGACGGTCGCCCGAGTCGATCATCGCGGCGGTCCAGGTGCGGAGCTCAGCTGTGTCCATACCCTGGAAGAAGATCGCCATCAGCAGCGCCGACATTTGCTCGTCGGCAACCTCGTCGTCCGCGTACGCGGTGAACAGCCAGCGGATTTCGGCGTCGGTGAGCGTGCCGCCGTCGCGCTTGCGCTGGATCAGGGAGACGGCGTCGGTCACTTGTTCTCCCGTCGCTGGTCTAGGTCGGTGGTGGTGAACGCGGCCGGGAGCAGGGCCTGGAGCTCGACTCTGCCCTGAGAGGTGTCCACCAGCAGGTGCGGACCGCCGGCCTCCATGAGAACCTGCCGGCAGCGGCCGCACGGCAGCAGCGGCTCGCCGTCGCCGGCCACGACCGCGACGGCGACCAGTTGCTGTTTTGCGGCGCCTGCTGGGGCGGTGCCGTGCAGGGCGCTGACCAGTCCGCATTCGGCACACAGGGTGAGACCGTAGGAAGCGTTCTCGACGTTGCAGCCGGTGACCACGCGGCCATCCTCGGTCAGGCCAGCCGCCCCGACCCGGAGTCCCGAATACGGAGCGTAGGCATTCGCCGCGGCGCTGGCAGCGGCCGCTTTCAGGTGGTCCCAGTCGATCGCCATGGGCCACATCGTCGCACGGGCGGGATTCTCGCCCGCACGGCGGGGCGGGGCGCGGCAGAATGGGGACATGAATGGGTCCGCGTGGGAGGGGCTGCAGGGTTGCCTCTGCCACGCGGACCCGATCAGGTCCCGCTCCCGCTCAAGGCCACCGCCACTCCGCTCGCACCCGGAGGGGCGTCGCCTTGAGTGCCTCGAGAGCCCTCAAGAGCTAGGAAGTCCTATTTACAGCATGCCCGCTGAGTTGCAAGGACTCACCATGCAAGCAGTTCAGGTTTAGTTAAGATATGTGCCTGATTCGGCAAGCAGCGGTTTCGTCCCTAGCGTGGACACTGTGAGCGCACGTCTTGGCCGGGTGCTGGTCGTCGAGGACGACCCCGGCATCGCCACCATGCTGGTTCGCGGCCTGACCCGGGCCGGCTATGAAACGGGCAGTGTCACCACGGGGATGGCGGCTCTCGACTGGCCAGTGCCCGACGTGGTGCTCCTGGACCTCGGGCTGCCCGACATCGACGGGGTGGAGGTGTGCCGGCGGCTCCGGCAGTCCTGCGACGCGGCGATCATCGTGGTGACCGCCCGCGGCGAGGAGTCGGACCGGGTCCTCGCCCTGGACGAGGGCGCCGACGACTACCTGATCAAGCCCTTCGGGCTGAGCGAGCTGCTGGCGCGGATCCGGGCGGTGCAGCGGCGCAGCAGCACCCACCACCAGCAGGCCAGCAACCAGATGCAGCACGGCGTGCTCACCGTGGACATGCGGACCCGCAAGGTGACCGTGGACGGCGCCAACGTGCAGCTGACGCCGAAGGAGTTCGCGATCCTCGAATGCCTGGCCAGCGATCCCGGCCGGACGGTGAGCCGCCAGGAAATCCTGGAACGCGCCTGGGACGAGCACTGGTACGGCCCGACGAAGGTGCTCGACGTGCACATGGCCGCGCTGCGCCGTAAGCTCGGCCGGCCCGGGCTTATCGAGACCGTGTACGGTCACGGCTTCCGCCTCGCCGACCCCAAGGATCCCGCGTGACCCGGCGGCTCCTGGTCGCGCTGCTGGCGCTGATCGTCGCTGTCGTCGTCGGCGCGATGGTCCCGCTGGCCATCAACTCGACCGGGCACGACAGGGAATCGTTCCTCGACGACACCGCGGAGACCGCGCGGACCTACGCCGCCATCGAGCAGGCCCCGCTGTCGGGCAGCCCGAACTCCTCCCTGGTGAAAATCCTCCAGCAGGTGCGGATGGTGGGCGACGGGCTGATGGTCATTCCGGTCCACGTACACGGTGCGGACCGGGGGTTCCGGACGGGCATGCCCCCGGGTGACTGGGGCGCGATGGCGGACAGGGTCAGGAGCCTGAACACGCACTCAAGGACCGCCTCGAATGCCCAAGCGATCACCGAGCTCAACGGCTCGTGGGCGGCCGCGGCCGCCGCGGTCTACGACAACGGCGAAGGCCCGGTGGTGGGCGTCGTGATCCTGGCCCGGTCGGCCGCGCCGCTGAACGCCGAGATCCGTACGTTGTGGCTGATCCTCGGGGCGATCGGGGTCGCGGCCATCCTCGGCGCTACCCTGCTCGCGGTATGGCTGGCCCAGTGGGTGAGCAAGCCGCTGGCCGGCCTGGACGCGGCGGCCCGCAAGCTCGCCGACGGCAACCTGACGATCCGCACGAAGCCCGGCGGGCCGCCGGAGCTGCGCCGTCTGGCCGGCACGTTCAACACGATGGCGGGCCGGCTGGAGTCGCTGGTGCACGGCAGCCGTGCCGTCGTCGCCGACGTGTCGCATCAGCTCCGCACGCCGCTGGCCGCGTTGCGGCTGCGGCTGGACCTGCTGCACGCGGACGCCGCGGATACCGACCCCGAGATGGCCGCCGAGCTGGCGGGCGCCCAGGACGAGGTGGCCCGGCTGTCGCGGATGGTCGACGGCCTGCTCGCGGTGGCGCGCGCGGAGAACGTGCTGCCGCAGCCGCGCGCCATCGACATCGCCGAGGTCGCGCACGAGCGGGTCGCCGCCTGGCTCCCGGTCGCCGAGGACCGCGGCATCGACCTGACCGCCACCGGCGCGAAAGTGGTGGGCTGGCTCGGCGAGGGGCATCTGGAGCAGATCCTGGACAACCTGATCGCCAACGCCCTGGACGCGCTGAGCGCCGGTGACAAGATCAAGATCGGTGCCGCCGACACGGCGGACGGGGTACGGATCACGGTCACCGACAACGGGCCCGGCATGAGCGAGGAAGACCGCGAGCGCGCGTTCCTGCGGTTCACCTCCAAGAGCGCGGGCGGCACGGGGCTCGGCCTGGCCATCGTGCACCGGCTCACCACGTCCAACGGCGGCCATGCCGCGCTGGAGCCTGCGCCCGGGGGCGGCCTCCTCGTCGTCCTGGATTTCCCCGGTGTGCCGGGCGCGCAGGACAGCCAGGGACGCGCGGCCCGCCAGGCAGCAACCGCCGCCAGCCAGGTCGAGGCGGTTTCGAGCTAGTTCACCGCAGGTCCGCTGGGACCCTGTAGGAATCACCAACACCACCGGCGAAACCCCCCTGGTGTCTGTCTGCCAGGCCAGGACTGCCATCATGGTCGGGTTCCGATTCGGCAACGAGCAGGGCGGACACCTGCGTGTCCCCTTCCCAGGCGGCACGGCCGGGCATAGCCTGCGGGACAACTCAGGATGGATCCAGGCAGGCGGCGCAGTGCCGCCTGCCCAGTGGAGGTAACGTGAAACACAGCGCATGGGCCACGGCGGCGCTGGCCGTGTCAGCGACGCTGGTTGTCGCCGCGTGCGGCAGCAGCAGCAGTTCGGCCCCGTCCAGCTCGGGCTCGGGGGGAGCGACGACCTCGTCAGGCACCGCTTCGGCGTCCGGCACCGGCTACCTGGCCTGCATGGTCACCGACACCGGCGGCATCGACGACAAGTCGTTCAACGCCTCGGCCTGGCAGGGCATGCAGGAGGCCAGCTCGGCCGACTCGAACATCCATGTGACGTACCTGCAGTCGACCACGCAGAGCGACTACGTGCCGAACATCAACGCGTTCATCAACCGCAAGTGCGGCATCATCGTCACGGTCGGCTTCCTGATGGCGCAGGCGACGCAGAGCGCGGCCCAGGCGCACCCGACCCAGCACCTGGCGATCGTGGACAACGCGTACGACCCGCCGATCAGCAACGTCAACGCCTTGCTGTTCGACACCTCGCAGGACGCCTTTCTCGGCGGCTACCTGGCGGCCGGCATGACCAAGACCGGCAAGGTCGCGACGTTCGGCGGGCAGGAGCTGCCCACCGTCACGATCTACATGGACGGCTTCTACGACGGCGTGCAGTACTACAACCTCAAGCACGGCAAGCACGTCCAGGTGATCGGCTGGAACGAGACGAACCAGAAGGGCTCGTTCACCGGCGACTTCACCGACCAGACCAAGGGCGCGAACCTCACCCAGACCTTCATCAGCGAGGGCGCGGACATCATCTTCCCGGTCGCGGGCAACGTCGGCCTCGGCGCGGCGAAGGCTGTCCAGCAGGCTGACCAGCAGGCCGGCAGCAACAAGGTGAACATGTTCTGGGTGGACACCGACGGCTGCGTCAGCGCGGCGCAGTACTGCAAGTACTTCATCACCAGCGTCACCAAGGGTATCCAGGCCGCGGTGAAGACCGCGGTGACCAACTCCGCCAACGGCACGTTCAAGGGCGGCAACTACATCGGCACCCTGCAGAACGGCGGCGTGGCACTGGCTCCGTTCCACGACTTCCAGAGTCAGGTCCCGGCCAGCCTGCAGTCCGACCTGCAGACCATCCAGACCGGCATCGAGAACGGCAGCATCAAGATCGCCACGAAGAGCCCCGCGTAGGGTTTCGGAAAAGTCCGAATCGCCGCCGGGTGTGGCCAGCCGCACCCGGCGGCGCCGTACTGGAGAATGGCGGACGTGGAACTCGAGCTGACGGGGATCACCAAGCGGTTCGGTCCGCTGGTGGCCAACGACCGCATCAACCTGACGGTAGCCCCTGGTCAGGTGCACGCCCTGCTCGGTGAGAACGGCGCCGGCAAGTCGACCCTGATGAACGTCCTCTACGGCCTTCTCCAGCCGGACGAGGGCGAGATCCTGCTGGACGGCAAGGTCGTCCAGTTCCACTCGCCGAAGGACGCGATCAACGCCGGCATCGGCATGGTGCATCAGCACTTCATGCTCGTGCCGGTGTTCACGGTCGCCGAGAACGTCACGCTCGGCATCGAGGAGACCGCGCCGACCGGCCTGCTGGACCGGCGCAAGACCCGCAACGACGTGCGCGAGCTCTCCCGCCGCTACGGACTCGAGCTCGACCCCGACGCGACCGTGGAGAACCTCCCGGTTGGCATCCAGCAGCGGGTCGAGATCGTCAAGGCGCTGGTCCGCCAAGCGAAGGTGCTCATCCTTGACGAGCCGACCGCGGTGCTCACCCCGGCCGAGACCGAGGACCTGTTCCGCATCGTCAAGCAGCTGAAGGACGGCGGCACGTCCGTCATCTTCATCTCCCACAAGCTCAAGGAAGTCCAGGCGATCGCGGACAAGATCACCGTGCTCCGCCGCGGCGCGGTCGTCGGGCAGGCCGCGCCGACCGCGACCGAGGACCAGCTGGCCGCCATGATGGTCGGCCGGGACGTGCAGCTGGTCGTCAGCAAGGGTCCGGCCCGGCCTGGCGACGCGGTACTACAGGTCGAAGGCCTGACCGTCACCGACGCTGACGGCCGGGTCTGGAATAACGACATAAGTTTCTCGGTCCGGGCCGGGGAGATCCTCGGCGTGGCCGGCGTCCAGGGCAACGGGCAGACCGAGCTGTGCGAGGCGCTGATGGGCCTGCGCCCCATCGCGGCGGGTCACGTCTCGCTCGACGGCCGCGACCTGACGCACGCCACGCCCCGCCAGCACCTGCGCGCCGGGATCGCCTACATCCCCGAGGACCGGCAGGAAGACGGCCTGGTCGGGGACTTCACCGTGGCGGAGAACATGGTCCTGGACGTGTACGACCGCAAGCCGTACGCCTCCGGCATCAACCTGAACCTGGGCGTCATCGAGGCCAACGCCGCCGACCGGATCAAGGAGTTCGACGTCCGCACCCAGTCGGCGGAAACCCCGGTGGGCACGCTGTCCGGCGGCAACCAGCAGAAGGTGATCCTTGCCCGTGAGGTCGGCCGTGAGCACAAGCTGCTCATCGCCAGCCAGCCCACCCGCGGCCTGGACGTCGGTTCGATCGAGTTCGTGCACAAGCGGATCGTCGCCCAGCGCGACCGCGGCGTCGCCGTGCTCATCGTCTCCTCCGAGCTGGACGAGATCTACGCGCTCGCCGACCGGATCGCCGTGATGTACGAGGGCCGGATCACCGGCTTCCGGCCGCCGAGCGTCCCTGTCGAGGAACTCGGCAAGCTGATGGCCGGCGCGACCGACGAGGAAGCGGCGGCGCCGGCGACAGGAGGGTCAGAATGAGCGAGCAAGCGGCCACCGGCCCCGTCGCGGGCACGGGGGCCGCGGCGACCGACGGGGAGCAGCACCCACGCGGCCGCGGCAGGATCATCCTGGACTCGATCGTGGAGGGCAACTCCGTCACGGTCACGATCTTGGCCATCATCACCGCCATGGTGATCGGCGGGCTGCTGAACGCGTTCACCAACAAGCCCGTGATCGACGCGTGGGGGAAGTTCTTCGCCGACCCGTGGCACGCGATCAACATGGCGTGGGACGTCGCGATCGGCGCCTACGTCGGGCTGTTCCAAGGCGCGATCTTCAACCCGCACACGGTGGCCGCGCTGTTCCAGCAGTCCTCGATCTCGACCGCGATACACAACGGGTACCTCGGCGCGGTGTTCGGCCCGCTGTCCGAGACCTGCGTCCAGGCCACGCCGCTGCTGCTGGTCGGCCTCGCGGTGGCCCTGCCTTACCAGGCCGGCTTGTTCAACATCGGCGGCCAGAGCCAGTTCATCGGCGGCGCCATCGTCGCCACTTACCTCGGGTTCGGCGTGAGCATGCCCCCGGTCGTCCACGCGATCGTGTGCGTGCTCGGCGGGTTCGCTGGCGGCGCCGTAATCGGCTGGGCGGTGGGCTACCTCAAGGCCAAGACCGGGGCGCACGAGGTGATCGTCACGATCATGCTCAACTACGTCATGCAGTACTTCCTGGCGTACCTGCTGTCGTTCCAGTACCTGCTCCAGGCCGCGGGGGTGAACCCGATCACCCCGGCGGTCAGCGGCAGCGCCCGCCTGCCCCACCTGTTCGGGCCGTCGCTGCGGGTCAACCCCGGCTTCCTGATCGCGCTGGCCTGCGCGTTCGGGGTGTGGTGGCTGCTCACCAGGACGACCACCGGGTTCGAGTTCCGGGCCATCGGCAAGAACCCGAACGCATCCCGGGTGGCCGGCGTGAACGTGGAACGCAACTGGGCGCTGGTCATGCTGCTCGCCGGCGGGCTGGCCGGGCTGGCCGCGGCCACTGTCATCCAGGGCACCGACTTCCAGCTCAACCCGCAGAGCTACGGAACCTACGGCATCGACGCGATCACCGTCGCGCTGCTCGGCCGCGGCCGTCCGGTTGGCGTCGTGCTCGCCGCGCTGCTGTTCGGCGCGCTGCACGCCGGCGCGCCGAACATGCAGATCGCGACCGGCACGCCGGTGCAGATCGTGCAGATTCTCCAGGCTCTCATCGTGATGTTCGTCGCCGCGCCACCGCTGGTCCGCGCCATGTACCGGCTGCGAGCGGCCAAAGCGGCGGGCGTCGGCCAGGTGCTGTCCAAGGGATGGAACGCATGACGATGCCAGCGAGGCCGGCTGTGCCGGCGGGCTCAACCGAACGCGAGCTTCCGGTCCTGATCACCGAGCCGCCGGTCAGCTCGTTCCGGCGCTGGCTGGCGCCGGCCACGTTCGTGTTCTTCGGGCTCATCGACATCCTGGTGCTCGGCGGGTACACCCACCACGGCGACGCGACGTTCGCGTTCTCGGAGACCTTCGCCAAGGTCACCGTGCCCGACCTCACCCTGCCCGCCAGGACGATGTGCTTCGTCTGCGGCGGGATCACGCTTGCCATCGCCGTCGCCGCGGCGGTCGTGCCGCTCGGCAAGGTGCTCAAGCGGATAGCCATCGCGGTCGTCGTGTTCTTGTTCGTGATCGCGCTGCTGTGCTGGGCCGACGCCGGGGTAACCACGTCGTTCAACGTGGTGAACCTGCTGTCCGGCACGTTCAACCAGTCGATCCCGATCATGCTCGGCGCGCTCACCGGCGTGATCTGCTCGCGGTCCGGCGTGGTCAACATCGGCATCGAGGGCCAGTTGCTGCTCGGCGCGTTCACCGCGGCGATGGTGGCCACCGTGACCGGGAACCTGTGGGCGGGCCTGATCTGCGGCGCCGCGGCCGGCTGCCTGGTCGGCGCGCTGCTCGCGGTGTTCGCGATCGGCTACGCGGTCGACCAGATCATCATCGGCGTGGTGCTGAACACGCTGATCCTCGGTCTCACCGGGTACCTGTTCAACGCGGTGATGACGCCGTACACGAACACGCTGAACAACCCGCCGACGTTCAACGCGATCAAGATCCCGCTGCTCGGCGACATCCCGATCCTCGGGCCGGTGTTCTTCGACTCGACGATCTTCCTGTACCTGACCTACATCGCCCTGGCCGCGGTCCAGGTGGGCCTGTTCCAGACCCGCTGGGGCCTGCGCACCCGGGCGATCGGCGAACACCCGGTCGCCGCCGACACCGTCGGGATCCGCGTCATCGCCTTGCGGTACCGGAACGTGATCGCGGCCGGCGTGCTCGCCGGGATCGGCGGCGCGTACCTGACGATCGGCTCGGTCGGCCAGTTCGGCATCGGTATGTCTTCCGGCAAGGGGTACATCGCGCTGGCCGCCATGATCTTCGGCCGGTACTCGCCGTTCGGCGCGATCTCCGCGGCCCTGCTGTTCGGTTTCTGCACCCAGCTCGAGCAGATCATGTCCTCGCTGAACACGCCGATCCAGTCCAACCTGCTGCTGATCACGCCGTACGCGGTGACGATCATCGTGCTGGCCGGCCTGGTCGGCAAGGTGCGCGGCCCCAAAGCCGAAGGCACCCCGTACATCAAGTCATGACCCACGCTGTCACGCCGGCCACCACATGCCCGTCCAGCCGGCGGCCCGTCCGGCCGGCAGCCCGTCCAGCCGGCGGCACATTTCGCCGCGAAACGGACAGCTCGGGGATCGCTGGAATTATCGCGGACCCTTACCCCCCCGATTTGGGAGGGCAACTGTCCGCAATGATCTGACGACGGGTAGGGAGTGAGCAAAGTGACTGCTGAGGCCGAGTTGAGGGAAGCCGTCGAGGCGTGGATCGCGGACGATCCGGACCCGGGCGACCGGGCGGAGTTGCG
>Ga0070714_100000672_pt1 | contig 24212 bp, 24 predicted proteins | sample LARL83metaG_FD_65450 | JGI IMG/M metagenome (GOLD analysis project Ga0070714, IMG submission 65450) | Corn, switchgrass and miscanthus rhizosphere microbial communities from Kellogg Biological Station, Michigan, USA - LAR L8-3 metaG | ecosystem: Host-associated > Plants > Roots > Rhizosphere ... | reverse complement strand
CAGCGGGGTGCGCAGCTCGTGGCTGGCGTCCGCGACGAACCGGCGCATCCGTTCCTCGGAGCTGCGCGCGGACGCCTCGGACCGCTGCCGGGCCCGGAACGCGCTCTCGAACCGCTCCACCATCGTGTTGAACGCGCTGGCCAGCCGGCCGACCTCGCTGCCCGGCCGGCGTACCGGAACCCGGCGGGACAGGTCGCCGGTCGCGATCACGTCGGCCGTCCGTTCGACCTCCTCCAGCGACCGCAGGCCGCTGCGCACCAGCGCGTAACCCAGGCCGCCCAACAGCAGCAACGCGCCCACGGAGATCAACAGGTACAGCCGGCTCAGTCCGCCGACCGCGGCGTCGACCTCGCCCTGGTCAGTCGCGACCGCGACGATGCCGGGCGAGCTGCCCGCCGTCACGGCCGGCACCGCCGTGGCCAGCACCCGCCAGTTCGCGCCGCCGTCCTGCGACGGCACCGTGAACGGGACGCCGAGGGGCGGGTCGACCGGCATGTCCGGCCGTTCCGTGCCGGGGCCCGATAGCGCGGTGGTCCAGCCGGACTGACCGGCCATCTTGATCTGCACCCGGTAGATGTCCTGGATCGGGGGCTTGGCACCGAAGCCGCGGCTGGGGAATGTGCCGGCCTCCATCCCCTTGATCACCCGCACCAACTGCTCCGACGTGCGGCCCAGCCGGTTGTCCACCTGGTGCAGCAGGTAGTTCTGCATGGTCGCGGACGCCACGAAGTACGAGCCGATCAGCACCGCCGCGAACAGACCGACGAGCGCCGCGACGAGCTGCACCCGCAGCGGCAGCCGGCGAGTCGTCGCCCACAACGAGCGGAACGTGCGGCCCAGTGCGGCACGCATGTCAGTTGGGCGCCAGCCGCAGGACGTAGCCGACGCCGCGCACCGTGTGGATCAGGCGCGGCTCGACGACGTCGACCTTGCGGCGCAGGTAGGAGATGTACGACTCGACCACGCCGGCCTCGCCGTTGAAGTCGTACCGCCAGACCTGGTCCAGGATCTGCGCCTTGGACACCACCCGGCCGGCGTTGCGCATCAGGTAGTGCAGCAGCTTGAACTCGGTGGGGGACAACGGAACCAGCTTGTTCGCCCGGCGCACCTCATGACTGTCCACATGCAACTCGAGGTCCGCGTAGCGCAGCGGTGCCTCGGCCGGCTCGCCGGTGCCGCGCGTGCGGCGCAGCACCGCGTTGACCCGCGCGATGACCTCCTCCAGGCTGAACGGCTTGGTGACGTAGTCGTCGCCCCCGATGGTCAACCCGGTGATCTTGTCCTCGGCCGCGTCGCGCGCGGTGAGGAACAGCACGGGCACGGTCTGGCCGCCGGAACGCATCCAGCGCAGCACGTCGAAGCCGTCGCGGTCGGGCAGCATCACGTCCAGCAGCATGAGGTCGGGGCTGCGGCGTTCCACCGCGCGCAGCGCCTCGTTGCCGGTGGCCGCCGTGGTGACCTCGAAACCGGCGAAACGCAGGCTGGTGGCGAGCAGCTCACGGATGCTGGGGTCGTCCTCGACCACGAGCAGCATCGTGCGATCAGCCATCAGCCGCTCCCTCGTCGCCCTCGTCCCGTGCATCATCGAGTACCTGGGAGAATCCTGCGAGCCGACGCTGAGCGCAGACTGCGAGTTAGCTGGGAATTCTCTGATAAGGCCCGTACATCGGCGGCGGCGTCCGGCGGCGGGTGCGGATCGCGAGCAGCGCCTGACGGACGGCGTCGAGCACCAACACGGCCGCGACCAGTACCAATCCGATCGCCGACGCCATCCAGTCGGCGTAGAAGATGGTGGAGACCAAAGGTGGCTGACCCGGCCCGAGCGGCGTGACCATCGTCGTGACGCCACGGTGCCAACACAGCACCCCGACGATCACTGCCGCCGCCGCGAGCAGCAGCTCGCCCGCCGCGACCAGGCCACGCCACGGCTGGTTGAGCCGGGCGGACCGGCCGCGTCGCTCGTCGCTCACCATGACCGTCAGCCTAACCAGTCGCCGGCAGGAGCGGCCGCAGCGCGGCCCGCAGGGCGTCCGGATCCTTGGCCCACGCGATCACGACCGACCCGTCGGCGAGTTTCAGCGGAACCTCGACGAACCGCTTCGGCACCGTCCACCCGCCGCCGAGCACGCGCGCGCCGACCGGCGCGCCCACGTCGTCCACGGCCACGATCTTGCTGACCGCCAACGGTTCCCGGCCCTGGTGGAGGAGTTCATCGGTCACCTGCACCGAACAGACCCGGCGGCGCGCCTGCACCCAGATCGCCGTCAACCCGGACAGCGCGATGCCGACAAGCACCCAGGCGACGACGTGCACGGGACCGCTCAGCGCCTCCATTCCCGCCCCCACCAGCGCGAACACCAGGCCCCACGTCACCGGCCACCAGGTCGAGCCGGGCTCGGCGTAGCGGGTCATCGCCGGCGCGTCCGCATGGCCGTGAAGTAGTCCTTGGATGTCCGCGTGTAGAGCAGACCGACGGCGGTGAGCTCGAGCAGGATGCTGATCAGCGTGATCAGGCCGGAGTTGTTCAACACCCCGAGCACCGCGAACAGGGCGACGATCGCGGTGATCGAGAGGCGGGCCCAGTTGCGGCCACGGCGCATCAGGATGGCGAAACCGACATACAGTCCGGCGAAGATGAGGTCGAGTGAGATGTTCGCGATCAGGTACTGGTGAATCGCGCTGCGCGCCTGGGCCGGCGTCGTCCCGGCCGGCAGGGGTTGTTGCAGGAGCTGGTTGACGACGGTGTTCCACGTCGCCAGCGTGAAGATCACGATGAGCACCGGGAGGGCCGCGCTGACCAGCAACATCCAGTAGGAAGCGACGACGGACCGCGGTGCCACGGGCTTAGTCGGCTCGGTCTCGACCTCGGCGTCGATCTCGACCGGAGACGGCGCGTCGGGCAGGTCGGCATCGCTCGAGGTGGACACACGCGGACGTTAGAGCCGAGGGCTGGACTTTGTCCACTCACCCGCGTCCGTCGTGAAAATACCGATGCGTCGACGAGCGGTACATCATGCTGACGGCGCCCGGGATAGCGCAGAGCCCGATCATGCTGAGAATCCCTTGCACCACACCACCGCCGGTAGCCGGTCCGGTGAACAGCGACTGCCCGATCTGCCGAAGCAACACGAGTTCGGCCGGCACCGCGAGCACGGTGAGCAGTAGTCGAGCCCACTGCGCCCCGTCGCGCATAGGAAGGACCAGGGTCGCAAGGAAGACGGCGACAACACCGAACACGACGATCGCCAGCGGACCGGGCAGGGACCAGGCGTTGAACCGCTGGTAGGTGAACGGAGCGGAGCCGTTGGCGATGACCGGGAAGTGATAGGTGAAATTCCAGGCGGCCGGGCTGTGCAGAAGCTGGCCGAACGTGGACCCCAGGAACCAGCAGACAACGGCCAGCCACCAGGCACGGGCGGCGCGCTCGACCAGCAGCGGACGGGCCGGCCAGAGGTAGGTGCGAGGGATCGGCATGGCCAGATGGGGAATGCCGAGCAGGGCGTTACCGGGCGGGTTCCCGGTGTGCCGCGCCGACGCGGACTCCGGCCACCGCTGAGCGGATGGCGTCGTCATGCGACAAGACTAACCCACCAAACTCCCATAAAACGGACCCAGCCGAAAGTTGGTAGCAAGAACCCCCCGAATCATACGATCCGGCTAACCCGATCGGCGCAGACAAGCAACTGCTCGGTGGCCTTCACAGGCGGGTCCCACACCCCGGATGGCGTAGCCGATGTCACCCCAACCGACGGCCTCCGGCCCCCCGATCTCCAGCCTAGATGATCTTGGGCTGCGTGACGAACGACTTCTGCAGCCAACGCAGCAGGACAGACTGAACAACCCCGTTCCTGCCGGGGATCTGGCTTGGTACGCCTCTGGCTTTGCCGGCCCAGTTCTGTGCTGGATCCGCTGCTCTGAGCCTCCTGCGCTGCTGGTCGGCGGCTACGTGACTGTTGAGTTGAGCGGTCCGTTCGCCCTCTACCAGCCCCGCCCGGAGATCAGTCGGTCAGCCAGCTCGCGACCTCGGTCGCCCAATAGGTCAGGATCACGTCCGCGCCAGCACGCCGGATCGCGGTCAGGGTCTCCAGGATTGCGCGGTCCCGGTCCAGCCACCCGTTACCCGCGGCGGCCTCGACCATCGCGTACTCGCCGGATACCTGGTACGCCGCGACCGGCACCTCCGACACCTCGGCGACGGCCCGCAGCACGTCCAGGTACGCCAGCGCCGGCTTGACCATCACCAGGTCCGCACCCTCCGCCAGGTCCAGCGCCGTCTCACGAAGCGCCTCCCGCACGTTGCCCGGGTCCTGTTGGTACGTCTTGCGATCCCCGATCAGCGCCGACTCGACCGCGTCGCGGAACGGACCGTAGAACGCGCTCGCGTACTTCACCGTGTACGCCAGGATTCCGGTGTCCGTCCAACCGGCCGCGTCCAGCGCGTCGCGGATGACGCCGATCTGGCCGTCCATCATGCCGCTCGGGCCGAGCATGTGGGCGCCCGCTTCCGCTTGCGCCACAGCCATTTCCGCGTATCGCTCGAGTGTCGCGTCGTTGTCGACCCGGCCGTCGGCGGTCAGCACACCGCAGTGGCCGTGGTCGGTGAACTCGTCCAGGCACGTGTCGGCCATCAGGACGGTGTCGTCGCCCAACTCGGCGCGCAGGTCGCGTAGCGACACGTTCAGCACACCATCGGGATCCGTGCCGCCGGAGCCGGTCGCGTCCTTCGTCGTGGGTACGCCGTAGATCATCAGGCCGCCGACGCCGGCCTGGACCGCGTCCACGGCCGCCTTGCGCAACGAATCCCTGGTGTGTTGCACCACGCCGGGCATCGACGCGATCGGGATCGGCGCTGTCGCACCTTCCTTCACGAACATGGGCAGCACGAGCTGGCGCGGCCGGATCGTCGTCTCGCTGACCAGCCGGCGGACCGCGGGTGTCGTGCGCAGGCGGCGCGGTCGATGCGTGGGGAACACCACGCCACCCTACCCAGCGAGTTGCTCGGCCAGCCAGGCCAACGACAACGGGTACCGGTAGTCGATCGCGGCGTGGGTGGCGTCGAACATCTCGAAGTGGATCACATTCTCCGAGATCCCGTTGGCCAGCAACGCATCGCGGAACGCCTCGGCACCCAGATCCAGGAACCAGTCGTCGCGGGTGCCGGCGTCGATCCAGATCGCGCGCATGGACCGCATCGCCTCGGCGTACTTCGGGACCATGCGCACCGGATCCCAGTCCAGCCAGCGCTGCCACACGTCCGGCCGCAACGCGCCGGTGCGCGTGTCGAACGGCAACTCGACAGTGCCGTCCGGGTTCGCCGAGAACGCGGCGGCGACCCCGAGCGTCATGAGGATGTCGCCGTCCTCCTCCTTGGTGAACGCCACGCGCTCGCGGAACTCCGTCCACCAGCGCTGGACATCACCGTCGTACGCGCGCAACGCCCGCACGACCTTGCCGAAACCCGGGATGTAGCAGTACTCGTAGAGATTGTCGCCGGCGTGTGTGGCGAACGCGCCGAACAGTTCCGGCCGCAGCATCGGCGTGATCATCGCGCCGAAACCGCCGCTGGACTTGCCCATGATCGCCCGGTGCTCGCGGTCGGCCATCGTCCGGTAGTGCGCGTCGACCCACGTGACGATCTCGTCGCACAGGTACGAGTGGTAGCGGCCGGTCCCGGGCGAGTCGACGAACTGACTGCCGCCGTACGCGGTCCACGCGTCGACGTAGACCACGATCACCGGGGGCGCCTGCTCGCCGGCGAACACCGCGTCCGCCGTCTCGCAGAACGGCTGGCGGTACGGGGTTCGGTTGCGCCACATGGCCAGATGTCCCGTGTAGCCCTGGATCACGTAGACGGCCGCGTAGCGCCGGTTCGGTTCGTCGTCGTAACCCGGCGGCACGTACACCCACAGCGGCCGTCGCGCGGGATCGCCGAGTGGGTTGTCGCGCAACAGGTCGCTGTCGATGACGTGCTCGTCGAGCCGGCCAGCCAGCTCACCAGACCAGGGCAGCATGATCCGACCCTAGCCGGGCGCCGGATGCCCGGCCACGTACTAACGGCGGGCGCGCTTGGTCTTCCGCGGCGGCGGCAACGCGCCCTCCGCGCGCAACCGGGCCGCGTGCGCGGCGAGCGCGTCGACGAGCGCCGGGATCTGCGCGACCTCCGGCTGCACGTCCACCCGCAGGCCGAACTCGTGCGCGGTTTCCGCCGTCTTCGGGCCGATGCACGCGACGAGCGTCCTGGTGTGCGGCTTGCCGGCGATGCCGACGAGGTTGCGCACCGTGGACGACGACGTGAAGCACACGGCGTCGAACCCGCCCGACTTGATCATCTCGCGGGTGTCGGCGGGCGGCGGCGCTGCGCGGACCGTGCGGTACGCGGTGACGTCGTCGATCTCCCAGCCGCGGTCCCGCAGGCCGGCGGCCAGCGTCTCGGTGGCGATGTCGGCGCGGGGCAGCAGCACGCGGTCCACCGGGTCGAGAATGTCGTCGTGCGGCGGGAAGTCGGCCAACAGGCCCTCGCTGGACTGCTCGCCGGACGGGATCAGCTCCGGGATGATGCCGAAACCGCGCACCTTCGCCGCCGTCGCCTCGCCCACGCACGCGATCTTCACGCCCGAGAACGCCCGCGCGTCCAGACCGAACTCGCGGAACTTCTCCCACACCGCGCGCACGGCGTTGGTCGACGTGAACACGACCCACTGGTAGCGGCCGTCGACGAGGCCCTTCACGGACCGTTCCATCTGCGCCGGGCTACGCGGCGGCTCGACCGAGATCGTCGGCACCTCGACGGGAATCGCGCCGTGCGAGCGGAGTTTCTCGCTCATCTCGGCCGCCTGGTCCTTCGTGCGCGGCACGAGCACCTTCCACCCGTACAGCGCCCGCGACTCCCACCAGGACAGCTTCGAGCGAGCGGCGGCGGCCGCGCCGACCGTGACCACCAGGCTGCCGCCGAGTTCACCCGCGTCGGCGGCCAGGGAGGCCAGCGTCGTGTCGATGGTGCGCTGGTTGTTGCCGGTGCCGTCGGTGGTGACCGCGACCGGCGTCTGCGGCGCCATGCCGTACTCGGTCAGGTTGGACGCGGCCTCGGCCAGGTGGCCGCCGGTCGCGTGCAGCACGAGCGTGCCGGGCGCGGCGGCCAGGCTCGCCCAGTCCAGGTCGCCCCGCACGTCGACCTCGGTGTGCACCGCGCCCAGCGCCACACCGGCGTACGCCGGAACGGCCGTGGCGGCGGGAACGCCGGGGACGACGTCGAACGCGACCGCGGTACGCGCGACGGCCTGCGCCTCGCGGACCACCGCGTCCAGGGTGAGCGGGTCGCCGGCGACCAGCCGGACCACCCAACGGCCGGCCTTCGCCTCGGTGACCAGGTCCTTCGCCACGTCGGCCGCGTCGCCGACGGCGGGCCGCAGTTCGACGTCCGCGCCGACCAACGCCAGCACCGAGGACGGCACATCCGGGTCGGTCACGACGAGCTCCGCACGGGTCAGCAACTCGTTGGCCCGAACGGTCAACAGCCCGGTGTCGCCGGGACCGGAGCCCACGAAAGCGATCCGCCCCGGGGCCTTTCGTGCACGGGTCATCTGGGTCTTCTCCATCAACTAGCCTCCGGGCCCGACAACACCGAGGCCCCGAGATCGAGCAGCTCGGCAGCGACGAGACGGCCGAGTTCGTCTGCGTTGGTCAGGTCTGAGATCGCCGACGCGCGGAGGATCTCGTTGTCCGGTGTCGCCGCGACACCCCGTAGCGACAGTCGCAGGACCGAGCGGTCCGAACCGTCGGCCATACGTTCGTAGTCCTCGACGACCTCGGCCAGCGCGCCGACCGGCGCGTGGCAGCCGGCCTCCAGCGTCGCGAGCATCGAGCGTTCGGCCACCACCGCGGCCCTGGTCAGCTCGTCCTCGACGGTCGTGCGGAGGAGATGTTCGGTGTCCATGTCGGACACCCGGCACTCCATGGCGAGCGCGCCCTGGGCCGCCGCCGGCAGCATCTGGATCGGCTCGAGCACCTCGGTGATCTCGGCCAGCCGGCCCAGCCGGGCCAGACCGGCGCGCGCCAGGACGACGGCGTCCACCTCGCCGTCGACGACCTTGCGCAGGCGCGTGTCCACGTTGCCGCGGATCGGGACGATCACCAGGCCAAGGCCGAGCGCGGCCAGTTGTGAGCTGCGGCGTGCCGCGCCGGTGCCGACCGTGGAGCCGACGGGCAGTTCGCCCAGGGTCAGGCCGTCGCGGGCGACCAGGACATCGCGCGGGTCCTCGCGCACCGGGACGGCGGCGATCGTCAGGCGCGGGTCCGGCGCGGTCGGGAGGTCCTTGTACGAGTGCACGGCCACGTCGATGTCGCCGGCCGCGAGCGCGTCGCGCAGGGCGGACGTGAACACGCCGATGCCGATCTCGGGGATCGGCGCCGTGGAACGGTCACCCGGTGTGGTGATGGTGATGATCTCGACGGCCGCGCCGGCGCGTTCGAGCTTGTCGGCCATCAGGCGCGTCTGGGCAAGGGCGAGGGCGCTGCCCCGGGTGCCGATGCGGATCGGTTTCGTCAAGGTCAACGAGTCTCACCGTTCCCGGTGTCGTCGGTATCGTCCCTGGTCACCGTCACCGCGGTGGCGACGGCTGAGACGGTTTGCGGGTCTAGTTCGAACAGTTCGCGCAGGGCGTCGGCGTACGTCGTGCCACCCGGGCTCGACGCCAGTTGCTTCACCCGCACGGTGGGTGTGTGCAGGAGCTTGTCCACCACGCGGCGGACGGTGTTCGCGAGTTCGCCGCGGACCGACTGGTCGAGTTCGGGCAGCCGCGAGTCGAGTCGGAGCAGTTCGGCGTCCACGACCTCGGCGGCCCGGCGGCGCAGCGCGGTCACGGTCGGCGTGACGGCGGCGGACCGCTGTCCGGCGAGGTAGTTGTTGACCTCGTCGGCCAGGATCGCGCGCGCCGCGCCGGCGTGTCCACCGGCCGGCGTGTCGGCGAGGCGGCGAGCCAGGCTGTCCAGGTCCACCAGGGTCACGCCGGCCAGCGTGTCGACGCTCGCCTGCACGTCCCGTGGCATGCCCAGGTCGCACACCACCAGCGGCCGGACCGGGGTCCGGCGGGCCATGCCGTCGACGACGAGGTCGGTCGGGATGACGACATCGGTGGCACCGGTGCACGTAATCAGCACGTCGGCGTCGGCGATGTGCTCGGCCAGGCCGGTCAGGCCGACCGCGCGGGCCGGCACGCCGTCCTCGGACAGCACGCGCACCAGCCGGGCGCCGTTCACCGGCGTGCGGTTGGCGATCACGACCTCGCCGATGCCGGCGCGGCGCAACGCGGTCGCGGCCAGCGCGCCCATCGAGCCGGCGCCGACCACGAGGGCACGACGACCGGACAGCCCGCCCAGCACCTCTTCGGCGTCCGCCACGGCCACGCCGACCACGGACGCGGCCACGTGGTCGATGTCGGTCTCGGCGTGCACCCGCTTGCCGACACGCAGCGCGTGCTGGACGACCTCGTGCAGTGCGCGGCCGACGGTGCCGGCCCGGTCGGCCGTGGCGTACGCGGAGCGGAGCTGGCCGAGGATCTGGGCGTCGCCCACGACCATCGAGTCGAGGCCGGCGGCCACGGTGAACAGGTGCTCGACGGCGCCGGCCGCGTAGTGCACGTGCAGCCCGCGGGAGAGGTGTCCCGGGTCGGTGCCGGCGTGCCGGGCCAGGATGTTGGAGAGGTCGGAGAGGCCGCCGTGGAACGACTCGACGATCGCGTAGATCTCCACGCGGTTGCACGTGGAGAGGACCATCGCCTCGCCGACCTGCGGGCAGTGGATCAGCTCGTCGAGCACCTTGGCCGTGTCGGCGACCGAGACGACGGCACGTTCAAGCTCCCGCACTCCGGCGGTGCGGTGCGACATACCGACGGCGAGCACGTTCACCGCGGGATCACCATCCCATCCACTGCTGGCACAGCGCCATTGGATGCGACCTCGTCGGCCCGGCGAGCGACGTGGAAGGAGAGGATCTGCATCTCGACGGCGAGATCCACTTTGCGCACCTCCACATCGTCCGGTACCTGGAGCACGACGGGCGCGAAGTTCAATATGCATCGCACGCCCGCGGATACCAAACGTTCACACACAGCTTGCGCGGCTGCCGGTGGTGTGGCGATGACGCCGATCGACACCTCGCGCGCCGCGCAGACCTGGGGGATCTCGTCGATGTGGTTGACCGGGATACCCCCCACGGGGATGCCCATGAGGTCATCGTCAACGTCAAAGAGAGCAACAACGGGGAACCCTCGGCCGGGGAAGCCGCCGTAGTTGGCCAGCGCGTGCCCGAGGTTACCGATGCCGACCACGGCGACCGAGTGGTTGCGGGTCAGGCCCAGGATCCGCTCGATCTCCTCGATCAACACGGCGACCTCGTAGCCGACACCGCGCGTGCCGTAGGACCCGACGTACGAGAGGTCCTTGCGGAGCTTCGCGGAGTTGACCCCGGCGGCGACGGACAGTTCCTCGCTGGAGATGGTGGACACGCCCTGCTCGGCCATGGCCGACAGCACGCGGAGGTAGACGGCGAGCCGGGCGACGGCGGCCTCGGGGATGGCCCTGGCCCGCTCGCGCACGTCCGGCCCACTGGCCGGGCGGCCGTTCGGACCGACCGCCGGCATGGGTTCGGTGACCGCGTCGGCCGGGCTGTTGGGCAGGTTCCCACGCCCTCGGCCTCGCTGCACCGCCACGCTGCTGCTCTCCTCAATGTCCGGACCCACCAGCCGGGGCCCTGTTGGCACGCGTCGGTGAACAGGAGTGCTGACGACGCGTATCGATACCGCCCGACGGCGTGACATGACCACGGTATCCATTTGTGAACGCAGGCACAAAGTCGCCGGTATCTGGGGTAACGAGCGGCACATCCAACTGGTCCCTGTTTCAGACTTTCCGGTCATACGGATCGTACCGACACTCTTGGTCGACGCGACCGCAAGCCAGGTGTCCACATGTCCCCAGAGTTATCCACAGGCCACGACCGTGGACTATCCAGCCACCCTCAAGATCAACTAGGCTTGACAGTAGGGGTTCCCCCTTCGCGGGGGACCTCTTTGTGGCGTGCCCTTGGCTTGGCGGCGGCTTTGTGCGCGGACCTGGCCTGGCGGCGGCAGCCTTGGTCGTGCGGCTCGCGTAGCGGGCTGGTGGCCGCCTTGTCGCGGGGCTCTCGCGGCGGAGGTCGCCTTGTCGCGCGTGCTCTCGTGGCGCGGACCGACCTGTGGAGAGGCTTGTCGCATGGAGCGGCCTGCGGCTCGGGTCTCTGCCAACCCGCCCGCTGCCTGCTCGGTCGGCCGGTTCAGGCCGCTGCGGCCAGCTCGGTTACAAGTTCGGTCTGCGGCGGCCGCAGCTCGGCCCGCTCAGGCCGCCGCGACCAATTCAGGTTCAGCCTCGGTCTCCGGCCGCCGCGCCTCAGGCGGTTCAGGCGGCGGTGAAGGCGATCGACGGCCAGCCGGTGGCGCCGTCGGGGACGGTGTCGGCGGTGTCCTGTGTCTGGACGTATCCGGTGTCGTCGGTGGCTCGGCATTCGACCGTGTGGTTGCCGGGCTTGAGGTCGACGAACGCGCGCCACATGCGCCAGCTGTTCTTCGTGACCTCCGTCGACAACTGCGCGTCCTGCCACGGGCCGCCGTCGACGCGGACTTCGACGCGCTGGATTCCCTTCGTCTGTGCCCACGCGATTCCGGCCACCACGACGTTCCCGGCCGCCACCCGTTGGAACGCGGCCGGCTTGTCGATTCTCGACTCCGTCTTCACCGGCGCCAATTGCGAATAGCCACGCGGCACCCAATAGCCCTGTTTCGCCGAGAACTTCGTCAGTTCCATGTCGACCACCCATTTGGTCGCCGACACGTATCCGTACAACCCGGGAACGACCATGCGCGCGGGAAAACCGTGTTCCACCGGCAGCGGCTGGCCGTTCATGCCGATCGCCAGCATCGCGCCCCGGTCGTCCATCAGCGCGGACACCGGCGTGCCGGCCGTGTAGCCATCGGTACTGGTGGACAGGAGCTGGTCCGCGTCCGGGTGCACGCCGACCTCGTTGAGGAGATCGCGCAGGTACACGCCGATGAATTTCGCGTTCGAGATGTACGGCCCGCCGACCGGATTCGACACGCAGCACAACGTGACGATCTGTTCGACGAGTTTGCGGTTGCGGATGTCCGCGTAACTGTACGTCTTCTCGCGGTCCACCATGCCGTGAATCCGCAGCGACCAGTTCTGCGTGGCCACCTGCGGAATGGTCAACGCCGTGTCGACACGATAGAAAGCGCCCTCGTCCGTGATGTACGCCGGTGTTCCGCTGCTCGCGAAATCGGCCCCGGGCGGCACGATCGCCGACTTCGTGGCCACCAGCGGCCCGACGGCCGCCCTGGACGCGTCCACATTGTTCGTGTCGATCAGGACCTGGCCCACGATGCCGGCAAGCCCCGCACCGGCGACCACACCGGCGGAGCCGATCAGGAACTTGCGGCGGCCGCCGGCCGGTGATTCGGCATACGGCGTGGCGTCGTGGTCCCGGCCGATCACCCAGTCCATCGCCAGCCGGTGCAACAGCCGGAACACCATGGCACCCGCGACCAGGCTGATCACCGGCGCGAGCACGGAGAGCTGGCCGAGATCGTTGCGTCCGAGCACCGCAGCCACGCCGAGCACCCCAAGTAGGACCGCGAGCACCGTGCCCGGCATGGCGTTGCGACGCGACAGCAGGCCGGCGCCAACACCGACGAGGAACAACACGACGCCCATGCCCAGCAGCAACGCCGTCTTGTCGTTCTCGCCGAAGTTGCGGACCGCGAACTCCTTGAGCGCGGCCGGCGTCCGGTCGATGAAGGCGTTACCGACCGCCACGTACGGGGATGCGCCCGCGCCCACGAACGCCGCGACGAGTTGGCCGGCCGCCAGTGCCGAGCCGACGCCGGCCACGCCGATTCCGGCGGCCACCGGCCACGGGAGTCGCGGCGCGTCCGACCGGGAGTTCCACAACGTACGCACGCTCTCTATACGACACCCTCCGGCGTGTGGACTGGTTGTGTTGCGACGCTAACGAACTACTTCGTAAGCGATCGGTAATGATCAGCGGGCCAACGCACGCCGGAACCGGGCCTCCTCCAGCTCCCAGTAGCCGTGCTCGACGCCGTCGATGAGGAACACGGGTACCCGGTCGCCGTACTCGGCGCGCAGGTCGGTGTCGCCGTCCACGTCGACCGTGGACCACGGCACGCCCAGCTCAGTGCACACGCGGCCGACCTCGGCCTCGGCCGTCTCACAGGCATGGCAGCCGGCCCTGGTCATCACGGTCACCTGGTGAGTCACGTGGCCACGTTAGCGTCGGTTCGCAGCGCCACCCTGGCCACCTTGCCGGTCACCGAGCGCGGCAGTTCGGTCACGAACTCGACGATCGTCGGCACCTTGAACCGGGCCAGCCGCGTGGCGCAGTGGTCGATGACGTCCTGCGCGGTGAGGCCGGCGCCGGACCGTTGGATCAGGACGACCTTGACCGTCTCGCCGGTCCGCTCGTCCGGCACGCCGACGGCGGCCGCCTCGGCCACGCCCGACAGCTGGTGCACCACGAGTTCGACCTCGTGCGGGTACACGTTGAAGCCGTTCACGATGATCAGGTCGTTGGCGCGGTCCACCAGGTGCAGGTCACCGTCGGCGTCCAGGTAGCCGATGTCACCGGTCCGGAACCAGCCGTCGGCGTCCGGACCGTGGTCCCCGGCTGGCCAGTAGCCGCTGAACAGGTTCGGGCCGGCCACGGACACCAGCCCGGTGCCGCCGCTCTCGTCGTCCAGATCGTCGTCCGGGTCGGGGCCGGGCAGCGGGTCGCCGTCGCTGTCGACCAGGCGCAACCGGACACCGGGCAGCGGCCGGCCGACCGATCCGGCCTTGGCGTAGCCGGAGGCGAGGGTGGACGTGAGGACCGGGCCGGTCTCGGTGAGGCCGTAGCCCTCGAAGACGGCGAGGCCCGTGACGCGCCGGATCGCGGCCAGGACGCGGGGCGGGAGCGGGGCCGCGCCGGAGGTGAACAGCCGGACCGTGGCGAGCGCCGTGTGCAGGCGTTCGTCCGGGACGGCGGCGAATGCCGCGTACATCGGCGGCACGCCCACGACCGTGGTCACGCGGTGGGTCTCGATGGCCGACAGCGCATCCTCGACACCGAACTTGGGCAGGATGACCGCGGTCGCGCCGGCCGCGGCGACCTGGAGCAGGCCGGGGCCGAGGCCGTACGCGTGGGACAGCGGCAGCGACAGCAGGACCCGGTCGGTCGCGGTCACCGGCGCCGGCCGGAGCGCCGCACACTGGGCCACGTTGGCCAGCAGCGCCCGGTGCGAGAGCAGCACGCCACGCTGCCGGCCGGACGTGCCGGACGTGTAGCAGAGCACGGCGATGTCCTCGCCCTGCCGGCGCGACCGCATCGCAGGCGCCGCACTGTCGCTCTCGTGGACCTGGAGGGTCGGGATGTCCACGCCGTCGACGGGCTCGCCGACCAGGAACTTCGCCTGGCAGTCGGCCAGTAGTTCCGCGACGCCGGCCGCCGGCACGTCGGTGTTCATCGGCACGAGCACGCCGCCGGCCCGCAGCACGCCGAACACCCCGAGGCAGTAGGCGATGCCGGCAGGCATCCGGACCGCGATCCGGTCACCTGGTTCGACGCCGGCCCGGTACAGGTGTTCGGCCAGGCGATTGGTCTCGTTGTCGACGGCGGCCCACGTGAGCATCCGGCCGGTCACGGCGTCCACGAGAGCGGCCCGACCGGGATCACGACGGGCAGCGGTGACGACCAGATCGGCCAGGTTTCCGGCCGGGTCGATGTCCCCGTACGAGAAATCTGTCGCCTGATCGGGTGATACCTCGGTCATCCTCGGCCTCCGGAGCCCCTGGCGTGGTGGATGGACGGTAACTCACAGAGTCGCGCAGTTCACACCGGTCGACGGAGCGTGTCAGCTTGCTTTGGCGTCATGCGACCCGGTGACCGTCGTTGCTCTTTCGGAACGACTGGAAACTACTCACGGGTAGCAACAGGTCGTATGCTGTGTCAGCCTTGGAGACACTCAGGGCGGGCACGACCACCGGTGGTGACGGACACATGTGGGTACCCCCGCCCGGAGCACGGACGAGGAGCTGCCATGTGTCCGGACAAGTTTCGCCGACCCGCCCTGGATGACCGGGACTACCTGCTGGTATGACCAGCGTGGCCCGCGGCGCGCGTGGGACCGCACTCCAGGGTGCGGTGCCGCGACAGCGGGCGGACGGAACGACTGCCATCGGGGACAGGGACGGGCTTACGGACGGGGCAATTGTGGCCAGCGACACACCCTTGGGTGACCACCCTGTGGGTGGTGGCGCGGCCACGCGCCGGATCGTCGGCCTTCGTCGCGGCGGGCCGACCCACGTGACGGCGGAAGCGACCGAGCCAACGGAAAGCGCCGAGACCGAGGACGGTGGGGGCGAGGCGTGGGCGTTGGTGCAGGCCGCCCAACTGGGTGACGCCAGCGCGTTCGGCCGGCTGTACGACCAATACGTCGACTCGGTGTTCCGATACGTCCTGTTCCGGGTCGGCGACCGGACGCTGGCCGAGGACGTGACCAGCGAGACGTTCCTGCGGGCGTTCCGGCGGATCGCGTCGATCAGCTACCAGGGCCGGGACGTGGGCGCCTGGTTCGTCACGATCGCCCGGAACCTGGTGCTGGACCACGTGAAGTCCAGCCGGTTCAAGCTCGAGGTGGCCACGGCCGAACCGGACGACGGGCGCAGCGTCGAGTCCGGGCCGGAGAACCAGGTCATGACCCAGCTCACGCACGTGGAGCTGCTGCGGTGCGTGCAGCAACTCGGTGACGACCAGCGCGAGTGCATCGTGCTGCGATTCCTCCAGGGACTGTCGGTGTCCGAGACGGCGAACGTGATGGGGCGCAACGAGGGCGCGATCAAGGCGCTGCAACACCGGGCCGTGCGGCGACTGGCCCAACTTCTCCCGGCAGAGCTCCGCTGACCCCACACCTTCACCCGTTCGTGAACCTGGTACGGCATTGTTGGCAAGGTGACCCTGGGTAGGCCGTATCCACCATCGATTCCGCTCGTTGCCCTGTCGACACATGTTCACGGAGCGGAATGGTGACGGCGAGTCCTAAGTCCTGGGGACGACACAAGCGGCAGCGCGAGCGGTTCGCCCGCGCCGTCGAGTCGTCGCCGGAGGAAACCCAGCGGTACGACCCGAAACTCGCCGGTGAACTGGCCGTCGTGATGATGCTGCGACGCAGCGCCGAGGCAACCGCCCCCGACGACGCGGCCCGCGACCGGATGCGTTCGAAGGTGCTCGGCGATCTCGCCGCCACGCCTCCGGTCGTCCGCCCCAGCCCCGTCCCGCGCACCGCCCCCGTATTCGTGCCCGAGCCGAGGAAACCGCGCGTCACCGGACCGCGTGGCCGCCTGGTGATCGCGCTCGGCGCCGCGTTCTGCCTGATCCTGGCGTTGTCCGGGATGACGCTGTTGTTGGCACGGAACGCGCTGCCCGGTGACCCGCTGTACGCGGTCCGGCGCACGGTCGAGTCGGCCACGCTCGGCCTGACCAGCGGTGACGACGCCAAGGGCCGCAAGCACCTCGAGTTCGCCACCGACCGGGTGGGTGACGTCGAGTCGCTGGCGGCCCGGTACCCCGACCTGGCGAACAGCCCGGTCGGGGACTACCTGACCGCGTTCGCCGACTTCGACTCCGACGCCAGCGCCGGTACCGCCGACCTGACCGGCTACGCGGCCAACAACGGCCCCGGCGATCTGACGTACCTGCGGACATGGGCCACGCAACAGGCCGGCCGGATCACCGCCGTGGAACCGAAGCTGCCGCCGGCCGCGCGGGCGAGGGCCGGCCAGAGCGTCGCGCTGCTCGGCCGGATCACCCAGCGGGCCAGTGCGCTGCAGGCCCGTGACACCTGCTACACGGTGACGACCGGCGCCACGGACGACCTCGGCGTGATCCCGGCGACCGGCCAGTGCGACCAGCAACCCGGCGTGCCGCCGCGGCACACCGGCAGCACGCAACCGAGCCCGGCCGGCGCGCGACTCCCCGGCCAGACACCTGGCCAGCCCGGCGCGACCGGCGCGGGACCGGCGCCGACGTCGGCACGGGGCGTACCCGTGGCGCCGACGACGTTCGCCGTACCACCGGTGGCGCCGCCGCCCGGAGTGACGACACCGCCGGTCGTGCCGCCCCCGACCCCGGGCCTGCCCACGATCACCCTCCCGATCCCGCTGCCCGGCCTGAACATTGCTGGCCTGCTGCCCGGGCTGCCGGTCGTGCAGTTGGGTACTCCGACGGCGACATCCGGTACCGGCTAGACCAATGCGGTTGGTCGCCGCACTAGGCTGGACGGGTGCAGTTGCTCTCGACCAGGAGGCACGGGGGTGTCACGACGGGCTGACGGCGTGGCCGGCGAACGGGACCGGCGCGCCGAACTCGCCGGCGAGGCCGCGGCGGAGGCCGCGATCGCCACGGCTACCGCTGCCATTCCCGAGGTGCCGCTCGCGGTGCCGACCGACCTGACCGCGGGCGCGTTCTTCGACGTGGACAACACCATGATGATGGGGGCGTCGATCTTCCACTTCGCCCGGGGACTGGCCGCGCGCAAGTTCTTCACGACGGCGGATCTGGCTGGTTTCGCGTGGCAGCAGGTGAAGTTCCGAATCGGCGGCCGTGAGTCGCAAGGTGGGATCGCGGCGAGCCGGGAACAGGCGCTGTCGTTCGTGGCCGGACGGGACGTCGGTGAGATCGTCGCACTCGGCGAGGAAATCTACGACGAGTTGATGGCCGACCGAATCTGGGCCGGCACCCGGGCACTGGCCCAGATGCACATCGACGCCGGCCAACGGGTGTGGCTCGTGACGGCGACGCCGGTCGAGCTGGCACAGATCATCGCCCGGCGGCTCGGCCTGACCGGCGCGCTGGGCACGGTCGCGGAGAGCGTCGACGGCAAGTACACGGGTCGCCTGGTCGGCGAAATGCTGCACGGCAAGGCCAAAGCGCACGCGGTGCGGGCGGTGGCCGTCCGGGAGGGCCTGGACCTGCGCCGCTGCACGGCTTACTCGGACTCGGCCAATGACGTACCGATGCTGTCGGTGGTGGGGACGGCGGTGGCCGTGAACCCGGACCAGGCGCTGCGGGACATCGCCCGCAAGCGCGGCTGGGAGATCCGCGACTTCCGGACAGGTCGCAAGGCGGCGCGGATCGGGGTGCCGTCGGTGATCGGGGCTGGGGCGGTGGCGGGTGCGGTGGCCGCGGGCCTGGCCTACCGACGCCGCGACCGCTGACCACACCTGGAATCCGCCTGAGCCAGTCCCAGCGCGGATCGAGCCGATCTCGGCACAGCCCAGCCGGCCAGTCCCGACGTCGTCTCCGCCGGGGCCAGTCTCCGCCGAGGCCCCGGCCGGGCTCGGCCAGGGCATGTCCGCCGCATCGCAGGCTTGCGCAGGGGTCCTCTTGCAGGGGGAACCCCTAATCTTAAGCCTAGTCGATCATGGATCGCGGCGCGATCGAGTTTCGGGCGGGCTGTGGACAACTCGGCTCGGTGAGCGCAGACATCGGCGCAGAGCGCTGGGGCAGGCAGACATTGGCTCGGGGTGCGGTCGGCATGGGTCTGTTCCGACGCACGCCAATCGCCCACCGGCTCAGCCGAAGCCCGAGATCTCGAAACCCCGACGCGCCAAGGGATCAGCCCTGTTGCGGATATCCCTGCTGCTGCCCCGCGTACTGCTGCGCCTGAGGTTGCTGCATCTGCCCCTGCTGCGGCGCCTGCATCTGCTGCTGTTGCCCGTCAGCCACCAGATACACGGCCGTTCCGTACGCGGCGATCTCGCTCGCCGTGCCACCGATCTCGTTGCAGTCGAAGCGCATCGCCAGCACGGCGTTCGCGCCGCGGGCCATCGCCTCCTGGCACAGGCGGCCGAGCGCCTCCTCGCGGGAGCCCTGGAGCAGCTTGCTCAGGCCCTTGAGCTCACCGCCGGCCAGCGACTTGAAGCCGGCGCCCATGTTGGAGAACGCGTTGCGGCTGCGCACGGTGAGGCCGAATACCTCGCCCATCACCCGGACGACCCGGTAGCCGGGGACGTCGTTCATCGTCGACAGCAGGATCGGGAACTGCTGCGGCTGCTGCATCGGTTGACCCATGCGCGGAGCGTATCCGAAAGATCAGCGGGTCACCCCAGAAACACGTTGGCCCGCTGCGACAACAACCGATAGAGCGTCTGCTGGATGGTCTCGCGCACCTGGTCGGTCAGGTTGAACATCAGCATCGGGTCCTCCGCGGCACCCGGCTCGAACTCGTCGGTCCGGATCGGCTCGCCGAACTCGATGAACCACTTCGACGGCAGCGGCACCAGACCCAGCGGACCGAGGTGCGGGAACAGTGGCGTCACCGGGAAGTACGGGAAGCCGAACAACCGGGCCAGCGGCTTGAGGTCGGCGATCTTCGGGTAGATCTCCTCGGCACCGACGATCGCACACGGCACGATCGGCGTCCCGGTCCGCAGCGCGGCCGACACGAATCCGCCGCGGCCGAACCGTTGCAGCTTGTACCGGTCGCGGAACGGTTTGCCGATGCCCTTGAACCCTTCGGGCCACACACCGACCAGATTGCCGTCCCGCAGCAGTCGTTCGGCGTCGGCGTTGCACGCCAGGGTCTGGCCGCTCTTGCGCGCCAGCGATCCGACGACCGGCGTCCGGAACACCAGGTCCGCCCCGAGCATCCGCAGGAACCGGCCCTGCGGATGGTGGTCGCGCACGGCCACGGCGGTCATCATCGCGTCGATCGGGAACGTGCCGGAGTGGTTGGCGACCAGCAGCGCACCGCTGCTCTCCGGCAGGTTGTGCGCGCCGATCACCTCGACGCGAAACCATTTCTGGAACAGCTGGCGCAACGGCGGAAGCAGCATGTTGTCCGCCAGCTCCGCGTCGAAGCCGTACTCGTCGACCTCGTACTCGCCGGTCAGGCGCCGGCGCGTGAACGCGACGAAGTCGGCGAGCCGGTCGGCGAGTTCGCGGGGCGGGGCGGGCTGGTCGGGTTCGGTCGCGGTGACCTCGGGCGCGGGTTCGACCGGCTCGGTGCGGCCGCGGCGCGCGGTCTGCCGGGCCATGGCCGGTTCGGCGTCGTTGACCGGGATGTTCCCGTGCAGTGGTATCACGCGTGCGGTCGCCACAGCAGTCCTCTCATCGCAGCAGGTCGACGGCGGCCAGGACACCGCGTTCGACCTCGTCGAGCCGGTCCGGGGAGATGGCGGGCCGCAGGCCCTTCCCGTGTACGTAGTCGTCGAATGCCTGGCGGGTGGTCCACCGGGGCGTGTAGCCGAACACGGTCTTCAGCTTCGTGTTGTCCACGACGCGGCCGAACGTGAGGAACCGGACCTGTTCGGGCCCGAAGTCGAGCAACCGCGCGCCGCCCAGCAACGACTTCGACGCGCCGACGACCGGTCCGACGATCCGCGCCGGCACCGGCAGCGGGATCCGGCCGGCCCGCCGGATCGCTTGGGACAGCAGGAGAATCCCGTCGCCGCCGACGTTGAACACGCCGGGCAGGTCCTGCTCGACGGCACGATGGAGCACGGCGAGCGCGTCCTCCGCGTGCAGCAACTGGAGGCGCGCGTCCCGGCCCAGCACCATCGGCACCGTGCCGGGCAGCGAGAAGTACCGCGTGAGGACGGTGTCCACGGTCGGGCCGATGAGGTTGGTGAACCGCAACGTCGTGATCGCGACATCGGGCCTGCGCCGGCCGAAACCGCGCACGTACGACTCGATCTCGGCGTTGTCCTGGGCGTAGCCGCTGGAGGGCAGCCGGCTCGCGGCCACCATCTCCTCGGTGAACACGGCCGGATCACGCGGTCCCGCGCCGTAGACGGCGGCCGTCGACTTGACCACGATCTTGCGCACGAGCGGCGACCGCTGACACGCCGCGAGCAGCTGCATCGTGCCGATGACATTCATTTCCTTGTGCAGCGGCCGCGCGCCCGGACCGGACGGATGCGCGGTCGGCGACGCGTGCACCACGGTGTCCACCTTCGCGGTGGTGATCACCCGGCTGATCAACGGGTTGCGGATGTCGGCACGCACGAACTCGGCACGACCCATCAGCGCCGTGAGTTCCGGCGATGGCGCCGCCGTGTCGACGCCGATGACCCGATCGATCCGGTCGTCCTCGGCGAGGCGGGCTGCGAGGTGACCGCCGAGGTACCCGCTGACCCCGGTAACCAGAACGTTGTTCGCTGCCATGCGTGTACCCCACCCGGTCGTGTCGGACGCGACTCTACCCGCGAACCACTGGGCCGACCGGGTGGTTCACGCGGGATTTACGCAGGTAGACGAAACGTGCTGCCGGCAGGTCCGCTAGTGACCGGCCGGCAGCGGCGACCGACATCCAGGCTCAGTCACTTGCCTTGCTTGCGCCGCGCGTGCCGAGTCTTCCGCAGCAGCTTGCGGTGCTTCTTCTTCGACATGCGCTTGCGGCGCTTCTTGATGACCGAGCCCATACGGGGTTACCTCACTGTCGATGGTCCTGCGGGTGATGTGAGCTGCCGACATGGGCGCGCCACACGAACGGCTGCCCAGTCTACCTGGGCGCCTATCGTGAGCTACCGGCCGGTCGCGCCCGTCAGCCCGCGTCGTAGTAAGCATTCTCCAGGTAGTCGTGGACGGCCTTTTCCGGCACCCGGAACGATTTGCCGACCCGGACCGCCGGCAGTTCGCCGGAGTGCACCAAGCGGTACACCGTCATCTTCGAGACCCGCATCATCGATGCCACTTCGGCGACGGTCAGAAACTCCACCGGTCCGAGGCTGGTAGTCCCTTCGGTCTCCCTGTTCTGCGCAGGCATGGTTCACCGCGTCCTTCGACACGTGTCGCGCCGCCGGCTTCCCCACCGGCGGAACGGGACACGCACGTGCTGGGTCCGAGGGTAGCGGGACGGATGAGACTCATGCGACGGGCGTGACAGCGAATCGCCACTGTGTCGCCGACAGGGCATGGCAAATCACCATGTCGGCGCAGGTCAGACGCCACCCGAAGGGATGACAGGAATCAGGCGTGGTCGTCGTCGTGCGCGTGTCCCAGTTCGACGGACCGGTCGCGCGCGGCCTCGATCGCCGCGAGCAGCGCCGCCCGCACGCCATGCCGTTCCAACTCGCGGATGGCCATGATCGTCGTGCCGGCGGGGGACGTGACGGCCTCGCGCAGGATCACCGGGTGATCACCGCCCTCGGCGAGCATCTTGGCCGAGCCGACGGCCGACTGGACGATCAGCTTCTGGGCGACCGCGCGCGGCAGGCCGAGCAGGATGCCGGCGTCGATCATCGCCTCGACCAGGTAGAAGAAGTACGCCGGGCCGGAACCGGACAACGCGGTCACCGCGTCCTGCTGCGACTCCGGCACGCGCACCACCTGCCCGACGGCCGACAGCAGGTCCTCGACGACGGCGAGGTGCGCGAGGGTCGCGTGGCGGCCGGCGGAGATCGCGCTCATCGCCTCGCCGACCACCATCGGCGTGTTCGGCATGACGCGCACGACCGGCGCGGCGTGCGGCAGCAGCCGGTCGTAGAGCGCGGTCGGCAGGCCGGCACACAACGAGACGATCAGCGTCTCCGGCCGCAGCACCGGCGCGAGATCGGCCAGCAGCGGCTCGATGTCCTGCGGTTTCACGGCCACGACGAGCACGTCGGCCGTGGCGGCGGCCTCTGGCACGTCGACCGAGCGCACCCCGTAGCGCTTGGTCAGTTCGGCACTGCGTTCCGGGTACCGCTCGGTGAACAACAGGTCGTCGGCACTGCGCCCGGCCTGCAACAGCCCGGACAGCAACGCCTCGCCGATCTTCCCGGCACCGAGCACGGCCACGATCGTCATGAGGCCCAGGGTGCCAGAGTGCCCGCCTACCGTTCCAAGGGAGTCAACGCGAGCTGTCGGCACTGGCACACCAGACGACCCGCCGAGTCGATGACGACGGCGTCCTCGTCGAACCACTGCCCGTAGACCGCCCGGCAACCGACCTCGATCCGCAGCCAGCCAGGGGCCGGCCGGGCGCGCAGCAACGCGGTGAGCTGGACCGTGGGGGACCAGCCGTAGCGACCCAGGTTCAGCGTCACCGGCATCGAGATGTCGCCCGCGACGAGCGCGAACAGCGGGTCGGGGTGCTCGCCGCGCGGTCGCGCCCACATGCGCAGCCGCAGCGGGTCGCCGACCCGGCCGTGCAGGAAGCCGGCGGTGCTCGCGTCGAGGCGGATCTCGCAGGTGCGGGTCAGCCGGAACACGCTGGCGCCGGGCACCGCGGCCAGGTCCAGCGCGTCGGCCGGTGGTTTCACCGGCAGGTCCGGCAGATCCGTCCAGACGGCGGTGTCGTCGGCGGACATCCGGCCGACGGTCACGACGGCCTCGACGCAACTACGCCCGCGCTGTTCCAGGTTGGCCGCGACGACGGCCGCCGTGCGGCCGTACTTGCGCAACTCGGTGCGCAGCAGCACCGGGCCGACCTCGGGCGGCCGTACGAACTGCGCGCTGACCACCAACGGGTCCAGCGGTTCCGGCGCGCCCGCGCCGTCCTGGCCACCGGCGGCGGTCACCACCTGGAGCGCGGCGCGCGCCAGCAGGGACAGCAGGTAGCCGCCGTGCGGCCGGTGTCCGACAGTCCATTCCGCGGACAGGTCGGCCGTGAACGTGCCGTCGCCCAAGGGCCGTACCCTGCTCGCCGCGGTGAATCCGCCGATCGGTGCCGCTGTCGCGGCGGTCGGCGTCGCCACCGACGCCGGTATGGCTGCATTGCCATTGGCCCCGTTCACGGGGTCCTCCTACTCACGTCGGCCCCAGAACGGTCGAACGCAGTCGTGTCTGCCGGGCTCGTGCGAACCGGACATGTCCCTCGATCATGTCCGCCCCGCCAGTGCACGAGCGAAGAAGGCGAGATTCGCCGGGCGTTCGGCCAATCTACGCATCAGGTATCCGTACCACTGCACCCCATACGGGACGTACACCCGAACGGTCTCACCGGCTCCGGCCAGTCGCCGCTGCTCTGCCGGCCGTACGCCATAGAGCATCTGGTACTCGTAGCGTCCCGGCTTGCGGTCGTGCCAGCGTGCGCGGTCGTCGATGATCCGGATCAGGCGCGGGTCGTGCGTGGCGAACATCGGGTATCCGCCGCCGCCCAGCAGCGTGTTCGCGCACCGCACGTAGCTCC
>Ga0070714_100000671_pt1 | contig 24217 bp, 35 predicted proteins | sample LARL83metaG_FD_65450 | JGI IMG/M metagenome (GOLD analysis project Ga0070714, IMG submission 65450) | Corn, switchgrass and miscanthus rhizosphere microbial communities from Kellogg Biological Station, Michigan, USA - LAR L8-3 metaG | ecosystem: Host-associated > Plants > Roots > Rhizosphere ... | reverse complement strand
GACGCGAGCTGCCTGCTGAACAAGACGGTGGGCGGCTGTCTCAACGCCTCCAACCCATTGGGTGGGCTCAATAGCGATCGCGACGTTTCCGACATTGGGCATTTCTTTTACAACGGCGGCCACATGCAAACGATGGCCGTAAACAGCTTCAGCCTGGGCGGGGATTACATCAATTTCGTCTCGGGCACGCCGAAGCTCGCCAGCGATATCGAGACTTACGTAGGCCAGGATCTGGTGCTGGACTATTCGAATCCTTCGCTGGCGGGGGGCACGGATACCACGGCGGGGTACTACGCGACGTTCCTCCGCAAGATACTTAACGGCGACTTGCGCATGAAAAATTACCTGAGCGCGGACGCGGTGTGCACCCATACCAACTCCAGCGACTGTCCCTCGGCCCTATACAGTCCCGTGAACGAGATCGCGCCGGGTCCCGCCAACACCGTGAGCGACGAGGCATGGCATTATTCGCTGGGACATTGGATCGAGGACGATCCGCAGGTGGGTGATGGCGCGTTCAGCAGTCCCGGCGCGGACGGCTTCTATCCCTGGATCGACGCCTCGAAGACCTACTATGGCGTGCTGGCGCGGTACGTGCCCATCGCCACGGCGAACGCGGCGCCAGGAAAGCAGAAGCCCTACATCCTCTCAGTGTATTGCGGACGGGCGATCCGGAAGGCCTGGATAAGCGGCGAGACGCAATAGCGGTCGAGCAGATAGTCGTCCGAGGACTGGAGATCCGGATACCTGCGGAGTGGCTGGTCGCCGCACCACGGGGAAGCGGCGACAGTTCAATGCGGTTTCTGGAACATCGAAATCGCAGGCCGGTCAAAAGCAGGGATGGGACGCTCCCGGTGCGAATCGTGCTGATGGGGCAAGTACAGGTTGGCGCGGTAGACCCGCGGTACGAAGCCCGAGGTGATGAAGATGGGCTCCGCCGGCGTGGGCTGGTCCTGGGCAGCCTGCTGGGCCTGACTTGCTGCCTCCAGTTCGGCGCGCTGTCTGGCCAGATCCGCAGCCTGGGCTTGCTGGGCCAGTTGAGCCTGGAGAAGCTGCTGAAGCGCCGTGACCTGGGCAATCAATGCCGCCTGCTGCTGCGCAAGTTTCGCCGGATCCACCGGCGGGAAGCTGGGTATGGCAGAGGTGACCAGGTCCGCCGCCGGCGTCGAAGGCGGTTGATCGCTGTAGTGGACGGTGCCCTGGGCATCGGTCCACCTGTAGAGCTGGGGGTCGTCGGCCATCGCCATGGCCGAGACACCGAGTGCCAGTAGCGGCAGGAGTCGTGACAGACAGGACATGGGCGCCCTCCTGGAGTTGGGGCCTCAATGTGAGAATACGGCCTCAGGCGCCCGGCGTTGACGGTGATACAGACTGAAATATGCCAACTGTCAAACATGGATATGGGCGGGCTGCCGCAGAAAAACACCGTCCGACCAGCGGAGTTCACCCGATGACTGCGCCTGCGGCGAGGGCTAGCATTCCCAGCAGTAACCGCACGAAGAAGAGGCCAAATGGAAGGCCTGATACCGCAAGCAAACTCCGCCACGCGAATCCCACCGCAGCCTCCGCAGGACGTGGAAGATGTCTGCGACTCCCACACCCAACCCCGCCTCGCGCGCGAAATGCTGGACCAGCCTCTGATGAGCGCATGGCAGGCGCTGGCGGCGCGATGTAAGACCTCGCCTTATCTCGATCCGGGCTGGTTGAAGTGCTGGTGGCCGGCCTTCGGCACCGGCGAGATCGAGATACGCACGTTGTGGCGACAGGGGCGGCTGACGGCAGTGCTGCCCATGGCGCGGCGCGCATCACACCTGGAATCCACCGCCAACTATCACACGCCGGTGTTCGGCATCCTGGCAGAGGACGAAGCGGCCACCGCGTCGATGGCACGGGAATTGTTCCGAGATGCGCCGACGCGGGTGACGCTCAGCACGCTGGAGCCGGAAGGCGCGACGCTGCAAGCCTGCCGGGAAGCGGCCGAAGAGGCCGGCTTCCGGGTGGTGCTGCGGCCGCACCTGCTGTCGTCGCATGTGGACCTGAGCTTCGGCTGGAACGAATATCGGCGCGCGCTGCACAGTCACCTGCTGCGGAACCTGCGGCGCGGCCGGCGCCAGCTCGAGGAGATCGGGCCGCTCAAGGTGGAGATCGTGGGCGGCGGCGAGCTCTTGGACGAACGGCTGGACGAGGGGTTCCAGGTGGAAGCCTCCGGCTGGAAAGGCAAGACGCGCAGCGCCATACAGTCGCGGCCACACACCCAAAGCTTCTACCGGCACATGGCACAGTGGGCCGCCACCCAGGGTACGCTGCGGCTATACCTGCTGCGGCTGGCGAATCGCGTGCTGACCATGTGCCTCACGTTGCAGCAGCATGGGACCTGCTACATGTTGAAGGGCGGCTATGACGAGGCGTTCAGACGCTTCTCTCCCGGCAACTTGCTCACGGAAGCGCTCATCGAAGACTGCGCAGGGCGCGGCATCAAACGCATAGAGATCTACGGAGAAGCCGAGGCCTATAGGATGAATTGGGCTACGGGCACGAACCAGTACATGCGCCTGGAGGCTTTCGCGCCGAACGTGGCGGGCCGTCTGGCGTGGATGGAATTCCGCTATGGGCGCCCGGTCACCAGCCGGGTGCGCCAGGCCTTGCATCTGCAACAGCCGGGACACCGGCAATGACCAAGAAGATCCCGTCCGATGCTGCGCCGAAGCGGGCGGGCTTGGCGCGTCCGCCGGCCGGCACCGATGGCCACAGCGATTTCGACTCGAACGTCAGCCCGGCGGCGGGCAATCCCGATGGCCGCGTGGCAGGTCCTGACGCCGGCGCGTTGCAGCGCAGCGGCGACCAAAAACACGGTGGCGGCACGGGAGCGACGGTCGCGCCGCCAACGCGAAAGGGCTAGGGGAGGGGCTAGGCGTCCCGCGTCAGTTCCGGAAAGATTCCGGCAGGCTGAAGCCGCGCGCCTGGAGAAAGCCAACGGCTATCGGCTTGTCCGGTCATTTGCTCACGCTGCCCCGGCGGCGGACCTCGGAGACGAGGCCGGTGAAGACATCACTCATAGTGCTTTTGAAAGCATTGAAGCGGGCATGGGTAGGCATCCGCTCCGGCTGTTGTTCTTCGAGATAGAGTCCCTGGCGCAATTCCAAGTGCACCGCCGCGACGCGAGGCATGGCGCCGTAATGCGCGGTGATGTAACCGCCGCGGAACGGCTGGTTGCGACGCACCCGCAGGGTGGCGTTGCGGAAACCATGCTCGAACACCCGGGTGAGCCAGCCTGAGTTCGCGGTACCGGCAGCGTCGCCCACGTATACGTCGGCATGAGGAAGCTCGCGGCCCGGTTGCGGCCGGGGATGCAGGCTGTGCACGTCGACCAGGGCGACGCCGCCATACCGGGTGATGCGACTCTGGAGCAATTCGGACAAGCGGGCGTGATAGGGGGCGTAGACGAGATCACGGCGCTGGTCGATCTCGGCGGGAGTGGGTGGTTCCTGGAATACCGGCTCACCCCAGAAGGTGTGCAGGGGCACGAATCCGTCCGAGGTGGCGCTACCGCGGGCAGCGGGAGGCGGGCGGTTCACGTCGGCGACGAAACGGCTGTAAGTGCCATAAATAGTGGTGATGCCCATGGCCGGCAGGAAATCCAGCAGATAGTGGAGGTACCAGTCGGTCATGGGGAGCGCACGGATGTCCTCAGATGCGAAATCTGTACGCATGGCCTCAGGCACATATATGCCTGAATGCGGGATGCTCACCACCACGGGGATCTCGTTGGGGCCGGCATCGCGGACGTGGAAAGAACTGATCTTCATAGTTTGGCGGCTGCTGAGGGATGGGTCAGGACGGAAGGTCCCTGAGCGCAGCATCTATTTCTTAAAAGTTGCGCCAGAACATATTCTCCGACGCGATATATCCGCGGAACATTGGGTAAAGACCCGAAATTCCACTGTGAACTGCATCTCATCGAGCCCAGCCCGCCACGCGGCTACGCGCCGAGGGGGGAGGGGCTAGACCCTCCGCGTCAGTTTCGAAAAAATATGGGCAAGCTGGGTGTGCATGTCCAGATAATTCCGAGGCCGCTGTGGCAACACAGCGGCCTTTTTCATTGCACAGGAGGAGAAAGACATGAAGATGGGCAAGAGCGATCCGCGTGCTTCCATGAGCAAGTCCACCAAGGGCAAATCGCCCATCAACCCTGCTGGCCGCAACCCGGTGAAATCGGCGAGCCCCTATGAGACGCCGGGCGTGGGCGAACGTTGCCCGCCGAAAGGGACCAGCCTGAAGAAGGTGCCGGCGGCGGATCCGGTCGCCGCCGATGTTGGCGATATCGAGGCATGAGGTTCGGCTGGCAGACCTACCGCCGGGTGCTGCAGGAGGGTTTCGACGCCTACCAGACAGCGGGGCCTTTCGCCGGCTGCCCTTACGGCGCCGATGAGCGCAACGGCATCTGGGTGTTCGCGAAGCAGAAGGCCAAGCAAGGCTTGAGTTTCGCGCAGACCTGCAGGGCCTTCAGGCAGATGGAAGGGTTGGGGTGACGGATGACTGCCAGGAAGAAGGCCACGCCGGCTCGCAGGCCCGCCGCCGGAGTCCGTGAAATAGCGCAACGGCATGCGGCCGAGGCCCTGATGAAGCTGGTGGCGCTGGTCGAAAGCAAGAACGAGCGGGTGGCGTTATCTGCGGCGCAGACGGTGCTGGACCGGGCCCACGGCAAGGTAGCGCAGGCGATGAACCTCAAGGGGCCGGAGGGCGGTCTGACGGTGAAGATCGTCCGGTTCAGACAGGGAGACGACGATGCAGGTTGAGCTGGATATCGAACACTGCCGCTGGTGCAACGGCGACGGCAAGGATCATGGGACGCTGGGCATGCCGGTAGTGCGGGACTGCCCGCGCTGTGAGGGCAGCGGTCGGGTGTATGTGACCAGCCGGGAGTCGGTTACGGGACGCCGCCGCGTCTACAAGGGAGCGGCGCCGAAGGCGGGAGCGGTGGCCGTGCGCCAGCAACAGGAACTGACCGAGGGGCTGCAGAAGCCGAGGCGCGCGAACCGGAGGAAGGATGCTCGAAGTCACGCTGCCTAACGGCTGGCAGCCGCGCCCGCATCAGCAGCGGCTGTGGGATTACCTGGAAGGCGGCGGCAGGCGCGCCGTGGCGGTATGGCACCGGCGTGCCGGCAAGGACTCGACAGCCGTCAACTGGACGGCAGTCGCCGCGCATGAGCGCATCGGCACCTATTGGCACATGCTGCCGACTGCGACGCAGGGGCGGATGGTGGTGTGGGAGGGACGCGACGGCCAGGGCCGGCGGCTCATCGACCAGGCATTTCCCCCGTCCCTGAGGGTGAGCGAACGCAACGACCGCATGAGCATGGAGTTGAAGTGTGGATCAGTCTGGCAAGTGGTGGGATCGGACAATTACGACCGATTGGTGGGAGCCAACCCCGTCGGGGTGGTGTTTAGCGAATGGAGCCTCACCGATCCGCGTGCTTGGGACTATGTGCGACCGATTCTCGCTGAGAACGGCGGATGGGCGCTGTTTGTCTATACCCCGCGCGGCAAGAACCACGGCGCGGAACTCTTCGACATCGCCCGTCATCATGGAGACTGGTTCGCGGAACAATTGAGCGTGGAGGCGACCGGCATCCTGGATCCCAAGGTGATCGCCGCCGAGCGTTCCAGCGGCATGAGCGAGGCGTTGATCCAGCAAGAATACTTCTGCTCCTTCGAAGCGGCGAGCGAAGGAAGCTACTACGGGAAACTCCTGGAACAGGCTGAGAAGTCACAGCGGGTGGCACGGGTGCCGTGGCAACCGGAACTGCAGGTGGATACCTGGTGGGACCTGGGGATAGGCGACAGTACGGCGATATGGTTCAGCCAGCGAGCGGGACTGGAGCGGCATTTCATCGACTACTACGAGTGCAGCGGCGAGGGCCTCGCGCACTACGCGAAGCTGCTGCAGGACAAGGGCTACACGTATGGCGAGCACTGGGCGCCGCACGACATCGAGGCGCGGGAGCTGGGGACAGGAAAGTCCCGGCTGGAAGTGGCGAAGGGCCTGGGGCTGGGTTTCAGGACTGCGCCACGCCTGAGCATCGAGGACGGCATCGAGGCGGTGCGCAACCTGTTGCCGCGCTCGTGGTTCGATGCGGAGCGGTGCCGGCAGGGCTTGAGGGCGCTCAAGAGTTACCACCGGGACTTCAGCGAGCGGCGCCAGTCCTATCTACCGCATCCGGCCCATGACTGGTCCTCACACGCTGCCGATGCGCTGCGCACGGGCGCGGTGACCCTAAAGGACAGACGCAGGATCGCGCCGACGCCGCCGCGGTCGCGAGTGAGGCGCGGCATGAGCTACATGAGCCAATAATCCCCATGCCGCATGTCACATAAGCCGAAAACGTGAAGGCCAACAAGGGCAAGGGAACACGAGGATGGTACAACCATGGATACGGAAAAGGAGGTCCCCATGGCACAGGTCTTGAAACTGGTCCCGGACGGAAAGGCGTCCGCGGAGCGGGTGCTCAAGGAGGCTGAAGCGAAAGGCTTGACGGAGGCGATCGTGCTCGGCTGGGACAAGGAAGGCAGCATGTACCTGAAGACGTCCTGCGCCGACGGTCCGAGCATGCTATGGCTCCTGGAGCAGGCGCGGGACGTGATCCTCATGGAAGGCCGGGAACAGGACTGAGGACTGCCGCGTGGGATAGAATGCCCGCGAGGAGTCCCCATGAAGAAGATGCGCCCTTGGGCGAGCAGCGCCCTGGTATCCGTGCTGGCGGCCGGCTTGTGCGGCTGCATGTACGTCAACCACGACAAGACGCACGATCCGGCTTTCCAGGCCTTGGTGGGCAAGAGCTTCATCACCGTGCAGGACGCCGCGCTGATCCGGGATGCCTGCATCCCGAACTACGAGGCCAAGGACTGCCAGCAACTGCAGGTGCTGGGCGGCTTCTATTACGCCCGCGGCGGCGACCAAGGCTGGCACCAGCTACGGGTTCCGACGGACCAGGCGGGCGTCGCCGCGACCGTCGCGGCCGGGGGCAAACTAAGCTTCGTGCCGAAGGGCACCAGCCTGACCATCGTGCAGGTGATGAGCCGCAGCCTCGGAGAGGAACGGCGCTGCTGGCTGGTGTATGCGAAGATGGCGAAGCTGCCGCCGGACACGGTGGTGGAAGTCCCGGGCTGCTTCCAGTGGGCCCCCGAGTCCACGCCGCTGTGGTTCCAGCCGCAGGAATTACCGCACAAGCCCTTTGAGAAAGTCCAGTACGACTACGAGGACCGCCCGCCTCTGCCAGTGGCGAACTATCTGGCGGAGCCCGGCACCACGGCACCGGCCGCGCCCGGCACCGTGATGCCGCCGGCGGCGGCTACCGGACATCACTGAGCCGGACGCGCTCCGGGGGAATCCCCTGAGGCAGCCATGGCTGGTTTACGTCCATGGCCCTACCGGCGTGCATAAATTCCGTGGCGAAGTGCAGGGTTTTACCCCGTCGCTACAACATGTCGTCCTGATGCAAAGTGTAGGCACGGCAGGAAGCCACCCAAGCAGGAAGCACGGGGCGAACGGAAGTCGATAGACGGTGCAGCGGGGACCATGGATGAGTCCCCCACCTGCCCCGGATCATCCATAAGACATACATCTTCATGCACTCAGACTGGCGGCCTCCGGCCGCCTTTCTTTTTTTGGGGACACAGAACACGTGGACATAGAAGCTGCCCAGAAGGCATTGGCTCGCTCCGTGGCCAAGCGCCGCCAGTGGCGCGCGGATGCGCGCGAGGATTTCGCGTTCGTGGCCGGCCACCAGTGGAGCGAGGACGATGCCTCGCAGATGGACCAGGCCCTCAGGCCCCGTACCACCTTCAACAACATCGCGCCCGTGGCGGACGCCATCGCGGGCCACGAGGTCAGCAACCGCCAGGAGGTGAGTTACCTGCCCAGGCAGGTGGGCGCCGCCGGGGTGAACGAGGTGCTGACGGCTGCGGCAGAATGGGTACGGGAAGAATGCGACGCGGAGCACGAGGAATCCGACGCCTTCTACGACTGCACCGTGTGCGGCGAGGGCTGGACGGTCACGGAGCTGGACTACGACGTGGACCTGGACGGCCGCATCGAGGTGATACGGGTCGATCCGCTGGAGATGGACGTGGACCCGAGCGCCACCCGCAAGAACCATGCGGATGCGAAGTGGGTGTGCCGTTCCAAGGTATATGACCGCAAGGACGCGCGGGCACTGTGGCCGGAGGGCGAATTCGCCGCACCGGACGGTGCGCGGGACCCGGACAGCCCGGTGGACGTGATCGCCGCAGCCTTCTACCGCGCCGACTCCGGCAGCGGCGGCCGGGACAAGAGCCAAGCCGACAAGGTCATCATCCACGACTTCCAGTGGTGGGAGCACGAACCGGTATACCGCATACCCATGGAACAGCTGGGGCCGGAGCGGGCCTTCCTGATGACGAACGCGCCGGACGCACAGGGAAGCCCGCTGTTGCCGCCGCATGTCCTGCAGCCGGACGCCCAAGGACTGATCACACTCGACGAGGACGAATACGCACGGGCGAAGTCCCTGCTGGAGGGGGTGCAGGTGCTGAAACAGCGGCAGCGCCGCTACCGGCGCATGTACTTCAGCGGCGACGAGGTACTGGAGACCCAGGATACCCCGTGCGGTGACAGCTTCACCTACAAGGCCATGACCGCGAAACGGGACCGCAGGTTGAAGTGCTGGTACGGCATCGTGCGGGCCATGAAGGACCCGCAGCGCTGGGCCAACAAGTTCATGTCCTCGATGCTCGAGATCGTCGCGACCTCGGGCAAGGGCGGCATCCTCTACGAGCCGGACGCGTTCCTCAACATCCGCGAGGCGGAAGAGGACTGGGCAGATCCCTCGCGCAACGTGGCCATGACCGAGGGTGCCATCGCGGCCAACAAGATCATGCCGCGGCCCATGAATCAGATGCCGCCGCAGATGATGGGGCTGATGCAGTACTGCGAGCAGTCACTGAAGGCGGTGGCAGGGATGAACCCGGAAGTGATGGGACTGTCGCAGGCGCTGGACCCCTCCGGGGTGATGGAGGAAGGACGCCGGCAGTCCGGCTTGAACATGCTCGCGTACCTCTTCGACGGACTGAGGCGTTACCGCAAGGAGCAGGGCCGGCTGCTGCTGAAGATGATCCGCCGCTACATCCCGCAGGGACGCCTGATCCGGGTGGCGGGACCGGAGGGCATGCAGTACGTGCCACTGGTGTATGACGAAGGCACGGCGGAATACGACGTGATCGTGGACGAGGCGCCTACGGCGCCGAACGTGAAGCAGCGGACCTGGGAGGCTTTCACGCTGTTGGCGGGGCAACTGCCGCAGCTCGTGACGCCGCAGGTAGCGCTGATCGCGCTGGACTACTCACCTTTCCCGGCGGTCATGGTGCAGAAGATGAAGTCGCAGGCGCAGGCCGCACTGCAAGCATCAGCCCCCGCTCCAGCGCCGCCGCCGGACCCGATGGCCCAGGCGGAGGTGGCCAACCTTAACGCCTCGACGGCGCTGAAAGCGGCACAGACGGAGAAGACCCGGGCCCAGATACCGGTGCGATGATGGGACGGGCAATAGGCTCTCGTCCAGTGTCACTGGACGAGAGCACGCGTGTCATTGCTTGGCTGCGTCTTGCGCGTTGTCTATGTCGCTCCAGGTCTCCTTGGCCTTGGCACGGGCATCATCCAGGCTGGTGGAGGCGAGTCCCGCCTTGGCGCTATTGAGGGCGTCGTTCAGGAGACGGCTCTCATCGCTGTGCTGCAGCACATCCATCAGCGCGCCTCTGCCCATGTGATTGCAGGGATCGTTGGTGGTGGCGACGAAACCCGGTCCCTGGGGGCCTACCAGGCAATTGACCACGGCTTGCAGGTGCTCATGGATACCGGAGATGTCCTTGGCGGCCCTGGCGCTGTGGGCGGAGTTCTCCGCCGCAGTCAGTTCCTGCGCGGTCATATCGTTGTAACCGCCCTTCTGGATGTTCGAAGGAACGTTGGTGGTGACGGCGAAGGCGGTGGAAGCGGCGAGCAACACCGGGACGGCGATGGCGATGGGATTTAGCTTGCGCATTTGATCAGCTCCTCTTGGAAATACGATAGGAGCTTCCCATTAGAACCGCAGAGGAAGGGACGAGGGAAATCGAATTGACAGTTCGACGGCGTCCCCACGGGTGATATCCGCAGACCCGCTACAAGTTTGTAACGGAGCGGCACCCGCGAGGACAGATGTCAGAGCAGCGCGCGGTGGCTGGCAGACGACCCGGGCCGTCACCGGTAAGGCGCACGCGGCTCGACGGGGCGTTCGACCGCGACGCGGTAGAGACTGAAGTAAGCGTTGGAGGGGCCGGGCGTCACCTCGAGGTGCACGCTGTAGTGCTGCCGGAAATAGGCTTGCAGCTCGGTGAGCGCGGCACGCTCAGAGATGAATTCGAAGGCCTGGCCGGCGAGCAGGGCGGGCACGAAGTCCTTGCCGCCGGTATGGCGGTGCAGGTGCTCCAGGGCATAAGGGGCAAGGGAGAATTCGCCGAAGGAATAGTAGTCGATGGGGCAACCGGCCCCGATGGGCTGGAACGGCGGATACTCGGCGGTGAACGGATAGCTGCCGCCCCAGACGACGACCAGGGAGTCCCTGGGCAGGCTGCAGCTCAGGGCCTGCACCTCACGGGATTTGTACCTCTGGCTCTGATCCTTATGAGTGAGGCTCGCGCAGTAGACCAAGGCGGTCACCAACACGGCGACCAGCAACAAGTCTTCGGCCCGACGCCGGTCGTGGCGGAGGCGCGGGAGGCCCAGCAGGACCAGTGCCACGAACGCCGGAATGTAGATACGGGTGATTGCGGGGCGGCCGGCAAACCACAACAGGACCATGACCAGCGCGAGGAGAACCAGGGCCGCGACCAGATGGCCGCGCTCGCGGTGGAAGAGCACCATGACCGCCACCAGCGCCGCCAGGATCGCGACCGGAGGATCGACGAAGGGCTCAAGCAACTCACCGGAAGAGGCGAGACTGGCATGGATGCGGCCTTGCCAGGGCAGAGAAGCCAGCAGGTGCTCCAGCCGTTCCGGCGAGAAGACCTGGGTGTCCAAATAGAACCAATCGCTGATGAGGCGCATGTCATTGACGCTGAAGCCGCTGCCGCGCAGCTCCGCGGGATGCTCGCGGAAATACACGCTGAACTTGAAATCCGTGAAGCCGGTGCGCAGCCCGTAGTCCTGGGCATAGAGCGCCCAGTCGCCGGAGGAGAAGCTGAAGTAGTCCAGTAACTGGAAGGCGAGGAACGCGGCGGCGGCGATGCCGGCGACCGCCAGCCATCGCGCGCGCAGGTCTGAATCCCAGGCGGCCCGCAGCGGCACGATGCAGAGGGGGGACGCCACGAGCAGCACCAGGGCGGTCTCATCGGCGCGTACCAGACCGGAGAGCACCAGCAGCCCGCCGGCGGCAGCGCCGGCCGGGATCGAGCCCGTGGCCACCGCGGTGCAGGCCAGCAATAGTGCGGCGGCAGCGAGATACCCCGCGAGCACGGTGAACTGGGGATGCACGATGGCGGGGGCGAATACCAGGACCAGGACCGCAGCAGCGAGACGGTGATCCAGCTCGCTGCGCATGAGCGCCCACAGGCAGCCGCCCCAGGCCGCGAGGAACCCCAGATAGGTGACCCAGGTGTAGGCACGTATGCCGCCGAGGTCGGGGAACCAGTGCACCAGGTAACCCCAGGCGATGTTGGTGAGCACCAGGTGCGGGCTGGGGTCCGCGGCGATGCCGTCGCCGCTCGCGATCAGCGACATGGCGACATCGTCGTTGGTGAGCCAGAACGCCTGGTTCACCGCGAACACGCAGACCAGGGCCGCAAAGCCCAGAAGGTAGGGGAAGCGGCGGGGGTCAGCCGCAAGGCGCCGGACCGGGGCAGCCAGCCCGCTCCATGAGAATGCCGACATCCCTTCAGAACCCCAGACACGCCGGAAAGGCGCCGTCATTGTAATGGCGCCTGGGCAGTGGGCCAACCCGGGAACTGTCAAATCGAGTGAGCCAATACCGCATGAGAGGAGAGACGATGAATTCGATGCCAAGGTTGCAGGACGCGGAAGTGAAATATTTCGAGAGCCGTGGAGAGGAGGTGGCTCCTTCGTTACTAGAGGAGTCTCCGGCCGCCGAGCCGGACGGAGGCGGCCAGGATGCGACGGATGAAACCCGCGGAGAGGCGGGCGGCTCCGTACCGGAGACGAAGGCGGACAAGGAGGGGCGGGAGGGGCGGTTCGTACCGCTGCAGGCCCTGCAAGAGGAGCGGGCCGAGAAGAAGCAACTGCGGGAGGAACTGCGCCAGTACCGGGAGTGGCAGGCGCAGCTCACGCAGCGCCTGCAGCAGGTACCGCTGCAGATGCAGGCAAGCCCGGCGCCCGATCCCATCCGCTGGACTATATCAACTATGTGCTGGGGAGCGTACAGAACTCCACGGCGGAGCTGCAGCAGTGGAGGCAACAACAGGAGCTAGCGTCCCAGCAGCGGGCCACGGTACAGCAGTATGCCGATTGGGCGCGGGGACAGGAGATCGAGTTCAGCAAGGCCCAGCCAGAGTACCGGGAGGCCTATCGCTTCGCCGCAGAGAGCCGCGACAGGGAGCTGCAGGCGCTCGGCTATACCGACCCGGCAGTCCGCGCCAACATCGTGCGCATGAACACCGCCGAGGTCATCCAGAACGCGGCCAGCCAAGGGCGCAACCCGGCGGAACTGGTATGGGAATACGCCCGGGCACGCGGGTTCATGCCAAAGGGCGCACGCACCGCAGACGGCCAGGCCAAGATCGCGGCGGGGTTGCAGGCGGCGGGCGGGAAGCTCAACCGCGGCGGGGAGACAGGCGAGGGCGAGGTGTCCGCCAAAGACCTGGCAGGCATATCAGACCCGGAAGAATTCGAACGTGCCTGGAAACGGGTGTTCGGCCGGAAGCGCTGACGCCGAGTCCGGCTGGATCAGGTCGTCACCTGGCAGTAGATGCGGCGAATGGCGCCGGGAGGGACGGGGACGCCGGTGCGCTCCTGCTGGAAATGGGCGGCGAGCACCACCACGTTGGTGATGTGCCGGGTATTGAACCACTTCCAGCCGATGTCGCGCTTGCTGCCGTCCAGCCCGGCGACCTGGTAGGCCCGCAGCACGTCCACGCCTCTCGAGTCGGCGCCATAGACATGCGGCTCTATGACGCGATAGTAGCTCCCGTAGCACATCTGGATCAGATGCCGATCTTCGATGGCGCGGAACAGGTCCAGGTACATAGCTCACTCCCGCGGTGATACCGGACTCAATCCACGACGCATTCAAGCCTTCAACTGCGACACCATGACGTTGAAGGTGGCGATGAGCTGACTGGTGGAGAAGGCGGCACGCTCGTCCTCCTGCTCGGCGAGCATCCGGTCCCGCAGCAGGCCCTCCATGGCATGTACCAGGGCGGAGGCGATGACGCGGGGGTCGAGGCCGGTCTTGAAGCTGCCGTCGGCCTGACCGCGGATTGCGAGGTCGATGCAGAGGCTCATGAAGCGGCGGTAACCCGCGGAGACGCGGATCTCACCGGTCTCCGGGTCGAGACGGTGGCCTTCGAACATCAGGAGCCGGGCGAGGTCGGGATCCTTCTCCAGGATGTGCAGGGTGACGGTGAGCAGCGAGAGCATGGCGTCGCGGGCGCTGCCGGAGGTGGCAGCGATCTCGGCCAGGCGCGGGTTTATGGCGGCCCAGCCTTCGTCGAAGATGGCAATGAGCAGGTCGAGCTTGGTGCGGAAATGGGCGGCGAGGGCGGCGTCCGAGAGGCCCAGTTCACTGGCGATGTCGGAGAGGAACACGGAGTCATAGCCGGCCGCGAAGCGGCGCTTGGCCGCGCGCATGATGCTGCGGCGAGAGGAATGCCAGTCCCGGGCGGGCACAGAGACCATGTTCGCAAGACCTATGGAAAAGCCCGGTATCACGTAACGTCCCTTTCAACGAAAACCGAAATCCAAGGCCATTATGTTGAGGCTGCCGCGCTGTCCGATAGCAGGAGAAGTCCCCATTGGCCTGCGGGTAAATACCCTAGGAACGCGCGGCAGTCCCGGCCTGGACTCGCGGGTCGGGGACAAAAAAAGCCCCTCTTTGGAGAGGGGCGACAAAAGAACCTGGAAGAAGCACCGGCAAAGCGGCGGGCATCTCAGGCGTAGGAATACGCGCCGCTGAGGGACTGGCCGATATCACCGTATTGGGGGCGGGGCCCGGCGAAAGTAGAATCCAGGACGTTCACCTGGACCATGGCTTCGATCCCGAGAGTACGCCAGCCGGTGCCATTGTCGCGGCCGCCGCCGCCGGCGAGCTGATAGGCGAGCAGGACTGGGTTACCGCGGGAGTCCACGCCGAAGGCGTTGGGTTCGACCACGCGGTAATGGTCGTTATAGCAAATCTGGAGCAGGTGGCGCGCTTCGATGGCGGCGCGGATGGTGTTGGCATAATCGCGTTTCAAAGCTCAGGTACCTCCGGACATGGGTATTCACCTGAGGTCGGATACTGCGCCCCTAAAAAACGACATATCCATAGGGGAAAGTCTCAGGCGCAGGTAAAATTTTCGTAAATTTGAAGCACAGGTAACGCGCCGAACGTGACGCTGGACGTGGATCCGCTGGACAGCAATGCCAGTCCCATGCTGACGGGGTCGGTCGGCGACCCCACACCGCCAACAAGTACACCAGCCTCACGGCAGCGAATCTCAAGGCGGGCGGGGTGTTCGTGAACCGCGCGGCTTCCATTAGTAGTGGTCGGAGGGGGCCTGTGGGCCTCTCCTTCTCTGCAGGGCAGAAGCCCGCCCTGAAATGCGGAAGCTCTCGCCTATCCGTGCAGGCTGGGACGCGTGATGTACTCGTCCAGTGCGGCCAACGGGATGGCGCATACGGTAGAAGGCTCAAGCGCCACGAAGTCGGCGGGGTAGTTGCCGCGCAGCAGCGCGTCCAGGCCGATGACGTCGCCCGGCAGATATCGGCCGAGCCTACGCACATAGTTGGCGCCGTTGGTGACGCTGGCCTGGATGAGGCCGGAGCAGACCACGTAGACGTCATAGAACGGGTGACCGTGGCGGACGAGGCAATCGCCCCGAAGGATGAGGAGCGGACCACTGGATTGGGTGGCGAGACGCCGCAGGTCCCTCGGTCCCAACTGCATCTGTCGGGGAGACAGGCGTCCGGAGGCGGCGCCGCGGGAGCGTCGCAGAGCCGGCCGGTGGGGCGGTGATCCAACGTCGAGACCGGTGCGCATGGGGCCCCATCCTTGGTCGAGTTAGGGACCATGTTGGCGGACCGCGGCCCAGGCCTCCATCAGGCGCGCACGTAAACCGGGCTCAGAGATTCCCTTAATCGACCCTTCCAGGAGTACCCATGGCCTTTTCGGATATGAAGGCGGCCATCGCCGGCGAGCTGGCACGCTCGGACCTGGCGGCAGAGATGCGCCGGGAGATCAACAACACCATCATCTTCTATGGGAACAAGGCCTTCTGGTTCAACCAGGCCTCGATGGCGGAGATCACTGCCGCCGGTACCTGAGCGCCTGGGCATGCCGGTGTGGCATGCCCAAGCTAGGCAGGCTCGTCAGTGCTTATCTTCGGCGTTGACGTCGTTCAATGCCTCCCGGATCTCCTTCTCGGCCTGGTTGAGCGCATCCAGAGCTTTCTGGCCGTGGCCGCCGAGCTTGTATTCACTGTTCTTCTGCGCGTCGTTGATCTTGGCCATGGCCTTGAGGACGAGCTCGTGGGCGGCTTCGAGGTTGGGGCGCTTGGGTGGCGCGGCGTCGGCGACGCTGACGACCAGGAATGAAGCCGCCATGAGGGCGGGGACAAAGAATTTCTGCATGGGATGTCTCCTGCTGGAATACGGACTGCCAGTGTAGCGACACATGGCAGTCCGACTGGTGGGTAAGAAACGGGAAAATGCATGGCGAAATTACTTACGACTTTGAAGTTCGGCGAATGGCTGCCCGACGTGCCGGAATATGACAACCCCAGGTCGCCGATGATCGTGAACGCGGGCTGGGACTGCAGGCACCGGGACATCATGGCGGACCTGGCAGCTACATGATCAGCTTGCCGACCGCGGGCGGCACGGCCAATGCTCTGACGGTGCGCAACGGTCGGCATCATCACAGGAGCCGGTGGCGTAGGAGGCCAAGGCAGGACGGCGCGTGTAGGCGCGATTGGCGCGAGTACCCCAGGAGGTACGGGAGGAGGTTATGGTGGCGGCCAGGGTGGCGTACGCGTTGGTACCAGTAATAATCCTGGCAGTCCTGGCTTGAGTGGCTCAGCAAATACCGGCGGAGGCGGCTAGTTTCTAAAGCATTGATCGGTGTGACGCCCCTCCCATGCAATAGTTATGCATTCGGCAACTTGCGATCCTAGAAACTCGTAGCCTTGGAATGTGAAATGAATGCCACTCTTGTCATGGAATTTTGAATCAGGACGCAGAACATAAAAATTATGTTCGTGAGCGACCTTCTCTCCAATTGCATTGTATTGCTCAAGATGAGTAGAAGCGCAAAGAGATGATGGAAGACTGGTTGTATCAATCCAAATAACAATTTTTGCGCGATTCTTCAAACGGTCTGCAATCTTTGAGAGACGTTGATAATAGAGGTCTGGCGGTGTCATTTCAGTTGCGGTAGAGCAAGGCATCTTCAATGCTGTTAGTGCTTTAGACATGTCATGGATGCCACTATTAAACGTGATGATATCCGGGTTACCAGCGGCGAAATAATAATTCAGGTTATTTAGGATCGAGCTAGTTTGCCCGTTGTTGCAATTGAATAATTTTGGGTTCTTACAGGCGTGACTGACTTTGAATTCACCATGCAAGTGTGCCTGTACAGTCGGCAGATAACCTTTGCTAATGCTATCACCGATGATTTTGACCATCGGTTGCGGCGATGTTGCTGCAAGAGCTCCATAAGAGAACATCGCTATGACAAGCTGGGCAATACGTTTCACAACAAATACCTCTGTTGTCTACATGATAGGCGAAATTTTCTAGGAACACACGATGTTGCGGATGAATCACGGGGAACGGATTGCGGCGGTTGAAGCGGAGCTGAGGGCTATGAGAGCAGACGTAAAGGAAATCCGCGTTGATGTGAAAACTCTACTCGCGGCCCATAACCGCCAAAATGGCGCCTCAAAACTGGCAGCGGCAATTTGGGCCTGCCTGCTCACCTTGGGCGGTGCCATCGGCGGAGCCTTCGCCGCCAAGGGCCACTGATGAGTTTCGACCAGGCGCTGACCTTCACCCTCGGGGAGGAAGGAGGGCTCGTGGACGATCCGCGGGACAGCGGAGGAGCCACGAATCGGGGGATAACACAGGCGGTCTATGACGGCTGGCGGCTCGGAAAGGGCCTCCTGCCTCGCAGCGTGAAGCTGTTGGCCGACGACGAGGTCCAGCAGATATACCTGGAGCGTTATTGGCTCGCGGGGCATTGCGATGCACTGCCCGGAGCGCTGGGCGTGGTCCATTTCGACTGGTGCGTGAACCATGGAATACGGGGTGCGGTGGCGACCTTGCAGGAGGCCGTGGGTACTGCCGTCGATGGCATCTGGGGTCCTGCGACGGCTGCGGCGACGGCCAGGGCCGATGGCGGCACCGTGGCCCGCTATAACGGGCTGCGGCGGGAGTGGTATCGAAAGCGGGTGATCGAGAAGCCGGACCAGGCGGCCTTCCTCGAGGGCTGGCTGGGACGGGTAGACAGGCTGGACCGGTATGCGGAGGGGTTGAGATGAACATCTTGTCGGCGGTGGCGAACTTCATCCTGCCGGGGATATTCAGGGAGGTGGACAAGGCGATCCCGGACCAGGACCTGGGAGCCAAGCTCAAGGCGAGTATCCAGACCGCGGTGCTCTCGGCGGATGCCCAGGCGCTTCAGGAGCAGGCCGGCATCGTCACCGCGGAGGCGAAGGGAGAGAGCTGGCTGCAGCGCAACTGGCGTCCGCTGACGATGATGGTGTTCGTGTCGATCGTGGTGAACAACTACATCATCGCGCCGTATGCGCAGGCCATCAGCGGCAGCTCGGTGTCGCTACCGACGCCGCCGGACCTTTGGGCGCTGATCAAGATCGGGCTGGGGGGCTACGTGGTGGGGCGTTCCGCCGAAAAATGCGTGGCCGCGTGGAAGAGCTGAGGACGCTGAAGATCGGCCGGCGCTTCTACAAGGTGCGACGCGAATATCTGCCGAAGGACTACGGGAGGATCGACCTGGCCCGCGGCATCATACGCATCGACGACCCGCAACCGCCGTTGGTGGTGGCGGATGCGACCCTGCATGAGATCCTGCATGCTGTCTGGACGGACCGCCGCTTGCCTGACCGTGCGAGCGAGGAGCGGGCGGTGACGGCGCTGGCGCAGGGCCTGACAACGGTGTTCCGGGATAACCCCGGTTTGCTCACTTATATGGATGCACTGGTGAGACAGGCGCGCTAGGGATTGGCCGGCTTCAGGGTCGCCAGCACCGCTTGGGCGGTGGCGGCGTCAACCTGGGTGATGGTGGCATTGCCGGTGTCCTGATCCCCCAGGAAGTACACCATGAGGTAGTAGTCCTGACCGGCGTGGAAGCTGGTGGCGTAAGGGACGCTGCCGGCACCCTGGCCTACGGCCTTGAGGGAACGGGGACCCGGGTCGGCGAGGTATTGGAAATACGTCCCGCTTGCCAGGCTGCAGACCAGCGCGTTGCCATCATATATAGAGAGAGTGGTGGGACCGAGGGGGATGGCGCGGCGATAGATGTGCACCACCGCCTTGGTACTGGGCGTGGGGGGCACGGCAGGCGTGGTGACGGGCGGGGTAGTCGCGCAGGCCGCCAGCAACAGGAGCGAGCCGAAAACAAGCTTACGCATCGGAGATACCCGAAGTGACCCTGCTGCCGACGATAGGCGAGGGGTCAGTCCAAGGCAAGTCCGGGCGGCGGCGACCTATCGGGGCGGACGCCGCCCGGGACTCCGTCAGGTGCCTTTCACCAGCAGGCTCTTGGCGAGATGGCCATGTACCCAGCCCATGCCGCGGGCGATATGCATGAGCAGCGTGAGCAGGACGAGACCGATGACGCTGATGATGGGCGTGATGATCCAGGGTATGTGGTAGTAGTCGACGCCGTCGATGTCTATCCACATGGCAGGCGCGAAGAGATCAGTGATGGGGGCGACGAGGAACCACAGGGATATGGAACCCAGGCTGACGAAGAGCGCGAAGTCCAAGATGCCCAGAGGCAGCTTCAGGACCATATAGAGCAGCGTGCTCCAGGTGCGGGGGTCGGTGAAGACCTCCTTGATGCGTTCCATGATGGGACGCGATTTGCCGTTGCCGGGATGCACAGGCCGGCGCGGCATGCGGATACCAAGCATCACTTCGACGATGCGGCCTTCCACCAGGGAAAGCAGCCTGACGCTGCTCAGGAACAGCAGGCTGAAGGGCAGGCCGAAGATCATGAGCATGAGGCTCAGGGACAGCGAGAAGCCGACCACCGCCCAGACGAAGTAGAAGAGGCCGGTGACGAAGGCCAGCAACATGAAAAGCAGGGCGGTATAGGCACGCCAGTCCGCGTACACGGCAAAGAACTTGCCCAGGGCGGATTTGCGGGGTTTGGGCCGCGGCGTGCGCAGCGCGAGCTGGACCTTGGCTTCCGTGTTGCGGTATGCCTCCGCCACCTCTTCGGGGGCACCGTAAGTGGTGGCGATGGCGGCGAGGATCTGTTCCTCGGTCTTCTCCGGGTGAGCGTGCATCTCGCCGCGCAGGTATTCCTCCGCGTCGTAGAGGGCGTCCTGGATGAGAGCCGGGTCGGCACCGGCGAGGGCTTCGCGGAGCTGGTCCAGATATTCGTGGATGGTGCGGGGCACGGTGGTGCTCATGGCTGGGATCCCCTGAGGATTGTATCGACGAAGTCCCGGGTGGAGACCCAGGCATCTTTCCACTGGGCGAGCACGGCCTGGCCCGCGGTGGTGATCTGGTAATAGCGGCGCGGCGGTCCGGAGACGGAGGGCTCGACCTTGCTGTCGAGGAGGCCTGCGGCGCAGAGGGAGCGGAGCACCGGGTAAAGGGTGCCCTGTTTCATGATGGCGGTGCCGGTGCCCTCGTGCTCGAGCTGCTTGGCTATCTGGTAGCCATAGAGGGGCTCTTTGGCCCCGGCCATGATGGAAAGCAAGATGAGGGAGACGATGCCGGCGTTCAGCTCCTTCTGGAACTTGCGCTGCTGGCCCTGGAGGGCTTCGTCTTCGGGTTCGGCGACCACTGTGTAGTACCCAATACTAGCGATTTGCTAATACTGTAGACTACACAATAGTGGTTTGCAAGTGTTATGTCGACTCTTTCCTGGGCTTGGGCCAGCCGTACTTCTTGAGGTCTATCCTTCCCTTCAGGTTGAAATAAACCCCTTCTGCTTCAAGAGCCTGCCTCTGGCGAAGCTCCCCGCTGCCTATCCCGCCTCTGCGGCAACTGATCTCTCCCTTGTGGTTCACGACCCTCTGCCAGGGCACGTCCGAGCCTTCGGGCAGGCTGGCCATGGCATATCCCACCACCCGCGGACCGGGAGCCTTGGCGAGCTTGGCGATGCGGCCATAGGTACTGACCCGGCCTTCGGGGACGCGCCGGACCGCCGCGTAGATGCGCCGGTAGAGGGACTCAGGAGAGCTAGGGTTTCTGGGGCTCATCCGTCTCATCGCAGATCACGTATTCGCGCTTGTCCTCCTCGGTGGTGAGGAGGCATACGAAATGACCCGGATCGATGGGCCGGTAGAACTCGCGCGGCGTATAGGGCGAGGGCACGGCGAGGGGTTGCTGCTGGCTCTGACGCATGAGCTGGAGGTTGAGCCAATCCTGGTGGATGCGGTCGTCCTGCAGTTGCAGGCGGCAGGTGACGTACTGGTCTTGTGGGAATTTCAGACCCTTGCTCATGCAGAACCGGTCGTCCTGCCCGGCGGTGCGCAGCTTGTCGGCATGCTGGCGCGCGTCATAGCTGGCGCAGGCGGAGAGCGCCAACAGGAGCGGGATGAGGACTAGCTGTCTCATTTCGTTACCTTCACGATACCACTTAAACCCCTGAGCCGGCGCGGGGCCAGGGCATGTCCACCGGGGGACCCGTGCCGCGTTCTCTTGCAGATGCGACACAGCAAGGTCAAGACCTGCCTTTGGGACGCCTGCTGACGTAGCATATATATCAGGGTGCCGGCCGTAAGGGCGGCGAAGGTCCTTCAGGGGAGAACCACATGACTGCAAGACATCTCATCCGTCTCGGCTGCGCGTTGCTCATGGTGAGCTTGCTGGCGGCCTGCTCCAGCCGCACCAGCGTGGAAAGCGACCTCGGCATCAAGGGTGCGCCGGACTGGGTCAACAAGGGCAGCCAAGCGCTGAACGACCAGAATGGCCGCCTGATCCATGGCATCGGCTCGGCGCCGAACATGAACGACCAGTCGCTGCAGAGCTCCACGGCCGATGACCGGGCCCGCACCGAAGTGGCGCGGGTGCTGAACTCGTTTATGCACGTGGTGACGCAGGACTACTCGGCTTCCGCCGGCAGCGGCGCCGACCAGCAGAACTCGCAGTCGGTATCACGTCAAATCCAGAACATCACCGACCAGAACGTCAGCGGTGCACGCATCATCGCCCGCTGGACCGATCCCAAGACCGGCACCCAGTGGAGCCTGGCCGAGCTCGACATGAAGCAGGTCAAGGACATGGTGGCCGGCTCCAAGGACATGAACGCCAGCTTCCGCGATTATTTCAGCGCGCACGCCGATAACCTCTTCGACAGCATGGCCAAGGGAGAGCACTGATGAAAGCCTTGAGACTGACCCTCGCCGCGGCCTGCGTGACGCTGCTGTTCACCGGCTGCTCCAGCAATCCCTCCGTCCAGCGCATCTCGCCCGACCAGGTGACGGACGTGAGCGGCTATTGGAATGACACCGATGCCAACCAGACCTCCCAGGAGATGATCGGCCAGATGCTGAGCGAGCCATGGCTGGGCAACTTCGAAGGCGTGAACGGCGGCAAGGCGCCGACCGTGATCGTGGGCGGCATCACCAACCTGAGCTCCGAACACATCAGCACTTCCACCTTCATCGACGACATGCAGCGTGAGCTCATCAACTCGGGCAAGGTGCAGTTCGTGGCCGGCCAGGACCAGCGTTCCGAGGTCCGCGCGGAGCGCAAGGACCAGGACCTGAATGCCAGCAGCGCTACGCGCAGCGCCATGGGCCAGGAAGTGGGTGCCGACTTCATGATGCAGGGCACCATCAACGCCATCATCGATGCCGCCGGTGAGACCTCGGTGAAGTACTACCAGGTGGACCTGCGGCTGGTGAACATGCACAACAACCTGATCGTGTGGACCGGCCAGAAGAAGATCAAGAAGATAGTGCAGCGCAGCGGCGCGCGCTTCTGACCGGACGCTAGCCGATGCCGGCGTACTTCCACGCCGCGGCCAGGCTCGGAGGCGCGGCGCGGCGGTCGCGTCCGTGGCTGCTGCTGCTGACCGCGACGATGCTTGCGGGTTGCGCCGTCACGTACACGGACGCGATGCAGCAGGTGGACAGGGATCTCGCTTCGGATCAGCCGCAGGCGGCGCTCAAGGCCCTGGACAAGATCTCGGGCGGCAAGGACCAAGTGCTCTATCTCCTCAACAAGGCGATGGTGCTGCGCATGACGGGTGACTACACCACCAGTGCCCAGGTCTTCGAGCAGGCAAAGCCATTGATGGAGTACCTGGAGGCCACCAGCATCACCGAGAATGCGGCGGCCTTCACGTTCACCGAAGGCTTGCGTACCTATCAGCCGCCGCTCTACGAACGCCTGTTGGCTCACGTGTATCAAGGGCTCAACTACCTGCAGTTGGGGCAACCGGATTCGGCGCGGGTGGAGGCGGCGCAGATCGACGACTTGCTGAAACGACTGTATCCGAACTCGGATGCGGCACCGAACGGCGGCGATGCTTTCCCGCGCTATTTCTCGGGCTTGGTATATGAAGACATGGGCGAGTACAGCGATGCGATGATCGCTTACCGGCAGGCCTTCAAGTCATATAAGGCGCAGGGGGCCAGTGACGAGAGCATCCCACGCGACCTCCAGATAAGCCTGTGCCGCTTCGCGGATTTCCTCGGGCTGACAGATGAGTTGAACGACTACAAGAAGCGCTTCAGCTTGAGCGAATGGCCGCCTGTGGACAAGCAGGATGCGCAAGGACAACTGGTATTCGTGTTCAGTGACGGAATGGGGCCGGTGAAGTACGCCGAGTCGAGCGTGCTGCCGGACCCGGTGAATGGACGGTATTACAGCGTGTCGCTACCGGTGCTGCGCAGCCGCGGGGGTGGTGAGGCCTACGCAGCCATCTCGGCAGGCGACGCGCACGCCACCACGACGCAGGTGGCGAGCATCTACGACGATGCCGAGCAGCAGTACAAGGCGGACCGGCCGAAGCTGCTGGCCGCGGAGTTCTCACGCAACGTGGCGCGGACGGTGGCGGCGAATGCCGCGGACCGCAAGGCCGCCGGCCTGGGGGCGGTGCTGAGCCTGGTCGCCTCAGTCAGCGACCAGGCGGATACGCGTATCTGGGCGACGCTGCCGAACGACATACAACTGGGGCGGCTGAGGCTCGCGCCCGGCACCTACGACCTCACCGTGCGGCTGCGCGGACGGGTAAGGGTTCTGAAGGGCGTGGACATCCGCGCCGGCCAGATCACTTTCGCTTCCCTGCAATGGACCTCATTAAACTGAGCAGAGGGTACTCACGTGAACACAGCAACCCGCATATCCGCCATCCTGGCGATGACATTCCTCGCTGCCTGCAGTTCTGCCAAGCCAGGTGACGCGCGGCCGGACTGGGTGGACGGCAACAGCAGCCAATATCCGTCTGCGAACTTCCTCACGGGCCACGGCCAATCCGACAACATGGCGCTGGCCAAGGATCGGGCCCGGGCGGACCTGGCGAAGAACTTCTCGGTGAATGTGAGCGAGCAAAGCAGCGATACGTCGTCCTACTCCCAGAACAGCGCGGACGGCGCCCCAGCCAAGAACAGTCTCGATGTGAGCCGCAACATCAACACCCGTACAGAGCAGGTGTTGAACGGCGTCGAGATCTCGGATACCTGGGTGGATGGCAAGACCCAGCAATATTACGCACTGGCGACCTTGTCCCGTGCCAAGGCGGCCACAGCGCTGCGCCAGCAGATCGGCGACCTGGACGCCGGCACTGCCGCCTCC